>Ga0209640_10004183_pt1 | contig 12691 bp, 6 predicted proteins | sample RifCSP10_1_FD_184018 | JGI IMG/M metagenome (GOLD analysis project Ga0209640, IMG submission 184018) | Soil microbial communities from Rifle, Colorado - Rifle CSP2_sed 10_1 (SPAdes) (version 2) | ecosystem: Environmental > Terrestrial > Deep subsurface > Rock core/Sediment | place: Rifle... | reverse complement strand
ACCTACGACCGCATCCTCAAACACATCGAGGGGCATCACGTCACAGTGCACTGCACCGTGACCCGGCAGCAGGCCCGCCGAAAGGGCTACCTGGAGGAGTTCGTTCACTTCTGGCAGGACAACCCGAACACCCGGCTCATCTGGTTCAGTCTCTACACCCCGCAAAAAGGCGAGTTGTCGACCGAGCGGCTCACGCCGGCAGACCGCGAACAGGTGGTCTCGGACATCGGGCGCCTGCGCGCCAGCTATTCGAAACTGAACATGTTCGACGGCATGCTCAAGGTGTACGCCAAGCCACCCGCCTCACCCGAGAGCTGCATCTTCGCGCAGACGACCGAGTGCTTTTCCTCGGATCTGGAACGCCGGATCACGCCGTGCCAGTTCGGCGGCGACCCCGACTGCCAGAACTGCGGGTGCGTGGCCTCGGCCGGACTCGAGTCGATCGGGCGCCACCGCCTGCGCGGCGGCGTGCCGGTCGGCAAGATCTTCTACGCATCGCTCGCGGTCGGTCGGACTGTGGCGCGCGTCAGAAACGCGGTGGCGTCGCCACCCAGTGCCATACAGGCCGGACAGCCCGAAGAGGCGCAGTAGGCGTACGCCTACGATGCGGCGGGCGCCAGCTCCTTGACGTGCACCTCGGTCCCGGGACGCATCTCGTCGGTCCCGCGCCCGGCAACCAGCTCGCCCGCCTTGAGATCACCGAATACCTCCACCAGCAGTCCGGATGCGAGGCCGGTTCTCACGTCAACCCACTCTACCTTGCCATCGCGAATGCGCACGACGAAGGTGCGATCGGTTGTGCTCGCCACGCTCCCGGACGGCACCATGAGCGATGGCCCGGGCCGCGTCATCGGCCACCGTACCTGAGAGTAGGTGCCTGGGGCGAGCCGCCCGTCGCTGTTTGCCACGTCCAACTCCACAGCCATCGTTCGTGAGGCCACGTCCACTGCCCTGGCCATTCGCGCCACCGTTCCCGAAAACGTTTGACCCGGATACGCGGCAACCGAAAACGGCATGTGCGCGCCAATCGCGACAGACGCCGTGTACGCTTCTGGGACTGAAACCACCAATCTCAATCGAGCTTCCTCAACCAGCCGTACCATCGGAGCCGCCCCGGCGTCGGTGGTAGGGCCGACCAGTGCCCCCGGGTGAACGTTGCGCTCCGTGACGACGCCATCGAAGGGCGCGGTGACCCGCAGATATCCCTCTATTTCGGTGAGGGCATTGAGAGCCTGTCGCGCGGCTTCGACGTTCTGCTGGGCCGCAACGACCTGACTTCGCACTGTCTCGACCGCCTTCCCGGCCACGACGAGGTCGTTGCCTGCCACGACGCCCGGCGTGGAAGAGGCAGCCTTCAGGTTCTCGTACGTGCTCGCCTCCGCATCAGCCCGAGACCGCACGGCAGCGAGCCCGGCTTCCTCACTGTGGAGCTTTGACTGGGCCTCGGAGCGCTGCGCAAGCAGTTCCGGCGCCTCCAGTGTCGCGAGAATCTCGCCAGCCCTGACGCGGGAGCCCCGGTCCACACGGATCGTCCTCACGAAGCCGGTCACCCGTGGATGGATGGCCACGGTCTGGTAAGGAAGCAGTTCACCAGGCAGCGAGAGGATCACGTTCAGGGGCTGCTCGACGACGCGCACGACGTCGATGGTCGGCGGCCCGGTTGTGACGGCCGTTTCGCGCGGGGCCGAGCCGCTGCCACCGCCGCACGCAGTCGCCAGGAAGGCAAGCGCGGCGCCTGCGGCGAGTCCGCGTTTCTTCTGAACACCTCGTCGCGTGATCATAGTCATCCCTGCAAGCGGTATTCGCTCCCCGGATCGTCCGGGTCGAGCGATGTCGATACAACGGAGGCTCGTCCCTGCACGATCGAAAATACCGACGGCAGGACCACCAGGGTCGCCACCGTCGCCGCGGCAAGCCCCCCGATCACCGCACGGCCGAGCGGCGCCGCCGCCTCTGCGCCCTCGCCAAAGCCGAGCGCCATCGGAGCCATGCCGGCGATCATCGCCAGGCTCGTCATCAGCACGGGCCGCATGCGGGTTCGGGCGGCCTCGATGGCGGCATCGAGCCCGGTCTTGCCGCCCCGCCTCGTCTGTTCCGCGAAGGTGACGAGCAGGATCGCGTTGGCGACGGCTACGCCGATTGCCATGATGGCGCCCATGAACGACTGCACGTTCAGCGTGGTCCTGGTCACGGTCAGGATCAGCACGACCCCGGCCAGGACGGCTGGCACGGTCGAGACAACGACGAGAGCGAGGCGGAGAGACTGAAAATTCGCCGCCAGCAGCAGGAAGATCACGACGACGGCGACTAGCAGTCCCGCAGCGATGTTGCGGAACGTCTCCCGCATCGCGGCGGCCTGACCGCGCACGGTCACGGTCGTTCCCCTGGGAGGAACCCCGGCCCGCGCGATGGCTCGGTCCACGCCCGTCACCACGCGCCCGAGGTCCTCGCCGAACGTGTTCGCCGTCAGGGTCACCATGCGCTGTCCGTTCACCCGGTCGTATTCACCGATGATGGTGGCGTTCTCGATACGGGCCAGATCGCCGAGCATCGGGGTCGCGGCCGCGCCGCTGCCTGGCACGGGAATGACCCGCAGATCGTCGAGGCTGGTCATCTGTGGCTGCGGCACCTCCACCTGGACCTGAAACGCGATCCCGGTCCGTGGATCGGCCCAGTAGCTCGGAGCCACGAAGCGGCTGGACGAGGTCGCCACCGCAAAGGAGCGGCCGACTTCGTCGACCGTGACGCCGAGCTGACCGGCCAGTTGGCGGTTCACGTTGACCTGAATGGCGGGGTAGTCGAGGGTCTGCCCGAACTGCAGATCGCGGAGCGATGGAACCAGCGACAGCTCGTCGAGGACCTTCGCTGCAAATGTTCGCGTGACGGCGAAGTCGGGGCCCATGATAGCGACCTCCACCGGGGTGGGTGCGCTAAAGTTCATGATCCGGCTCACGACGTCGCCGGGCTCAAAAGAGAACTGCGCGTGGGGGAATTTCTCACGGAACCGGCTGCGCAGGTCCTCTTGAAACTCCCCGAGCGATAACCGCGACCGCGATCGCAGCGCGACCTGCAGCACGCCTTCGTGCGATCCTCCGGTCCACAGGAAGATCGTGTTGATGGGATACGACGAGGGCTGTACGCCGACGTAGCCCAGGGAGATCTCCACGTTCTCGGGCCCTGCCGCCCGTGAGATCTCGTCGAGGATGTCCACGGCGAGCCGTTCGGTGGATTCGAACTTCGTTCCGGCCGGTGCCCGGAACCGAAGCTGAAAATGTCGGGCGTCCGCCGCCGGAAAGATCTCACGCCCGAGCCCCATTCCGACGACAACCACGATTGCCCCCGTCGCGATGAGATAGATCGCCACAAGCGGGACGCGCGCCGGCGCCAAGCGCGTGAGGAATGCAGCCAGCCCCTCCCGCAGGCGTGACACCCAATCGTGGCCGTGTGCCATGGCTCCGCGCGTCTTCCCAAGCCACCAGACCGAAAGCACGGGCACCAGTGAGCTCGACAGCAGGAACGACGCGACCATCGCGAACCCCACGGCGAGCGACAGGGGCACGAAGAGCGAACGAGTCACGCCCGTCATGAAGAAAGACGGCACGAAGACCGCGACCACCGAGAACATCGCCAGCAGGCGAGGCACGACGACCTCGCCGCTGGCATCCATGACGCCACGCGCGACGGGCACACCGCGGGCGAGGTGCGTGTGGATGTTTTCGATCGCCACGGTCGCCTCGTCCACGAGGATCCCCACCGCCAGCGCAAGACCACCGAGCGTCATGATGTTGATGGTGTGACCCGCTCCCCACAGGGCGACGACGGCCGCGAGCAGCGCGAAAGGAATCGTGATCACCACGATCGCCGAACTGCGCCAGTCGCGCAGGAACAGTAGGACCGCGAGGCCAGTGAGCAGCGCCCCAAGGATCGCTTCGCGCAGGACCGATTGCAGTGCCGAAGACACGTTGCCCGACTGATCCAGCTCGTAGGACACCGTGATGTTGTCGGGCACGAGTGCCTGGAACCGGGCCAGGTTGGCTTTGACCTCGCTGACCACGCTCAGCGTGGACGCGTCGGGGCGTTTGGTCACCGGGATGTAGACCGCGCGGCGACCGTTCACGAGCGCGAACGCCGTCGGCACATCCGTGCTGTCGCTGACGGTGCCGATGTCGCGCACGAAGACAGCCGGCCCGGCGCCCGCTCGGATGGGCAGGTCGAGCAGATCGGCGATGTTCGACACCACTGAATTGATGGGCGAGATCCGCGTCTCGTCGCCGATGTTGACGCTGCCGGACGGCATGATCACGTTGCCGGTGGACACGGCCGCAATCACCTCGTCTGGCGAGAGCCCGTACGACCGCAGGCGGTCTGGGTCCACCCGAATCACGATCGTCCGCTGACTGCCTCCGAAAGGAGGAGGCGACGTGACACCGGCCAGTGTGGCAAATTGCGGCCGCACGCGGTTCAGCGCCAGGTCCTGAATCTCGCCGAGGCTCCGGCTGTCGCTCGAAAACACCAGATAGCCGACCGGAACCGTGCCGGCGTCGAACCGCATGACGAACGGACCAACGGTACCTGGAGGCATGAACGCACGCGCCCGGTTCACGTAGGCGATCGTCTGCGAGAGCGCCTCCGACATATCCGTACCGGGGTGGAAGGTGAGCTTCAGCAGGCCGGTGTTCTGGATCGACTTCGATTCGACGCTTTCGATACCGTTGATGTAGAGGAAGTGGTACTCGTAGTAGTAGACGAGGAAGCCTTCCATCTGCGCTGGGCTCATACCGCCATACGGCTGTGCCACGTAGATCACCGGGAGATCCAGATCGGGAAAGATATCGGCGCGCATCCGACTGATTGCGAAGGCCGACGTCAGGGCCACGGCGACGACCGCAACGAGGACGGTGATAGGACGGCGGAGCGCGGCGCGGATCAGCCTCATGGGTTAGCGGACTCCGGCGGATGGGGGCAGGAGATTCAGGAACGACGTCAGCCTGCCTTGGGCAACGGCGTCGGCGAGCAGCGCGCGCCACACGTCGACGCGGGCCGCCTGATCCTGGAATTCGGCCTGCGCCAGCAGACTCTGCGTATCGGCCACTTCGACGATGCTGGCCAGACCGGCCTGGTAGCGTGCGCGGGCCTGGGCCTCGCTCTGCTGCGCGGCCGCAAGCTGGACTGGCGTGTTCGCCGCGACGGCTCGAGCGGCTTCGACCAGTGCCGCCGCCTCTCGTTGCCCGCCTGCGACCGCCAGCATCGCTTCGTCGTGCCGCGCGATCTCGACGCGGGTCGAGGCCGCGACCCCCGCTCGGCGCGCGCGCAGACTGCTGAAGTCGAAGAGGTTGGGAAAGACGATCTGCACGCCTGCGGCCCAGTTGGCGCGGTCGAGGCCGAGGCCATCGAGCCCGCCGTCCAGGAGTCCGGTCGGGCTTGCGCCGCTCCCTCGCGCGAAGACACTCGACTGGAGGAAGAGGCGCGGGAAGTCCGTGCGGCCGAGGATCTCCTCCTGCGCCCGGGCCACCTCGACGGCGGCCTGATGGGCCTGCACGACCGGATGCGCCTCGACTGGCGTGATGGCTGGATCGGTCACAGGCAATGCCGTGAGCAAGTTCGCCGAATCCACGGCGACAGTTCCCGATACCACGCCGAGTAGGCGCGCGACTCGTGCCTGCGCCAGCATCAGGTCCCGTCGGGCCTGGATGGCTCTGGTTTCAGCGGCGGCGCGCTCGGCGGCCGCGCGCGAGGCCTCCGCACCGGGTCGGAGCTGGTTGTCCGCCATGGTGCGTGCCGCGCGCGCAAGCACGTCGCGGCGCTCGACGTCGGCCCGTGCAGCCTCCACCGCGCGCTCGGCCGCGACGACATCGAGGAACGCCGCGCCCACCGCGCTCTGCACGTCGAGACGAGTCAACGCCTCATCGGCCCGCGCACGGGAGACGACCGCTTCCGCGCTCGATACCGTGGCGCGCCGCAAGCCGAAATCAAACGGCTCCCATGAGACGAGCGCGCCAGCCGCGCTCCCCCAGACGCTGTGGCTCGACGAGGTCGGGAGCACGGGACCGGGCAGCGCCGGCAGGACCGATTGGGGCAGGGTCTGGCCGAACACGTTGTTGGCGGTGGCGCGGTTCGACTGCCAGAGGGAGTCGAGTCGGGGCAGATAGCCGGACTTCGCGACACGCACCCCGGACGCGGAGGCATTCACCTGCTCGAGGGCGGCCCTGACCGCTGGATAGTGGTCCACGGCGTACTGAAGCGCCTGGTCGAGCGTCAAGGTCACGGGTGCGGGGGTCGGCCCAGGACTCTGCGCGATTATGGCGACGGGCGCGGCAACGATGAGGAACGCGATGACGACCGCCGTCCAGGCTCGAATCATCGAGGGTGGTGTGCTCACGGCTCGTGTTCGAACATTTCGCCGAAGAGCTCTCGCACGCGCTGTCGCGCGAGGACGAGCGCCTTGCGCCCGGCGGGTGTCGCCCGGTAGACGCGGCGGCTCCGGCCGTCCCGGAGCGTGGCCTGCGACCGGAGGTAGCCCAGCCGTTCCATGCCGTGAAGGATGGGATAGAGCGTGCCGGCGCTGAGCCGGTACCCGTGTCGGCCGAGTTCGTCGATCATCGCCTGGCCGAACACCGGTCCTTCGGCGGCGTGATGCAGGATGTGCAGGCGAACGAGGCCCGTGTACAGATTGCGATCTAGCATCGAAGTCCGATGTCTGAATCCGATATCGGATTTCGCGAATGGTACAGGGGACTGACAGCCGTTGTCAATCGATGTCCCAGGCGACCCGGCGGACACGGATCGGCTGCGTCGTGGTCAACCCGCGTATAATTGACGTGAACGCTCCGTTCGCTTGATGCCCCACGGTACCGACTCCCACGATTCCGGCCTTCGTCACAACACGCTCACCGACGTCATCGACCACCTGGCGCACCTGCTGCCCGCCCAGGGTCCGATCAGCATCTTCATCCACCACAACACGCTGCACGCGTTCGAAGACCTGCCATTCGAGGACGCCGTCCAAAGCGCGGCCAGCCGATTCGGACGTGAGCCGTTCCTGGCCGAGGATCGGTACCGCGCGGAACTGGCGTCGGGCCGCATCAAGGCACGCGATGTCGATGTGCTCGTGGCCGAGGAGCTCGGACCCAGGACCGGGGCCGACGAACCAGTCGTCGGCACCCTCACCCGGATCGATCTCTGGCGAGCCGTCGTGCGGCACGGCATTCCGATCGCCACTGGACGCGCGCTCTCGTGGCTCCTCGAAGAGACCGCCGCAACGTCCCGTTTTCGAGCCGATGCGCCGCGCGACCCCGGACTGGCGCCAGAGCAGACAGGTCTGCACCACGACCAGGCCACCGAAGCCCGCGTGGTTCGGCGGCTATGGGACGCTTGCCTCGGCGCCGTCGCACGCGCACACGCCCTGGAACCGCCGGACCGTCCACCGCTCGTCCGACATCGCGATCTGGTGATGGCCGTATCGGGCGTAGACAGCGACGCGTGGATCCACCCTCCGTTGATTCGGTTCATCGCCGGCTATCTCGACCAGGGCCTGGCCTATTGGATCATGCCCGAGCGCGATCGCGGCATCCATGGATGCTTCCTCGCGCTCTACCGGACACCACTTGCCGCGCGCTGCGGCCCGTGGGCGCGCGAGCTTCCGCGCCTGGTGGCCAAGGATCGACAGCTTGGACGAACGGCGCTGGCCTCGCTCGAACACTCACTCGTCGAGCTCGGTGTCGCTCCCGAAGAGTGGCCCGACTACCTGACGGCCACGCTGCTCGCTTTGCCGGGCTGGGCCGGGATGGTTCGCCAGATCGAGGAACGCCCTGACCGCGTACCGGCGAGAGAGCTGCCGGCCACACTGGTCGGCTACCTGGCCGTGCGGCTGCTGCTCGAACGCGCGGCACTGGCGTACGCCGCCCGCCACGCAGTCGGGTACAACGGGCCGCTCTCCGCGCTGCGATCGTTTCTGCGGGCTCGCGTGCCGGAGCCAGTCCCGCCGACAACACAGGAACGGGCGTGGCCACTCTTTCACGTGGCGCAACTCGGCGGGCTCGACGCGTCGATCGTGGAGCAGTGGACGGCCCGGGACGTTGCGCATCTTGAATCCGAGTTGCGAGAGATCGGCGGCGTCCGCCGGCGCCGAATCCTGCATCAGGCATACGAACGATCCCTGCGTCATGGATTCTACGACGCGCTGATGCGGCATCCGCCGCACGAGAGGCCGGACTCCCCCGCCTTCCAGGCGATCTTCTGCATCGACGAACGGGAAGAATCGTTCCGACGCCATCTGGAGGAGGTCGAACCGGCGGGCGAGACACTCGGGACGCCGGGATTTTTCGGTGTGGCGATGTATCACCAAGGCGCCGCCGACGCGCATCCTCGACCGTTGTGCCCTGTGGTGATTCGCCCTGAGCATTTCGTCCCGGAAGTCGAACAGGATGCCCACGCCTTCAAAGGGCGGTCGCGCCGCGCCCAGCGCCGCGCCGCCGGTTTCCTCGGCTACAACGTCCACCTGGGGAGCCGGATGCTCGTCCGGGGCGCGCTCCTGATGACACTGCTGGGGTGGCTCACGCTCATCCCACTCGTCCTTCGCGTCGTGTTTCCCTGGCTCGCGTCCCGTTGGGGCCGCGTCCGCGACACCTCTACCGCGCCCGGCCGAACGCGTCTTCACCTCGACCGAGACGCAACTCCTCCCCCGATAGGGAAATACGCCGGGTTCACGGTCGCGCAGATGGCCGACATCGTTCGCCGCATTCTCGACGATGTCGGGATTGCCGCTCGCCTGTCGCCTCTGGTGCTCATCGTCGGGCATGGATCGATCAGCCTCAACAACCCGCACGAGTCGGCGCACGACTGCGGCGCGTGCGGCGGTGGACGAGGCGGGCCCAACGCCCGCGCGTTCGCCCAGATGGCCAACGATCCGCGCGTTCACCGCGTCCTGGCCGCCGGAGGACTCGCCCTCGACGGAACGACCTGGTTCGTCGGCGCCGAGCGCAACACCTGCAACAACACCGTCACCTTCTTCGACGCCGACCTCGTCCCCGCCGAACTGCAGCCGGCCTTCGAGCGAGCGCGCGACGCCTTCGACGCGGCGCGGCGCCGCGAAGCGCACGAGCGGTGCCGCCGGTTCGACAACGTGCCGACCTGGTATCCGCCGCTGGCCGCACAGGCCCACGTAGAAGGGCGGGCCGCAGACCTGGCCCAGCCTCGTCCTGAGTACGGCCATGCCACCAACGCCTTCTGCGTCGTGGGCAGACGAGCGCGCACCGCCGGCCTGTTCCTCGACCGGCGCGCCTTCCTCGTCTCCTACGACGCGGCCAGCGACGAGGATGGCGCGATCCTCGCCCGCTTGATGGCGGCGGTGGTTCCAGTCGTTGCGGGAATCAGCCTCGAGTACTACTTCAGCTACGTCGATCCATCTGGCTACGGGTGCGGGACCAAGCTCCCGCACAACGTCACGTCGCTGCTCGGCGTGATGGACGGTGCGCAAAGCGATCTCCGCACCGGCCTGCCGTGGCAGATGGTGGAAATTCACGAGCCCACGCGACTCGCGATCGTCGTCGAAGGCGACCCAGGCCACGTCTGGCGGGTTGTCCAAGGCAACCCAGCCATCGAGAGACTCGTTCGGCACCGGTGGATCTGGCTGGCCTGCCTGGATCCGCATTCCGGCGCGCTGCTGGAATTCAGGTCCGGTCGGTTCGTGCCACACGCCGCCGAGCAGGCGCTTCCGGTGGTGACCGGGGAGTCCGCGGACTGGTATCGCGGCAAGCGCGGATTTCTCCCTCCCGTCACGATCCTGCCAGCGGCAGCGGCGCTCGCGGCGCTGCACGTGCCGAGCACGGGCGCGCCGGCATGATGCCATCCCTTTCGATCGAACTGCTGGTGCTGGCCGCCATCGGGTCTCCCGTGGCACTGCTCGCCCTGCTCGGCAGCGCGTCGCTCGTCAACTGCCCGCTGCCGGAACGATGGACGGGCACGCTTGCTGCCGGGTCGATGACGATCTCCACCGCCGCCCTCAGCGCCGCGCTCGTCTTGTACGTCACGACGAGAACGGGCACCATCGTCCTGTCCTATGGCGCGTGGTCCACCTCTCGCGACGGGGGCGTCACGATCGAGTTTCTCCTCGACGGGATGTCTCTCGCATTCGCCGCGCTTTCGGCCGCCATTTCAGGCGTCGTGTCAGCGTTTTCGAACCGGTATCTGCACCGCGAACCCGGCTACAACCGCTACTTCGTACTCTTCGCGATGTTCGTGACCGGCATACTACTCGTGGCCCTCGCCGGCAACGTCGAGGTCCTGTTCGCCGGCTGGGAACTGGTCGGCCTCAGCTCAGCGCTTCTCGTTGGGTTCTTTCATGAACGGCCTGCGCCGGTCGGGAACGCTCTTCGCGTGTTCTCGGTCTACCGCATCAGCGACGCCGCGATGCTGTCGGCGGCGGTGCTGCTGCACCATGCCGCGGGTAGCGGCAGCCTGTCGCTGCTCTTCGGCAGCGCAGGGGTCGCGTCGGCCGCTGGCCTGACCGGGACGAACGCGACGATGATCGCCCTCCTGCTCGTGGTGGCCGTGGCCGGCAAGAGCGCGCTGCTGCCGTTCTCTGGCTGGCTGCCCCGCGCGATGGAAGGGCCCACACCGTCGAGCGCGGTCTACTACGGCTCCTTGTCGATCCACGCCGGGTGCTTCCTGTTGCTTCGAGCGGCGCCGCTGCTCGAGCAGTCGCCGGCCGCCCGCCTGCTCGCGGGAAGCATCGGCATCGCCACGGCGCTGTTCTCAACCCTCACGACACGCGTGCAAAGCGACGTCAAGTCGTCGCTGGCGTACGCGTCGCTGACCCAGGTCGGCATCATCGTCGTCGAGATCGCGCTCGGCCTGTACACCATTGCCTTCCTGCACCTGGCCGGGCACGCCTGCTTCCGGCTCCTGCAGTTTCTGAGCGCACCCAACGTGCTGCACGACCTGCATGGGCTCGAAGCAGCCGTGGGTGAGCGGCTGGCCCAGGCCGAGGGCTACCTGCACGCCCTCGTGCCAGAAGGGATCCGTCGCTGGGTGTTTCTCTTCGCGCTCGAGCGAGGGCTGCTGGACGCGGTCCTCGACCGGCTCGTTGTGGAGCCGTTCCTCCTCGTCACGCGCCAGATGTCGCGACTCGATCGCTTCCTCTGCGAGGCCGTGTCGCGAAGCGCACCCTCGATCCTGGTGGAGGGAGCCGAGGACCGCGATGAATAACACCTGGCTGTGGCTCGCAGGACTCGTTGCCCTGCCGGCGCTGGTGGCGGCGACGTCATTCCTGCGAGTCGACGTCGAACGCCTTCGCCGCCTGGCGGTTGGTTCGGCCATCCTGATGTTGCTGGTGTCGCTGGCCATCGCCGTGACTCCGAGCCTCGGTCAGACGTCGATTCGGACCTCATCGCTCAGCGGATTCGCAGGGGGTGAAGCGCTCGTGCGCATCGACGCACTGTCCTCCCTGCTCCTGCCCTTTGCGGCAGGCCTGTGGTTGCTGGCCGTCGCCGTCACGCCCAAAGCGGCGCTCGATCGCAGCGGCCTGCGCCGCACCGCGCTCGCCACGCTCGTCACGCTCGCGTCGTTCCTCACAGAGAGCGCCGTCCTGCTGGTGCTGCTCTGGATCGCGTCGGTCTGGACGTTTCTCTCGGCGCTCTCGGACCGCGCGCACCGACATCAACGCCGCATCGTCGCCACGTATCTGGGCGCGTCTTCTGTGCTCTTCGCCGCCGGGGTCGCCCTCATCGCCTGGCCCATGACCGAGGCCACGCCCTTCGAGGTCATCGGCGTCTGGCTGATCGTGGTCGCGGCGCTCGTGCGCAACGGGATCGTTCCGTTCCACGCCTGGGTACCGGAGGCGTTCGACCACGGCCGGCTCGGGCCGGCAATTCTGTTCAGCGCCCCCCAACTCGGCGCCTACGTCACCGTCGTGCTGATCGTACCGCGCGCCTCGCCCGAGGTGCTTCGCATGGTCGCCATCCTCGCGCTCGGCACCGCGGTCTACGGCGCGATGCTGGCGCTCGTCCAGACGAGCGCGCGACGCGCCTGCGGGTACCTCTTCGTGAGTCAGTCGGCGCTGGTCATGGCCGGACTCGACTGCACGAGCGTGAGCGCGCTCGCCGGTGGGCTCGTGCTCTGGCTGTCAGCCGGGATCGCCTTCGCCGGGCTCGCTCGGTGCGTCCTCGTCCTCGAAGCTCGCCGCGGCCGGCTGGATCTCTCCACGCACCACGGCGGATACGAACGGATGCCCGTGCTGGCCATCACGTTTCTTCTGATGGGCCTGGCCTGCACGGGATTTCCCGGCACGCTCGGGTTCGCGGGCCAGGAGCTCCTGGTCGATGGCGCTGTCGACGAGTTCCCGGTTTTGGGCTTCGCTGTCGTGATCGCGTCGGCGCTCACCGGCCTGGCCGTGCTGCGGATGTATTTCTCCCTCTTCTGCGGGCGCCGAGACGGGCCGGCCGATTCGGGCGTCCAGCTCGGGCTCACACGGCGCGAAGCGTGGACGTTCGCCTCGCTCGTCATCGCCTTGATCGGCCTGGGAATCGTGCCGCGCCCCGTCGTGGATTCACGGTTTGCCGCCAGTGACGACATCCTGCGAATTCGGGGACTGGGGATCCGGGACTCGGGATCCGGGATTCGGGACTCGGGGCTCGGGATCCGGGACTCGGGATCCGGGACTCGGGATCCGGGATTCGGGACTAGAGAGCCCGCT
>Ga0209640_10004182_pt1 | contig 12693 bp, 9 predicted proteins | sample RifCSP10_1_FD_184018 | JGI IMG/M metagenome (GOLD analysis project Ga0209640, IMG submission 184018) | Soil microbial communities from Rifle, Colorado - Rifle CSP2_sed 10_1 (SPAdes) (version 2) | ecosystem: Environmental > Terrestrial > Deep subsurface > Rock core/Sediment | place: Rifle... | reverse complement strand
GGTCTGACCCGGTCGCGCCAATGCGAGCACGACCTCGCCCACGCGCAGCGCCGCGGCGTCGCGGATCTCGAGCGCGGGCGCGGACGGGCCGCCACCGGGCAGCTTCACCAGCGCGAGGTCGGTCCCAGCATGGCCCCGGGCCAGGTCGGCCAGGAGATTGCCGAGGTTGGTTCCCCGCGTGCGGATCTGCCCGCTCTCGCCGTCGAGGGGAACGGTCGCCACCCCCACCACGTGATTGGATGCCTTGTCGAGCCGCCGGGCATACTCCTGGACCAGGGCGGCGACCTGGGGGTCCGGAGGAAGGGAGGACGAGACGGGCAGGTTCCGGGCCTCCGCGACCATGACCGTCTTCTCGTGATATAGCAGATCCAGGCGTCCGAGGGTCTGTCCCTGCCGGTGCGTCTTGACGAAGACGGGCCCGACCCCCGCGAGCTCGATGCGTCCTTCGACCGGCGCGGTCTGGCCGGGGGGCACCAGGCCGTCAAAGCCCTTCGTATGGCCCCCGATGATGACATCCAGCGCGGGGACGGCCTTGGCCAGCGCCAGGTCTTCCTCGGTGTCCTGGTGCGTGATCGCCACCAGCAGATCGACCCGCTCACGTAGCTCCGACGCCGCGGCGCGGGCCGCCTCAATGGGATCCTGGAACTCGACCTCCCGGACCGCGGCGCGGTTGAACGTCTCAGGATAATTGCCCTTTCCGATGAGGCCGAGCAAGCCGATCCGCAAGGGCCCCACGGACTTCACCACGAAGCGGTGGCAGATATTCGGGGCCTTCGGCCGGAGGTTGGTGCAGAGGAACGGAAACCGCGCCTCTTTTTGGAGCGTCCGGAGATGGTCGGTGCCGAAGTCGAAGTCGTGGTTGCCGGCCGCGACGGCGTCGTAGCCCATGAGATTCATCGCGGCGATGTCGGCCTCTCCCCGAAAGGCCGAGGACATGGCGGTGCCTACCAACAAGTCCCCGCTGTCCACCAGGAGGACATGCGCGGCTTCCCTGCGGACCTGCGCGATCAGAGTGGCGCGCCGCTCGACTCCGCCGAGCCCCTTGAATGGGCCATGGTCCAATGCCTGGAGGGTGCCGTGGTGCTCGCTGGTATGGAGGATCGTCAGCGCCGTCTGCGCGCGTGCGGGCGATGCGACCGCTCCGAACAAGGTGAGGAGCAGCGCGACCAGAAGCAGGGCCGCGGCCCGCGGGCCCCGCGCAGACTGAGGCGAATCCGGGTATGGCATCGGCGGTGGGGTGAGGATACTGCCGGGTCCGGCGCCTGTCAACCGCCGTGCCCGGTCCTCCTTGACTCCCTTGCCACCCCGTGGTAGAGTTCCACTCCCTTCCCATGCACGAACATCTCCTCGAGTGGATCGAGTGGGTCCGGCCCTTCGTTGATGATTATGGGTACCTGATCCTGTTTCTGGGGGTGATGGCTGAAAATGCCTCACTGCCGGTCCCCGGGGAGACCATCCTCATCATCGCCTCCTTTTACTCCCACCACGGTCACTTGAACCTCGGGTATGTCATCGGGCTCGCCACGATCGGCTGCATCATCGGGGACAACCTCAGTTTTTATGTGGGACGGCGCCTGGGCCGGCCGGTGATTCTTCAATATGGCAAGTACATCTTGATCACCCCGAAACGGCTAGATCACGTCGAACACTTTTTTCAACGACACGGGGACAAGACGATTTTCCTCCAGCGGTGGATTACCGGAGTGCGGGTGATCGGGGCCCTGGTGGCGGGCACGACGAAGATGCCCTGGCCGCGCTTTCTATTGTTCAACTGCCTCGGCGCGGTTACCTGGGTCACCACCATCTCGATCCTGGCCTATTTCTTTGCCGTCAATCTTCCTCTGCTCCTCGAAATTTTGACCCGCTCGGGGTGGGCCTTGCTCGCGCTGGTCGTGGCGCTCGGAGTGCTGTTCTACCTGAAACGGCGTCGCCTCGTCGGTCGTCAGGCCCCCCCGGCCTTCTAGGTGCCGCCCCTTCCCCCTAAGTCCCTGAAACATTTGTCTAGTTTCTCTTGACAAGGGAGGGGCGGACCCCTATAATGTGCTGTTTCTTGGGCTAAGAGTAATCCCATCTCGTCCGGAGCATCGAGGGCGGTAACATCTTTATCACCTGCTGAAGGCGGAGAGGGTGTGTCCCTGACCAGCCGACGGGAGAGTGTCGTTTCGTCAAGGCTGGGCGGAATGTTATACGTATGCATGCGTAAGTGTGTCGAAGGCCCTCCGGCGCGAAATAACTGAGTCGGTCATGGGCAGGTACCCGAGTGGACAAAGGGGGCAGACTGTAAATCTGTTGCCATCGGCTTCCAAGGTTCGAATCCTTGCCTGCCCACCAAACCGAGCTAGCTCGACCCGGAGCGCTCGTACTTATTTTGTGCCACGGGAGAAAACGACCGTGCTTCAGGAGATCAGGCAGTGACTGTCACATCGCGAATGGGCGGGCGTAGCTCAGGGGTAGAGCTCCAGCCTTCCAAGCTGGCTGTCGCGAGTTCAAATCTCGTCGCCCGCTCCATCCTCTGGAAGGACGTTAATCGTTATTCGTTAAACGTGCGAGAGGCAGCGACGACGATTGTTGCGTTTCACGTTTAACGAACTGGCCCACGTAGCTCAGTTGGCAGAGCACGTCCTTGGTAAGGACGAGGTCACGCGTTCAATCCGCGTCGTGGGCTCCACCCCGAGCTTTTCTTAGGAGGCGGTCATGGCGAAGGCGAAGTATGAGCGGCGCAAGCCGCACGTGAACATCGGGACGATCGGGCATGTGGACCACGGCAAGACGACCCTGACCTCCGCCTTGACGAAGGTGATGGGCGAGAAGGGGATGGCCAAGTACGTCAGCTACGACGAGGTGGCCAAGGCCTCGGAGTCGCAGGGGCGGCGCGATCCGACGAAGATTCTGACGATTGCGATCGCGCACGTGGAGTACGAGACGGACAAGCGGCACTACGCGCACGTGGACTGTCCGGGGCACGCGGACTACGTGAAGAACATGATCACGGGGGCGGCGCAGATGGACGGGGCGATCCTGGTGGTGTCGGCGGCGGACGGGCCGATGCCGCAGACGCGCGAGCACATTTTGCTGGCGCGGCAGGTGGGGGTGCCCTACATCGTGGTGTTCCTGAACAAGGCGGACAAGGTGGACGACAAGGAGTTGCTGGAGCTGGTGGAGCTGGAGGTGCGGGAGCTGCTGACGAAGTACGAGTTTCCGGGGGACAAGATTCCGGTGATCGTGGGGTCGGCGACCAAGGCGCTGGAGGGGGATAAGAGCCCGATCGGGGTGCCGGCGATCGTGCAGCTCCTGGAGGCGGTGGACACCTACATTCCGACGCCGGTGCGGGCGATCGACAAGCCGTTCCTGATGCCGATCGAGGACGTGTTCACGATCAGCGGGCGGGGCACGGTGGTGACGGGGCGGTGCGAGCGCGGGGTGGTGAAGGTGGGGGACGAGATCGAGATTGTGGGGCTCAAGCCGACGCAGAGCACGGTGGTGACGGGGGTAGAGATGTTCCGCAAGGTGCTCGACGAGGGGCAGGCGGGGGACAATATCGGGGTGCTGTTGCGGGGGACGAAGAAGGAGGAAGTGGAGCGGGGGATGGTGCTGGCGAAGCCCAAGAGCATCACGCCGCACACGAAGTTTCAGGCGGAGGTGTACGTGCTGACGAAGGAGGAAGGGGGGCGGCACACGCCGTTCTTCAATGGCTATCGGCCGCAGTTCTATTTCCGGACGACGGACGTGACGGGGGTGGTGGCGCTCAATCCGGGGGTGGAGATGGTGATGCCGGGGGACAACGTGTCGGTGACGGCGGAGTTGATCTCGCCGATCGCGATGGACCAGGGCCTGCGGTTCGCGATCCGCGAGGGCGGCAAGACCGTCGGCTCCGGCGTCGTCACCCAGATCGTGGCGTAGACCCCGCCCGGAAGGAGTGGCTGGCATGCGAGAGATCATCACGTTGGCGTGCACCGATTGCAAGCGGCGCAATTATTCTACTATGAAGAACAAGAAGAACGATCCTGATCGGTTGGAGCGGCGCAAGTACTGCCGGTTCTGTCGCAAGCACACACCCCACAAGGAAACGAAGTAGGGTTTGAAGCGAAGTGACCGACGCCAGAGAGGGGCATGGTGTTCAACGGTTAGCACGTCGGTCTCCAAAACCGAAGGTCTGGGTTCAATTCCTAGTGCCCCTGCCACACCGAACGTGTTCGACCCGGAATGCCCCCCACGATGCACGAGGGGTTCAAACCTCGAGGGCTGAGGTGCGGAGGCCGGAAAGGTCCCGATCATGACACGACTCTGGAACAGCATGGTCGAGTTCCTGCTCGACGTGCGGTCGGAGCTGAAAAAAATCACCTATCCGACCCGCAGCGAGACGGTCGGCTCCACGACCGTGGTGATCGTCCTGGTGGTGATCGTGTCCCTGTTCCTGGCGCTGGCGGATCTCCTGCTCGTCCGGTTGGTGGGGAAAATCATTTGACCCGCAGCAAGGCCATGGCCAAGAACTGGTACGTCGTCCACACCTACGCCGGGTTTGAGAAGAGGGTCCGGGACAGCATTCTCGAGCGGGCCAACCAAATGGGGTTGCAGGACTCCATCACCCAGGTGTTGATGCCGACCGAGGACGTGATCGAGATCAAGGACGGCAAGAAACGGACCTCGACGCGCAAGTTCTTCCCGGGATACGTCCTGGTGGAGATGGACATGTCTCCCCAGTCCTGGGAGATGATCAAGAAGACCCCCAAAGTGACGGGGTTCGTCGGGGGCGGGACGGAGCCGATCCCGCTGACCTCGGAGGAAGTGGAGACGCTCCTGAAGCAAATCGACACCGGCACGGCAGTGCCTCGGCAGAAGGAGGAGTTCCACAAGGGCGACAATGTCCGGATCATCGACGGGCCGTTCCTGGGGTTCAACGGCATGGTCGACGACGTGGACCTGGAGCGCAGTCGGGTCAAGGTCCTGGTGAGCATCTTTGGCCGCGGCACGCCGGTCGAACTGGGGTTCCTGCAGGTCGAACGGCTCTAACGGGACGAAAGAGGAGCCAGTATGGCAAAGGAAGTCAAAAGCATGGTCAAGCTGCAGATCCCCGCCGGCAAGGCGAACCCGGCTCCTCCGGTGGGACCGGCGCTGGGCCAGCACGGCGTAAACATCATGGAGTTCTGCAAGCAATTCAACGCCAAGACCCAAGCCCAGGAGGGGTCCATCATCCCGGTCATCATCTCGGTGTACACCGACCGGAGTTTCTCCTTCATCACCAAGACCCCTCCGGCCTCAGATCTATTGAAGAAAGCCGCCGGCATCATCAAAGGGTCGGGGGCCCCGAACAAGGACAAGGTGGGCAAGGTGACCCAGGCCCAGATCAACGACATCGCCCGGGTCAAGATGGCCGATCTCAATGCGGCCGACCTGCCGGCGGCGGCCCGGATCATCGAGGGCACTGCGCGAAGCATGGGCATCACGATTTCTTAACAGCGGGGGAGTCGGATCATGGGCAAGAAATGGAAGGCATCGGCCGCGCTCGTCGAACCCCGTCCCTACGGGCTTCCGGAGGCGGTCGAACTGGTGAAACGGACCGCCTCCGCGAAGTTCGATGAGACGGTGGAGATGGCGTTCCGCCTCGGCGTGGATCCGAAGCGGTCGGACCAGATGGTGCGGGGCTCGGCCGTGCTCCCGCACGGCACGGGTGTGAAGGTGCGGATCCTCGTGTTCGCCAAAGGGGACAAGGAGCGGGAGGCCCGGGAGGCCGGCGCGGACATCGTGGGGGGCGACGAATTGATCGAGAAGGTGAAAGGCGGATGGCTGGAGTTCGACAAGGCGATCGCCACGCCGGACCTCATGGGGGTTGTGGGCAAGCTGGGAAAGGTGTTGGGGCCACGCGGGCTCATGCCGAACCCCAAGACCGGCACCGTGACCTTCGAGGTCGCCAAAGCCATCAACGAGATCCGAAAGGGGCGGGTGGAATACAAAATCGAAAAGGCCGGGATCGTCCACGTGCGGGTCGGCAAGGTCTCCTTCGACGCGGAGAAGCTGCGCGAGAATGCCATGGTGCTGGTGGAGTCCGTACTCAAGGCCAAGCCGGCGTCGAGCAAAGGGCGATACCTCAAGTCCGTGACCCTCTCGTCCACCATGGGCCCGGGGATCCCGCTGGATACGGTGGCGCTCGGGAAGATGGCCGGCGGACCGGCGGCCTGAGGAGACGACACGATGCGTAAGGAAGCGAAGGCGCAGGCCATCGAGGCCCTGCGGGAGAAATTCAGCCGGGCCCGGGTGGCCGTCCTGACCGAATGCACCGGGATGGGGGCCAACGAGATCACCGAGCTGCGGCGGCAGCTGCGGGCCGCCGGGGCCGAACTCAGGGTCGTGAAGAACACCCTGGCGGTGCTGGCCGCCGAAGGGACCCCGGTGGCCGCCGCGAAGGAGTACTTCCGCGGCCCGCTGTCCGTGGCGATCGGGTATGACGATCCCGCCTTGCCCGCGAAGGTCCTCCGCGACTTCATCGCAAAGGGCAAGCGCGACAAGAAGATGCGGATCACCCTCGGGTTAATCGAGGGCAAGATCCTGGACCCGGCCCGCCTGAAGGCGGTGGCGGATTTGCCGTCCCGGAAGGTGCTGCTCGCGCAGCTGCTGGCGGGGATGCTGGGCCCGCTGGGCGGGCTCGTCGGGACGATGAACGGAATTCTGAGCAACTTTGTCGGGACATTGATCGCGATCAAGGAACAACCGAAGGAGGAGTCCATGGCAAGCGCAACGGCGACGAAGCTGACGAAAGAGGACTTTATCAAGATGATCGAGGGCATGACGGTCCTCGAACTGGACGACTACGTCAAGGCATTGCAAGAGCGGTTCGGCGTCACGGCGGCGGCACCGGCGGCCGCGGGCGGGGGCGGCGGCGGGGTGGCGGCGGCGCCGGCCGAGGAGAAAACGGCGTTCGACGTGACACTGACCAGCGCGGGCGACAAGAAGATCCAGGTCATCAAGGTGGTGCGCGAGTTGACCAATCTGGGATTGAAGGAAGCCAAGGATCTGGTCGAGGGCGCGCCCAAGCCGGTCAAGACCGGGGTGACGAAGGAGGAGGCCGAGACTATCAAGAAGAAGCTGGAAGAGCAGGGGGCCAAGGCCGAGATCAAATAGCCCCCCCGCAGTGGGCGACGTCAGTCATCCGCGGTCCACCGGCCGGCTCCCCGGCAACGTGCGGGGAGAGGGCCAATTCCATGTGGGGGGCATTGCATGTCGGAAACGGGTTCTAGCACGCTGATCGAACGCAAGGATTTCTCCAAGATCTCGCGCAACATCGACATCCCGGACCTGATCGAGATCCAGAAGCGGTCGTACGACCACTTCCTGCAGATGGAGGCGGATCCCGACCGGCGCGAGGACAAAGGGCTGCAGGCGGCGCTCACGAGCGTGTTCCCCATCGCCGATTACAACAATACGGCGATGCTGGAGTTCGTCAACTACAGCCTGGGGACGCCCAAATACGACGTCCGCGAGTGCGGGGAGCAGGGGATGAGCTATGCGGCGCCCCTCAAGATCCGCGTCCGCCTGGTGGTCCTCGACAAGGAAGACAAATCGCCGACCCGGAAAGTCCTCGACGTGCGCGAGCAGGAGGTCTACGTCGGGGAGCTGCCGCTGATGACGGACCGCGGCACCTTCATCATCAACGGGACCGAGCGGGTCGTCGTCAGCCAGCTCCATCGCTCCCCGGGCGTTTTCTTCACCCACGACAAGGGCCGCACCCATGCCAGCGGGAAGATCCTCTACTCGGCCCGGATCATTCCGTACCGGGGGTCCTGGCTCGACTTCGAGTTCGACCTGCGCGACATCCTCTATGTGCGGATCGACCGGCGGCGAAAGATGCCGGCGACCATCCTCCTCAAGGCCTTCGGCTATTCCACCGACGATCTCCTGCGGATGTACTATCCGGTGGAAGAGATTCTGGTCCAGAAAGGGAAACTGTGGCGGAAGCTCGACCCTGAGATTCATGCGGGGCTCCGTGTCGCCAGCGACTTGACCGAAAAAGGGGCCAAGGAGCCGATCGTGCGCGAAGGGTCGAAGCTCACGAAGACGACCATCGGGCGCCTGAAGGCGGCCGGGATCCGGGAGATCGAGGCGACCCCGAAGGACCTCGAGGGCCGCACGGTCCTCGTCGATCTGGTCGAAGGCTCCTCCAAGGAGAAGCTCCTGGAGAAGAACCACAAGCTGACCAAAGAGGTCCTGGACAAGGTCCGGCTGAGCAAGATCGAGTCCTTCAAAGCGGTGTATCTCGACCCGTCGGCGACGGCCTCGGTCATCGAGGACACCCTGGAGAGCGAGAAAACGACCTCCAAGGACGAGGCCATGGTGGAGATCTACCGGCGGCTCCGCCCTGGGGAGACCCCCTCCCTCGAGACCGCGCGGGTGCTGTTCGAGAACCTGTTCTTCAATGCCAAGCGGTACGACCTGTCGCCGGTCGGGCGGCTCAAGCTGAACAAGAAGCTGGGGCTGGACCTCCCGCTCGACAAGCGGACGCTCATGGCCCAGGACATCATCGAGGTGGTGCGGTATCTGGTCACCCTGAAGGCCGGCAAGGGGGAGGTCGACGACATCGACCATCTCGGGAACCGGCGCGTCCGGTCGGTCGGCGAACTGCTGGAGAACCAGTTCCGGTTGGGGCTGGTGCGGATGGAGCGCAGCATCCGGGAGCGGATGAACCTCTTGGATATGGAAGCGGTGCTCCCGCACGATCTGATCAATGCCAAGCCGGTCATCGCCGCCATCAAGGAGTTCTTCGGGAGCAGCCAGTTGTCCCAGTTCATGGACCAGACCAATCCCCTGGCGGAGATCACCCATAAGCGCCGCCTCTCCGCGCTCGGTCCCGGCGGTCTCACCCGCGAACGGGCCGGGTTCGAGGTCCGCGACGTGCACCCGTCCCACTACAGCCGGATCTGCCCGATCGAGACGCCCGAAGGGCCGAACATCGGTCTCATCACCTCGCTGGCCACGTACGCGCGGGTGAACGAGTTCGGGTTCATCGAAGCGCCCTACCGGAAAATCCAGAAGGGCCGGGTCACGGAGACCATCGAATACCTGTCGGCCATCGACGGCGAGCGCTTCACCATTGCCCAGGCGAATTCGGAAGTGGACGGTTCTCAGCGGCTCATCGCCGAAAACGTGTCGGCGCGCGTCGGCGGGGACTTCGTGACCGTCTCTCCCGACAAGGTGGAGTACATGGACGTGTCCCCCAAGCAGGTCGTCAGCGTGGCCACCGCCCTGGTCCCGTTCCTCGAGCACGACGACGCCAATCGCGCGCTCATGGGCTCCAACATGCAGCGGCAGGCCGTGCCGCTCATCCAGTCGGAGGCGCCCCTGGTCGGGACGGGCATGGAGGCGATCGTGGCCCGGGACTCGGGCTACGTCGTCCTGGCCCACCGGGCGGGCATCGTGGAAAGCGCGGACGCCACGCGCCTCGTGGTGAAGACCGATCTGCGCAAGAAGGAGCCGGGGAGCAAGAAGCACGAGGTCTGCCTCGACACCTACGACCTGATCAAGTTCAAGCGGTCCAATCAGAACACCTGCATCAACCAGAAGCCGGTGGTGGCCGTCGGGGAGCCCGTCAAGAAAGGGCAGGTCCTGGCGGACGGGCCCGCGATCGACCGGGGGGATCTCGCGCTGGGGCGGAACGTCCTGGTGGCCTTCATGCCTTGGGGCGGGTACAACTTCGAGGACGCCATCCTGCTCAGCGAGCGGGTCGTCCGGGAGGACGTCTTCACGTCCATTCACATCGAGGAGTTCGAGGTGGAGGCCCGCGACACCAAGCTGGGCAAGGAAGAGATCACCCGGGACATCCCCAACGTCGGAGAAGACATGCTCCGGGACCTGGACGAGAGCGGCATCATCCGCATCGGGGCCGAGGTCAAGCAGGGGGGCATCCTCGCCGGCAAGGTCACGCCGAAGGGGGAGACCCAGCTCACCCCGGAGGAGAAGCTCCTTCGGGCCATCTTTGGGGAGAAGGCGGGCGACGTCAAAGACACCTCCCTCACGGTCCCGCCCGGCGTGGAGTGGATCGTGGTGGACGTCAAGATCTTCTCCCGGAAGGGCCTGGACAAGGACGAACGCTCCCGCAGCATCGAGAGCGACGACGTGCTCAAGATCCAGCGCGAACACCAGGACAGCCTGCGCATCGTGGAGGAGGAGAAGAGCAAAAAGACCCGCAAGCTCCTGTTCGGCAAGGTCGTGGCGCGCGACCTGATGGACGGGGATTCCGGCGAGATCATCCTGAAGCGGAAGGGGAAGATCACCGCGGACATCCTCAAGAAGCTGAGCGACGAGGAGATCCGGCGGATCACCCTCAGCGATCCGGAGGACCAGGCCGAGATCGAGGAGACCGAGCGGACGGCCAAAGAGCAGATGGAGATTCTTCAGACGCTCTACGACGAGAAGGTCGGCCGCCTCCGGCGGGGCGATGAACTTCCGCCCGGGGTCATCAAGCTCGTCAAGGTCTACATCGCGATGAAGCGGAAAATCTCGGTCGGCGATAAGATGGCGGGCCGCCACGGCAACAAAGGGGTGGTCTCGCGCATCCTGCCCGAGGAGGACATGCCCTATCTGCCGGACGGCACGCCCGTGGACGTGGTGCTGAACCCCTTGGGAGTGCCCTCCCGGATGAACGTGGGGCAGATCCTCGAAACCCATCTGGGGTGGGCGGCGAAGGCCCTGGGGATCTGGGTGGCCAGCCCCGTGTTCGAAGGCGCCACCGAGACCGAGATCAAGGCCTTGTTGAAGAAGGCAAAGCTGCCGGAGTCCGGGCAGACCGCCCTGTACGACGGCCGGACCGGCGAAGTCTTCAAGAGCCCGGTCACCGTGGGCCACATGTACGTGATGAAGCTCCATCACCTGGTGGACGACAAGATTCACGCGCGGTCGATCGGACCGTACTCGCTGGTGACCCAGCAGCCGCTGAGCGGCAAGGCCCAGTTCGGCGGGCAACGGCTGGGGGAGATGGAAGTCTGGGCGCTCCAGGCGTACGGGGCGGCCTCGACGCTGCAAGAGTTCCTCACGGTCAAATCGGACGACGTGCCGGGCCGCTCCCGCATGTATGAGGCGATCGTCAAGGGGGAGAATTTCCTGGAGCCGGGCCTGCCCGAGTCCTTCAACGTGCTGGTCAAAGAGCTCCAGAGCCTGGGCCTGGACGTGGAATTGAACAAGGCAAAGGTCTAACCGGTCTAGTGGGTGTGGGAGGGGCGCCTCGGGTACCCGTTGCTCCGTCGAATGCAACGGGTGATGGGCCCCCTCCCATTATGAAGGGGGGTAGAACCTTGGAAGGCATCTCCACGGTGTTCGAAAAGCAGCCTGACGGCGTGTCGTTCGACTCCATCCGCATCCGGTTGGCGTCTCCCGACAAGATCCGGTCGTGGTCGTACGGCGAGGTGAAGAAGCCGGAGACCATCAATTACCGGTCGTTCAAGCCGGAGAAAGACGGGCTGTTCTGCGCCAAAATCTTCGGCCCGACTAAGGACTGGGAGTGCAACTGCGGCAAGTACAAGCGGATGAAGCACCGCGGCATCGTGTGCGACAAGTGCGGGGTCGAGGTCATTCAGTCCAAGGTGCGCCGCGAGCGCATGGGCCACATCGAACTGGCCGCGCCGGTGGCGCACATCTGGTACCTGAAGGGCCTCCCCAGCCGGATCGGCACGCTGCTCGACATGAGCCTGAAGCAGTTGGAGCGCATCCTCTATTTCGAGAGCTACGTGGTGGTCGAGCCCGGCACCACGCCGTTGAAGGAGAAGGAGCTTGTCTCGGAGGAGCGCTATCGGGCCCTGATGCAGGAGCAGCCGGCGGGGTTCAAGGCCGGGATCGGCGCGGAGGTCATCCGGGAGCTGCTGCGGCGCATCGACATCGATGCGCTCTGGGCCGAACTCCACGTGAAGGTCAAGGAGACGAACTCCCTCGCCCAGAAGAAAAAGCACACCAAGCGCATGAAGGTCCTCGAGGCCTTCCGGAAATCCGGGAACAAGCCGGAGTGGATGATCCTGGACGTCATCCCGGTGCTCCCGCCGGAGCTGCGCCCGCTGGTCCCCCTGGACGGCGGCCGGTTCGCCACCTCCGATCTCAACGACCTCTATCGGCGGGTCATCAACCGGAACAACCGGCTGAAGCGCCTGATGGAGCTGAAGGCGCCGGGCGTGATCATCCGCAACGAGATGCGGATGCTGCAGGAGGCGGTGGACGCGCTGTTCGACAACGGGCGCCGCGGGCGCGCGATCCGCGGGGCGAACAAGCGCCCCCTGAAGTCGCTGAGCGACATGCTGAAGGGCAAGCAGGGACGGTTCCGCCAGAATCTGTTGGGCAAGCGCGTCGATTACTCGGGCCGGACCGTCATCGTGGTCGGGCCGGAGCTCCGCCTGTACCAATGCGGGCTCCCGAAGAAGATGGCCCTCGAGCTGTTCAAGCCGTTCATCTTCCACAAGCTGGAAGAGCGGGGCGCGGCGACGACCATCAAGAGCGCGAAGCGCCTGGTGGAGCATGAAAAGCCCGAGGTCTGGGACGTCCTTGACGAGGTCATCAAGGAGCATCCCATCCTCTTGAATCGGGCGCCCACGCTGCATCGGCTCGGCATCCAGGCCTTCGACCCGATCCTGGTCGAGGGCAAGGCGATCCGCCTCCACCCGCTCGTCTGTGCGGCCTTCAACGCCGATTTCGACGGCGACCAGATGGCGGTCCACGTGCCGC
>Ga0209640_10004181_pt1 | contig 12697 bp, 13 predicted proteins | sample RifCSP10_1_FD_184018 | JGI IMG/M metagenome (GOLD analysis project Ga0209640, IMG submission 184018) | Soil microbial communities from Rifle, Colorado - Rifle CSP2_sed 10_1 (SPAdes) (version 2) | ecosystem: Environmental > Terrestrial > Deep subsurface > Rock core/Sediment | place: Rifle... | reverse complement strand
GCCGCTTCTTCTGCTTCGCGGTGAAGTGACCTAGATCCAGCGCCGCACGCGAGCCTTGTATTCCGCATAGGCCTCGCCGAAGGTCGCAACCAGCATCGCCTCCTCGGCGAGGATGAAGCGCCATTCGATCAGCGCCATGAACAGCGGGATGGCGACGAGCGGCGCGAGCGATCCGAGCAGCACCGCGGTGCCGAGCAGGATGCCAACCATGCCGAGGTACATCGGGTTGCGCGTAAAGCGGTACGGGCCGTGTGAGACCAGCGCCTTCACCGGGGTGAAGGGCACGACGCCGGTGTCCGCCTTCCTGAACAACCACACCGCCCAGAATCCGAGGCCGGCCGACAGCAGCATCAGCAGGGCGCCGGTGTAGCGCCACGGCGCGGCCCACAGTGTCATCACGGGCAGGAAGTAATGGAGCAGCGCCATGATCGCCAGCGCGGCCACGAAGTAGACCGGGGGAATCAGCGGGCCGCGCGGCGGCATGTCGTTTCCGTTCATGGCTAGTAGGACTTCGGCAGGCCGAGCACCCGCTCGGCGATGTAGCACAGGATCAGGTGCGGGGTCACGGGCGCGATGCGCCCGACCAGCGACTCCCTGAGGTAGCGCTCGACGTGGTACTCGCTGGCGTAGCCGTAGCCGCCGTGCGTCATTACCGCCTGCTGGCAGGCGTCGAAGCAGGCCTCGCCCGCCAGGTATTTCGCCGCGTTCGCCTCCGCGCCGCAGGGCTTGCCCTGGTCGTAGAGCCAGGCCGCCTTGTGCACCATCAGGTTCGCCGCCTCGAGCGCCATCCAGTCGGCGGCAAGCGGGTGCTGGATCGCCTGGTTCTGCCCGATCGGGCGGTCGAAGACGATGCGCCCCTTCGCGTATTGCGCCGCGCGGCCGAGCGCGCAGCGCCCGAGGCCGACCGACTCGGCGCCGATCAGGATGCGCTCCGGGTTCATGCCGTGCAGGATGTACTCGAATCCCCGGCCCTCCTCGCCGATGCGATCCGCCTCGGGCACCGGCAGGCCGTCGAAGAACACCTGGTTCGAGTCCACCGCGTGGCGGCCCATCTTCTCGATCTCCTGCACCTCGACGTACTTGCGGTCGAGGTCGGTGTAGAACAGCGTCAGGCCGGATTCTGCTTTTGCCAATAACAGTACTTTTTCGGCGACTTGCGCGGTCGAGATCCAGACCTTCTGTCCCGAAATGAAATACCGGTCGCCGCGCTTTTCGGCCTTGACCTTGATGTTCCTGGTATTCAATCCGGCGTCCGGTTCTGTGACCGCGAAACACGCGCGCTGCTTTCCCTGGATCAAGGGCGGCAGCATGCGGCCCTTTTGTTCTGTATTTCCAAAGACGACTACGGGATTCAATCCGAAAATATTCATATGCACCGCGGAGGCGCCGGAGAAGCCGGCGCCGGATTCGGCGATCGCCTGCATCATCACCGCCGCCTCCGCGATGCCGAGCCCGGCGCCGCCGTGCTCTTCGGGCATGGCGACGCCGAGCCAGCCGTCGCGCGCCAGGGCCTGGTGGAAGTCCTGCGGAAAACCGCCCTCGCGGTCCCGCTTCAGCCAGTAGTCGTCGCCGAAGCGCCGGCAGAGCTTCGCCACGGCGTCGCGGATGCGCTCCTGCTCAGGACTGGACGAGAATTCCATGCTTCACCAGGTCGGCGATTTCGGCGTCGTCGAAGCCCAGTTCGACCATGACCTCGCGCGAGTGCTCGCCGAGCGCCGGCGCGCCGGCGCGGATGCTGCCGCCGCGCCGCAGGTTCGCCCACACCGGGAAGCTGGCGAATCCGCGCGTGACGGCGTTTCTCTCGATCAATTGTTTGTTCTGAACAGCCGCCTCTGCGGGTGTGACGCACAGATCGACCGGGACGTCGTTCTCATCGAGAACGCGGATCCATTCATCAGAACTCTTTTTGATGAAAATCTTTTGTAACAGACCGGAAAGCAGATCCCCGTTCATCCTGCGGTTCCGGTCGGTCGAAAATCGTTCGTCCGCCAGCTCCGGCACCAGTTTCACGAAGTTCTCCCAGAAATGCTGCTCGAGGACGCCGAGCGTGAGGCGCCTGCCGTCGGCGGTCTCGAAGACGTCGTTCACCGGGAAGAGGTGCGCGCGCGGATCGGCGTCGGGCGCGAGGCCGTGGCGCATCGCCGCCATGAAGAACGCGCTTTCGAACAGCGACAGGTCGAGGTAGACGGATTTTCTGTCGTGCAGGGCGGAAAGGATGGCGATGACGGCGAAAGCGCCTCCGGCCATGTCGGCGACCGGCAGCGAGGAGCGCGCGGGTGCCTTGAGCCATTGCCCGGGGAAGGCGAGGCCGCCCGCCGCCGCCACGTAGTTCACGTCGTGCCCGGGCCGCTTGCGCCACGGCCCGGTCTGCCCGTAGCCGGAGATCGAGCAGTAAACGAGGCTTGGCTTGTATTTCTTCAGTTTTTCAAAATCAATTCCAAGACGTTTCGCCACGCCCGGCCGGAAGCCTTCGATGACGATATCGGTTTTTTTGACCAGCCGTTCCACCACCAGAGAAGAATCTTTTTTCTTGAGATCGACGGCGATACTGCGCTTGTTCCGGTTCTCGGTATCGAATTGCACCGGCACGTAGGCGCGGCCGGGATCGCCCAGGGGCGGCTCGACCTTGATCACCGCCGCGCCGAGGTCGGCGAGGATCGCCGAGGCGAAGGGCCCCGGGACGAACATCGAGAAATCCACCACCCGCACCCCCTCCAGCGGCAGCCAGGGGTCGCTCATGCGGCGGCGGGCGGGATCCAGTTGTGCAGGGCGATGCCGCCGTCGACCACGATGGTCGCGCCGGTGACGTAGGCGCCGAAGCGCTCGGAGAGCACCGCGACCGCCATCGCCGCGACGTCCGCCGGCGTGCCGAAGCGGCCGAGCGCGATCTTCTCGACCATGCCCGCGGGCGCGTTGAACCCGCCGCCGGGAATGGCCCCCGGCGCGATGGCGTTGACGCGGATGCCGTGCGGGCCGAGCGCGCGCGCGAGCTCCTTCACCAGCATCGTCTGCCCCGCCTTGGCCGCGCTGTAGTGCGGCAGGTTGCGCGGCGACTCGGCGTGCAGCGAGGTGACGATGAGCATGCGGCCCTTGATCTTCTCCTCGATCATGTGGCGCCCCAACGCCTGGCCGAGGATGAATGCCGCATCGAGGTTGACCGCCAGCATTTCGCGCCATTGCTCATGACTGACATGAATCAGATCCTGGGTTTCCTGGCGCCGCGGGCTGGCGCAGTGCACGAAGATCGACACCTTGCCGAGCGCGCGGACGGCTTCGCGCGCCAGATTTGCCGCAGCATCGGGCTTCGAGAGATCGGCCTGCTCCACGTCGGCGCGGAATACCCTGGCGCCTTCCTCCTCCAGCGCGTCGGCCATGCCGCGGCCGATGCCGCGCGCCGCGCCGGTCACCAGCGCCGTATCGCCCTCAAGCAGCCTGGGCGGCACCGGCGTCCTTCAGCGGGATTTTTCTCCCGCGCACCAGCATCAGGTAGGCGGTCGGGATCACGAACAGCGTGAACAGCGTGCCGAGCAGCAGCCCGCCGACGATCACCCAGCCGATCGCCTGGCGCGCCTCGGCGCCGGCGCCGGTGGCGAGCGCGAGCGGCGCGGCGCCGAGCACCATCGCGCCGGTGGTCATGAGGATCGGGCGCAGGCGCAGCGTCGCCGCCTCGACCACCGCCTCCGCGGCCGGCAGGCCCCGGTCGCGCAGCTGGTTGGCGAACTCGACGATCAGGATGCCGTGCTTGGTGATGAGACCGATCAGCATCACCAGCCCCACCTTGGAGTAGACGTTGAGCGTGCCGCCGGTGAGCTCGATCGCGAGCAGCGCGCCCAGGCCGGCGAGCGGCACGGTGAGCATGATGACCAGCGGCGCGACGAAGCTCTCGAACTGCGCCGAGAGCATGAGGTAGATGAAGATCGCCGCGAACAGGATCACGAAGGCGAGTCCCGCGCCCGACTCGCGGAACTCGCGCGACACGCCGTCCAGATCCGTGCGCGTGCCGGGGGGAAGGATTTCTTTTGCAAGCCCATCCATGAAATCGAGCGCCTCCCCCAGCGTGGAGCCTGGGGCGACGTTGGCGGAGATGATCGCGGCGCGCGAGCGGTTGAAGTGGTTGAGCTCCTTGGCGGCGACGGTCTCGCGCACGCGCACCAGGTTGGAGATCTGCACCAGGCTGCCGTCGCGCGCGCGCACGTAGACCGCGCTCAGGTCGGCGGGCGTGTTGCGGTCCTTCGCCTCGAGCTGCACCACCACGTCGTACTGCTTGCCCTCGCGCTTGAAGCGCGTCACCTGGCGGCCGCCGAGCAGCGTCTCCAGCGTGCGGCCGACCACCTCGACGTCGATGCCGACGGCCGCCGCCTTCTCGCGGTCGATTTCGACCGAGAGCTGCGGCTTGTTGAGCTTGAGATCCGAGTCGGCGTTGACGATGAATTTCGACTCTCTTGCCTTTTGCAGGAGCTTGTCCACTGAAACGTCCAGCTCTTCGTACGAGTTGCCCTGCACCACGAACTGCACCTGCGGGCTGCGGAATCCCTGTCCGAGGGAGTTGGGATTCACCGGGAAGGCGAGCACGCCGGGCAGCGCGCCGGCGAGCTTCGGCGCCATCGCGGCGGTGATCTCGCGGGTCTTGCGGCGGCGCTCCTCCCACGGCGCGAGCTGCGTGAAGGTGACGCCGAAATTGACCGGATTGGGCCGCTCCAGCCCCGGCGCCACCACCGCGAACATGCTGCGGATCTCCGGCACTTCGCTGTACATCTTTTCGACCGCGCGCACGTAGCCGTCGGTGTACTCCATCGAGGCGCCCTCGGGCGCCTGGATCAGCGTCAGGAAGTAGCCGCGATCCTCGAGCGGCGAGAGCTCGTTCCTGAGGCTCTGGTAGGTGATCACGGTGCCGGCGACGACCAGCGCGAATGCGCCCATCGGGATGAAAGACTTTTTCAACGTAAAAGCCACGGCCCTGCGGTACCCCCGCGTCATGGCGCCGAACAGGCGTTCCATCGCCAGGTAAAGGCCGCCGTGCTTCTCGTGCTCCTTCAGGATCTTCGAGCACATCATCGGCGTGAGCGTCAGCGCGACGAAGCCCGACACCGCGACCGCCGAGGCCACCGTCAGCGCGAACTCGGCGAACAGCTTGCCGGTGTTGCCGGGCACGAAGGCGACCGGCGCGAACACCGCGGTCAGCGTGAGCGACATGGCGACCACCGCGAAAGCGATCTCGCGCGAGCCGTCGGCCGCGGCCTGCGCGGGGGTCTTGCCCATCTCGACGTGGCGGTGGCAGTTCTCCAGCACCACGATGGCGTCGTCGACCACCAGGCCGATGGCGAGCACCACGCCGAGCAGCGTCAGCACGTTGATGGTGAAGCCGAGCAGATAGAGGAAGAAGGCCGACCCGACCAGCGCCACCGGGATGGTGACGAACGGGATCAGCGTCGAGCGCAGCGAGCGCAGGAACACGAAGATCACACACATCACCAGCAGCACCGCCTCGCCCATCGCGCGGTACACCGCCTCGATCGACCGCTCGATGAAGAGCGAGGAGTCGAACGCGATCTGCAGCTGCATGCCTTCGGGCAGCGTCGGCTGGATGCGCGCCATCTCCTGCTTCACCGCCTGCGCCACCGACAGCGTGTTGGCGGTGGACTGCTTCACCACGCCCATGCCCATGCCCGGCCGGCCGTTGCGCCGCACGACGCTGCGCTCGTCGAGCGCGCCGAGGCGCGCGGCGCCGACGTCGCGCAGCCTGACCGGGTAGCCGCGGTTCTCGACGATGATCATGTTGTTGAACTGGGCGGCGGTGCGCAGGTCGGCTTCGGCGAGCACCGTGAACTCGCGGCTTGCCGACTCGATGCGCCCGGCCGGGATCTCGACGTTCTGGCGCTTGAGCGCGTTCTCCACGTCCTGCGGCGTGAGCGAGTACGCCGCCAGCCTTTCGCGGTCGAGCCAGATGCGCATGGCGTAGCGCCGGCCGCCGCCGATGGTCACCGAGGCGACGCCGGGCAGGGTTTTCAGCCGGTCGGCGATGTGGCGCTCGGCGTAGTCGGAGATCTCGAGCGAGGATTGCTTGTCGCTCGACAGGCCGAGCCAGATGATCGCCTGCGCGTCGGCCTCGATCTTGGAGACCACCGAATCGTCCGCCGCCTCGGGCAGCAGCGCGCGCACCCGCGCCACGCGGTCGCGCACGTCGTTGGCCGCCGAGTCGACGTCGCGCGCCGGCACGAACTCGACGCTGATCTGGCTCACCTCCTCGCGCGACACCGATTTGAGCGTGCGCACGCCCTCGATGCCGGCGATCGAGTCCTCGAGCGGCTGGGTGATCTGCGACTCCATCACCTGGGGGCTCGCGCCCTTGTACACGGTGCGCACCGACACCACCGGGGTGTCGATCTTCGGGTACTCGCGCACCGACAGGCGCGAGAACGAGATCGCGCCGAGCAGCACGATCATCAAGCTCATCACGGTGGCAAACACCGGGCGGCGGATGCAGACCTCGGGCAGCCGCAAGCGCTAGCCTTTCTTCCCGGCGGCCGAGGCCGCCGGTTTCTGATTCGGCATCACCGTGACCGCGACCCCCGGGGCGAGGCGCTGCGTGCCCTCGGTGACCACCAGGTCGCCGCCGGCGATGCCCTGCAGCACCTCGACCTCGCCGACTTTGCGGTTGCCGGTTCGCACGCGCACCAGCTCGGCCCTGCCGTTCGCCACCCGGTAGACGTAGCTGTCCTGGCCGCGGGGCACGATCGCCTCCTCGGGAATCCAGACCGCGTTCTCGCGCACGCCGAGCTGCAGCTGCACGCGCGCGAACATCCCGGGGCGCAGCTTGAGCGCGGGATTGGCGACGCGCGCGCGCGCGAGCACGGTGCGCGTCTGCTCGTCGACCGACGGCTCCAGGGCGTAGACCGCGCCCTCGAAGCCCTCGTTGGCGTAGCTGTCCACCGCGATGCGCAGCTTCAGGCCGCTTTTCAGCTGGCTGAGATAGGTCTCGGGAACGCGGAAGTCGAGCTTCAGCTGGTCGATCTTCTCCAGGCGCGCGATATCGGTGCCCGCCGCGACGTAGGCGCCCTCGCTCACCTGCCGCAGGCCGGCGACGCCGGCGAACGGCGCGCGGATCTGGGTCTTGGCGAGCCGCGCCTCGTCCTCGTGCTGCTTGGCGAGCGAGCGCGCGTGGTTCGAGCGCGCCTCGTCGAGCGACTGCTCGCTGCCGAAGCGCTTCCTGAACAGGTCCTCGGCGCGCTCCAGGCGCTGCGCGTCGAGCCTGGCCTGGGCGGCCGAGGAGGCGAGCACCGCGCGCAGCTCGGAGGAGTCGAGCGTCGCGAGCAGCGCGCCCTTTTCCACGCGGGCGCCCTCCTCGAAGGCGATTCTCGCGATGCGGCCGGCGATCTCGGGCCGGATGCTGATGGCTTCGTCGGCGCGCAGGCTGCCGATGGCGCTGGTCTCGAGCACCGCGCGGGCGATTTTCGCGGCAACCGCCTTTACCGGGAGCGCAGCGGGCTTCTGCTGCGCGAACGCGGGAATTGCCAGGAAAAACAGGACGATCGCAGCGCGGCGCACCCCGCGATTCTACGCGAGGCCGGCCCTGGCGCGCTTCGCCGCCAGGCGCTCGTGCGTCTTCGCGCGCTCGACGACGTAGCGCACGTGGGTGCCGCGGCCGACCTCCTCGATATCGCTCACCGAAAAGGCAAAGACGATCTTGCGCTGGTCGACCTCGACGACCTTCAGTTCCATCTTCACGGTCAAACCCAGGGGAGTCGGCGCGAGGTGGTCGATGCTGACGTGCGCGCCGACCGAGTCCTCGCCCGCGTCCAGGTGCTCGAGCAGGAACTCGCGGCAGGCGTACTCGACGTCGCTCACCATCATCGGCGTGGCGTACACCATGCCTTCCCTGCCCATGAAGGCGATGCAACGCTTCTCGTCGATCCTGATCGATTTCGAGTGAGAAAGGCCTTTCTGCAACGAGCCTTTCACGTAGCCTTGTACCCGGCCCTCTTCACGCCGGCGACGCCGGTGAGCATGCGCATTTCACCAGGATCTTCATCTGGTTATTTTACGTCACCGGTACACCAGAGTCGGGATCTCGGAGTGCGTCAACACTTCCGCGGTTTCGCTGCCGTACCACATCGCCGCCAGCCCCTTGCGCCCGTGCGAGCCGATGAAGATGACATCGCACAGGTGGCGCCTTGCCGCGTCGATGATCGCCTGGTAAGGGCGGCTGCTGAAGGCGAAGTCGGCGCCATACGGCACGCCGGCGGCGCGCGCCCGGGCGGCCGCCTTGTCGAGCACCGCGCCCGCCGTCTCGCGCGAGATTCTCTCGTACTCGCCGAGCGAGATCACCGGCTGGTGGGCCATCAGCGCGGCCTCGCCGGGGGGCTGGTATTCCGGCACCGCGGTGAACAGGGTAATGCGCGCGCCCGATTCGCGGGCGAATTCGATGCCTGCGGTCACCGCCTTTTCCGCGGTTTCGGACCCGTCGGTCGGGATCAGGATGTGCTTGTACATGCGTGCCTCACTTTTCGAAAATCAGGGTGGAGTGCAACCCCGGCTCCGGCGTCGCCGCCAGCTCGCGCGCCACCAGCGCGACGTGCTCGCTCTCCTCGGCGGCCATCTCCTTCGCCAGCGCGCGCACCGCCGGATCCGCCGCGCTCCAGTAGGCGTGCTCGAAGAAGGCCTGCGCGCGCTGCTCGGCGTACAGCGCGATGGCGAGCGCCTGGCGCGGCGTCATCAGGCGGAACACCAGCTCGCGCGCGCCGCTCTCGGGCGGGCCGCTGTCGAGCCACTTGTACGCCGAGCCGCGAAGCTCCGGCAGCGCCACGCCTTCGGTCCTGCGCTCGAGCGTCTCGAGGTGCTCGCCTTCCTGGCGCGCCAGCGTGCCGAACAGCTCGGCGAGATCGTCGCGGCCCTCGTCCTTCATGCGCTGCGCGAACTGGGCATAGCGCTCGGCTGCCTCGCGCTCCAGGGCGATGGCATGCGCATAGAGCTCGGCGGAGGACTCTATAGGCCGCATGCAGCTACTCTAGGCGGCCGCGCGGCCCTGCCTTTGACGAAGATCAAGCCGCCGGACGGCGCGGCGGCTAGCCTTGATCCACAGTCCAAGGAGACCCGCATGTACAAGCACATCCTGGTTACCACCGACGGCTCGCGCCTCGCCGCCCGCGGCGTAAAGGCCGGCGTCAGGCTCGCCAAGTCCCTCGGCGCAAGAGTCACCGGCGTCTACGTCATCCCGCGCTACGTGCCGCCGATGTACGGCGAGGCCGCGATCTACGTCCCCGGCGTCTCGCCGAAGGATTACAAGCGCGTCACCGAGAAGCAGGCGAAGAAGGCGCTGGCGCTGGTCGAGATCGAGGCGCGCATGGCGGGCGTGCCCTACGCCACCAGGTTCGTCATCGAGGACCCGGCGTGGAAGGGCATCCTGCGCGTCGCGCGCGCGGCGAAATGCGACGCCATCGTGATGGCCTCGCATGGCCGCGGCGGGCTGGGCGGGTTGATCCTCGGCAGCGCGACGCACCGCGTGCTCGCGCAATCCCGCATCCCCGTGCTGGTTGTGCGCTAGATTGGAGGGATGAAGTACAAGGACTACTACAAGACGCTTGGCGTCGGCCGCGAAGCGGGCGACGAGGAGATCAAGAAGGCCTACCGCAAGCTCGCGCGCAAGTACCACCCGGACGTCTCGAAGGAGCCGAACGCCAAGGAGCGATTCCAGGAGGCGGCGGAAGCCTACGAGACGCTGCGCGACAAGGACAAGCGCGCCGCCTACGACAGCCTCGGCAGCCATCGCCCCGGGCGCGATTTCCGGCCGCCGCCGGACTGGTTCGACCGGTTCGGTCAGATGGGCGGCCGGGGCCATGCGCAGGACCTCGGCGGCATCGATCTCGCGGATCTGTTCGAATCCTTCGGCCGCCGCGGGCACGGGCGCAACATTCCCATTCCCGGCGAGGACTATGAAGTCGCGGTGCACCTCACGCTGGAGGAAGCCTGGCGCGGCGCGGAACGCAAGCTGCGCATCGGCGAGCGCTCCCTGCAGGCCCGCATCCCGCGCGGCGCGACCGACGGCCAGCGGCTGCGCCTCGCCGGCAAGGGCAGCCCGGGGGCGAACGGCGGCCCGCCGGGCGACCTGTACCTGCGCATCGTCCTCGACCCGCATCCGCTGTACCGGGCGAGCGGCCACGATCTGGACATCGACGTCCCGCTGGCGCCCTGGGAGGCCGCGCTCGGCGCGGAGGTGGACATCCCGACGCTCGAAGGCCGGGTGAGCATGAAAGTGCCGGCAGGCTCGAATTCCGGCCAGAAACTGCGCCTTGCGGGCAAGGGCCTGCCCAAGCCCGGCGGCGGCGCGGGAGACCTCTACGCCGCGCTAAAGATCGTGGTGCCGGCGAACCTGACCGAGCGCGAAAAGAAGCTGTTCGAGGAACTGCGCGACGCTTCGCGCTTCGACCCGCGCGGCCGCTCTAGCCGCTAACGCCCTTGTTCCAGGGCTCGCCCAGGCCGACCGGCGCCGGCGCGAGGTTGACGATGCGCGTGAACAGCGCTTCCATGTCCTTCTCTTGAACGCCGGCCACCGGGTCCTGGTTCACGCCGAAGGCCGCGTCGATCGCCTGCCAGTCATCCGCCGTGAGGTGGCGCTCGGCGAGCGGCATCAGCTCGGTTTCCTCCGCGCGCATGTGCTTCCAGTGGAAATCCGCGAACGCATCCACGGTCTGCCGGAATTCGCGCGCGCCCTTCGGCCAGCCCTCCTCGAAGAAAACCAGCGCGCGCTCCAGTTCCCTCACCCGCTGCGCGCCCTCCACGTGCTCGGCGTGCAGCAGGTCCACCAGCGGCTTCGCCGCCGGGTAGCGCACGAGCAGGCGTGCGAACAGGTAGTCGTCTTCCTTCGGGTGGTGCAGCTTCTCGGGAAATTCGTCGATGTAGCGGATCATGGCGCGGAACGCCGCGAAGCCGGGCCGCGCCGGGCTGTCCTCGGCGTCGTGCGCCAGCTGCTTGAGGCCGTGCAGCACGGCCGCGAGCGAGCGGTGTTCATCGTGGATCTTGCTGATCGCCTTCATGCTGGTTCTCCTAGAAGAAGATGAACCCCCGCAACCCGCCGCCCGCTTCGCCGGCATGCGCGAGGCCCCAGACCCCGAACGCGAGCACCGTCCCGCCTGCAAGGGCGCGCAGCGCGGGCCGCTCCATCATCCCGCGCAAGCGCGCCGCGGCAAGCCCCGCGGCCAGCAGCCAGGGAGCCGTCCCGGCGCCGAAAGCGAGCATAGCAGCCGCCCCGCCCCAGGGCGTACCCGCGAACGCAGACGCCACAAGGGCGCCATAGAGCAATCCGCAGGGCAGCGCACCCCAGGCGAGTCCGGCCGCGTACGCCGTGGGTATTCCCGGCGCAGCCGCAAGCCGCGCCGCAAGCGGCTGGACGCGGCGCCACAGGGGCGTGCCAAGCGCCTCGAATCCGGCGAGCCAGCGCCCGGCGCCCGCCAGGTGCAGTCCCGCGAGCACCAGCACGACGTTGGCGAGAATGAAGAGCACTGTCTGCGCACCCGTGAAGGCGAGGAAGGTCGCGCCGGCCGCGCCGGCAAGCGCCCCGGCGCCTGCGTAGGTCGAGACGCGGCCGAGGTTGAAGGCGAGCTGGCGCAGGACCAGCACGCGCCTGGGATAAATCACGCGGCGCAGCGAGAACGCGCCGACGATGCCGCCGCACATGCCGAGGCAATGCGCCCCCGATGCGGCGCCGAGCAGCGCCATGGCGAAAAGGAAACCCGGATCCAGGTCAGATCACCCTGGAATACGCCGCGCGCGTCTGGCGCTCGCGCAGGTAGCGGTCGAACGCCATGCAGATTACCCGCACCAGCAGCCGGCCCTTGGGCGTCACCACGATCCACTCCGGCGTCAGCTCGACCAGCCCTTCTTCGGCAAGCCGCCGCATCTCGGCCAGCTCCGCGGCAAAGTACTTGCGGAAATCGATCAGGTAGGCGAGCTCGATCGACTCGATGGAGAGGCGGAACTGGCAGACCAGCGCCTGGATCACGGCGCGGCGCACGAGGTCGTCCTGGCTGAGCTCCAGGCCGCGCGCCACCGGCAGCCGGCCGGCGTCGAGCGCCGCGGTGTAGTCCTCGAGCTGTTTGTGGTTCTGGTAGTAGGTCGGCCCGACCCGCCCGATCGCCGAGACCCCGACGCCGAGCAGATCGCTGTCGGGGCGCGTCGAGTAGCCCTGGAAGTTGCGCTGCAGTCGGCCCTGGCGCTGGGCCACGGCGAGCTCGTCGTCGGGGCGCGCAAAGTGGTCCATGCCGATATAGAGATAGCCCGCGCGCGTGAGCCGCCCGATGGCGAGCGTCATGATCTGCAGCTTGGATTCCGCCGTAGGCAGGTCGGCCTGGGCGATGCGCCGCTGCGGCAGGAACATCCTGGGCAGGTGCGCGTAGCCGTACAGGGCGATGCGGTCCGGGTCGAGCGCGATCACCTGGTCGAGGGTGCGGTTGAAGCTGTCGAGGGTCTGCTTCGGCAGGCCGTAGATCAGGTCCAGGTTCACCGAGCGGAAGCCGCTTTCGCGCGCTTCCGTGATCACGCGGCGCGTGAGCGCTTCGCTCTGGATGCGGTGCACCGCCTTCTGCACGTCCGGGTCGAAGTCCTGCACGCCGAGGGACACCCGGTTGAAGCCCAGGCCCGCGAGGAAGGCGAGCGTGCCGGGCGGCGTGCTGCGCGGGTCGACCTCGATCGAGCATTCCGCGTC
>Ga0209640_10004180_pt1 | contig 12700 bp, 8 predicted proteins | sample RifCSP10_1_FD_184018 | JGI IMG/M metagenome (GOLD analysis project Ga0209640, IMG submission 184018) | Soil microbial communities from Rifle, Colorado - Rifle CSP2_sed 10_1 (SPAdes) (version 2) | ecosystem: Environmental > Terrestrial > Deep subsurface > Rock core/Sediment | place: Rifle... | reverse complement strand
CCGCCGGTGACAAGGAGGGTCTTCATCATGCTTCAGCTCGCAGCTGGCAGGTTGCAGTTAGGACAGGACACATAAAGTCCGGTTATTTTTTTTCGCTGTAACAGAATTTTTCCGGAGTTGAAATCATGGAGCCTAACATTTTGCCAATCTGCTCGTATTCCGACGCTAACTCTTTGTGAACTTGTAAATCCAAGTAGCCGCACTTTAAGGCAAAATCTAGCCAGATCATCGTTTCGCTCGTCTCGGCATCAGAATCCGTGAGCTTACTCACAAAATGCGCCGGATAACGCCTTTTCCGCCAAGCTTCTCCAATGTTGGTACATACCGATCTAGAGGACCGCCGGATTTGATCTGTCAAAGAATATTGTTCGATCTTCGGAAATGTTTTTGTCAGGTGGAAAATTTTCATCGCCTGTTCAAAAGCTTTTTTATAAACGAGCAGATCTTTGAAATTGACGATCATTGCCATTGCCCTCTGCGATCCGCTGCCAGCTGCTCCCTGCCCGCTGTCTCCTACCGTGCCTTCTACCCTATGCTCCTCCGTAGCTGAAATTGGTATCCGCGAGTTTCAGCGCGGGCCAGGCGCGGTCCCGAGGCGAAAGCACAGGCTCTGCAATGGGCCAGTCGATGGCCAACTCGGAATCATTCCAAATCACACCCGCCTCAAGCTCGGGCGCATACTCCGCCGTCGCCATGTAAAGTATCTCGGCTTCAGTGCTGGTTACGCAGAAACCATGGGCAAATCCGCCGGGCACGTAGAGCATTTTTCTATTCTCTGCTGAAAGGGTCGCGGCAAACCATTGCCCGTAAGTTGAGCCACCCGCGCGCAGATCGACAACCACATCATAGATCTCACCGCAAGCGGCCCGCACCAGCTTGGCTTGAGCTTTGGGATGTTTCTGATAGTGCAGACCGCGTAAAATGCCCCGCTCAGATTTCGAGTGATTGCACTGAACGAAGGTCTCGGCGATTCCATAGGCGGCGAATTCCGAGCGTTTGTAAGTCTCCATGAAAAACCCGCGCTCATCGGAAAAAACCGGCGGCTCAATAATAACGACGTCTGGAATGGCAGTTCGAGTGAAACGAAAAGGCATCAAAGCACGACTTCGGAATCATCTCCGATCATCAACCGATACGCCTGACGGGTATTGGGGTCTTTGATGACGACGGAATTTTTACCGATTAAGCTATCTTCGAGCCGGTCGACATGATCAATCTGCGCGTTCTCAAGAAGAACGCAATGTTCCAGAACTGACGAAATGATTCGACAACCGCTTGCAATCGAGGTAAACGGCCCGACGAAGGAATTTTCAATAATCACGTTTTCACCGATCACCGCAGGCCCGCGAACCGTGCTGTTGATCACACGAGCTCCGGATCCTAGCTGAACGCGACCCGTGACTTGACTCCGCAGATCCACTTCGCCGTCGAGTCGCCGCTTGATCCATTCGTCGAGGACCACCGTGTTAGCAGTTAGTAAATCGTCCTTCTTTCCTGTATCCAGCCACCAGCCATCGAGATGATGGCTCAAAACGGTGCATCCTTGCTGCAGAAGTTGCTGAACGGCGTCAGTGATTTCCAACTCTCCGCGTCGGGAGGGGCTAATCCGATCTATCGCGTCATGAATCCTGCTGGAGAAAAAGTAGATGCCGACCAGAGCAAGGTTGGATCGCGGCTCCTTCGGTTTTTCGACCAGACGAATCACTTTGCCCGTACCATCAATTTCAGCGATGCCAAAACTCGACGGTTCGCTGACCTCTTTTAGTAAAATGCTGGCGTCGGCATTCGAGGTCGCAAAGTTTTCACAGAAACCGCGGATTCCTGAGCCGATTAAATTATCACCGAGATACATGATGAATGGGTTGGTTCCCAAAAATCCTCTTGCGACCTTAACCGCATGCGCCAACCCGAGCGGTTTCTCTTGAATGATGTATTCTACTTTTGTATTCCACGCGCGACCATCACCGATCGCTTCTTGAATCGCGCTACCGGTTTCTGGAGAAATAATGATTCCGACGTCGCGAACACCGGCCTCAGAAAGATTATCGAGTACGTAGTAGAGGATTGGCCGGTTCGCCACTGGAACGAGTTGTTTGGCTGCGGTATGGGTCAGCGGCCGCAGCCGCGTGCCTCTGCCACCGCTAAGAACTAGACCCTTCAATTGAGTACTTGGCATTTGCTGATACGGTAAATTAGCAGATAGCAGCTGGAAAAGTATAGATCAAATGATAATTAGCTGCTGTCGCCGCGATAGCAATGAGATAGGGGACGCAAAGAAGACCGGTCTCGAGGCGTTGTTTCGAATCGTCCGGCAGCAGCGAGCAACTGGCGATGAGCAGTTTCCGAACGAATCTTTAGCTTCTAAATAGCCGGAGGCGGCGCGGGTTGTCTGGGCACAGGCTGTGGGGAAACCGACTCCCCTGCTTGAGCGAGGATCTGGACGATGCGCTTGGCCGCGTTACCATCCCAAAGTGGCGGCGGCGCCGGCAGTCGCGCCGAACTCTGAAGGACGCGCGTAAACGCTCTAATGATCGTTTCCGGGTCAGCCCCAACCAACACGTTAGTTCCGTGGGTTAACGTAACCGGCCGTTCGGTAACATTCCTCAGGGTAATGCAAGGAACGCCCAGGATCGTGGTCTCTTCTTGTATTCCTCCGGAATCCGTCAGCACGACCCTGGCGTGAGACATCAATTGAAGAAAGTCGAGGTATCCCAGCGGCGGTATCAATCGAATGCGCACGCGTGAATCCCACGGCTCGGGGCCGTCCATAAAATGATCGACGAAGTAATCACCCAAATCAGCTTGCTGAATTTGCTTTAGCGTGCGCGGATGGGCCGGAAAAATAATCTGCATGTGGCGGGACACATCCAGAAACGATTGGATGATCCGCGAAAATGTCCGCGCATCGTCGACGTTAGTCGGCCGGTGCAAGGTCAAAATCGCATAGGGCCTCACCTGGCCGCCTTCGTCCAACTGCAGGTCGGTGAGAATCGCAGACTCCGTTGCCTTCGAACGATATCGCAACAGCGTGTCGATCATGACGTTGCCGACAAAATGAATCTTATTCTCAGGAATTCCTTCCGCCCCGAGGTTCTCATTAGCGCTTTCTTCCGTGGTAAAAAGATAATCGGCGATGGAATCCGTGACGATACGGTTGATTTCTTCCGGCATGGTCGGGTCGAAGCTTCTCAGACCGGCCTCAACATGCGCTAACTTGGGGATAAAGTCTCTGTCGCAAGGTCCCCCGGAGCACCAGGTCTTTTTTGTCACCAGAGCGCAGGCGACCGTCGAATTCACGTCTCCGACGACGACCACCACATCCGGTTTCTCGGCCAACAGCACTCGCTCGAATCTTTCCATCACTCTCGCGATTTGCGCCGAGTGAGAGCTCGAACCCACTCCCAGGAACAAATCGGGCTTCGGCAACTCGAGATCGTTAAAAAACAAGTCGGACATGTTTGCGTCGTAATGCTGACCGGTATGCACCAAAATATGTTCGACCCGCGGCGCATCGCCGTTAGAGTTATAATCCTTAATGGCTTCGCAGACGGCGGCGACCTTCATAAAGTTAGGCCGGGCTCCGACCACTGAAAGGATTTTATAGGCCATTGCCCAGCTCGTCTCTGGAACTTGTACAGTTCAATTCCATTGGCTCGGTCGAAATGCCGGCTGATATTGGCGCAAGCACAATCCGCATGTGTCCGGTCATGTTGTACAGCGCGACATGTACCTAAAAAACTTAAATGGACTCGGTCATTGTCGTTCCATTGCTCACGAAATGCCCAACGCGCCAAAAAAGGCACGCCCGAACGTGGCAATGTCAGTTTTTCCTAGATTTTCCCTAAGCAAATCTTTTACCACTCATAAACATCGAGCAGTTTGGCCAAATCCGAGTCTCAGCAATGCGAATTATTCAAAAAAACAGGCATATCCCGTTAACGTTACCAAGCCGGGATCGCCCTGATACAGGCTCGGAGGCCAGAGTAGGGCAATTTCGCCTTACAGTATAAGAGCAATCAACGGCAATCTTGCAGTAGCTGTCTCACCCAGCGTCTATGCCTAAGTCTAGGTTCTTAGCGGGTTTTTGGGGCCGAGCGACCTTTGATGCGGCCGACAGCGCCGTCGCGGCGCCGCATTAGACTGCGAGCGGCCGGTGAAATGCTCAGAGCGGTGCACATCGATAATGTGCCGGAGGCGGGTTGCGATTGGTCGGTTCGTTCAACCGGGCGGGAACATTGAAAAACTACCCCATATCTTTAAAGGATTCCTTGTGTAGCCCATGCCTTCTCATCTTTCTGTAGAGAGTCTTATTGTCGACCTTCGCCTCCTTGGCCGTCAACGTAATCGCGCCCTTGTGCTTGATCAGCAGACTTCTAAGATATTCCTTCTCGCTCCGTAGCAACCACTGTTTCAGCGAGAAGTCGCCGTTACCCATGTTGAAGCTAATGGAGTGACGATCGAGTATCCTTTGCGGCGGCGGAGGTAGGTCCACATCTTCGATGACTTCACCTTGGCACTTGACGATCGCGCGTTCGAGAATATTCTCAAGCTCTCGAATGTTCCCGGGCCAGCGATACGCAAGCATTTGATCGAGAACTTTTGGAGCTATTTGCCTAATTTTCTTTTCTTGAGCCACCGGATGTTTGCTCAAAATATGATTAACCAAAACGGGGAGATCCTCCAGCCGCTCCCGCAATGGCGGCAGTTGGAGCGGAATCACGTTGATACGATAGTAAAAGTCTTCGCGCAAAGTCCCCCGAGCCAAGCAGATTTTCAAATCCACGTTCGTTGCCGCTACTACACGCATGTCAACTTTCAACTTGCGATTGCCGCCCAGACGTTCGACTTCTCGTTCTTGCAATACGCGCAAAAGTTTAACTTGCATCGGAGGAGCCATGGTTTCAATTTCGTCAAGGAAGAGGGTTCCTCCGTCGGCAATCTCAATCTTCCCCGCGCGACTTTGCACCGCCCCAGTAAACGCCCCCTTTTCGTAGCCGAACAACTCGCTTTCCAGGAGGGTGTCCGGGAATGCGCCGCAATTGATCGCGACAAATTGTTTTGCCTTGCGGCGGCTAAGATTATGGATTGCGCGGGCAACTAATTCTTTTCCCGTTCCGGTTTCGCCCGTGATCATCACTCCCGAATCGGTTTCTGCAAGAGATCGAATAAGGTCGAAAACCTTGAGCATTTTAGGACTTTTGCTCAAAATATTTTCGAGATTATGTTCGTCTTGTACTTTTTGACGAAGCTCTCGCACCTCCTCGAGGAGCCGCCGTTTTTCGATTAGCTTTTCGCTCACCAATCGGATCGCCTCAGGCTGGAAAGGCTTGGTGATATAGTCACTCGCGCCGAGCTTCATCGCCTCAACCGCCTGCTTGATGTTGCCGAAGGCCGTGATCAATATGACATCGGTATCAGGGTGTTTCTCACGCACCTGACGAGCCACCTGAAATCCATCCATCCCTGGCATTTTGATGTCGGAGACGACGATCGCAAATTTCGCTTCGGCGAGTTTTTCAAGTCCTTCTTCGCCGCACGACGCGGTCGTTACCTCGAAGCCTTCCTGCTCATAAAACTGCCCGAGTTGCTCCCGGAGCCGGTCGTGATCTTCAACAATTAAGACGTTGTACATGACTCACCGAAGTCTCTGTCAGGTCGATGCCTTAGACGGTTCCCGCCGTGAATGTAACAGGAAGCACAACCTCGACTTTGGTCCCCTTCCCGGCGGCGCTCGAGATAGTTAACCGGCCGCCGTGAATCTCAACGATTCGAACCGCTGTGCTGAGCCCGAGACCGTCCCGATCTCGCTTCGAAGTAACAAAAGGATCGGCGGCTTTGGCCAGCATATTTTTTTCCATGCCGCAGCCATTATCGACAATGGCGATTCGCGCGATCGATCGGTCCTCTGAGCGCTCGGCTAACCTGCCGCTTACAACAACCCGATTTCCACTTTTGGTCGCATCCAGGGCGTTTTCAAGTAGTGCGGCAATAGCGAGTTTCAATAGATACGTATCGCCGTTAATCATCGCGCCATTGAGGCGTTTTTCGATGCGATTTCGAAGTGCTACTTTCTTTTCGTCAAAGGACGCGGCCATCGATTCAATTGCCGTATGAAGAATCTCGCCCAGGTCGCCTGCCGGTGTAAAAACCGGCGACTGGCAATAGTGCGAAAGTGCACGGGTGAACTCAACAGCTCGGTCGACGGTTGCCTGCAACGATTCGATTTCATCAATGCTGGTTCCGGTCCGTTTCAACGAGCCGATCAGAAAGTTGATTAACTGAAAATGATTGCCGATTTTGTGGATAAACTGCGCAACAACTGACTCGTTCAATGTCGCAGCGCAAAATTCCCCCGATATCAATGGGACCAGGCAACCATGTATTCTAACCTCGTGCCCGGTCCCCACTTTGCGAAAGCTGTGGGCAACCGAAACCTGCAACCCCCGATCGTCTGCAATCTTGTGAGCTACCGAACCTACCTCGTTCCAACTCAACTGATTGAGTCGAGAAACCAAGCGATCGCGATCTTCTGATAGCAGTCTTTCTTGCCATAAGGTCCGTTTCCCCAGGATGTTTTCAGGACGAATTCCGATCAGCTCGAGGCAATTCGACGAAATCGTGGTAACGACGAAATCCAACGTACACTTGTACGTTATGCAGGGCATAAGAGCCGCATCATCAAACATCTCGTCGTTCACAATCGGAGCGTCCAAATTAGCGGGCCCTGGAGAACGGATAACGATTGCACGGGACAAACTGGGGGTTGCGTCCAAATAGTGGCTCTATGACCTTTCTTTCGTGAAGCTCTGACGAGTAGCTGGCATTTTAGCCATAAGCGCCGCCGTATTCAATGGATTTGTTTCGCGTAAAATTCAAGGTTAAAACGAACTATATGCCATATCCAACTGTTCTCACGAGTGTTTTATAATCTAGCATATGTCTGACCTTGAGCGTCAATCCTGTAAACTCCCTTTACATGGCAGCTTACCTGCCACCGGTTTGCGGGTGAATGCTTCGCCCGCTAGCACAATCGATAGGTCTCCGCTCGGGCACTTCTGTCCCCCTGATGTTGCGCCAACGATTTCGCCAGGCTCGCCAACAGTGCGGCCGTAAGAGCGGGCTATACAAGCAGGCACTTGGTCGTATCATTGTATTTATAAACAATGCCTTAGCCTCGATTCGCGCTTGGCGGAAAACCGCCGAATGGTTAGCTCCCGGCGTTTTTACCGCAATCCTCTAGGCTAGTTAGCTGATCTGGCATACCCGTTGCGTTGGAGGTGTGAGATTTCCCGACGAGTCGAAGAGAAGGCTTTTGTGAAACCAAAAATTCTGCTAGTCGATGACGAGGAAGCTATTCTTGAGCAAATGCGTTGGGCTTTCGCTTCTGACTATGAAGTCTTTACGGCGTCGATCGAAGCCGAAGCCATGAGCATCTATGAAAAAGAAAGGCCGCCTGTGGTGACACTGGATCTTTCCTTAGATCCTCACAATCCCACAGATCTTGGTGGTATGCGGCTGCTCGAGCAAATCCTTTCTCGTGACCCATCGACCCGGGCAATCGTGCTCACAGGCCATAACGACGACTCTAGCGCGCTCCGGGCAATGCGGCTTGGCGCCTTTGACTACTATACCAAACCGGTTCGGCTCGATGAGTTGAAGGTCATGATCAAGCGGGGCTTTCACCTCCACCAATTACTGCGCAAAGCTCAGCAGTTCGATCACACTCTCAGGAGTGATTTTCACGGGGTCGTGGGCGCATCCAAGGCTATGAAAGAGTTGCTCGGCGCGATGGATCGGATTGCTCTCTCCGACGTTCCGCTTTTAATTTCCGGCGAAAGCGGCACAGGTAAAGAAATCCTCGCGCACGCGATTCACTTGCAAAGCCAGCGCAAGAACAATCCGTTCGTGGTCGTCAGTTGCGGCGCTATCCCGGAACACCTCTTGGAAAGTGAATTATTCGGTCATGAGAAGGGAGCCCTCTCCGGCGCCCATGCGCGGAAGCGCGGGAAATTGGAGCTTGCCCACACCGGCACCTTGTTTTTAGACGAGATCGGCGGCCTTGCATTACCCCTCCAGGTCAAACTGTTACGATTTTTACAGGATCGTAAGATCGAAAGAGTCGGCGGTACCCTGCCCATCGAAAGCAATACCCGCCTTATCGCCGCTACCAATCAAGATCTTAAAGAGGCCATGGTCCATCATGGCTTCCGCGAGGACCTCTATTACCGTCTGAATGTCGTTCGCCTCGACCTACCGCCCTTGAGAGAGCGACAAGAAGACATCGTTCCGCTGGCGCAACATTTTTTGAAAAAGTTTTGCAAGGAGTACGGTAAACCCCTGCTGGCGCTATCTCCGCAAGCCGAAGCAGCCCTGCTCATGCATCCGTGGCCAGGTAACGTTCGAGAACTGGAGAATCTAATCAGCCGTTCCGTGATGCTTAGCTCCGGGGCCGTTCTTCAACCGCCCGATTTGGGTTTCGCGACGGAGCCAGCATCAACCGATGTAAACTTAAAGCTTGCTAAAAGAGCGATCGAAATGGATTTCGTAAAGAAAGCCCTGTCCCGAAATCGCGGTGTCGTGAGCCGCGCCGCGCGCGAACTCGGGATCAGCCGGGTCAATCTGTACGAACTGATCGAGAAGTGCAACATCCGTCTGCAAGAATTCAAAATATCGCGAGCGACGGAAAAATCACAAATGAAAACACGGGAGGTCTCTTAACTGATGGCGTTAAAGACCAAGTTGGAAAATCATCATGCAACCGCAGCCGTCATCGGGCTCGGCTACGTAGGCTTGCCGCTGGCCATGGAAATTACCGCGGCTGGATTCGATGTCATCGGCATCGATCTCGATAACAGTAAAATAGATATCCTCAAACAAGGTCGATCGTACATCTTGGATGTGTCCGAAAAGAACATCGCCGATACCATTCAATCGAGGAAATTCACACCGACCAGCGACTTTAGCGTGCTCGCCAACGCCGATACCGTGAGCATTTGCGTGCCTACTCCGTTAAGCAAAAGCAGGGACCCGGATATTTCTTTCATCCTTTCTGCGACTGAGGAAATCCGCAAGTATTTACATCGCGATCAGCTGATCGTCCTTGAGAGCACAACGTATCCGGGAACAACCGATGAACTGATCGTCCCGGAACTCGAGACTTCCGGCCTGAAGGTCGGAAGCGATTTCTACGTGGCTTATTCTCCGGAACGAATCGATCCGGGCAATGCGACGTTCACGACCCGCAATACTCCGAAAATCGTCGGCGGCGTATCACCTCGATGCACGGAGATCGCCCGGCTGTTTTATTCCCAGTTTATTGAACAGGTGGTCCCGGTCAGCAGCACGAAATGCGCTGAGATGGTCAAGCTTTTGGAAAATACCTTCCGTAGCGTCAATATCGGCATGGTCAATGAACTGGCTCTGATGTGCGACCTGTTAGGAGTCGATGTTTACGAAGTGATCGACGCTGCCGCCACTAAGCCCTTCGGCTTCAGTCCGTTTTATCCGGGCCCCGGACTCGGCGGCCACTGCATCCCCATTGATCCGCATTATCTGGCCTGGAAACTCAAAGCTCTCAACTTCCAGGCGCGATTCATCGGATTGGCCGCGGAGATTAATGGCATGATGCCTGCGGTCGTGAGCAGTCTGGTCGCCGATGGTCTCAACCGAGTTTCCAAAAGCATCCGTGGATCCAAGGTCATGATCCTCGGCGTGGCTTACAAGAAAAATGTCAGCGACTGTCGTGAATCGCCGGCACTGGACGTGATGCGCCTGCTCAGTGAAAAAGGCGCGATCCTGTCCTACAACGACCCGCTGGTACCGAGCGTGCATTTGGGCCGGCGCACGCTTAAGTCCATCGGGACCAGCCCGGCGCAAATCGCCGAGCATGACTGCGTGATCATTCTCACTGACCACAGTACCTATGACATTCGCGAAATTGTCGAATCCGCAAAGCTGGTGATCGACACAAGAAACGCGACCAAGGACTTGCACGCGTTCAAAGATCGGATAATCAAATTAGGCGCGGGTAACAATCCGCCGTTAACCATGCATCACGACGGGGGCGAAGAGGTTCCGGCGGAGCTGGCCACCCATTGAGCATCGACGCCGCTCATTCAAAACCGCACTTGCACGAGTCAGGCTTGAATTGACGATAGGTCGGATCTTTCTAGCCCCGCAGTGACTGGTTCGAGCACCACTGCAGGAAACTGAGGTGACGATTTTTATAGAAAACCTGTCATTTGCCGTGGCAGCGCTTATATTTTTTACCGCTGCCGCACGGGCACGGGTCGTTACGGCCGACCTTTTCACCGTCTCGTTTGGGCGCGCTGCTGGGCCGCGCCGCAATCGGCTCATCGCCGTGACTTAAGACCATCCTTTGCGGGCGTGGTTGTTGCAACTCAACTTGCGGCGCTACGCTCTCTCGCGCTAACTCTACCGTAAAGAGTTTCTGGACGACATCTTCTTCTTTGCGCTGAATCATCTCCTCGAACATGTCGTAACCTTCTTTTTGATACTCCTGCAGCGGATTTTTCTGGCCATAACCGCGCAGGCCGATCCCCTCCTTGAGGTGATCCATATTCAACAGATGATCCTTCCAGAGACTATCGATGGTCTGCAGCATGATGATCTTCTCGAGTTGCCTGAGCATCGGCTCGCCGAAGCGTTTTTCCTTGTCTTCATAAACTTCGATGATTCGCGCGCGCGCCATTTCCGCCGCGCGTTCCGCTGACAATCCGTCGCCGGCTTTAAAATCCAGGCGCAGATTGAACTGGTGATATAAGGCTTCGTGCAAGCCTTTCAGGTCCCAATCCTCGGAGTGCACCTCTTTGTCGGCATAACGACCGACAATGTCATCGGCGAGGGTTTCGGCCAATTCCGTGACGTGTTCTTTCAACGTCTGCCCTTTTAAGACCTCGCGCCGCTCGTTGTAAACAACCTCGCGCTGCTTGTTGAGCACGTCGTCATATTCCAACAGATGCTTGCGGATATCGAAGTTGTGGGCTTCGACTTTCTTCTGCGCGTTCTCGATGGCGCGCGTGACCAACCCATGCTCGATCGGAACGCCCTCCTCCATGCCGAGCCGGCTCATGATTCCCTGAATGCGATCGGCACCAAAAATGCGCATCAGATCGTCTTCCAAGGACAAGTAAAAACGCGACGAACCCGGATCGCCTTGGCGGCCGGCGCGGCCGCGCAGCTGGTTGTCGATGCGCCTGCTCTCGTGACGCTCGGTGCCGAGAATATGCAATCCGCCGGCGGCGATGACCTGCTCCTTTTCTTGACTGCAAATGGCGTTGTAACTGGCGAAAATTTCATCGAAGCGCTGCCGGTATTGGTCCGGAGCCTTATCTAATTCCTCTCGAACCCGCTCCACCATTCTCAGATATTCCTGGCGTTTCGTTTCGTAGTTCAATTGCGCTTGCTGGACGGTTTGTTCATAAGGCAGGCGAATTTCCTCACAACGCGTCTCGGCCTCTTCGAAAGCGCGGTAGGCGCTTTCATACTCGCTCACCATCGACGCATTTTCGCCTTGCGCCAGAAGTGCCCGGGCGTTGTCGAACTCCAGATCGATAAGGCGCTGCTCATAAAGCCGCCGTCTCTCGTCGAGCGCCTCGATCAATCCTGCGCGCTCGCCGCTATTTTCCTGCCAACGTTCCAGTGCCGTCGTAAAGTCGAGCGTTGCTTCGTCGAAATCCGCCGGCGTCGCGTCGCCGTTCCGGCAAGCCAGGATGGCACTCTCGAAAACATCCTTGGCTTTGAGATAACCCTCCGGAATCGGCCTTAAGTTATGCAATGCCTCGATCAATTCGGTCGCCGACAAGTCCTCGTAGCGTTCGCGCGCCGCGCGAAACGGCGAGAGCGCGCGGATCTCGCGTTGCAGGTCGGTTGTCCGCTTCAAAGCATCGCCGCGTTGTTGCTCGAAGATCTCGCCTTCCTGGATATATTTTTTTTCAGCTCGTTGTACTTCTTCTTCGTATTTCTCCCGGAGCTCGCGCAGCGCATCTTCGTAGCGCGCCGCGCCCTCGATCGGCAGCTTGGCCGCGCGGCTGATCCACTCGTTCTCCATGTCTGAGCGCGCTAAAAATTCCGGATTACCGCCGAGCAGGATATCCGTGCCGCGACCGGCCATGTTGGTCGCGATCGTCACCGCGTTGAACCGTCCCGCCTGCGCGATAATACTCGCCTCAGCTTCGTGATTGACGGCGTTCAAAACGTTGTGCTTGATTCCCTTCTTCTTGAGCATGCGCGAAATCCGCTCGGACTTCGCCACCGAAGTCGTGCCGACCAGGATCGGCTGCCCCTTGCGGTTGCGCTCTTCGATCTCCTGCACCACGGCCTCGTACTTTTCATTATCCGTGCGATAGACCACGTCGGGCAGGTCCTCGCGCACCATAGCGCGATGGGTCGGCACTACCGTGACGTCCAGCTTGTAAATCTTCTTGAATTCCGGCGCTTCCGTGTCGGCGGTGCCGGTCATGCCCGCAAGCTTTTTGTACATGCGGAAATAATTTTGGATCGTGATGGTGGCTAGGGTTTGGTTTTCTTCGCGAATATGCACCCGTTCTTTGGCTTCCACCGCCTGGTGCAGACCATCCGACCAGCGCCGTCCGGGCATGAGCCGTCCGGTGAATTCGTCGACGATGATCACTTCCCCGTCCTTCACGACGTAGTCGACATCACGCTTGAAGATGGCGTG
>Ga0209640_10004179_pt1 | contig 12700 bp, 6 predicted proteins | sample RifCSP10_1_FD_184018 | JGI IMG/M metagenome (GOLD analysis project Ga0209640, IMG submission 184018) | Soil microbial communities from Rifle, Colorado - Rifle CSP2_sed 10_1 (SPAdes) (version 2) | ecosystem: Environmental > Terrestrial > Deep subsurface > Rock core/Sediment | place: Rifle... | reverse complement strand
CGCCACGTGCGGGGCCGGTGGGGCGACCGCCGAACCGGACACGAGCGACGCATACGCTGCCTCGATCAACGCCTGAGCCCTGACGCCGTCGCTTGCCCCAAGGACCCACTCGCCGCGGCCGGTGAGGCCGTCCGCGAAGTGGGCGAGTTGGCGGGCGAACGCCTGCTCAGCGGTCGATGTGTTTGGCAGGCGCTTCCACTCGGCCCAGGGAGCCAGGCGATAGCTGAGGCCCTGCCGGTCGAGCAGCAACGCGCCTCGGTCGCCATAGATCTCCAGGTACGCGGGCGACGGCACCGGGACGGTCCAGCTGAGGTCGACGACACCGGTGGCGCCGCCGACAAGCCGGACGGCGAGACGGGCGGTGGGCTCGACCTCCCATCCCTCCGGGAGGATGACCTCCGCCCGCACGTCCTCGATCTCGCCCAGGAGGAAGCGGATCAGGTCAACCGCGTGGGGCCCAATGTCCATGATGACGCCGCCCCCCGACAACGACCGCCGCACATACCATGTCCCGCGGACATTGGCGGGACCGCCGAACATCACCCGGAAGGCGAGGATCTCTCCCAGGACCCCGCGGGTGAGCAGTTCTCGCGCGCGACCCACCTCCTCGTGAAACCGGAACTTGAACGCGGGCACGAGCAACACACCGCGGGCGTCCGCCCGCGCCGCCATCGCTCGCGCCTCCTCCAGCGAAACGGCCAGGGGCTTCTCGCAGAGGACCGGCACGCCAGCATCCAGCAGGTCCAGGGCGATCTCGTGGTGCGTCGCCGGCACGGTGCAGAGGCTGACACCGTCCAGGCGCTCCCCGGCGAGCATCGCCCTGTGCGACGTGTACGGGCGCGCGCCCGCCCGCTGCGCGCACTCCGCCGCGCGAGCGGCATCGACGTCGGTACAGGCAACGAGCTCGACGGTGGGCAGCATGCGGTAGGCATCCAGATGCCAGCGGCCCACCTGCCCGCACCCAACCACGCCGATCCGCAGGCGATGGCGCAGCCCGCCGTCACCCGACGCTGGCACGGGGCGGACCGCCTCTAACTGTCCGAGGCGCGGAACCGTCAGCGCGACGGGGGCGAGGGTACGCCCGGCGCCCTCGAGCGCCCGGGCAACGCGCTCCACGTCGCGTGGGGTCCAACTCTCGTCCCAGGCGATACACAGGAGGTGCTCCAGCGTCTCCTCGGCTCGTGGGCAAAGCCCCGGCGCGTACTCGTAGGCCTTGTCCGGCCGCAGCGAGAACGGCCAGTGGGAGTCTCCGTAGGTCTTCTTGGCGGCGAGCGACTCGCTGCAGAGGTAGATGGGTTTCCCGATGTACCCCGGCAGGACGGGGATTCTCTCGCGGGCGAGGGCCTCCCCCATTCGACCGACGTCCCCTGCCTCCACCCACACGGGATACATCCAGTAGGTGTGCTCTGCACCCGGCGTGACCGGGGCGGGGCGCAGCCCGGGGATCCGCTCCACGAGCGCCGTCATCTGCGCCCCCAGTCTCGCGCGCTGCCGGACCACGCCGCTCACCTTTCGCAGCTGCGCGCGGCCCACGGCGCCGACGAGCTCGGTCATGCGGTAGTTGGGAGCATGGAAAAGGTACGCGCGGGGGCCCCAACCCTTCCGGGCGTAGCCCTTGTCGACGAACAGGCTCATCCGCTGGTAGGCAGCCTCGTCCGCGGTGACAGTCATGCCGCCGTCCCCTGTGGTCATCGGCTTGGACTGTTGGAAGCTGAAGCAACCGAAGTCGCCGATCGTTCCCAGGAGCCGCTCCCGATAGCGGGTCATATGGGCCTGCGCCGCGTCCTCGATCAGGGCGACGCGGTGGCGGCGGGCGATGTCCGTGAGCGCCTCCATATCGCACGCGTTCCCGAACAGGTGGACGGCGATGATGGCCCGCGTGTCCGAGGTGATCTTGCGCTCGACGTCCGCCGGATCCAGAGTGTAGGTCCCATCGATGTCGGCGAAGACGGGGATGCCGCCCTGATACAGGATCGGAATGATCGTCCCCAGGTCGGTGATGGGCGAGGTGATGACCTCGTCGCCCGGGTTCAGGTCCAACGCCCCGACGGCCAGGTGGATGGCGGCGGTCCCAGAGGTCGACCCCACGGCGTAGGGCACCCCGTAGGCCAGGGCAAACTCACGCTCGAAGGCGGGCACCATCTTGCCGCCGATCCCAAAGAGGTTCTGCGCGGCCAGCGACCGGACCAGGAGCTTCAACTCCTCCGCGCCGAACGGGCGTCGGCCCGTGCGCTTGCCCCCGGCCCCCATGAGGATGCGGCACGCCAAGTCCAGCAGCGGCTCCTCCAGCAAGTCTCTCACGCGGCGCAGACGCCCCGCCAGGTTCATGCGCGTCACCCCACCCTCGCCCTCACCGCACGCCTGACGCTGTTGAATGGACCCCGCACAACTCCGCGGATCGCTTCCTCCGCGCGCCAGACAGCGAGCTCCAGCCGGCGCCGCGGCCTTGGGGGCGCGAGCGCCAGGGCCTCCCGGTACATGTCAACCTCGAGCGCGTCCACCCGGGTACGCTCGAACCGGCCCGCCACCTCCAGTGCCCCTGCCGCGATGAGGCTTCGGTAGGCCTCGTCCTCGGACGCGCGGCGGATGGCCGCCGCCAGCGCCGCAGGGTCCTCGTAGGCGCGCACGAGGCACGCGCTCTGCTCGTGCGTCAGGAACTCATTCATCGGCGCGATGTCCGATGTGACGATGGCAGCACCGCACGCGGCCGCCTCGATGAAGACCGTGCCGAAGCCCTCCCATCGGCTCGGTACGCAAAAGCAGTCGCACCAGCTGTACCAGACCGGAAGGTCGGCGTTGGCCACAGCCTCCAGCCAGAAGCAGCGGTCAGCCACCCCGAGCTTGACGGCCAGTGCCCGGTAGGGGGCGTCATCTCCCATGCCCACGAAGACGGCAGAGTATTCCTCGGGGAGCACCGCCAGCGCCCCGATCAGCGTATCCAGATTCTTCTGCGCCGTCTTGCGCCCCACGTGCAGGATGTGCCGGCCGGGAGGGAAGCGGGAGGCGACGGTGGCGATCGCCACCGGATCGGTCACCCGGCGGAAGACGGTCGTGTCCACCCGGTTGGGGAGGAAGCGGATCCGCCGCGAATCTGTGCCGAAGGCGAGCACACGCCGCTCGACGGCGCGGGAGACGCAGAGCACCAAGTCGGCGTACCGCACCCAGCGGCGCACCATGCTCTCGTGCGTGTCGTGCACACTAACCAGGACGGGAACCCCGTCGAGACGGTTGCGGCAGGCCAGGTACGCGGGCCAGTGACCTCCGTACGCTCGAACGACGTCGGGACGGAGCTCGCGCAGCAGACTCCCCATGCGGGCCCGGGTGACACCAATGATGGTCAGCCCATGCGCACGGCGTTCGCCGCGCTCGAGGGGGCTGACCGCGAACACTTCCTCGAAGAACCGCAGCGGGTTGAAATACCGGTCAAGAGCGTCGTAACCCGCCCGCTCGTACGTTGCGATCGGATCCGACGGAATGACGACGAGCCGTCGTGAACCCGTCACCCCATCTCCCCTCATCCGACCAGCGGGCGCCGTCTCGGCGTCCTGAAGTGCGCAACCATGGTCTTCAGCGCCGTGGAGACCCACTTCACCCGGGCGTCTCGACCGAGAAGCGGCCGCACCACACCCCAGGGCTGCGCCCGAAACCCTAGGAGCAGATGCACGACGGTGCGGGACAGTAGGCGCTTTCGGAAGTAGAGCAGCGCCAGCGTCGCGTGGAACGTTGCCCAGAGGAGCGGAAGATCGAGCCGGGGACTTCCGCGGCTGCTGGCCTCAGCGACGATGCCGCGCAGGAGCTGTTCAGTGCGCCCGGCAAGCTCCTCCAGATGGCGCAAGACCTCTGTGTCCTTCCGTTGCCCCACGGGGAGCATCCTAAACAGCAGTCCCCTCGTGAACTCGGGGCGACCAGCCTTCTGCCGGAGCCCGTAGTTCCGCGCCGCCGCCGAACCGGCATGCGGCTGGCGCAGCACCTGCGTCCCCGACCGGTAGGTCTCGACGACGGCGAGCGTGCGGTCGATAGAACCGTCGTCAACGACGATGAGTTCGTAATCCCCAAAGGTCTGCGCGAGCACGCTCTCAATGGCCTCGCGGATGAACCGTTCCGCATTGAAGGCGGGTATGATGATGCTGACGCGAGCATGAGCCCGCGTCCGCGCGCCGCGGAGGGAGGGGTCCGGGGTGTCCGTCACGATCTCTCCCCCGATCCCGTCGCGCCGGTACTCTGCGGGGGCGCGAGCACCGCACCGAGGGCCCCTCCAACCTGCCGCAGGTACGTCTCGAAGGTCACGAGGGCGAGCACGGCTCCGGTCGTGGCGGCCGACCCGTCCCAGTTGTGGAGGGCCTGCCTCCCGGCGCCGTGCAGGTAGTCGTCTGCCACGAGATCGTTCGCCAGTAGCCTCTCAAGCGTTCCGGTCGACCGCAGCCATCCGGGATAAGGCCCGTACCACGCGCCGGCGACCCCCTGTGGGACCCGGCCCACTGCTTTGGAGAGGCGACGGAGTCCTGCCTGCCACAGGCGCGCGCCCGGCCACTCCGTCAGCGGCCAGCTGCTCGGACGCATGGGAGACCACGCGAAGTACCGAGGATACCTCGTCCGGAGGAACCGCCTGTAGAAGCGTCGGTACATCCGCTGCGCGTCAGACAGCGCGCCCAGGAACAGGCGAAGTACATCGAGGCCGAGCCCCGGAAAACCGACCTCGCAGTGCGAGGCCAATGAGGTGGCGATATGGATGACTTGCCGGCGATATCGCTGGCGCAGATGGAGGCAGTCGGAGGATGGACCCTGGGCGTCCTCCCCCACGTCCGGCAGCGATACCGCGACGATCTCCGCCGGGTCGAAGAAGGGATTCGGCCGAGTCTGCTTCCGAAGCAGATCGGGGAGGAATCCCGCCCAATCATCGCGCGCGATCCAGGGCCGGAGGTGACTCCCGCCGAACAGGAGATCGCCCGCGATATTCATCGGACTGAACCAGTACCCGACGTGAAGCTCTTCCTTGACCGTCGCATACTGCAGGTGGTCAACCGTCGCCAGCCCATCGGTCTGCCATACCGCCTCCTCCCGCCCTCGCCACCAGTTGCCCGCGTGCAGGGCAACGACCTGGTGCGGGACGTCCGCCAGCCGTGCAGCCCGCCGGGCTCGACTCAGCTCATCTGAGGTCGCGCTGCCGAAGGTGACCGCCACGACGGAGGCCCGCTGGCGGGCCAGCTCGGCCAGCAGGAGTCGCGAGTCCTGCCCACCGCTGAGCAACAACGGCATGGTGCCGGGAGCCGAGTGCCTGCGGACCTCACGCGGCCACAGCCGGGATAACTCGGCCTCGATCTCGGAGCGGGGCCGCTGCGTTCGACGGATGTCGGCGAACGACCAGTACCTGCGCCGGCTGATGGCGTGCCCTGCGGTGACCCGCCACACGCTCGCCGGGGGAAGCACGCGGATCCCCTGCCACCACGTCCGATCTCCAAGCAGGTGGTGGAAGCCGAAGAACTGACGCAGGCTGACCTCATCAAGATCAGGCGTCCTGTCTAGGATGGCGAGGAGCGCCTTCACCTCACCCGCGTAGGCGAACCACCTGTCCGTCTCACACCAGTAGAGCGGCCGGAACCCCAGCCGGTCGTTTGCCAGGATTACCTCCCTGGCCGCCGCATCGTACACGGCCAGGTTGAAGGTCCCATCTGCCGCAGCCAGGCGCGCCGGGTCGCCGATCAGGCCGAGGATCGCCGCGGCGTCGGGCGTCGTGGCCGCCGCCGTGGTAGCCGTCGCAAAGAAGTCCCCGTCGAACCAAGCCACGCTCGCGCCGGCGTGCGTCGGCTGGCGTTCCGGGTTGAGAACGCCCAGATGCACGCGGCCGCCGCAGTACCCCTGATCTTCCCAGAGCTCGACCGCGAGCCAGGGTGCATGCCGCATGGCCTCGGCCATGCGCTCGCCGAGGCGCCGCAACTCCGGCGGAGCAAGATCCGGTCGCTTTGCCAGGATGCCGAGTAAGCCGGGCACGAGAGTCTCCCAACGAATCGGGCCGTGTCGCTCTAGCAGGGTACTGAAAATCGGATGTCTATGAAAGTCAACCCCCTCATCCGGTCCCAACCCACTACAGCTTTGAGCTGGACAGCCTTACCGTCTGCCGCTGACCGTTCGATTCACGGCTTGATCGGGTTGCGCCGGCGGCACCCTCCATCATGCCGACGCCTCTGTGAGGGTCCTGATCCGAATGAGGTTGTAGATCGCCGTGGCGAAGATGAGGGTCCACCGCGCCTTGGCTGTCCCGCGATGGCGGAGCTTCCGCAGAGGGCCCACCGTCTTGAGCCAGCCGAAGATCTCCTCGACTCGCTTGCGGATCCGTTGACTCACCTCGTATCCCGGATGACGGGTCGTGCGCCCATCGACGGCGCTCGCTCGGCGACTCGTGTTCTGGGCCACGTGGGGCGTGATCCGGAGGCGACGGACCCGCGTCACGAAATCTCCACTGTCATAGGCCTTGTCCGCGCCCAGCGTCACGCGCCGCCGCCGCTTGGCCACCCGGCGCGCCAGGGCCAGCCCGACGTCGCGCTCCGCCGTGCCGGTCGCCTCGCTCACCTCGACGGCCACGGCCAGGCCATGGCGGTTCTCCATCAGGACGTGTCCCTGGTAGGCGAGCTTGGCCTCCCGTCCTGGGCCGTGCCGCGCCAGCCGCGCCTCCGGTTCCTGCGGGACGCCATGCGTGGCGTTGCTCCGCCGCTCGCCCCGGAAGTTGACCGTGGGGTTGCCGGGATCGTCCGGGGGCGGGGCCTCGTCCCCGTCCTTGCGGCGGAGGCTCTTCAGGCTGGCGTAGGCCTCGACCAGGGTGCTGTCGACGGTGAAGTGCTCGTCCGAGAGCAGTCCCCGGGCCCGCGCCTGGGCCAGGACCCGCACGAAGAAGCGCTGGGCGATCTGCCCGCTGATGAGGCGATGCCGGTTCTTGCTGAACGTCGTCGCATCCCAGACCGGATCGTCCATGTTCAGGCCGACGAACCAGCGGTAGAGGAGGTTGTACTCCAGTTGCTCCATGAGCAGCCGCTCACTGCGGATGGTGTAGAAGATCTGCAGCAGCAGCGCCCGGAGCAGCTGCTCGGGTGGCACCGAAGGCCGCCCCGTGCGGGCGTAAAGACGGTCGAAGTCCGGCGAGAGCTCGACCAGGACCTCGTCGACCATCTCCCGGATCGGCCGCAGGGGATGATCCTGGGGGACGCGCTCCTCGGGCGAGATGTAGCTGAACACGCCGGCCTGGTGAAAGTCGTCTCCGCGCATGGGTGAGCTCCTGTGAAGGTGCGAGTGAGGTGCGACGTTGAGAAGAAAATTCGTCACGAGTTTGAAAGAACCTTGAGTTTTTCAGCATCCTGCTAGATGGACGCCGAGTCCTGCCGCAACCGGCGACGTTCCTCCGCAACCCCACGGGCAGACCTGCCCAACCTGTTCGGGTGCGCCACGCAGCGACACGCCGGATACGGGCTCCAGGATCGCAAGCAGGACGAGCATGAGCAGACTGCCCACGCATCCGCCAAGGATCCCTTGGCCCGGGCTCAGAATGGCGTCCCGAAACTTGTAAGGCGAGTCAGAAATCATCGTTCCGGCAGACCGGGGTTCAGGAGGTGACTGCGTAGTTTCGCGGCCGGCGCAGGGGTTTCCTTCCCTCGCCTGGTATCCTTCGGTCGATAGTAGCCTAGCGTCGTTCCGGCTCCCAGCCGAAGACAGGCAGAATGTCCACGGGCCCGTAGTCGTCGGTGAGAAGAGGGACGTCTGCAGTGGGCACGCCTGGCGCGTAATAATCGGCCACGAAGGCATCGTATTGGGGGAACCTGATCCGGCCGCTCTGCCTCAACTTCTGCGCCGCTGTCGCCAGTTGCTTCGGCGTCAGGCCCACCTGGGAGGTGGCCATCAGGACGATCGTCCGCACCTCCTCGGCGTTGCGCCGGGGCAGATAAGCGACGGGGAAGACGTAGAGTCCCGGGAAGACCTCGCCGTAGGTTCTGTAGAGGGCACGGAACAGATTGCTGTTTGGCCCCTCGAGCATGCCGACGATGTTGGCGGCAATGAGCCCCCGCGGCGTGAGATGCGCTCGGGCGAGCTCAAAGAACTCCCGCGTGGCCAGATGGAAGGGAATCCCCTCGGCAAGGTAGGCATCCATCACGATGAGGTCGTATTTGGCCTCGCTCCGGCGTAAGAAGAGCCGACCATCCTGCACCGTGATGCGTAGCCGCGCGTCCTCTTCCACGGCAAAGAACCGCTTGGCCGCCTCGACGACCGCCGGATCCAGCTCGACGACGTCGACAGTCACATCGGCGTAGTCCCGCCAGAAGCGCTTCGGGATCGATCCGGCACCCAACCCGATCACCAGCAGCCGCCTGATCGCCGGGTTGAAGATCCACGCCAGGTGCATGTAGTCGGTATATCGATACGGACTTTCAAAGACATCCCCGACGTGCATCCCGCCCTGGAAGGAACGATTGAACACCAGATAGCGATTACTGTCCTGAGTAACCACGCGAATGCGATGGTACGTGCTTTCGGTCTCCCAGAGGACGTCGAACCGGCCCGGCGCCTGCAAGGCCGGAGCCACAAGCAGGGCGACAACGACCGGCGCGGCGAACACGACGCGCTGCACGCGCACCTCCGTGACGAGCAGGCCGGCAAGCAGGGGCAGGCTGACCCCGAGGAGATGGATGATGGCCCGGATCCCGAGACCGGGAATGAGGAAGAACGCCGTGAGGAGCGTTCCGGCGATGCTCCCCACGGTCGATATCGCGTACAGGGCACCCGTCACCCGACCGACCGCGGCGAGGTCATTCGTGGCCAGCTTGACGATAAACGGGGAAGCGGTACCCAAAAGCACACTGGGCGGCGCAAACAACAGCAGCGAGGCGAGCAGGGGGCCCCCACGCGGACCGAGGTCCCAGTCGGTGAGCTTTGCCAGCACGAATGGCGAGATGATCGGCAGTAGGAGGATGAGGAATCCTGCCGCCAGGAGCAGGGCGGCGAGTACGCCCCGCCTGGGCCAGCGGTCCGCGACCGCCCCGCCGAGATGGTAGCCCGCACTGAGTGCTCCCAGGAAAGCGCCGATCAGGCTCCCCCAGACGTACACAGACGAGCCAAAATACGGAGCCAACACCCGGCTCCCGGCGAGCTCCAGGCTCATTAGAACCGCCCCCGCGCCGAAGGCCACAATCCGCAGCCTCACATCCGGCCCCCCATCATTGTGGAGCTGCCCCTCAGGACGCGAGAAACGCGTGGACGGCCGCCAGATCCTTCGCCCAGACGAAGTCGACAAGCTGCAAGTCTTCACGGCGCAGGTGCTCATGCAGCGTTCGATAGTCCACACCGTCGATCCGAACCTCGGTATGGATCAGCCACTTCCGCAGCGCGCCGTAGTCGATGCGGGCCATCATCGAGGCATCAAACACCGTCTTGTCGTGGCGGTCCAGCACGACGTCGGGCACTTTGCCCCGGAGCAGCCTCCGGACCAGCCCCTTCCGGCGGACGTCCGGGAACTTCACCTCGGCAGGGAGGCTGAGGAAGAACTCCCAGAGGTCGACATCGGCCCATGGCATACGCACGCGCACATCGCAGAGCGCCTGGCAGATCTCGTTCGCCTCGATGGTCAACCCCGGACCGACAAAGGCGGAAAGCTGGAGCTGCCGCCAGCGACGACGTGCGGGCACGCGGAAACCCGCCTCCGCTTCGTCGATCTTTGCCCGAGACAGCCAGGTGGGAATAGTTTGCTGATCGCGCTCCCCGCGGGCACGCAGATAGGCGGTCTCGAGTGATCCCGGGACGAAGGCGTGCAGCAGTTGCCAGGCGATTCCCGTCCAGGAGGCCTCTTTCTCCCGCTGCTCGCGCAGGCGCCGCCAGAGCGCCCGCCACCGTCTCCGCAGGAGCAGATGGGGGATGAGGAATCCCCGCATGTCGGCCGAGAACTCGGCTAGTTCCCCGGTGAGCATGGTGTCAAAGCCGAGGTCTCGAGCCAGATGATAATGCTCTTCGGCATCGGTAATCAGCATCTTTGGGGTCGGGCCGTCGAGGAGGCGCACCCACTCCTGCAGGCGGTCCAGTGGATTGGCCCGCTTCTCATAGGTGTGGAGGCGCAGGTTCAGGAATCGGGCGATCTCCTCGATGTACCTGCGCTCGTCCACCGACGGCAGCTGCGGGTAGACGGCTGAGAGGGCGGCGAGAGGCTCTCCTTTCAGCCGCCTGTGCACGGGAGCAGCGAAGGCGGCGATGGCCGGCGAGTCCACCCCTCCGCTTAACGAAACCACAACAGTGCCGGAGAAGGTCCGCTCCACGGCCTGCCGCATCAGGGAGTCGAAGCGCTCGAGGAGGTCTGCAGGAGAGATGGTGGCGGTCTCGAGCAGTGCCTCCGGTGCCCAGTAGCGGCGCAGGGTGGTGCCATCTGCATCGGCCCGCATGACTGTGGCTTTGGCCAGACGGCGGACACCTTTGAGCGCCGACGGCGTCTCATCGTCGTACGCTCCGTAGAAAATCCGCTCGACGACTTCCCGGTCGGGTTCGCGGCGAATTCCGGCGCCAGCCACTACCTGCTTGGCTTCTGACGCTACATAACAGCCGTGAGCGTCATCCCTATAGAAGAGAGCACGAAAGCCGAGATGATCCCGGAAACACCACAGGCGAGTACCGTCGCTGATGACGGCGGCGAATGTGCCGCGCAGTCTCCCCGGCAGGTCTTCGCCAAATATCCGGAAGCCAGCCAGGATCAGTTGGGCCACGGTGGCCGGGTTAGCGGGAGGGTCGGATGGCCAGCCAAACTCAGACGCGAGCGCGTCCACGTTGTCGATCTTGCCCGCCAGCGCCACGGCCAGCTCGTCGCCTATGGCCAGGCCGGATTCCTGGGCTCCGGCACGGCCGCTGACTCCAAGAACGGACCGGCAGTGCACAACGATCTCCGTGGCGCCACCCCTGTGCGGAGCCGCGGCCAGCATCCGGTGGGCGAGGGCAGCGTCCACCTGCCCCCCCCGTCTCAAGATGGCAACAATGGCGCTCATCGTCCACGCATACTCGTCGGCCGCCGGGGCTGTCTGTGCCAGGCGAAAGACAGAAGGACCCCGGCCAACTAGGGCCGGAGCCTCAGGAGGCTATCCTCGGGGAGAAACGGGCCGGTGCCTAAGACGTTCCGTCAGGGCAGGAAGGCTCTCCCCACATGGGGTCCGGCGCACAGCTGCGCCAGTCTTTGTCCCCCCTCCCCGGATTGTCGAACGTATTCCGGTCGATGGGTCCAAAGTCAACAATGGTCGGATGCTCGTATCGCATGTCCCACCTCTAACCGAAAGTGTAGGCGTCTGGCTCCTTAGTCGTCTATCTGTCATTCGACCGAATTCTCACTATCAAATTCGCCCCATGACCCCTGGAAGCCCCTAGAAAGCGTGGGCAGCGAGTCCCGGGGCCCAGAACGGCCTCCCCCGGGAAGAAAGGGGGCAAAATTGGCTTGTGGAGACCCCTTGGCATGGCCATTTCCCCCCTAAATGAGCAACTGCCTATCCTACTTCCGGGCGAGGAGCCCGAGCAGCCACCGCCGCCGGCTGGCCGCGAGCGGGCGTGGCACGAACACAAGGCTCTTCGCCCAGTGGAGGATCGCGGAGATGGAAGGGTCATCGAGCCAGCGCATCAGCGCAATCTGCAGGAGGCCGTCGACAACGTGCTCCTGGATGAGGATATTCGCGCAGATACGTCGGTGGAGGTATCGGGCGACCCCCGCTGAGCGGCGTGGCCTCAAGCTCCGCAGCACCCGGTCAGGGATCGCAGTTCCGAGGAGTTCATGGGCGGCATTCAGCGTCAGGTCGAGAGGCGAGCGGAGAAGGCGGCTCTGCGCAGTGACCTCCAGGACGCGGTCCCAGTCGACCGGGCCACGGCGGACGACCTCGGCTACGTCGCGGAGATACCGGAGCCGGGGCTTGCGATACCAGATCTCTCGGATGAAGGAGACGCTGAGCGCAACCAGCATGTCCGCCGGTCCAGGAGTGCGGACAGACTCCCCTTCGATGCGGTGCTCGCCGGCAAGCGAAAAGACGCTCGCATAGTCGAGGGGGAAGAGATGCGGATAACCAGCGTAACGCCAGTGCACGTCGACGGGCAGTCGCCGACCGTCCGGGTCGAAATACCCGCGACCATGTCGCCAGGCGATGTCCGCCTCGGTCGGCGACCCTCCGGCAAGCTTGTAGCCCTCGTCACGCAGGACGCGATGGACCAGTGCGACTTCATCGGGCGGCACAAGAAGATCCAGGTCCCGGAAAGGGCGGAGGGCGCGATCGGGATACGTGAACTGCGCCAGGGCGGCACCTTTCAAGAGCAACGGCACCACCCCGGCGACGCGCAACGCCCGAAGCAGTTCACCGAGCTGGGTGTAGGCGCGCGCGACGTGCACCGCGGCTTCCTGATACCTCTGGGAAAGGACCCGGACCACTTCCTGTGGTGTTCCCTCGTCGCCGAGCCGGTGGATGGCCTGATAGGTCAGAGCGGCGATTCCTTCGCGGTCGGCAGTGCTCAGCAGGCGCCACCATAAGGGCAGTGGTAGGCGAACAACGGACTCGGTGTCCGGCCTGATCAGTTGCAGAAGCGCGACTTCCGCCCGGCGAGAGCGGCGGCCACGAGACGGCACAGCGGCGGCCACGGCGGACCATTCGCTTGGCCGGTTTCCGGTTACCGAGCGCGCCGTCTGGAGGAGCTGCTCGACGACCCCGGAGGC
>Ga0209640_10004178_pt1 | contig 12700 bp, 9 predicted proteins | sample RifCSP10_1_FD_184018 | JGI IMG/M metagenome (GOLD analysis project Ga0209640, IMG submission 184018) | Soil microbial communities from Rifle, Colorado - Rifle CSP2_sed 10_1 (SPAdes) (version 2) | ecosystem: Environmental > Terrestrial > Deep subsurface > Rock core/Sediment | place: Rifle... | reverse complement strand
ATGGCCGGCGCTGTGGCCCCGGCTGAGGCTGGCCCGGGTGTGGGCACTCTGCGAGCTCGTGACGCCCAGCCTCCTGTTTGCGCTGATGACGCTGGCGAGCGCGCTCACACTGCAGGGGGCCGTCCTCCTGGTCGTCACGCAGTTGGGCGGCGCGGCGGTAGCGGTGTTCGTGACGTCGCGGACCCTGACGAGCCTGATCCGCCAAGTGGTGTTCACCGTCAACAACTCGCTCTGGCCCCACCTGACGGCCATGGAGGCGACCGGAGACCATGGCCGGCTCCGTCTGATCCACCGCCTCATCGTGCTCAGTAGTACGGCCATGTCGATCGCCTGCGCCGCCGCGCTGTGGCAGGTGGGGCCGGAGGTCATCGCCCTATGGAGCGGAGGCAAGCTTGTGGCGGATGTCAGTCTCCTCCAGCTGCTGTTGGTGCAGGTCGTGCTCCAGGCGCCGTGGATGGCGAGCAGCGTCCTGCCCCTGGCGTTCAACCGACCCCATACCGTCGCGGTCGCCTCGGCGGTATCGAGCGTGGTGGGCCTCGCCGTCGCCATACTTCTCATCGACCGGTACGGGGTGGCGGCGGTGCCGATCGGGTTGATCGTGGGCGAGGCGCTCGCCTGCTACGTGTTCGTTCCCCGGGCGGCCTGTCGGCTGATTCGGGAGGACTTCCGACGGTTCGCAATGCGCCAATGGGTGGCATTGGGTATCGGCGTGGCGTTCGCCTTCTGCGCCGCGTGGGCAGCCGCCCGGATCGCCGCCGGCCCCCTCGTTCTGCAGTGGATCGAGATTGGAGCGGTGGCCATGGCCGTAAGCGTCCTCGCTGTCTGGACCGCGGGACTGGACAGCGACGAGCGGAGGCGGCTCGTGCGACAGAGCCGGGCGTCGCTCGCACGCCTGGGGTTCCTCGCCGCTCAGCGTGCATGAGGCGCAAGAACATGAGAAGCGTCGTGGCAGGAGACGCTCCGGCGCCAATCACCCCGGTGCCGGGACGCGCGCGGGTGGCGCTGGTGGCGCACACCCCGTTCTGGATGTTCGACCAGGGGAAAGAACTCCGCCGGCGCGGCTGGGATGTCTCGCTCTTCACTGCGACCCCGAGACGGAGGGTCCAGCCGACGGTGGCGGACCACATTCACATCAAGCTCGGCTGGGCAACCTGGGAACAGGCCCTGCGCCGCCTCACCCGGTTCGGCCTCTATCTGCCGAACGATTGGCTCTGGTTGATGGCACGGCGCGGTCGATCAGCATTTGGGGACTGGGTAGCTCGGCAGTTGGACGGCATCGAGATCGTGGACGCGCTCTCGAACCTGGGCGCCGAGTTGGTGCCGGTGATCCACCGCCAGGGCGGCCGCTACGTCTGTGCGCGGGGCTCCTCTCACATTCTCTACCAGAAGGCCATCCTGGAGGAGGAGTTGGCCCGCTGGTCCTGTCCCAAGCCCACCGGCTTCCCCGCGTGGGCGGTCGAGCGGGAGCTCTACGAGTACGCGTTGGCGGATGCCATCGCGGTGCCCTCACGCTTCGTCCTCCGCACCTTCCTGGAGCACGGAATCGCGGCCGAGAAGCTTCACCTCTGCCCGTACGGGGCTAACCTGTCTTTATTCTCCCACCAGCCGCGCCAGGACGACCGGTTCCGGGTGCTCTTCGTTGGCAGCGTGTCCATCCGCAAGGGGATCGGCTACTTGCTGGAGGCGGTCCGTCCCCTGGTGCAGCGCAACCGGCTTGAACTGTGGCTGGTGGGCGCCGTCGCGAAGGATGCCAGAGGGCTGTTGACCCGAAACCGTGACCTCTTCATCCACAAGGGATTCGTCCCGCCGGCCCAGCTGGCGACGACCTACAGCCAGGGAAGCGTGCTCGTTCTCCCGTCCGTGGAGGAAGGGCTGGGCCGAGTGCAGGTCGAGGCCATGGCGTGCGGGGTGCCGGTCATCGCCAGCCCCAACACCGGGATCGCAGACCTGCTGACCGATGGCCAGGAGGGATTCATCGTGCCGATTCGGGATAGCCGCGCGATCCGGGAGCGACTGGAGTGGATGCTGGCCCGTCCGGCCGAGCGGGACCGGATGGGAGAAGCCGCCCTGCGGCGGGTCGCTTCTTTGGGTGGCTGGGAGGCGTACGGCGCGGCGGTCGAGGGGATGTACCTCGGGCTGCTGAAGCGGCGGGAGGGCTGAATGGACGTTCTCTACGTCGGACCTGACGGCGGCACGTCGCTACACCGCGCCCAGGCTCTGCATCGGTTGGGCCACCGAGTCTACCTCATCGACCCCAGGGCGTCCGTGCCCAATTCGCGGTGGCTGCGACCCTGGATATGGCGGACCGGTGCTCTGTTCCTTGAGGAGTTCGTCCGGCAGAAGGTGCTCGCCCAGGTCCCCACGAACGCGTGGACGCTCTGCCTGGTAGACGCGGGCGAGCTGGTCGGCCCAGGCCTGGTGCGGGATCTGAAGAGTCGGTGCGGCGTCATCGTGAACTACAACGTGGACGATCCCTATGGCCGGCGGGATGGGCGCCGCTGGCGCCTCTACTTACGGTCCGTGCCGCTCTACGACCTTGTGGTCGTGGTGCGGGAGGTGAACGTCGCCGAGGCCTTCGCGCGGGGCGCGCGTCGCGTCCTTCGCGTCTATCGGAGCGCCGACGAGGAGGCCCACGCCCCGCGACCGCTGACGCCCGCGGATCGCCTGCGCTGGGACAACGATGTCGTCTTCGTCGGTGCCTGGATGCCCGAGCGGGGTCCGTTCCTGGCCGAACTGGTTCAGCGTGGCCTGCCCCTGGCCATCTACGGGGACCCCTGGCGAAAGGCGCGCGAGTGGCCGATGCTCCGGGCGGTATGGCGCGGGCCGACAATCCGGGGCGACGACTACGTGAAGGCAATACGAGGTGCGAAGGTGTGCCTCGGGCTGCTGTCGAAAGGCAACCGCGACCTCCACACGACGCGCTCCATGGAGATCCCGTTCGCCGGAGGGGTGCTCTGCGCCGAGCGAACGAGCGAGCACCTCGCGCTGTACCGCGAGGACGAGGAGGCGGTGTTCTGGAATGACGCCAGGGAGTGTGCCGAGCGCTGTCACGAACTGTTGGCGGGGAGTAGGGGCCGCGCGGCGATCGCGGAGCGCGGCAGGCAACGGTGCGTGATGAATGGCCACCTCAACGAACGGGTGATGGAGCGGGTGCTATGCGAGGCGTTGGGGAGTTAGGGCGACAGACCCCGGACTGGGCGCTTCTCGGCACCCTCGTCGCATCCGCGTCGTTCGTCCTGTTGGCCAACGATCTGGGTGACGGGCGGTCCGCCGCGGGCTACGTGATCCTGTCGTGGCTCTTCCTCGGCGCCTCACTGGCGTATTGGGGGTACCTCTACCTGAAACGACCGGGTCGGGTCGATCTCTGGACCGTCTCGCTGCTGTTCGCCGCCGTGTTCTTTTGCGCCGGCGGAATCGTCGGACTGGATCCGGTCTTCGCCTCGACCGCGCGCGTGGGCTTTTCCGTGCAAGTGTTCCTCCTGCTAGCCCTCGGGCTCATCGCGAGCCGTGCGGGCTTCCTGTTGACGTGCGCGCCGGGCGGCGCGGGCGCCCTCAAGTCACATCTCTGCGCGCGTGTCCAAGCCACGCGGCTGTCCGTGGTGTTCCTCGCGGCGGCGACGCTCTGGGGACTGCGCTGGTACGGCGCATCGCAGGGTTTGGTGGTCGCCCACATCGGCGATGTTATGACCGAGGTGGAGACGGGCGCGTCGGCGGCGATCATGGTGGCCCGGCTCGCGCGGCCTCCCTGTCTTTTCCTGGGCGCGGTGCTGCTGATGGACCCAAGGCCCTTGCGCAGATGCGTCGGACTCGTGCTGGTCGCCGGGGAGCTCGGCTACGCGCTCCTGTGGTCTCGACGGTCCCTGTTCGTCGTGATCGTGGTCCTGCTCCTCGTGGGCCTCTGGACGGGGCGACGGCTTCGGCTGCGCCAGATGGTCGCCTATGGCGCGGTCACGGCGTTCTTGTTGTTTGTCATGTGGCCTTTCATATTCCACCTGCGAGCGGTGGCACAGGAGTCGGGCCTGTACCGAGCCGCCATCGCGGCGCGCACGGATACGCTCATCCGGGACGTCATTCCGGACGCCCTCGCGACCTTCGACCTGCAGGCGTCTTTCGGCGCCGACAGCCCGTACGTGGATAACGTGCGGAAGCGCTCGAACATCCCCGACCTGCTGGTGGACGTCATGGCGGCGCACGATCGCGGGGTGCCGTTCATGGGCGGGCGAGTGTTCCTGACCGCGCTCGTCGCGGTGGTCCCCCGGGCCCTCTGGCCAGGCAAGGAGCAGTTGATGGCCACGGAGACCTGGCAGGTCGAGGAGTTGATTGAACAGCATTTCGGGCTGCCGATCTTCGACATGGCGAGCACCGTGCTCACCCACGGCTACGCAGATGGGGGGGTCGCCGGGGTGCTCCTCTACATGGCGTTTCTGGGCGCCGTCCTCGGCTTCTGCGAGCGAAGCGTGGGAACGTCGCGCTGCGCACTCTTGGGATTGTATGTGTACGCCTTAGGGGTGGCGACGGCGGTCCAGGTGGAGACGAATGTGACGGATGTCCTCGTGATCGGACGGTTCATCATCGGGCTCCTCCTCGTGGACTGGCTGGCCGGCCGCCGGATCGAGCGCTGGGTGACGGCTGCGCGTGGTCGTGCCCGTCTCGGGAGGCCAGCATGGGAAGCCTGAGTCATAGCCGTCCCGTGGCTGACACCCCGGCGGGAGTCAGGGGTGCCAGGTGGTCCGGGAGGGATGCGGCGAAGACGCGACGCGTGCGAGTGGCTCACCTCGTCTCGCATCCCATTCAGTATTATGCCCCGCTCTACCGCGAACTGGCGTCGAGAGCGGAGATCGACCTGACCGTGTACTACTACTCCGCCGCCACCGTGGGCGAGTTCTACGACCCGGGGTTCGGGCGGTCCGTTCATTGGGATACGCCGCTCCTGGACGGCTACCGCTCGCGAATCTCCCTGAGTGCCGAACGGGCCAGCCTGAACGCGGGCTGGCGCGGCTGGCCGAACTGGGACGTGGTGCGCGAGATCATCCGGGACCGTTATGACGTCGTGTGGCTGCACGGCTACCACCATCCCACGAGCTTCCTGGCGGCGGCGGCGGCGCGGGCTACCGGCGCCCGGCTGTTCATCCGCGAGGATCAGACGCTGCTCGACCACCAGCCGTGGTGGAAGCGGATGGCGAAGGCCGTGGTCCTGCGCGCGCTTTTCAGCCAGGCGACGGGCCTCTACGTCGGCGCACAGAACCGCCGTTACTTCCTTCACTACGGAATGCCTGGCTGCCGCCTTTTCGCTGTGCCTCACTCCGTCGACAACCGGTTCTTCCGTGAGCGTGCGGCGGCGTTGATCGGCGAGCGGCACGCGATCCGTGCGCGCTGGGGCGTCACCGACGACGCGCCCGTGGTCTTGTTCTGCGGAAAACTGATTGAGAAGAAGCAACCGCTGGCCCTGGTAGAGGCGTACAGCCGGGTGCGACGGGACCGGCCGTGCTGGCTCCTGCTGGTCGGCGACGGCGCCCAGCGCACCGCGGTCGAGGACCTCGTCGGGCGCCGGAAGATCCCGGGCGTTGTGATGGCGGGTTTCATGAATCAGTCCGAGCTCCCCGCCGCATACGCGGCCGCCGACCTCCTGGTGCTGCCTTCGGCGTGGCACGAGACCTGGGGCCTGGTGGTGAACGAGGCCATGAACGTCGGGCTGCCCATCGTCGTGTCGGACAAGGTCGGCTGTGCCGAGGACCTGGTGCGCTCCGGCTGGAACGGCTTCGTGGTTCCGCACCGGGACGTCGCAGCGCTCGCGCGCGCCATAGCGACGCTCGTGGCGGACTCCGAGATGCGAGGGGTGTTCGGCGCGCGCAGCCGGGCGTTGGTGGAGGAGTACAGCCTCGAGCGATGCGCGACGGGGATCGTGGCGGCCTGCCTCGGCGCCGCCCACACACACGCCTGCTCGGATGCACGCGAGCGGGAAGGGGCAGAGATCTGATGCGCGCGGGGCGTCCAGCAGGGGCGGTGCTACGGGTCGGGCTTCTCCCGACCTTGCCCTTCCATGCAGGGATCAGCATGCAGGTGTACGCGTCGGGCCTGATGGAATCGCTGGCCGGGGTGCCGGGGCTCTCCGCCGAGCTCCTCACGCCGCCGTTCGCCTCCCGATCCGGGGTCGGCTGGGCCCGGAGCCGGTGGATCCGCTACGTCGCCTACCCGGCTTGGGCCGGGGCCCAGCCCGCGGACGTGTATCACGTCGTGGACCACGGCAACGCGCAGCTCCTCTGGCGGTTGCCGCGCTGGAAGACGGTCGTCACGTGCCACGACCTCTACCCCCTCGCGCTCGCGACCGGGCGGCTCCGCTTTCCCGGCGCTCCAGGGCGGGCGCAGATGCTCCCCACGGCGTTGCGGTTGCGGGCGCTCCGGCGTGCTCGGCTCATTCTCACCGTCTCGCGGCACACGGCGGACGAGTGCCAGCGCTACCTCGGGATTCCGGCGGCGCGCCTGCGGGTCGTGTACGAGAGCCTGCCGTCTGAGTTCTGGGCACCCTGTGACAGCGCGGAGGCGGCGGCGAGTCGGGCACGGCTCGGGCTCCGGCCCGAGGATCTTATCGTCCTCCATGTGGGAAGCAACGCGTCCCGGAAGAACCTGGCGGCGGTGTGCGGGGTCGTGGCCGGTCTCGGCACGCGAACCGGGAGACCCGTAAAGCTGGTGAAGGTCGGCCCGAGGCTCGGAGATCGGGAGGTGGACGCCCTCAGAATTGCTGGGCGTGGCGGCGACGTGCGAAATGCCGGCCAGGTGGATACCGCGGAACTCATTCGGATCTACCACGCTGCGACCGTGCTGCTCTACCCCTCGTTCTACGAAGGGTTCTGTCGGCCGGTCGTCGAGGCCATGGCGACGGGACTCCCGGTCGTGGCTTCCCGTGCGGGCGCGATCCCGGAGGTGGCGGCGGGCGCGGCGTCGCTGCACGACCCGGAGGATGTGGAAGAAATGGCCGCCCGCATCGCCGAGATCGGGGAGAACCCCGGTCTACGCAAAGAGATGGCCGAATCTGGCCGCGAGGCAGCCCGGCGCTTCTCGGCGGATGGCCACGGGCACGTCGTGGCGAGCGTGTACCGGGAGGTTGGAGTGCCGTGAGGCCGATGCGGATCCTCCACGTCTTGTCGAGTCTCGCGCCGCGCTATGGCGGGCCGCCGCAGGTTTGCCTGGAGCTCTGCCAGGAGCTGGCGCGGCGCGGCGAGGAGGTGAGTATCTACACCACCAACATGGACGGGCCGCGAGAACTCGACGTGCCGCTCCAGCGGCCCGTGTGGACGAATGGAAATGGGGTGGAGGTCCGGTACTTCCCGGTGCAGACGCCCCGCTCCTATGTCATGTCATGGCCCTTCGCCCGCGCGCTCCGTCGGGCGATCCCCGAGCAGGACATCGTCCACATCCACTCGCTGTACGTCTTTCCGTCGACGATCGCCGCATACTACTGCCGGCGAGCGGCTGTTCCGTACCTGGTGCGTCCGCATGGAAGTCTGGACCCCTATCTCTTCCGACGCCATCGCGGCCGGAAGTGGGTCTACGAACGGCTCTTCGAGTGGCGGAATCTCAACCGGGCGGCGGCGATCCACTACACCACCCAGGAGGAGGAGGAGCTCGTCCGGCCGCTGGGTCTCCGCGCCCGCGGCGTCATCGTTCCCCCCGGTGTCCACGCGGAACGGTACGCGGAGGGCCCGAGCCGCGCCGCCTTCGACGAAGCCTGGCCGGAGACGCGAGGCCGTCGGGTCGTCTTATACCTGGGGCGCCTCAACTTCAAGAAGGGTCTCGACCTCTTGGCGAAGGCGTTCGGCCAGCTCGCCCGCCAGCGCGACGACGTGCACCTCTTGCTCGCCGGTCCCGACAACGACGGGTACGGCGCCATGGTGTGGCAATGGCTCGCGAACGAGGGTGTGCTGGCACGCTGCAGCTTCGCCGGGATGCTGCTGGGATCGCGGAAGCTCATGGCGCTCCGCCATGCCGACGTGTTCGTCCTGCCGTCCTACACGGAGAACTTCGGGATCGCCGTGGTCGAGGCCATGGCGTGCGGGCTGCCGGTGGTCATCTCCAACCGGGTGAACATCTGGCGCGACGTGGCGGCGGCGCAGGCGGGAATCGTCGTCGACTGCGACGCGGATGAGCTGAGTCGCGCCCTCGCCGCGGTACTGGCTGATCCCACTGGTGGGAAAGCCATGGGCGAGCGCGCGCGACGCCTCGTCAGGGAGCGGTTCACCTGGGGGGCGGCTGCTGACAGGATGCTCGAGGTCTACCGCGAGATCCTCGCCGAGCACAAGCAGGGGATGACGGCCAGCCGATTGCGGAGGGAGGCGTCGGCATGCGCGTGAGTGAGTTCTACGAGGCGTACTGGCAAAAGGACTACGCCCCGCCGCAGGGCGACCCGACGTCGGCCGAGCGCATGGTTCGTCTCGAGGCCGCGCTCCGGTCGTTCATGGCGGGTCCTCGCACCGGGCGCCGCCACGTGCTGGACGCGGGGTGTGGTGACGGGGCCTTCCTCGCGTTCCTCCGCCGGCGTGGCTTTCGCGTCTCCGGTCTGGATTTGGCGGAGGCCGCGGCGGCCCGGGCCCGACAGCGGTGCCCGGACGCCGAGATTCGGATTGGCTCCCTCGAGGAGCCGCTGCCCTTCGAGGATGCGAGCTTCGACGCCATCTGGTGCACGGAGGTGCTGGAGCACCTCTTTGACGTTCACAGGGCGCTGGTCGAGCTGAACCGGGTTTTGAAGCCGGAGGGATTACTGCTGCTGACGACGCCATACCACGGGCTGGTCAAGAACCTCCTGATCGCGCTTCTGGCGTTCGACAGCCACTTCAACCCCGACCTCAGCCGCGTACGGTTCTTCACGCAGCACTCGCTGGAACGGTGCCTGCGGCGAGCGGGCTTCGCCCCGATCGCCCGCCACGGAGTCGGGTGGATGTGGCCGGTCTGGAAGTCGGTCTTCGTCGTGGCGCGGAAGCGGGGTCGCCCCGGGCCACCGCCGGAGATCGTAGGATGAGAACGGTCGAGCCGAGACAGGGGAGCCGGCGTACGCCTGCGGCGTGCCGGTGGCCGGCTCGGTGTGCGGGTCGCACCCTCGGGGCGGGCATGGTCCTGCTCATGGTGTGCATGCTCCCCGCCTGGGTGCTCGCTGAACCCACGGTCTTCTGGGCGTCGGAGCCGGTGGACCCGGGCAACGTCGTTCTGCTCTACGGAGGAGACTTGGCCGGCGTCCGTGAGGTGGAGGTGTCCCGCCTACCCGACGCAGAGCCGGGCGGGCCGCCGTCGGCGTCGCGGGCGAGGGGGCTGCTGCCAGCCGGGGCGCAGGCAGTCCGCGCGGCGAGCATCCAAGCCTCCGACAATTCGCTCAAGTTCGTCCTTCCCGCTGCGCTGGCTCCCGGCCTGTTCGCGGTGAACGCGGGAGGTGGGCGGTGGCTCATCGGGTTGCCGCAGGTGGAGTGGGTCCAGCCGATTCAACTCGTGCCGGGTCTGGAGGAAAACGAGGCGGTCGCAGGGGCGGCGATCCAGATTATCGGCCGAAACTTCGGCCGCGACGAGGCGAACCGGGCCCGGGTGCGCGTCGCCTTTCGGGGACCCGACGGCCGCGTGCTTCCTGTGACAGTGGAAGCGGTGGAGAAGTATAGCATCGTGGCAACCTTGCCCCGCCCGCTCGCGCCCGGGGAGTACACCCTGTGGGTGCACAACGGGTTCGGGGGACCAGGAGGCTGGGGCGGGGGCCGGACGCTTCGGGTGCAGGCGCCGACGGGCTGGCCGGAGCACATCTTCAACGTCCGAGAGTATGGAGCCCGCGGCGACAACGTGACGGACGACAGTCAGGCATTCCGTCAAGCGCTGGAGGCGGCGGAGCGCCAGGGCGGCGGCGTCGTGTATTGCCCAGCGGGCACGTATCGGCTCGTCGGAACCTTCCGGTTGCCCAAGCGCGTGATCGTGCGCGGAGACGGCAAAGACCTGACGTGGCTGAAGTGGCCGTTCAACAATCCCAAATCCATCACCGACTTCATTCCGGCCGCCCTGACCGGCGATGCCGACTTCGGGCTGGAACACCTGTCCATCATGGTGCGAAGTGCCCAGATCGCCCTGCGCGGGGGTTCGTTCGGCGCTCGACCGCCTGTACAGGAAGCCGGGAATATCTTTCTGCGTCACGTCCGGATCCACTACCTGCCGTATTCCGCGCGTCCCAAGGATCGCGCCGAGAACGACCCCCAGTGGGCATTCGCTCGCTGGGGAATCATCAACTCCGGCGGGAGGGACCTCGCGGCAGGCATTCGCGGAGTCCACACCCTTGAAGTATCTGATTCGGAGTTTATTGGTGCCCAGCGCTTCCAGGAGATTCGGAATGGTCGGTTTACCAACAATCGGTTCAGTAATCCGATGGGTGTCGCCTGGACGGAACTTGGCGGTCAGCACATCGTCTTCGAGCGGAACCAGGTTGACGGAATGTCGAGCTGGAGACCGCAAAACATGCCTCTGCGCCATCTGTACGGCGCCCACAACACGGGGCGAAATCTCGGTCGCGGAGAGCGCGAGTGGCTCACCTTCGACGTCAATCCGGACTACGGCATGGTTCGAGAGGGCGGCGTGCAAGTCAAACCGTGGCTCGGGAAGGTCACGTCAGCATCTGGGCGAGTGCTGCAGCTCGCCAAAGCCGATCTGGTGCCGGGCGCGTACCGCGATTTCGATGCGTTGATCGTGAGCGGACGTGGCGCGGGCCAATACCGGTCAATCGACCACAACGACACCCAAGGCATCCGCGTGGCGCGGGACTGGGACGTGCAGCCGGACAGCAGCAGCGTCGTGCTGCTTTACCGGCTGATGGGGCACTGCATTTTTCACCGCAACTCGGCGGAGGACGTGAGTGTGTTGTTTCAGATGTGGGGCGCCCTGTACGACTGCACGTTCGACGGGAACACGGTGAAACGCAGTCAGGGGATGTGGGGGCTGGGCGGTTGGCTCGTGCAGTGGCTCGGGAACACCCTGGAGACCGCCGTCACGTTCCACGAGCGCGTGGGGCCGTACGGTCCCACACCGGAGGGCAACGCCGAGTACGGGTATCTCGGATTCACTACCGCGGGCCGGTTAACGGAGCTCGGGCATCCCTTCGAGTACGTGCGTGGCGCGGTGTTTCGCGGCAACAGGCTCTCGCGGGGGCACCGCGTCCTCGTCATGTGGCGCTACGGAGGGGAGCGGCGCCCCGCGCGCTCCATCGTTGCGCGCGACGTCGTGGTGGACGGCAACCAGATCACTCACACCGCAGTCGGCATCGAGCTGGACGCCAACGTGGAGGGAGCGGTAGTGGCGGGCAATACGTTCGGCGACGTCGGGGAGTCTCTTCGTTTGGGGGCCCCGGAGCGGGTCAGGGTGCTGAAGGGCACCACCGGGGTCAGGACGTCCGAGGTCCGACCATGATGTGCCAGAGCCACCTCCAGTCTCACTACACCAACCAGCGGCACTACTACGACGAGGCCTGCGATCCCGAGTTCGAGATCACCCGGCCGCGGGGCTGCGGACGCATTTACGAGTTTCTGATCGAGCACAAGTTTCGGACGGGCTTGGCGGTGCTTGCGCTGGACGTAGCCGGGCGGACAGTCCTGGAGGTGTGCTGTGGCTCGGCCCTGATGACCGAGGCGCTAGCGCGTCGCGGGGCCCGGGTGACCGGGATCGACGTCTCGACCCAGGCCCTGATGCGGGCGCGGGAGCGGGCCCGGCGATACGGCTTCCAGGGCCAGTTCCACGTCGCCGACGCCGAGGCGCTTCCCTTCCGGGACAAGAGCTTCGACATCGTGGCCGTGCACGACGGACTGCATCATCTGGAGGATCCCGGCCGCGCGATTCGTGAGATGGCGCGGGTGGCACGGCAAGGGGTATTGATCCTGGAGCCGGCTCGGGCCGCGCTCACCCGCCTGGGGGTACGCCTGGGCCTCGCGGGGGAGGTGGAGGCGGCCGGCAACCGCGTTCAGCGACTCGTCGCCGGGCACGTCGCGGCGAGCCTCCGCCAGGCCGGTTTTGCGCGGGTGGCCTGGCGGCGGACCCTCATGTACTACCCGCACGAGCCCTTCGGGTGGTTCCGATGGTTCGACGCCGCCCCCTGCTTTGGCCTCTTCCGCGCCGGGTTCTGGGGGGTGAATCTCTTGGTTGGCCGCTGGGGCAACAAGCTGGCGCTGGCCGCGATCCGCGGCGGCCAGTGAGGCCGGGTTCATGCGACTCCTGGTGCTCGGGATCAACTACTGCCCGGAGGAGACCGGCATCGCGGTGTTCAACACCGGGCGCTGCGAGTACTTGGCAGCCCGAGGGCACGACGTGATGATGTGCACCGGGTTCCCATACTACCCCCGCTGGCGAGTGGATGAGGCCTACCGCGGCCGGCTGGCGGCTCGGGAGACGCGGAACGGGGTGCAGATCCTCCGCTCCTACCTCTACGTCCCTCGGCGCGTGACGACGCTGCGCCGGATCCTGCACGAAAGCTCGTTCATTGTTTCGGCATGTCTCCATGCACTGGCGATCCGGCGCCCGGACGTTCTGATGACCGTGTCTCCCCCCCTCGGGCTGGCCCTGCCGATCGTGGCGGCGGCGCTCGTCGCCGGCAACACGGTGGTGCTCAAGCCCGCCCCCGCGACGACCCTCGTCGGGCTGCGCATTGGCGCCCTCGCCGCCAGGGCCGGCTTCCCGGACGGGGTCGTGAGCGTCG
>Ga0209640_10004177_pt1 | contig 12700 bp, 9 predicted proteins | sample RifCSP10_1_FD_184018 | JGI IMG/M metagenome (GOLD analysis project Ga0209640, IMG submission 184018) | Soil microbial communities from Rifle, Colorado - Rifle CSP2_sed 10_1 (SPAdes) (version 2) | ecosystem: Environmental > Terrestrial > Deep subsurface > Rock core/Sediment | place: Rifle... | reverse complement strand
TGGCGCGGCTACCGCGCGACGCCGCCTACGGCGTGTTCGAGCTGGGCATGAACCACGCCGGCGAGATCCGTCCGCTGGCCCGCCAGGTGCGCCCCGAGGTGGCGATCATCACCGCGGTCGGGCCGGTGCATCTGGAGTTCTTCGCGTCGGTCGAGGCGATCGCCGACGCCAAGGCCGAGATCTTCGACGGCATGGCCAGGACCGGCGCCGCGGTGCTCAACCGCGACAATCCGCATTTCGAGCGTCTGGCTGCCGCCGCGCGGGCACGCGGCTTGCGCCGCATCCTGAGCTTCGGAGCGCACGCGGAAGCGTGGGCGCGGCTGGTCGATGCCGCGCCGGACGCCGCCGGCACCGCGATCACCGCCGATATCGGGTTCACCCGCGTGGCGTACCGCATCGGCATTCCCGGACGTCACTGGGTGATCAACTCGCTCGGCGTGCTCGCCGCGGTGGTCGCATCCGGCGCCAATGTCGCCGCGGCGGCCGCTGCCCTGGTCGCGTTGCAGCCCGCACCCGGCCGCGGCCGGCGTTTCGAGGCCGATGTGACCGGCGGCCGCATCGCCGTCATCGACGAGAGCTACAACGCCAACCCGGCCTCCATGCGCGCCGCAATCGAGGCGCTGGCCGCGCAGCGGCCCGGTCATGGCGGCCGCCGCATCGCTGTGCTTGGCGACATGCGCGAGCTCGGCGCGGAGTCCGGCCCCTACCACACGGCGCTGGCCGAGCCGCTCGACAAGTCCGGCATCGACCTCGTGTTCACCGCGGGCACGGAAATGGCGCGGCTGCATGACGCGCTGCCCGCCTCGCGCCGCGGCGCGCACGCGGCCAATTCCAAGGAGCTTGCGCCGATCGTCGCAGCCGCGCTGCGGCCCGGCGACGTGGTCATGGTCAAGGGCTCGCACGGCAGCCGCATGGATTTCGTGATCGCCGCTCTCGCGCCGCGCGCAGCGCCCGTTCTCGCAGCCGCCGGGTAGCCCATGCTGTACAACCTCCTCTACCCGCTGGTCAGCGAGTTCACCGCCTTCAACCTGTTCCGCTACATCACGTTCCGGACCGGCGGCGCGGTGGTGACGGCGCTCCTCGTGAGCTTCGTGTTCGGACCGCCTTTGATCCGCTGGCTGCGCCGCAATCAGGCGCTGGGCCAGCCGATCCGGACCGACGGGCCGGAGTCGCACTTGCTGACCAAGAAAGGGACCCCGACCATGGGCGGGTTCCTGATCCTGCTAGCGCTCGCCATCGCCACGCTGCTGTGGGCCGATCTCACCTCCGGCTACGTGTGGGCGGCGCTGCTGGTGACCATCGGCTTCGGCATCGTCGGCTTCCTCGACGACTATCTGAAGATCCGCCGCCACTCGAGCCGCGGGCTTCCCGGCAAGGTGAAGCTCTTGGCCGAGATCGCGATCGCGATCGCGGCGACCCTGTGGATCATGAAATTGACCGGCGGCAAGCTCGCGATGGGCGTCACCGTGCCGTTCGTGAAGGACCTGGTGGTGCAGTTCGGCTGGTGGTTCCTGCCCTGGGCGGTGCTGGTGATGGTCGGGGCATCGAACGCGGTGAACCTCACCGACGGGCTCGACGGGCTGGCGATCGGCCCGGTGCTGATCGCGTCCGCCTGCTTCGCGCTGATCGCCTACGTGGTCGGCAACGCGGTGTTCGCGAACTACCTGCAGGTGCAGCATGTGCGCGGCGCCGGAGAGCTGGCGGTGTTCGGCGGCGCGCTGATCGGCGCGGCGCTCGGCTTCCTCTGGTTCAACGCCCCGCCCGCCATGGTGTTCATGGGCGATACCGGTTCGCTGTCGCTCGGCGGCGCGCTCGGCGTGATCGGCGTGATCACCAAGCACGAGATCGTGCTCGCCATCGTGGGCGGCCTGTTCGTGCTGGAGGCGGTGTCGGTGATCGTGCAGGTCGGCTCGTACAAGCTCACCAAGAAGCGCGTGTTCCGCATGGCCCCGCTGCACCACCATTTCGAGAAGAAGGGCTGGGCGGAGCCGACCATCGTGTTCCGGTTCTGGATCATCGCGGTGATCCTCGCGCTCGCCGGCCTGTCGACGTTGAAACTCCGTTGAGGCGGGAATGATCGTGCTGGCAACGCGCGCACATCAGAGGATCGGGGTGCTGGGGCTTGGCTCCAGCGGCCTGGTTGCTGCGCGCGCGCTGAAAGCCGGCGGCGCCGACGTGGTTGCGTGGGACGACAACGCCGGTGCGCGGCAGCGGGCGCAGGCCGAAGGGTTGGCGCTGTCGGACCTGACAGTGGCCGATTGGACGCAGTTGTCGGCCCTGGTGATGAGTCCGGGAATCCCCCTCACCCACCCCGCGCCGCATCCGGCCGCCCGGCGCGCATTGGACGCACGACGCCCGGTGATCGGCGACATCGAGCTGCTGGCCGAGGCATGCCCCGATGCGCGCTTCATCGGCATCACCGGCACCAACGGCAAGTCGACCACCACCGCGCTGATCGGCCATGTGCTGAAATCCGCCGGACGCCCGGTCGAGGTCGGCGGCAATCTCGGCACGCCGGCACTGTCCTTGGCGCCGCTCGGATCCGACGGCGCCTACGTGCTCGAGCTGTCGTCGTATCAGCTCGATCTCACCCAGCGCGCGACCGTGCACACGGCGGTGCTGTTGAACCTCAGCCCCGACCATCTCGATCGGCATGGCGACATGGACGGCTATGTCGCGGCGAAGCTGCGGCTGTTCCGCGAGCGGACCGGCGCGACGCAAACCGCGGTGATCGGCATCGACGATGCGCGGAGCCGCGCGGTCGCCGACCGGTTGGAGCGCGGCGGTCACTGGCGCGTGATCCGCATCTCGTCGCGCGACACGGTGCCGGGATGCGATTGGCGTAACATTCCCACCCTGCCCGGCGCGCACAACTGGCAGAACGCCGCGGCCGCTTATGCCGTCGCACGTGCCGAAGGCATCGCGCCGGATGCGATCTGCGCCGCGCTGAAGACCTATCCGGGCCTGCCGCATCGGCAGGAGCTGGTCGCGACCATCAACGGCGTGCGGTACGTGAACGACAGCAAGGCGACCAATGCCGACGCCGCGGCCAAGGCGCTCGCCTGCTACGACACGATCTACTGGATCGCCGGCGGCTTGCCCAAGGCCGACGGGCTCGGCGCCACGCTGCCGTTCCTGAACCGCATCCGGCATGCGTTCCTGATCGGCAAGGCGGCGGAAGAATTCGGCCGCACGCTGGCCGACAAGGCGCCGGTGACGCAATCCGGCACGCTGCAGGCGGCGCTCGATGCCGCGCACGCGCTGGCGCAGAAGGAAGGCCGCCCGGGCGCGACCGTGCTGCTGTCCCCGGCCTGCGCCTCGTTCGACCAATGGAAGAATTTTGAAGAGCGCGGCGATGCGTTCCGCCGCATCGCGCGCGCGCTTGCCGGCAAGGACAGGGCATGAGCGCGTTCGATCGCAACGATACGTCGGTACTCGGCCGCTGGTGGTGGACCGTCGACCGCTGGACCCTGGCCTCCATCGGCGTCCTGGTCGCGGCCGGTGCGTTGCTCACGCTGGCGGCGAGCCCGCCGGTTGCGACCCGGCTCGGCCACGACTCGTTCTTCTTCGTGCGGCGCCAGTTCGCGTTCCTGCCGATCGCCGCGGCGGTGATGATCGCGGTGTCCATGATGACGCCGCGCGGCGTGCGGCGTTTGGCAGTCGCCGGGCTCGTGGGCGGGATACTCCTGCTCATCGCGACATATTTCTGGGGCGTCGAGATCAAGGGTGCGCGGCGCTGGATCGACCTGCACGGCATTTCGATCCAGGCGTCGGAATTCGTGAAGCCGTGCTTCGCGGTGGTGGCGGCCTGGCTGTTCGCGGCGCAACGGCTGCACACCCGCATCCCCGGCAACGCAATCGCGATCGCGCTGTACCTGGCGATCGTCGTGCTGCTGGTGACGCAGCCGGACGTCGGCATGACGTTCGTCGTATCGGCGGTGTGGTTCTGCCAGTTCTTCCTCGCCGGGCTGAATATTTTCTGGGTGGCCGCCCTCGGCGCGGCCGGGCTCGGCGCACTGTGCGCCGGCTATTTCCTGCTGCCGCATTTCGCGAGCCGCATCGACCGGTTCCTCGATCCGTCCACGGGCGACAATTTCCAGGTATCGACCGCGATGGACGCGTTCATGAACGGCGGGCTGATGGGCCGCGGGCCGGGCGAAGGCACGGTGAAGGCCGCCTTGCCCGACGCGCACGCGGATTTCGTGTTCGCGGTCGCGGGCGAGGAATTCGGCTTCATCGCCTGCCTGGCGCTCGTCGGGCTGTTTGCCTTCGTCGTGCTGCGCGGCTTCAGCCGGCTGATGGCGGAGAGGAACCCGTTCGTGCTGATCGCGGCGTCAGGGCTGGTCATCCAGTTCGGGCTGCAGGCGATCATCAACATGGCATCGACCCTGAACCTGATGCCGCCCAAGGGCATGACGCTGCCGTTCATCAGCTATGGCGGCTCGTCGCTGGTGGCGATGGCGCTGAACGTCGGCATGCTGATGGCGCTGACCCGGCGGCGCGTCGGAACGGAGCCGCTGTGAGCACCATTCTCCTCGCGTCAGGCGGCACCGGCGGGCATCTGTTCCCGGCGCAGGCTTTGGCCGAGGCGCTGGCGCGCCGCGGCCATGGACTCGCGCTCGCGACCGACCGGCGCGGCGGCGCCTACGGTGGTGCACTCTCGAACGTGCCGGTGCATGTGGTGAGCGCGGGCACGCTCGCCGGCGGAATCACAGGCAAGATCACCGGCATCGCCCGCATCGGGCTCGGGCTGGTGCAGTCGCGCGCGCTGCTGGCGCGGCTGAAACCCAACGCCGTCATCGGCTTCGGCGGCTATCCGAGCGTTCCGGTGCTGTGGGCCGCGGTTCAGGCCGGCATCCCGACCGCGATCCACGAGCAGAACGCGGTGCTCGGCCGCGCCAACCGGCTGCTGGCATCCCGGGTGAACCGGATCGGCGTGTCGTTCAACGAGGTCGCCGGTCTCAAGCATTCCGACCGCGCCCGCTCGATGCTGACGGGAAATCCGGTGCGCGCGCCGATCGCCGCGGTCGGCAATCGCGCCTATCCCGCGATCGGCATGACGAACGGCGTGCCGATGCTGTCGATCCTGATCACCGGCGGCAGCCAGGGCGCGCGGGTGTTCGGCGAAGTAGTGCCGGCGGCCATCACGTCATTGCCGGCAGCGGCGCGCGCGGCATTGCGCATCGCGCACCAATGCCGGCCCGAGGATCTGGCGCGCGCCCGCGAAATCTACGCGCAGGCCGAGGTGAACGCCGAGACCGCGACGTTCTTCGACAACATGCCCGAGCGGCTGACCGCGGCGCATGTGGTGATCGGCCGCGCCGGCGCATCGACGGTGGCCGAGCTCGCGGCCGCCGGACGACCGGCGATCCTGGTCCCCTTCCCGGCCGCGACCGATGACCACCAGACCGCGAACGCGCGCGCGCTCGACAGCGCCGGCGGCGCGTGGCTGGTGCCGCAGCCCGAATTCACCGCGCCTGCGCTCGCCGCACGGCTGATGGACATGCTGGAGCATCCGGCCGCGCTTGCACGCGCCGCAGCCGCGGCGCGCACCCTGGCGCGGCCCGATGCGGCGGAGCGCCTGGCCGACCTGGTCGAGGGATTGACCCGTCGCAACGGCAATCATCAGCCGATGGAGCGCGCGGCATGAGGGCGCTGCCGCTCAACATCGGGCCGATCCATTTCGTCGGCATCGGCGGCATCGGGATGAGCGGGATCGCCGAGATCCTGCACAACCTGGGCTACACGGTGCGCGGCAGCGATACGACCGACGGCGGCAACGTGAAGCGGCTGCGCGATCTCGGCATCAAGGTCGCGATCGGCCACGCAGGCGAAAATCTCGGCGACGCGGAAGTGGTCGTCATCTCCTCCGCGATCAAGAAGGACAACCCGGAGATCATGGCGGCGCGCGCGCGGCTGATTCCGGTGGTGCGGCGCGCCGAGATGCTGGGCGAGCTGATGCGCCTCAAATGGGCGATCGCGGTCGCCGGCACGCACGGCAAGACCACGACGACATCGATCATCGGCACGGTGCTGGATGCCGCGCAATACGACCCGACGGTGATCAACGGCGGCATCATCAACGCCTACGGCACCAACGCCCATCTCGGCTCGGGCGACTGGATGGTGGTCGAGGCCGACGAATCCGACGGCACGTTCGTGAAGCTGCCGGCGACCATCGCGGTGGTCACGAACATCGATCCCGAGCATCTCGACTTCTACGGCAACTTCGATGCGGTGCGCGACGCGTTCGCCACGTTCGTGTCGAACCTGCCGTTCTACGGCTTCGCGACCCTGTGCATCGATCATCCCGAGGTGCAGGCGCTGATCGCCCGCATCGCGGACCGCAAGATCATTACCTACGGCATGAACCCGCAGGCCGAAGTGCGCGCCGTGAACGTGCGCTCGGAAGGCGGCTGGTCGCGCTTCGACGCGGTGATCGCCACGCGCAGCACCGGCGAGCCGCGCACGCTCACCAATCTCGAATTGCCGATGGCAGGCTTGCACAACGTGCAGAACGCGCTGGCGGCCATCGCGATCGCGAGCGAAATGGGCATCGCCGACGAGGTGCTGCGCCGCGCGCTCGGCAAGTTCGCCGGCGTGAAGCGCCGCTTCACCAAGACCGGCGAGGTGAACGGCATCACCGTGATCGACGATTACGGCCATCACCCGGTCGAAATCAAAGCCGCGCTCGCCGCCGCGCGCAGCTCGACCAAGGCCAAGGTCATCGCGGTGGTGCAGCCGCACCGGTTTACCCGACTCCGCGATCTGTTCGAGGAGTTCTGCACCGCGTTCAATGCCGCCGACGCGGTGGTGGTGGCCGACGTGTACGCGGCCGGCGAAGCGCCGATCCCCGGCATCAATCGCGACGCGCTGGTCGCCGGTCTCACGGCGCACGGGCATCGCAACGTCACCCCGCTCAAGGCGCCGGAAGCGCTTGCCGCCACGGTGGCGGAACTCGCCAGGCCGGGCGATTACGTCGTGTGCCTGGGCGCCGGCAGCATCACCAATTGGGCGAACGCGCTGCCCAACCAATTGCGCGCGCTGCTGGGCCGCACCGCCAATGCCGGGGGCGCCCGATGATGGCGCTGAAGGCCCGCGACCGCCTGATCGACCGGCTGCCGCGCGTGCGCGGCGAGATCGCCGAGAACGCGCCGCTCGCGCCGCTCACCTGGTTCCGCGTCGGCGGGCCGGCCGAGGTTCTGTTCCGGCCCATCGATGCCGAGGACCTCGCGGAATTCCTGGCCGGCAAGCCGGCGGACGTGCCGCTGACCGTGATCGGCGCCGGCTCCAATCTGCTGGTCCGCGACGGCGGTTTGGCGGGGGTGGCGATCCGGTTAGGCCGCGCGTTCGCCGACATCGCGGTCGAGAATACCGAAATCCACGCCGGCGCCGGCGCGCTCGGCGTCACCGTTGCCAATGTCAGCCGCGATGCGGCGCTAACAGGAGCAGAATTTCTATGCGGTATTCCCGGCACGATCGGCGGCGCCCTGCGGATGAACGCGGGCGCGTATCAGCGCGAGATAAAAGACGTGCTGGCCGAAGCCGAGGCGATCACCGCTACCGGCGTCCGCGTTCGCCTCAAGCCCGACGCGTTTGGCTTCGGCTACCGACACACCGGCGTTTCGGATGACCTGATCTTCGTCGCCGGGCGGTTCGCGTTGACGCGCGGCGATCGGGCCGAGATCGCGCAGCGCATCGCGGAGATTTCCGCCGCGCGGCGCGAGACCCAGCCGGTCGGCACCCGCACCGGCGGCTCGACCTTCATCAATCCGCCGGGCCGCAAGGCCTGGGAGCTGATCGATGCCGCCGGCTGCCGCGGCCTGAAGCGCGGCGCCGCGCAGGTGTCCGAGCTGCACTGCAATTTCCTGATCAACACCGGCGGCGCGACCGCGGCCGACCTCGAGGGTTTGGGCGAGGAGGTGCGCCGGCGCGTGCGCGAGAATTCCGGCGTGACGCTGGAATGGGAAATCCGCCGCATCGGCCTTCGCCGACCGAAGGTCGACCTCGGCTCAGCGAGGGTCGGCTCCGGCCGACCGAAGGTCGGAGTGCCGCGGCCATGAAGCGCGTCGTGGTTCTGTGCGGCGGCATCGGCAGCGAGCGCGACGTCTCGCTGGTGAGCGGCGCGGCGGTGACGAAGGCGCTCAACGAGGCCGGGTACGACGCGACCATGTTCAAGGTCGGCGAAGACGTCGGCGCGCTGGTCGCCGCGCTCACGCCCAAGCCCGATGCCGTGTTCAACGCGCTGCATGGCCGCTATGGCGAGGACGGCACCGTGCAGGGCCTCCTGGAGCTCGTCGGCGTCCCCTACACCCATTCGGGCGTGCTCGCCTCCGCGCTCGCCATGAACAAGCTGACGGCCAAGCGGCTGTTCCGCGATGCCGGCATCCGCTGCGCCGAGCATGTCGTCGTCTCGCGCGATGACATCCTCAAGGGCGACGTGATGCGGCGGCCCTATGTGATCAAGCCGTTCAACGAAGGCTCCTCGGTCGGCGTGCGCCTGGTGTTCGAGGACACCGAGGATCTGCGGATGTCGGACGCCGACTGGCCGTTCGGCGAGGCCGTGATGGTCGAACGCTACATCCCGGGCCGCGAGATCACGGTGGCGGTGATGGGCGAGCGCGCGCTCGGCGTCACCGAGATCCGGCCGCAGAACGGCTTCTACGACTACCAGGCGAAATACACCGAGGGGCGCGCGCGCCACCTGGTGCCGGCGCCGATGCACCCGGACGCGTATGCCGAGGCGATGGATTTCGCCGTCCGCGCGCATCGGTCGCTGGGCTGCCGCGGGGTCTCGCGCGCCGACATGCGCTACGACGACACCATGGGCGAGCCGGGCCAAGTCTACATCCTGGAGGTGAACACGCAGCCGGGCATGACGCCCCTGTCGCTGGTGCCCGAGCTTGCCGCGCACAACAACATCAGCTTTGCCGAGCTGGTCGCCTGGATGGTGGAGAACGCCGCATGCGACGCGTGAAAACGTCGGACAAGCCGACTGCCGCGCAGCAGCTCGCGCGCCGCCGCGCCATGCGCCGGTGGCTGGCGCCGGCCGCGCGTTTCGGCGCCGTCGGCGGGATCCTCGCCGTCCTTGCGGGCGGGCCGTACGCCGCCGTCCGTACCGGCTTCGCCGAGCACGCGCTCGATCTCGCCTACCGCTACGCCTTGGAAGCTTCGGTGACGGCGGGCCTCAAGGTCGAGGACGTGCTGCTGGACGGGCGCGAGCACACCACGCGCGATCAGATCATCGCGGCGCTGGGCTTGCAGCGCGGCGACCCGATGCTGGCGTTCGACCCGTTCACGCTGCGCCAACGGGTGGAGACGCTGCCCTGGGTGCACACCGCGCGGGTCGAGCGGCTGTTCCCATCCACGATGCGAATCAGCATCACCGAGCGCAACCCCATCGCGCTGTGGCAGAGGAACGGACAGTTCCACATCGTCGATGACGAAGGCGTCGTGATTGCAGATTCGGCGCCGGAGCGGTACCGCGATCTGTTGATCGTGGTTGGCGAGGATGCGCCGAAGCATGTGCCGGAGCTGGTGGTGATGCTGGCGGCCGAGCCTTCGTTGAAACAGCGGGTATCCGCAGCCGTGTGGGTGGGGGAGCGGCGTTGGAACCTTCGCTTCGACGATCGCATCGATGTTCGCCTGCCGGAGCTTGAGGCGCCGGCGGCGTGGGGGAAGCTCGCCCGGCTGGAGCGTGAGTTCGGAATTCTCGGGCGTGACGTGGATGCGATCGACATGCGGTTGCCGGACCGCCTGGTCGTTCACAGCAAGAGCGACCGCCGGCCGGCGAAGCCGCAGGGCAAGTCGACGTGACGCGGGGTTAGGGGCAGGAAGTTGGCCAAGACCAGAGCGGGGCTGATCGCGGCGATCGACATCGGGACCACCAAGGTCGCGTGTTTCGTCGCGCGCGCCAACGGCGCCGGCGGGATCCGGGTGTCCGGGGTCGGCCACCATGCCTCGAGCGGCATGCGCGCCGGCACGATCGTCGACATGGAGGCGGCGCAGGCCTCGATCCTGACCGCAGTCACCGCCGCCGAGCAGCTTGCCAACGAACGGCTGTCCAAGGTGTTCGTCAACCTCTCGGGCGGGCGGCTGGCCTCCAGGACCATGGGGTTCGAGGTGTCCATCGCCGGTCACGAGGTGGGCGAAGCCGACCTCTCGCGCATCTTCGGCTACGGCCGGCCCAAGGTGGAGCAGCCGGATCAGGAGCTGATCCACTGCATCCCGACCGGCTACTCGATCGACGGATCCAACGGCATCCGGGATCCGCGCGGCATGTTCGGCGAGTCGCTGGCGGTGAACATGCATCTGGTCACCGCAAGCTCGGCGGCGCTGCGCAATCTCGCAACCTGCGTGGCGCGCTGCCACCTCGACATCGAGGCGCTCGTGGTCTCGCCCTATGCCGCGGGACTCGCGGTGCTGGTCGAGGACGAGGTCGATCTCGGCGCGACGCTGGTCGACATGGGCGGCGGCGCCACCACCATCGCGGTGTTCTACGACGGCAACGTGATCTACACGGATTCGATCCCGACCGGCGGCGTGAACGTCACCAAGGACATCGCGCGCGGCCTATCCACCCCGCTCGTGCACGCCGAGCGGATGAAAACGCTGTACGGCTCGGCGATCGCGGCGGCGACCGATGAGCGCGAGCTGATCGACGTTCCGCTGGTCGGCGAGGAAAACCACGCGCACGCCAATCACGTGCCGCGTTCGGTGCTGACCGGCATCATCCGGCCGCGCATCGAGGAGACGTTCGAGCTGGTGCGCGACCGGCTGGAGAATTCCGGTGTGGCGCGCCATGCCGGCCGGCGGCTCGTGCTGACCGGCGGTGCGTGCCAGCTGCAGGGCGTCCCGGAACTCGCCGCGCTCATGCTGGAAAAGCAGGTGCGGATCGGACGGCCGCTGCGCACCGGCGGGCTGGCCGATGCCACCAGCGGACCGGCGTTCGCGACATGCGCCGGCATGCTGCGCTTCGCGGTCGAGAAATTCGACCAATCGCGCGATTACGGAGGCCGCGCGGCGGAAATGCCGATCGGCCCCATCTCCAAATTTTCGCAATGGCTGCGCGAAAATTTCTAAAGCCTACTCCGCCGAAGCAGTCGCTTCGGCTGGAGTGGGCCAACTCTGCCGAGGCGGATGCTTCGGCTGCGAAGGCGGACGCGAACCCTGAGCCACCGGGTCGTGACGGGGACAACAGCCGGGTGGCGCCGGCACAAGTGAGTAAATCTCTGTGGAGGTTGGTATGACGATCAATCTATCGGTACCCAAGGCCGACAATCAGCTCAAACCGCGGATCACCGTGGTGGGCGTTGGCGGCGCGGGGGGCAACGCGGTCAACAACATGATCAACGCCCAGCTCGAGGGCGTCGAATTCATCGCCGCGAACACGGATGCCCAGGCGCTGATCTCGAGTCTGGCGCCCACCAGGCTGCAGCTCGGCATCAACATCACGCATGGGCTGGGTGCGGGTTCGCGGCCGGATATCGGACGCGCCGCCGCGGAAGAGGCGCTGGACGAGATCATCGCCCAGCTGCAGAGCGCGCACATGGTGTTCATCGCCGCCGGCATGGGCGGCGGCACCGGCACCGGGGCCGCGCCGGTCATCGCCCGACTCGCGCGCGAGCACGGCATCCTCACGGTCGGCGTGGTCACCAAGCCCTTCAACTTCGAGGGCATGAACCGCATGCGGGTGGCCGAAGCCGGCATTACCGAGCTGCAGCAGTACGTCGATACGCTCATCGTGATCCCGAACCAGAACCTGTTCCGGGTGGCCAACGAGAAGACGACGTTCGCCGACGCCTTCGCCATGGCCGACGAGGTGCTGTACTCCGGTGTCCGCGGCATCACCGACCTGATGGTGGTGCCGGGCTTGATCAACCTCGACTTCGCCGACATCCGCACCATCATGAGCGAGATGGGCAAGGCGATGATGGGAACCGGCGAGGCGGAGGGCGAAGACCGCGCCCGCCGCGCCGCCGAGGCCGCGATCTCCAATCCGCTGCTCGACGATGTATCGATGAAGGGCGCCCGCGGCGTGCTCATCAACATCACCGGCGGGCCGGACCTGTCGCTGTTCGAGGTCGACGAGGCGGCGAACCGGATCGGCGACGAGGTCGATACCAACGCCTCGATCATCTTCGGCTCGACCATCGACCCGGCGCTGCAGGGCAAGGTGCGGGTCTCCATCGTGGCGACCGGCATCGAGGCCAACGGTCAGATGCGCGAGCCGCGGCCGGTGCTCCGGGTGGTCACCGAATTGAAGGCGCAGGCCCAGCAATCCCGGGCGGGGTCCGGGGGGGCCGAGCCGCGTCCGGCAGCCATGCTCGCCGAGCTGACCCCGGCGCGCATGCCCGAGCCCGAGGCTAAGGCCCCGGCGGTCGAGCCCGCGCCGGCATCCATCATGGCCGCGGTCCAGGTCGCGGAGGCGATCGAGGTGAAGGCGGCGGAAGCCGCGGGCGCCACAGCTGCGGAGCCGGCCCCTGCACCTGCCTCCGGCCCCGCGGCGGCAGCGGCCGCGGACGCCAAGCCGGCCAAGGACGCCTTCGTGCCACCGGCGGCGGTGCAGCCCCGCGCCGCCGCGCAGGCGGCCGACCGGCCCGCCGACCGCACGGTTCGTCCGGCCGCCCCGCCCCCGCTCGACCAGGCCGGCGGACGCAAGGCGACCTCGCTGTTCCAGCGCATGACGGGCGTTGGACGG
>Ga0209640_10004176_pt1 | contig 12703 bp, 11 predicted proteins | sample RifCSP10_1_FD_184018 | JGI IMG/M metagenome (GOLD analysis project Ga0209640, IMG submission 184018) | Soil microbial communities from Rifle, Colorado - Rifle CSP2_sed 10_1 (SPAdes) (version 2) | ecosystem: Environmental > Terrestrial > Deep subsurface > Rock core/Sediment | place: Rifle... | reverse complement strand
CAATAGTTTAAGTAACGAGGTCTTTCCCGACCCGTTCGGACCCACGATTCCAAGAATCTCCACAGCATCGACATCAAAGGTCAGTCCATCGAGCACCCAGGTGGCGTCTTCCCGACTTTTGGAATGATAGTGAAATCGTAGCCCCACTACCTGATAGGCCTTGTGTGCCGCATCGGTACCGAGTCCCGGCGGCTGAGCGTTCAGAGAATGTGCGTGCTCTGGAGACAGGCTCATGCGAACCGATCCTTCCGCCATACTAGGAGATAGATGAAAAACGGTCCACCTGCCAGCGCAGTGACGATCCCCACAGGAATTTCTGTCGGTGTGAGCAGCGTACGTGCCAAGGTATCGGCAATGACCAGATACATTCCTCCAATGCAGGCTGACGCCGGCAAGAGCAGCCGGTGATCCGCCCCGAGGAGAAACCGGACAGCGTGCGGAATGACCATCCCAACGAACCCGATCATGCCACTCACCGACACCACTGCGCCGGTGATCAGGGCCGAGAGCACATAGATCACTCGCTTGACATGTTCTGTGTCGATTCCCAGCGAACGTGCAGACTCTTCACCCAACGTCAGGACATTCAGTCGGCGCGCCTGTTTGAGCAACAGGAAAAGACCGCCCAACAGATAGCACGCCAATATGGCCAACGTCGGATATGACGGTGCAGTCAACGTTCCCATCAGCCAGGTCATCGTCCCGACGGAGCGATTCGGTTCCATGATGGAGGTCACAAACATGATCATCGCCGAAAAGATCGCATTGAGAATCACACCTGCGAGCAGGAGCGCGTGAATGGGCAACCGGCCATAAGAAACCGCCATGCGATAGACCACCACTAACGACAACAACCCTCCGGCAAATCCACAGAGCGGTAACACAGAAAAGGCCACTACCGTGGTGCCGACTCCCAGAAGAATGGCGAGAGCGACGCCCAATGCCGCACCGCTCGACACCCCGAGCACATAGGGATCGGCTAAGGGATTCCGCAACAGCGCCTGCAGCACGACACCGACGGACGCCAAGCACGCGCCCACAAGAAACCCCAACAACACACGTGGGAGTCTCACCTGGATGAGGATCACGCCGGTTGTCCCGATGTGCTCACGGTCAACCGTCCCTTCACGCAAAACCTGCCCCACAATGTCGGCGATCTGACTGAGCCCAATCCATTGCGTCCCGAACTGTACACAGATCAAGAGGAGCGCGACGGACATCACCACAAGCAGCGCCATTACGGCGCGCCATCGCCTGGCGGTGAGCACAGACCCGTCGGCCATCCGAGGCCTGTCTAGAACAGGAGATGCGCCAGGATCTTTCCCGATACTTGGATGTTCGGTCTGGATGGACGCCCGTGACGGATCGGTGGTGAGATTCATACTCCTCACGGCGCGACACTCGCAGCGAACGCTTCAGGGTGAATGATCCGAGCCAAGGCTTCGAGCCCCTCGACGATCCGCGGCCCGGGACGATTCAGCACATCGGCAGAAATGCGGTACAGCCGTCCCTGCTTGACCGCCGACAACGAGGTCCATCGCAGCCATTGCTGTTGCTCACTGAGTGGAATCCCTTCGGCCTTTCCGATGGGAAAGATAATAATCTCAGGGTCTTCCTTGAGGACGGCTTCCATGTTGAGATGCGGGTAGGGCACCGACGTCTGCGAGGCGATATTGAAACCGCCAGCCACATTGATTACTTGATCAAGATAACTGCCCGGCCCGACGGTAATCAGCGGCTGGCTGTTCAACACGTAGAGCACCCGAACCCGCGCAGCCGCTTCCATTTTGCCCTGGATCGCGGCGATGCGTTGCCGCATCGCCATGGCAACCCCATCGGCGGCAGAGGATCGATTGAGAATGCGACCGACGGTTTGAATCCGACTGGGAATTTCCTCGAACGACTCCGGGTCGACCACAAAGGTCGGAATTTTTAATTGCTCAAGTTTGGCCAACAGATCGGCCCGGAGAAAGGCGCGTGGGGCCAACACCAGGTCAGGCTCCAACGTGACGATAGCTTCGATATTCGGCTGAGCATATCCGATTTTCGGTTTCTGCTTAGCCTCAGGCGGGTAATCGCAAAACTCGGTGACGCCGACAATCTCGTCATTTAGCCCAATGGCATAGAGAATTTCGGTAATGCTGGGCGCGAGCGAGACGATCCGCGTGGGAGCCTTGGCCAAATACAGTTTGCGACCGAGATCATCGACGAAGGTACGAGGGGTAATATGCGCCATAAAGGGCATGCCTGTGAGGATGCCCTGCTGTCGACGTGTCACGTCCGCCTCGTCGGCAAGTGCAAAAGAACCCTCACTCCATGCCCCGGCAACAAAGACCACCAAAAGAATGGCAGCCATCGCCCAACGGTTATACCAACCACTTCGAGTGCTCAAACAAAAAATCCCCAAGGCCTGACAGACCCTGAGGATTGCACCCGCAACTCATCCTCGCCAATTCCCCAGCCCACGAGGGAACGTCGGTCAACTGTCCTGGCAGGTCTTCTGGCTCATGGTTCACCCTACTCCCCGCGCCTTCCCATCCGCCGAGGCGGACAGTGGCATCCGCGGGTTTCGTCCCCATTTACAGCGGCGGGACCGCGAGGGAATTACACCCTCTTCCCTTACCCAGGAGTCACAATAGTGGAGGGCACTCTAGGAGACCAGGAAGAAGAATGTCAAGTTCATTAATGTCCGTCGGCTCCTCCCCTGCTCATGTTCTGACAGGCACGCGTTCATACCCATCGACAAACAAAGGGAAAGACCTAGGCCTTTCAGGTCACCTCCCGGCATAAGGTTTGCTCACCTCTCTGGTGGATGAATATCGCGAATAGGATACGAGCTCAGATGAATGGCCAACCCGACATGCGACGTCTACTTACGTATCTATGAAACACCTGATCATTAGCATCGTCATCCTCTGGGCCTTCTTCCAGTTATCGAGCCTCATCTGGTCCTCAAAGGGGCAATCTCCCAGCGCCTCATTCACCAGACTCCTAGAACCACCGCAGCAGCGTCTCGTCGACCCCTATGAGAATGGCTACTTCTATCTCCTTGGCTTTGCTGCAGCTGCTTCTCTCGACCCAGCCAAGGTGGGCCATGAGATGTGGCTGGAAACCACCGCTACGCCAGGCGCGAGCGAATTCGATTACGACAAGCCTGGTCGCTCGGAGCTACAGATTCAGCTCCCTGTGGAAAAGGTCCTTCCTTCCTGGAACTCCGAGAATCCAGTGAGTGAGTTCCGGAGTCTGAACGTACGGCTCCAGACTATGACCGGTCGCGACCACACCTTATATACGCGGTACGAGCGCTGGCTCACGATGCCTTTCGAGGATATGGGATTCGGGCACCAAGGCACGCCTCGCTTTGTGGAACTTTTTGTTGGCCACCGCCTCTATCTCGCTGACGGATTTTCTCGCCAGACAGCCTTGGGCATGCAGCGACTGAGAAATGATATGCACATGTGGCGAAGCGTTCTTCGAGACGCCACGACCATCGCCACCAAAGTCATGGCGCAAATCGTCATCACCGACAATCTTCGCCTGCTCTCGACTCTGTTGTCACAGCCCTTCGTCGACAAGACCGTGTTGGCGATGACCCCCAACATTGCCCCTCCACTCACTGCAGCAGAGTCATCGCTCCGCTGGCCGCTTCAACATCAATTCATACTCGGCGTCCAAGGCGGTCACACAAGTGAACTCTCCACAGCGAGGCAGACTAAATCTCTCAATGCACAGAAACAATGGTTGGCGAGCACTGCCCGTTTTCCCGAACAGGTCTTTCGCCAGATCGCGCATCCTCACGAACGCTCGTTCCTTGGAATCCCACTACAGACGCGCGAGACCTGGGAAATGTATGCGACCTACTACGACGCGATGATACAAGCGGCAGAGGCAGGACAGAGCACCTTGCCAAAGCTTCACGAACTTACAGGAACTGCACGCCAAGGCATCCTGGAGAGCCTCCTCAGCCCGACCCCCTTCGAGCCGGACTGGGATCCCCTCCACTATCAACTGAGGGAGACCGATGCCAGGCTGCGACTCGCCTCGCTGCAGGTCGTCTTGCGGCGCCCGAGCGCGCAGAGCACCGTGCCGAATCGACTCGCTCAAGTCGGCTCGTCCTACTACGATCCCTTTAGTGGATTACCGATGTTGTGGAGCCAAACGCAACAGAAGATCTATAGCGTTGGGAAAGACCGCTACGACGACGGGGGTGAAACGAGTTTTGATATCAGCGTGCCTGCTACGCTCACCCCCACATCCTTGCCCAAGGAATCGCAGGCGTCTGCTCCAACCCGCCGACCTAACCGCCGCTAGCCCGGTAGCGCAGCTTGAGTACCAGTATTGCTCCCGTTAACAGCAACGTGACGGCATTGGCCAGAATGATCGGCCAGGCATGGAGGACCAGTCCATACAAAAACCAAAGGCAGACGCCGGACGAGAATATGGCCAGCATGCCCAGCGATACATCGCCCGCGGACTTTGAAGCCCATGTCTTCTGCAGCTGGGGCCAGAAGGCACAAGTGGTGAACGTCCCTGCTGCAAACCCCAGTAGATCGATTCCCGTCATCGTAAGTCACCCTTCCTCAGGCCTGACGTTCCCATGCTTAGCCGGCCTAGCCCATCAGTCATGCTTGTCAAGACCAATGGCCCTGTGGTACATTTCTAATTCAAAAATCTTCTATTGATTCGACTAGATGAAGGAGTGCACCCGTGGCATTTACATGCGATCTCTGTAGCAAACGCCGCCAATCCGGCCATAACGTCAGTCACGCCAATAACAAGACCAAGCGGATCTTCAAGCCCAACCTCCAGCCAGTCCGGGCACTGATCAACGGTCAGCCAAAACGCATTCGGGTTTGCACACGCTGCTTGCGTAGCGGCAAAGTCCAAAAAGCCGTTTAGCGTAATTTCTCCCCAGCCTCCTACGGGGCCAGGTTCATCCCCGAGACGCAAAAAAGGACTTGGAAGCGCAGGCCTTTCAAGTCCTCCATCTCTTACGTGTGACGTTTCACGCCTCACGGTTCACGTCTTGTTTGGAGCGGGCGATGGGATTTGAACCACACTCTGTCGCCGGATCGGCCCTGAAGCCTGCCTCCCGGCTCCTGCTGAGGGGGCCAGCCCCCTCGCATGCTCCCCTCGAAAGGGGCGCACCCCTTTCGAAATCCCCTGTCGTGTGTTCAAACCCACAGGAACGCTGCGACGTATTTGGAGCGGGCGATGGGATTTGAACCCACGACAACTTGCTTGGGAAGCAAGGACTCTACCACTGAGCTACGCCCGCTCGCTGAGTCGAATCCTACGCTGGCCTCTATGCCAAGTCAAGAAACTCCTGGCAACTACACCAGCAGTTCCACCAGCGCAAACTTTCGTCGGCCGACCTTCAGGCGATAGGATCGTCCGGTCACAATCTGTAACAGGGCATTCGCATCGCTCTGCTTCTGTTCATCGACCTCTAAGCCACCCTGAATAATCAGCCGTCGGGCCTCGCTCTTACTCGGCACAAGCCTCGTCTTGGTCACCAGATCAACAAGACTGATCGTCTGCCCCTCGCGCAGATCTGCCAGGGTCAAGGTCAAGTGCACATCCGGATCGCTCGGAAATTCCCGCTCCTGAAATTTCTGCTGAAAGGCCGCCCGCGCCTGTTGGCTGGCTTCCGCCCCGTGATACCTGTTGACGATCTGTGCTGCGAGCGCTTGCTTTGCCTCCATCGGGTGAGCGGCCTTGATTCCAACCAAATCCTCCGTCGTGAGCAGCTCGTAATACCGAAGCATCAACGCGTCACTGATCGACATGAGCTTCCCGAACATATCGTTCGGTGTGTCTTCCAGGGCAATGTAGTTCCCAAAACTCTTGCTCATCTTCCGCACACCGTCCGTCCCTTCGAGTAACGGCATCGTGATCACAACCTGAGGCTCCTGACCATAGGCGCGTTGCAGATCACGCCCCACCAACAGATTGAACTTCTGATCAGTACCGCCCAGTTCGATATCGGACTGAAGCGCTACGGAATCGTAGCCCTGCACGAGGGGATACATGAACTCATGGATACTGATCGGTTTCTGCTCGTGATACCGTTTATGGAAATCATCCCGCTCGAGCATCCGCGCGACACTGTAATGCGCGCTCAGATGGATCAACGCTTCCGCCGTCATCGTACTCATCCAGCGGCTGTTAAACTCCACCAGGGTCTTCGCAGGATCGAGTATTTTGAAAATCTGCCTCTCGTAGGTCTTGGCATTCTCTAATACTTTTTGTTTTGAGAGCGCGACGCGCGTTTCTGATTGCCCAGTCGGATCGCCGATCATGCCGGTGAAATCGCCGATCAGGAAGATCACATGATGTCCGAGTTCCTGAAAATGCTTGAGCTTGTGGATCAAGACCGTATGGCCCAGATGCAGATCAGGCGCGGTCGGATCGAAGCCTGCTTTCACGCGTAGCGGACGATTCTCTTTCAAGGCGCGAGTCAGCTTCGATTCAAGTTCGGCCCGTTGAATAACCTCCACGACTCCGCGAAGGATCAACTCAAGTTGGCGGGAGAGTTCACTCATGTCGCCTTCTTCCCTCTGACTATAGATATGGCATCCGACGCCACCGTGACCAATGGACGAATCCGCTCAAACTTCTTTTTCCCAATCCCTTTGACGGCGCGTAATTCATCAAGAGCATGAAAGACTCCCACCGATTGCCGATACTCCATGATCCGTTCGGCCAACCGGGGACCGATCCCCGGCAGGGCATCAAAATCTTGTTTCGTCGCCCGATTCAGATCCAGGAGGCCCCTGTGAGATCGTTTCGAAGTAGCATCAGCGGACGGCTGATCTGACAACAAGGCGACAGGGGATGGACTCACCGCAGTTGCGCGGCCACTGCCGGAAGCAATTTCAGCCTTCGGCTCATCAAACGATTTGGCTGCAAGATCCTGCTCGCGATCGAATGATGTCGGCAGGGTCCAGCCGATCCAGAAGACGACTCCCAGAGTCGCCGCGAACATTCCGAGCTTGATGAGAAGAGAGTAGAATATAGTCATCTCGTCAAAAGTCGAATGTCCCAAGTCAAAAGTCCAACGACTTGATGACTTTAAGACTTTTAGACTTTAAGGTTTTACGACATCTTTTCTTCTGGCTTGGTGAATCGCCTCCCCTTCGACATCTTCAGCCGCTTCCATCATCCCTTCGGCAAGCGTCGGATGCGCGTGGATCATGCCTGCGACCTGTGCAACCGTCGCCTCGACCTGCATCGCCAGAGCCGCCTCGTGAATCAGATCGGCTGCGTGGGCTCCGACGATATGCACGCCCAAAATCTTGCCGCTCGGTGACTCGGCAATGACCTTGAACAATCCCGTCGTATCCCCTGTCGCTTGCGCCTTCCCCAACCCGGAATATCGAAAACGTCCCACCTTGATGGCCTGGTCGGGATTCTGCCCGGCAGCCTGGACTCGTTCGCGAGCTTGTTGTTCCGTCACACCCACGCGACCGATCTCCGGCAGAGTAAAAATTCCGGCTGGGATGACGTCGTAGCGAACCGTCGCCTGATGCCCCATGATGTTCTCGGCCGCCACCTTCCCCTGCGCTGAGGCCACGTGCGCCAACATGACCTTGCCGACCACGTCACCGACCGCATAGATTCCTGGCACAGTGGTTTCCATCTGCTCGTTGACGAGAATTTCCCCGCGCGATCCCGTCTGCACCCCCACCTGCTCCAGTCCAATGCCTCCGCTATTCAATCCTCGCCCCACGGACACCAGTAGCTTCTCAGCCGCCACCTGCGTGCCATCTTTGAGATGCGCGGTAATGGTCGTTGGTGACCGTTCCAGTCTCTCGACGGTGGTCCCGGTCAGGACTGTCACGCCGCGTTTTTTCAGCTCACGCTCCGTCGTCGATGAGATGTCCTCATCCTCCAGGGGAAGCACACGCGCCATCAATTCAACAATTGTGACCGCCGTCCCTAGACCGCTATAAAGCGCCGCGAACTCGCATCCCTCGACACCGGCACCGATGATCAGCAGACTGGCAGGAATGCGACCGAGGTCCAGGAGGTGCTGGCTTGTGAGCAGCTGCTGCCCGTCAATCGGAAACTGCGGAAGGTTTGGCCAGGACGACCCGGTGGCAATCACGATAGCGTCAGCCTGAACATCCCGCACCGCGCCATCGGTCTCGGCCACCGTGACCGTCCGCCGATCGCGTAGCGCTCCAGCCCCCTGCACATGTTCGATATTCCACGCCTTAAACAGTGTCGCGATGCCCTTCACGAGGCCCGCCACCACTTTATTTTTCCGTGCGACCATCCGAGCGAGATCGTACGTAACTGGTCCTTGAACGACCAATCCCATGTCCTCTGATTTTTTGACTTTGTCACCGAGTTCGACGACCGACAGGAGGGCCTTACTGGGAATGCAGCCCCAATTCAAGCAGACGCCTCCGAGCGCGTGGGACTCAATGACAGTGACGCGGGCGCCTAGCTGGGCCGCCCGGATCGCGGCGACATACCCACCAGGTCCCGCGCCGAGAATGGCGATGTGCGTTTGAACTGACATATTAAGGTTGAGGTCGAGGCTTAGGTCGAGTAGGTATAGCCGCTTTTCGGAGGCTCAACCTTAGCCTTGACCTTAACCTTTCTTCTGACTGGCAAGAAAGGCTTCATACTGTGCTGCAGTCATCAGCTTGTCCACGTCGCTCGCGCTCAACAAATCGATCATTACCATCCAGCCTTTGCCATAGGGATCGGAGTTCACTACTTCCGGGTGGTCTTTTAAATCGGCATTGACCTTGGCAATGGTGCCACTCACGGGCGTATAGATCGTCGAGGTCGTCTTGGTCGATTCTACCTCACCGATCTGCTGCCCGGCCTTGACTACGGCACCTAGCTTCGGCATATCGATAAAGACAATATCGCCCAACGCATCTTGGGCAAAATGACTGATGCCGACCGTGGCCTGCATGCCGCTTAGCCGCACCCATTCATGCTCTTGGTGGTAACGAAGATCTTTCGGAATCATGCGCGCTCCTTTGGAGAAAGTTGAGGTTCAGGTTCAGGTTAAGTAAAAGCTGGCCACCCTCTTGTCACTTCTCAACCTTAACCTTGATCTCGACCTGCATTTTTTTTGGGATCGTAGTGGTCCGGCGCCTCTTTTGTCAAGGAAGCGCTGGCCCATTCATCAGCAGCAGATGTGTCCCAGCTTGCCCGACTTTCGTCGCGATAGTGGCTCTCACGGCCGTGACCAGAGACGATGGATCCGACGTGCCCAGGGCCATGCCCAGCCAGAGCTGCCGTTCATCCCCAGCCGTCGGCGCCAATCGTTGTCGCACCGTTTCCATCCTCGCCCCTTGCTCATCCGGCCGTGCTGACATGCCCGGCTCTGGCTGGATGATTATGTGAAGCCCCTGTTGCTTCGTCTCGAGCACGTCTTCTCCATACTCCATCAAGGCATCCACAGGCGAGAGGACCGCACGCTCATGAACGACGACGGCGACCAGAAGTCCCGGTCGCGTCCGTCGCAACTGCTGAGTTAATCGTGCCACAAACCCAAGATAGGTCCTCGTCTTCCACCCGGCCCAGCGCCATGCGTCTGGAGAGACAGACTGATCGTGGCTATCGAGTGCAGCCCCGAAGAACCCTTCGAACATCCGTCGCGACATCTGGCTCCATTCCTCGGCAAATCCCTTGGCTCTCCTGACCCCAAGTATCAGCCCATCGATGTCTGTGCGCACCAAATCCTGTGTCACCTCACTGATGAGCCGCTGGTAGTCAGGATGGAGCACATCGACATGACCGGCTGGCTGGAACGGCTGCTCTGTCCGGTTGGCCATGGCGATACCCCACTCAGGATTCATCGTTGTCCAGCCTGGCTCATGCAGATTGAGCGACGCCAATACCGCCATCCCGTTGGCATGGGCTACCGGTACGATCACGTTAAAAAGATCCTCGACGACCGGAACCTGTGAGGTCTGGAAATACACCCCGATGGGACCTGACTGCGCCGCCTCACGAGGGGTTGATCCCGCCTCGACAACCAACGATGTCACCCCTGCGTCAGCGAGTTGCTCGATCCATAGTCTGACATCGGGAATCATGAGCCAGTCCGCACTCGTCATCCAAAGCGCTACCTGCTTCCGTTCCAGCAAGGACGATGGGCCGAGACTCCGACGTAATGCGTCCATCCGATTGAGGGCGTGAAACTCATAACTGCCGGCGAGCGGGGTAGATCGTGGTACCGCCCCGACCACGGCGCGATAGGCAGACAGCGCGGCCGGGAGGTCCCCGCTCTCCTCATACGAGCGCGCGAGCCACCAACGAGCTTCACTCAGCCTGGGAGAATCGGGATTGGAATCGACAAATCGTTGAAGAAGTGCACTCGCGAGCGGATAGCGCGCTTGCACATAGGCACGATAGGCGGACTCAAGGAGCCGCGTCTGAGCATCCAGTGCCGGATCGACACCTGACGTGGTAGGCGGCATCGAAGGAGGGAACCGGGGCGCCAGAGCGGCGCACCCCGAAAGGACTAAGAGCAGCACACAGGCAATCCATCTCACGGCGTCCGGCCAACGATGAACGGGAAAGCACACAGCCGTTCACAGCCTAGAAGGTTGTGACAAACAAATGTGATGCGCGAGAACCTCGATGGCCCGCACCTGCGGTCCAACAGGAGCACACTCACGCAGGATAATCGAGCGAGACAGGCGGGACGGGCGAGAAAGGCGAGACACTCGAAATTTGGGCTTGCGCGTCGCGCCTGTCGCGCTAGGCGTGCCCGTCGCGCGCTTGAGAGTGCTGGCGGACTTTTTTAGCATCGTGCTAACCGACAGGCGTCCCTACCCAACAAGTTCCATTTGAGGAAAGAAATATCCAATCTCGAACGTGGCGGTCTCCGGCGAATCGGATCCATGCACCGCGTTAAATTCGATATTCGCCCCATGGGCCTTGCGAATCGTGCCAGCTTCGGCCTTAGCCGGATCGGTCGCACCCATCAGCTCACGGTTCTTCTTGATCGCGTTGTCACCCTTCAGGACCAGCACCACGACCGGACCGGACACCATGAACGTGCAGAGGCTATCGAAAAATGGTCGGGCCTTATGCACGGCATAAAATCCCTCGGCCGTCGCTTTTGAGAACTGCATCATGCGTAGGGCCACCGGCTTCAGACCGGCTTTTTCATAGCGGGCAATAATGTCGCCAATCGCGTTCTTTTTCACTGCATCCGGCTTGATAATGGCTAATGTTCGTTCACTCATTGCGTAAAGTCTTCCTCCAGTCTAGTTTGGAAACATGGCATTAGTGACCGGCTCATTATAGGGACGGGCTGCATGTGTTACAAGAGAACGTCTTACTTAAGAGGCGAATTGCTCAGCCAGATCCTGCGGGCGAAAGACACCCCGCTCTGTAATAATCCCTGCAATCAATTCAGCCGGTGTCACGTCGAACGCGGGGTTGTAGACGGCCACGCCGATCGGCGCGACGGGATGGCTTCCATGAATGGTGGTGACTTCGCTTGGGTTCCGTTGTTCGATCGGAATGTCCGCTCCTGTTTTCGTCTTCAAATCAATCGTGGAATAGGGCGCGGCCACGTAGAAGGGAATCCCATGGGCTTTCGCCAGCACGGCAACTGAATAGGTACCGATCTTGTTCGCCACGTCCCCGTTGGCGGCGATCCGATCCGCCCCCACGATACAGAGGTGAATTTTCCCCTGCCGCATGAGTGCGCCGGCCATATTGTCCGTGATGAGCGTCACAGGAATCTTGTCCTGCATCAACTCCCAGGCCGTGAGTCGCGCACCCTGCAGAACCGGCCTGGTTTCGTCTGCGATGACCTGAATATTCTTCCCCTGCTCCCAGGCCGCGCGAATGACGCCCAATGCCGTCCCGTAGCCGGCGGTTGCCAAGGCACCGGCATTGCAATGAGTCAGGATCGTTTGACCGCTCGCAATGAGTCCCGCTCCGTGCTGTCCCATCGCCTTACAAAGCGCGATATCTTCATCGAGAATAACTTGTGACTCCTTCAGCAGTGCGGCTTTGATGGACATAATTGGCTGCGTGCGTAACGAGCTGAGCATGCCTTTCATCCGTTCGATGGCCCAAAACAGATTGACCGCCGTCGGCCTGGTCGACGCGAGGTGATCGCAGATCACAAACACCGCCTTGACGAAGCCCTCATAGTCTGATGCCGTGACGGTCTGGGCACCCAGTGCGACCCCCATCGCCGCAGTCACGCCGATCGCCGGAGCGCCTCTGACCTTGAGGCTGCGAATTGCGTCGGCGACGGTCTGATAGTCCCGGCAGTCTAAAAACTCGACGTACTCCGGCAACCGGCTCTGGTCGAGCAGCCTTACTGCACCGTCTTTCCATTCAACGGTAGGAACCATGGAGGAATCTTGTAGCGGGAACTGCGGCACAGTGCAAGGGGTTGGCCCGCATTATTCATGACGGTTCGTCGTGAAATCGCGCAGTCGTCATGCGAGACAGGCGCGCGGAGCCGCGAGGCGGGGTAACACCCCGCCTGGGAGTTCCGAAGGGGGTGTGCCCCCTTCGTGGGGATTCTACAAGGGGGCTGGCCCCCTTGTAAGAGCGGGCGAGGCAAGCCCCAGCGCCGAGTCTGCGAGGGAGGGAGGCATACTTGACACAGTATGTTGACCGACTGAGTGGCGAGCCCGCCTGCCTGGACGCAGTGCCAACCGCGTCCAGGCTTGTCGCAGCGGGCGAATCCGCGATTGCA
>Ga0209640_10004175_pt1 | contig 12703 bp, 16 predicted proteins | sample RifCSP10_1_FD_184018 | JGI IMG/M metagenome (GOLD analysis project Ga0209640, IMG submission 184018) | Soil microbial communities from Rifle, Colorado - Rifle CSP2_sed 10_1 (SPAdes) (version 2) | ecosystem: Environmental > Terrestrial > Deep subsurface > Rock core/Sediment | place: Rifle... | reverse complement strand
GACATCTTACAATCGCCCTTCGTCCAGCTCGATGACATCCGCCCAGGTGGTGATGCGGGGAAGTTGCTCGACCGGGACTCTACGCTTCGCGGCCACTTCGGCGAGCCGATTCTGAAAGCGCTGGCGCCCGGCCTCGTCCTTGGGCCCGCCGGTCAGGATGCGGTCGTTCCATTGGCGAAGCTCATCTTCCGTTAAGGGCCGGCCGTGCGCCCTGACCCACGCCAGCAGCTCTTCGTCCGTCCCACCCTCGAGCGCGCGCTTCTCCAATTCGTCCCCCTTGATCTGAAGGAGATCGAACAGGTACTTGTCGAACCCGACCGTGAGGTAATTATAATCCTGAATCTGCCCTCCGTGGCGCAGGCGGATCTTGTCAATCAAGCGCGCGAGGTGCGCCATCCCGCCCAGCATGATTTTGGGACTGCGGGGATAGGTCTGCGCCATGATGCTTCGGGCCTCCCGGAAGCGGAGTGTATCACCCGCAGAGGCGGCTCACAACCCTGCCCCTGTCAGGGTTTCCCATGGTTTCCCTGACAGACCCGCGGAGATCCTCTTTTTATCTTTTTGGATAACATGCCGTATCAGTCAGGATACTTTTTAAAACGTGCGCTGTGACGGATTCGAGAAATTTTTATGTGTGTAGTTCTCGTGAAATCAAATCCTTGGTTCATTCTGCGGCATATGGAGTTTGCCGCGCACGACGAAGGCATGACGATTGCTTGCAAATATGTTGGAGGACCATTCCGCCCTCCCCACTGCAACGGAGGTATCACCATGGGACTAGGCAGAATTTTAGTGGTGGATGACGAGGAACAGGTCAGGAAGGTGGTCCGCATGACCTTGACGAGAGCGGGCTACGACGTGGTGGAGGCCGAGGACGGCGAAAAGGGGATCGCCGCCATCAGAAGCGGCGATAACCCGCTGATGCTGGACGCGATCATCTGCGATATCCGCATGCCCAAGGTCAACGGCATTGAGGCCATCGCCTATTTCCGATCGCAGTTTCCCTCCGTCCCCGTGATCGTGCTGACCGCCTACCCGGACCCCGAAGGCGCCGCCGCGTTGTTGAAGCGGGGGGTCATGGCCTATCTGGTCAAGCCGGTGGACCCGGAGAAGCTCACGGCCACGGTGAACAAGGCGGTGAAGGAGCATGTCTTGTTCAAAGACCAATTCATCGTGTGAGTGATCGCGTTTCCACCTTCGGGCTGAACCGCACCGGAATTCGCGAGAGAATGGGTTGGCCCGGTCATTCGAACTCGGTCGGCAGGATGTTATAGCGCATTTCCAGGTCAAATTCGTCGATCAGGTCGTTGGCCGCCTCCTTTCCCAGGGAGGACCGGACCTCGTTGATCACGAGGTCGAGCGCGGGGGCCGCCTGCCCCCCGAACTGATTGATGGCCGACTGGATCCGTTCCCGCGCCTCATCTGTGGTCATGGGGTCTCCCTTCCCGCAGGCGCGCCAAGCGATCCGAGTCCCCCCGGAACTCGGCGAGCGCGTACCGCGTATCGAGCAGGACGACCCGCTCCAGACACCGGATCGCGGAGTCACGATTGCCGGCCTGCTCGTACAGGCCGGCCAGAAGCCGCAGCGCGGCGGCTTCCCCCCGCTCATTCCCCAGCTTGATGAAGTGTTCCGAGGCGTTGTTTAAACACTTCTCGGCCTGGCGCGCGCGGCCGGCCTTTAGATATGTCTTCCCGAGCTGGCTGTAGGTGACGGCCAGCCCTTCCTCGTCCCCAACGGCCCGGTGCAACTCCAGCGCCTCCTTGAAATTGGCGATCGCTTCCTCCGTCAGACCGGCCGCCGCCTCCTGGAGCGCCAAATTGGAGTACAGGATGCCGAGCGCGCGATGGTCCCGAAGCGGCTCCAGAATGTCGAGCGCTTCCAGATAATACGGCCGCGCTTGCTCGGGGCGCCCGGCGTCGGCGTGGACGTTCCCGAGATTCACCAGCGTCTGCCCGATGGCGCTTCGGTCCGGCTCTCGACGCTGAATCTCCAGCACCTCCCGATAGCAGCGTTCCGCTTCCTCGTAGGCACCCATCATCGCGCAGACATTGCCGAGATTGCCCAGGGTATCCGAGAGCGCCTGCCCGGCCCCGCTCTCGCGTTCGCCCTCCAGCGCCTGCTCGTACCAGTATCGCGCCTGAGCCAGGTCACCTCGGTGCAGGTAAATCCGTCCCTTGTGCCTGGCGTCATCCCTGTCCATAAAAAACGAGGATACCCGGGCCGGGACACAGCGGTCAATCGGCAGGAACGTCCATGCTCTGCTATAATCACGCCCACATGTAACGGGTCAAGGAGGTCACCATGCCGAAAGCCATCTGGAACGGCGCCGTGCTCGCCGAAAGCGATCAGTGTGAGGTCGTCGAAGGCAACCAGTACTTCCCACCGCAGGCGATCAAGCGCGAGTACTTCAAGGAAAGCGCGGCGCACACCACGTGCCCCTGGAAGGGCGAGGCGAGCTATTACACCATCGAGGTGAACGGGCAGGTCAACAAGGATGCCGCCTGGTATTACCCGTCGCCGAAGGACGCCGCCAAGCGCATCAAGGACTACGTGGCCTTCTGGAAAGGGGTCACGGTGGAAAAGTAGCGGGGGAAACGCATGGCACGCCTGGCCGGCAAGATCGCCATCGTCACGGGGAGCAGCAGCGGCATCGGAAAAGCCATCGCCCTCACCTTCGCCAGGGAAGGTGCCCGCGTGGTGGTGGCCGCGCGGCGCCGCGCGCTGTGCGAACAGGTCGTCAAACAGGTTCAAGAGCGGGGGGGCGAAGCGACGGCGATTCAAACTGACGTGGCCGACGAGGCCCAAGTGGAGCGGCTCATCGCCGAGACGGTGAAGCGCTTTGGGCGGCTCGATATTCTCGTCAACAACGCCGGCATCGGCGGCGGGGGCCGGATCGCCGACACGAGCACGGAGACCTTCGACCAGGTCATCAACACGAACTTGCGGGGCACGTTCTTCTGCTGCCGCGCGGGATTTCGCCAGATGAAAAAGGCCGGCGGCGGGACCATCATCAACATGTCCAGCGTGGCCGGGGTGCAGGCATGGGCTGGGACCGGGACCTACAGCGCGTCCAAGCACGCCATCATGGCCTTGACGAAGGCGCTGGCCGACGAAGGGCGGCCGCACAAGATCAAGGTGAGCGCCATCTGCCCGGGCGGCGTGGCCGATGAGCTGGTGGACGCCTCGCCCAAAGAAATCGAACGCAGCGAAAAAATCAGCCCGTTCGACATCGCGGAGACCGCGGTGTACCTAGCCACGCTCGGGCCCCACGCGGTCGTCCATCAGGTCATCGTGGACCGCCTCGGAGCGGACTGGTAGAGGAAGGACGCCGGATGAACTACTGCAGCGATTGCGGCGCGCCCGTCACGCTGAAAGTCCCGGCGGGCGACAACCTCCCGCGGTTCGTCTGTGCCGCCTGCCAGGCCATCCATTACCAGAACCCGCGCATCGTCGCGGGGTGCATTCCCGAATGGGAGGACAAGATCCTCCTCTGCCGGCGGGCGATCGAGCCGAAACACGGGCTGTGGACCGTGCCCGCGGGCTTCATGGAGATCGGGGAGTCCACCGAACAGGCGGCCGCGCGCGAGACCCTGGAAGAAGCCAGGGCCGAGGTCGAAATCACGTCGCTCTATGGCGTGTTCAGTCTCCCGCACGTCAGCCAGGTGTATATCCTCTTTCGCGGCGCGCTGCGGAAGCCGGATTTCGGGGCCGGCAGCGAGAGCCTGGAGGTGGCGCTGTTCCGGCCGGAGGAGATTCCCTGGGACACTCTGGCGTTTCGCGTCATCCACGAAGCCTTGCGCCGCTACGTCCGGGACCGGACCAATGGCGGGTTCCAGGTCCATACCGGCACGATCCTGCCGACGATGCCCTGAGCGAAACGATGGCGCCCGGTGGGATTGCGGCGGATAAGCTCAAAGCGCACGTCCACGTATTGGCCGGCGAGATCGGCGAGCGGAACGCGTTCCGGCCGCGGGCCCTCCGCCACGCTGAGGCATACATCGAACGGGTATGGCGCGAGCAGGGATACGAAGTGATGCGCCACGAATATGAGATGCGCGGCGAGAAATGGACCAATCTGGAAGTTACGCGCCGCGTCCGCGGAATGCCGACCGCGCTGCTCCTCGTCGGCGCGCATTACGATTCGGTCATGGGCTCTCCAGGCGCGAACGACAACGCCACCGGCGTCGCGGCGCTGCTGGAGATCGCGAGGAGCTTCATGGCCCTCGAACCGGAGACGTCGGTCCGCTTCGTCGCGTTCGTGAACGAGGAGCCGCCGTTCTTTCGGACCCCCCAGATGGGCAGCCGCGTGTACGCCCACATGGCCCGGGCCCGGGGAGATGATATCCGCGCCATGGTGTCGCTGGAGACCATCGGCTATTACAGCGAGGCGCCGGGCAGCCAGAAATTCCCGTTCCCCTCCTTCCTCTTCGACCTTGCGTATCCCGACCGCGGCAACTTCCTCATCTTCGCGTCCAACTGGAGTTCGCGCGCGCTGATGCGCCGGGGAGTCGCCCTGTTCCGCGCCCAGTCCGATTTCCCGGTCGAGTCCATTTCCACCCTCGAGCTGGTCCCGGGCATGGACTGGAGCGACCACAGCTCCTTCTGGCGGGCGGGGTATCCCGCGTTCATGGTCACCGATACGGCCCTCTACCGGTACCCGTACTACCACACCCCCCAGGACACGCCGGACAAGGTCAATTACGAAGCCCTGGCCCGCGTCACGCAAGGCCTGGCCGGCGTCTTTCGAGGGTTCATCAAGTGAGATGCCCGACACCCAGACGCCGCCTTACTCGGGTCCTCGCTCTTGGGTTGATCCTAGCCCTGAGTTCCCCCGGACCGATGGCGCTCCTCGCCGGTTCTCCCACCGACCTTCCTGGCGCGGTCACCTATGTGGCGCGGGATTACGGCTTCACCGGCCCCGAGCGCATTCCGGCGGGCTTGACGACCGTCGAGATCGTCAATCACGGGCTGGACGCGCATCAGATCCAGTTCATCAAGCTGCCCGACGGCAAAACCGCGGCGGACTTCAGCGCTGAGATCAGTGCCAATCCTGCGCGACTCCCGTCCTGGGCTCAGCGCAGAGGCGGCCCGAACGGGGTGGTCCCGGGAGAGCGTGCCACCGCCATCATTGACCTCGAGCCCGGCGACTATGTGCTGATCTGCGGCATCCCCGATAGCCACGGCGTGCCGCACGTCGCGCTCGGCATGCTGAAGCCCCTCCGTGTCGTGGAGGCCCCCGCGAGAAAGCTCAAAGCGCCGCAGGCTGATCTCACCATCACCTTGATGGATTTTGCCTTCGAACTCTCCCGACCGATTACGGCCGGAACGAAAACGATCCACGTGCTCAACAAAGGGACCCAGCCCCATGAAGTCGTGGTGGTGCAACTGGCGCCCGGCGCGTCCATCAAGGACTTCGCCGAGGACTTCAGACCCGGCACCCCGGTCCTGCCCGCGGGGAAGCCCATCGGGGGCATTGTGGGCCTTGAACGCGGGCTGGAGGGGTTCTTTCGGATGGATTTTCTGCCGGGCTCTTACGGATTGATCTGCTTCTTGCCGGACATCACCAGAGGCGCGCCCCACTTCACGCGGGGCATGATGATGGATGTGGTGGTTCAGTGAACCGGCTGAGTTCTCGAAGGGGGCCTCATCATATATTTCACGCCAACGCGCCTTGGGCCCGTCTGTTCGGGCCGCGGACGAGCTTGAATTCGAACAGCCGGCACTCCAGTGGGCCGTTGAACAGAGGCGTGCGGCGGGAGGCGGCCAACCCGATCAGCTTGGGCAAGCGCAGGTCGGCGGTGAAGATGTACGCACGCCAGCCGGGGAACCGCTGCTTCAGCGTGTCGCCGAGGTGCGGATAAAACGCGGCCAGCTCCGCCTCGTCACCGGTCCGCACGCCGTAAGGGGGATTGGTGACCAGGACCCCTTCGGCGGCCGGGGGCTCCACATCCAGGAAATCCGCCTGCTTCAACCGCACGCAATCGGCCAGCGCGGCCGCTTGTAGATTCTCCTCCGCCGCTTTGAGCGCTCTCCAGTCCCGGTCGCACCCGTAGATCGCGAGCGGCGCGCGCGGGGTTTGCCGCGCGCGGCTGGCCTCACAGAGCCCCCGCCAGGCCTTCGGATCGAAATTGTGGAACTTCTCGAACGCGAACCGGCGCCCCAAGCCGGGCGCAATGCGCCGTCCCATCTGTGCGGCTTCCATGAGGAACGTGCCGCTCCCGCACATCGGATCGAGCAGGGCCTGCTCCGCGGTCCACCCGGCCAGCATCAAAATGCCCGCGGCCAGATTTTCGCGAAGCGGCGCCTCGCCGCTCGATTGGCGCAACCCGCGCTTGAAGAGCGGCTCGCCCGAGGTGTCGAGGTAGAGCGTGAAGTCCTGGTGGTCGAGGAAGGCGTCGATGCGGACATCCGGCTGATGAGTGTCCACGCTCGGGCGTGAGCCGGCGGCCGCGCGAAACTTATCGCAGACGGCGTCCTTGATCCGGAGGGTGACGAAGTCGAGGCTCTTGAGCGGGCAGTGCTGCGCGCTGACCTTGACCTTGATCGTGCGGAGGGCGGAAAACCACTCCGGCCAGGGGAGATCATGCGCGGCCTGATAGAGGTCCTGCTCGCCGGCGTAGCTTCCGTGACCGACGCGCCACAGCACGCGGCTGGCGATCCGGCTCTCGAGGTTCACGCGGTAGCAGAGGGCAAACGCCCCGGCGAACTGGACCCCGCCCTGGGTGGCCACAACGGCCTGCGCGCCCAGGCGCTCCAATTCGGCGGAGAGCATGCCCTCCAACCCGCGCGGGCACGAAGCGAAGAAGGTCTGCCGGGGGGGAGCCATTGGCGATCAGGATACAGGGAACGGTCGGGATTTCCCAGACTGAGCCAGGCGCGGGAGTTATGGCATAATAGGGGCTTCCCATGAACCGCTATCGCATCAAGCCCGACTCGAAGGTCAATCTCGACGAGTTCGATCCGGACGACACCGGGGACTACGGCTCGAGCGATCAGGATCGGGCCAAGGCCGAAGTCCGCACTAAGGCCCTTCTGGACAAGCTCAAAACGCTTCAAGAGCGGCTGTATGCCGGCGGGAGTCATGCCTTGCTGATCGTGTTGCAGGCGATGGACACCGGCGGCAAAGACAGCACGATCAAGCAGGTGATGTCCGGGGTGAACCCGCAAGGGTGCCGCGTGACGTCGTTCAAGGTCCCGATTCCGATCGAGCTTGCCCACGATTTCTTATGGCGCATCCACCGCGAAGTCCCGGCCAAGAGGGAGATTGGCATCTTCAACCGCTCGCACTACGAGGACGTGCTTGTGACCAGGGTCCACGGGATGATCTCGGACAAGCTCGCCGAGAAGCGCTTCTCGCAGATCAACGACTTCGAGCGGCTGCTCATCCGGAACGGCGTCACCATCCTGAAGCTCTTTTTGCACATTTCGAAGGAGGAGCAGCGCGCGCGGCTCGAGGCGCGGGTTCGCAATCCCGAGAAGCGCTGGAAGTTCAACCCGGGCGACCTCGAGGAGCGCAAGCTCTGGCCGAAATACATGGCGGCCTACGAAGACGCGCTCGCGGCCACCAGCACCACGCATGCCCCGTGGTACGTCGTCCCCGCCAATCGCAAATGGTACCGCAACCTCGTGGTCGCGACGCTTGTCGTGGAGGCGCTCGAAGACATGAGGCTGAAGCGTCCTCCGGAGCCCCCCGGGGTGGACTTCGACACGCTGAAGATCAAATAGTGGAAAAACTCCATGTGCCTGGGCTAGGATTGAAAAATATTATTTTCATTCATTAACCCCGGCCCCGGCCGCTCAAAGGAGGCAAGAGGATGCTCGTGGAAGCGCTTTTATCGGCCTGGTTGTCGGCCCAAGCCCCCGCCCAGGATTGCTTCATTTTGGGAGAAGTCTCCGCGGCGCAGGATGAGACCACGCGTTTGGAATCCACCGGGTGTCCCATCACCATCCGGCGGGCCGGAAAAATCATCACGATGACCTCATCCAAGTGGATCGTGCAGGTCACCATTCCGGAGGCCCCCGGCAGCCAGAAGTTCCTGTATCAGTGGGGCCAATCGGAAGCGATGATCGGCGATCGGACTGTCGAAGTTACCTACCGTCCGGTTGGAAGCGGGTGAGGCACGCGGGCCGTGTCGGGGAAAGGAGGCCGTCCATGAAAAACGGAATTCTCATGCTGCGATGGGTGTGCGGGCTCGTGCTCGCGCTGGGAACAGTCGCCGGCTGCAACTCCGGCTACTGATCAGGACTCGCCAGGCCCTCGGCGACGCCTAAGCTGTGTTACCATCGCCGCCGACGTGGATGGGATGAGCGAGCAGGCCGATATCGCCATCGTCGGCGCGGGAGCGGCGGGACTGGCGGCGGGGATCTTCGCCGCGGAAGCCTTCGCGGAGCCACCAGCCCCCGCTCTGCGAATCGTCCTGCTGGACGGGGCCAAGGCCATCGGGGCGAAGATCCTGGTCTCCGGCGGCGGCCGGTGCAACGTCACCCATGAAGAGGTTCGCCCGGGGGATTTCCACGGTTCCCAACATGTGGTCCGCAACATTCTCGCGACCTTTCCCGCACAGGCCACGCGCGAATGGTTCGCTTCGCTGGGCGTCGAGCTCAAGCGCGAGGAAACCGGCAAGCTCTTCCCCGTTACCGACAAGGCGCACACGGTTCTGCACGCGCTGACGAATCGCTGCCGCGAGCTGGGAATCGCGATTCTGCCCCGCCACCGCGTGTCGGACGTGATCGGGAAGGACGGCTTCCTCGTGCAGCATGAGCAGGGCGAGCTTCACGCCGGACGGGTGATCATGGCGACCGGCGGCCGGTCCCTGCCGCGCACCGGCAGCGACGGCCACGGCTGGGAGATCGTTCGCCGCCTGGGCCACACCGTCACGAACTGCCATCCCGCTCTCGTGCCGCTCGTGTTGGGTGAGACCATGTTCCACGCCGAACTGTCCGGCCTGTCACAGGAGACGGAACTGACGACACTCGTCGACGGGAAGCGGGTGGATCGCCGGACAGGAAGCATGCTGTGGACGCATTTCGGAGTGAGCGGGCCGGTGGCCATGGACGCCAGCCGCTTCTGGACCATTGCACACGCCGAGGGAGCAACAGTCGAGGTGCGCTGCAACTTCCGGCCCGGACTCGGCTTTGAAGAAGCGGAGGGGCGGCTGATCGCTCAGATTGAGGCCCGCCCCAAGCTCTCCGTCGGCAAGACGCTGGGACACCAGGTCCCCGAGCGGCTGGCCACGGCACTGTGCCGGTATTGCGGGATCGATCCGGGAGCGCCGGCCGGCCAGCTCGCGCGCGAGTCGCGGCGCAAACTGGTTCATGCCCTGACCGGCCTTCCTCTCCCGATCCTGCGGGACCGCGGGTGGAATTACGCCGAAGTCACTGCTGGCGGGGTCCCGCTGGACGAGATCGACTTCCGGACCATGGAATCCCGCAAAGTGCCCGGCCTGCACCTGATCGGCGAGATGCTCGACTGCGACGGGCGGATCGGTGGGTTCAACTTCCAGTGGGCCTGGGCGACGGGGTACCTGGGGGGTCGCGGCGCCGTCGCTGGATTGCGCGGCACCGGATGACGATCGCCACCTTACCCGAAGCGGAGCTAAGGCAAGCCTGTCAGAGACCGAAACCGCTGATTGCTCAACCAGCCGCTGGAAGCATGGGGCTCAGGCGCGCGCGAAACCTCATGCCGAGCTGGTCGGCGGCGCCTTTGAAGGCCTCTTCGCCCAAGGCCTTATGCGGGTCGCCGTCCACGACCGTAAACGGGCCGGCCACGGTCCATGTTCTGTAATAGAGCCGCGGATAGCTGATGCTCCCGGTGTAATAGAGCGTCTCAGCAAGCACGTAATCCTCCTGACCGACTTCGGTCAGGAGGACGCGGCCGGTGGGGAGATCCACGAGCGCCGCGTCCATTCTCGCGAAAAGCTGGGTCTCGAGAACCGGAAAGAACCGTAACTTGCTCGCCGTCTGGGACGAGGCCACCACCACGATCATCTTCGTGAGGGTCCCGTCTTGGGCCGTCTCCCGAAGGCGGTCCAGACTCAGCCCGCCTGAGCCGTCCCCGGGAATCGTGACCGGCGGGAAGATCCGCTGGATCACGACCTTCGGTGAAGCCTGCAGCTCCTTCTGTACCCGTTGCGCGAATCGCTCCAAGGCCTCTTTTGAAGGCGCCGTAGGTTTGGCCAGCTCGGCCTCCGGGAGCGCCACGATCAGCCCCGCGACAAGGGGCGAAGCGAGTTGTTGCGTTTCGGCCGGAAGAGGTTGAACCCCGGCCAGGTATTCGGTGATTCGGCTTGAAGGCGCTGCGCAGGCGCTTAGGCTGATCAGCACCACGAGCGCTCCTATCAAAATACGTGCGGGCATTCTCACCACCTCCCTCCTGCTTATGAATGAGGCATGCTCTATTTTCCTCGAAGCCCGCGGGCGATGTCCACCGCTTCCCGGAGCTTCCGGTGTCGCGCTTGCGTCTGTCCAAAGTCTTATGGTATGGTTTCATCGTGTTCCACGTTGAAGGGGCCTGGCGATGGATCACAGGAAGAGGAAAGACCCCAGCGCGATCGTGCCTTGCAGTAGGAATTTGATCGGAAAGCTTGCCCTGAAAGACGCCCGCATCTCCGCGCCTTCGGTGCTCTCCTTACCCCTCTCTTTCCCTACTTCCAAGACAGCATCGCATCAGTAAAGGAGGTACCCGATGGGTACGAAGTTGTATGTGGGCGGCCTGCCCTATTCCACCACCGAGCAACAGCTCCAGGAGCTGTTCGCACAGCAGGGCTCAGTGCTGTCGGCCAAGGTCATCACCGACAAGTACACCGGCCAGTCCCGCGGGTTCGGGTTCGTCGAGATGGCGACGGGTGAGGAGGCCCAGAAGGCGATCAGTTCGCTGAACGGGACTCAGATGGATGGCCGGACGATCACTGTGAACGAGGCCAAACCCCAGGAGAAGCGCACCGGCGGCGGTTTCGGCGGCGGCGGCGGCGGCGGAGACCGAGGAGGCCGCGGCGGACGTTGGTAAATCACCCCATGAAAAAATAGAGCGGGCCCCAATAAGAACGGCAGGGACGCCCGGATGTGGTGTCCCTGCCTTTCTTCAATTGGCGGAACACTGACTCAGGGAGGTTACGATCGCCAGACCAGGAAAAGCGACCCTCGCAAAACGCGACCGGGAGCGGGCCAAGCAGGCCAAGCAGAAGGAAAAAGAGGCACGCCGTGTGCAGCGGAAAGCGGAGAAGGTGACTATTCTTCGGCCGAAGGACGGGGAAGACCCGGACCTCGCCGGCATGCGCCCGGGACCGCAAGCTCCTCTTTTCTGAACGGCTAGGGCCGGCGTGGGAGGGCGGTCAGCGCCTCCAAAACCCGGCTCACCTCCTCAGCCGTGTTGTAATGCACCAAGCCGAGCCGCAGCATCCCGCCGCTCGCTTCCACCCCCAGCCGCTCGGTAAGATTGAGCGCATAGTAATTGCCGGCCCAGGTGTACATCCCCCGCTCCCCCAGATAGCGCGCCAACTCCTGTGGTCTATAGCCGGCAAGGCGCAGGGCGACGGTGGGAGTCCTCCACGCGAAACGCCCGGGGTCCTGGATCCCGTAAAGGGTGAGGCCCGGGATCGAGAGCAGCCCCCGAATGAGCGGCTCGACCAGCCGACGCTCGTATCCCCTGATCGCCTCCATCGCCGCGAGCAAGGCCTGCCGGCGCTCGGCGGCGGCCGGCGCCACGCGCCCGCCCAGTTCCGCCAGGTAGTCGATCGCCGCCGCAACGCCCGCGAGGCCCTCGTGGTTCTGCGTGCCGGTCTCCCAGCGCTCCGGGCTTTCCTCCGTGGCCGGGCGGACCTTGTAGGGACGCAGCCTGGTAAGGTGCCGGCGTTTCCCGTAGAGCGCGCCCATGTGCGGCGCGAAGAACTTGTACGGCGAGCAGGCTAAAAAATCGCAGTCCAGGGCCCGGACATCAATCGGCGCATGAGGCGCGTAATGGACCGCGTCCACGAAGACCACCGCGCCGACCGCGTGGGCCCGCCGCACGATTTCGGCCGCGTCATTGATCGTGCCGACGGCGTTGGACGCCCACCCGACCGCCACGATCCGGGTGCGCTCGGTCAGCTGCCGCGCCAGGTCCGCCATGTCCAGCGTGCAGTCCTTGACGTCGATGTCCACGACGCGCACGACCGCGCCGCGCTCTTCCAGCGCGCGCCAGGGGGCGACGTTCGCGTCGTGGTCCAGCCGGGTGACGAGCACCTCGTCCCCCGGCTGGAGCTCGCGGCCGATGGCGCGGCTGAGCGCAAAGGTCAGCGTAGTCATGTTGGGGCCGAACACGATCTCGTCGGGGTCGCAGCCGAGGAGGTCGGCCATCCCCGCGCGCGCCGCGGCGATGGCCTCGTCCGTGCGCCGGCTGGTGGGGAACCCGCCGTGGGTGTTCGCGTTGGAGCGGGCGAGATAGTCCCCGACCGCGTCGATCACCCGCCGGGGCACTTGAGTCCCGCCGGGCCCGTCCAGATAGATGACCGGCCGGCCGTTCACCCGCTGCGCCAACGCCGGAAACTGCGCGCGGATCCAGTCGAGGTGCGAGGCGAGGTCCGGAAGCGAGCCAGCAGGAGAAGGAGGCGTCGGCATCGGCGATTCCTTTCGATCGCCCGTCATTGTAAACGAAACGGCGGGTGAGAGTGAACGCGAAGGTCCGCGAACCTCTGCTCGGTCGCGCTGACCGGCGGGGCATGATAT
>Ga0209640_10004174_pt1 | contig 12704 bp, 10 predicted proteins | sample RifCSP10_1_FD_184018 | JGI IMG/M metagenome (GOLD analysis project Ga0209640, IMG submission 184018) | Soil microbial communities from Rifle, Colorado - Rifle CSP2_sed 10_1 (SPAdes) (version 2) | ecosystem: Environmental > Terrestrial > Deep subsurface > Rock core/Sediment | place: Rifle... | reverse complement strand
TCGTCGTCCAGCTTGACCTCGGAGCCGGAGTACTTGCCGAAGAGGATCTTGTCGCCGGCCTTCACGTCCAGGGGGATCTTCTTGCCGTCCTCGTTCACCTTCCCGCCCCCGACCGCGACGACCTTCCCCTCCTGGGGCTTCTCCTTCGCGGTGTCCGGGATGATGATGCCGCCCTTCTTGACCTCTTTCTCCTCCTCCCGCTTGACGAGGATTCGGTCATGCAACGGACGAATCTTCATAGTCAACACGCCTCCCGATAGTAAGATGATGAGCCTTGCGGGCTGCTCCCGCCTGCGGGGCTTAGCACTCAACCAAGCCGAGTGCTAATATAGCAGCGGTCTCGATGTTGTCAAATCAAAAATAGCTCGATAAATAGAGCACTTGGGAAGGTAGGCGCATGACCACCGGTGCCGGCAAGCCCTCGGTCCTGATCTCCCGTCAACTGCCGGAGCCCGCGGTCGAGCTCGCGCGGAGCCGCGCCGAGGTCGATGCCTATTCCAAGGACGCGCCCATGCCGCGGGCGGAGCTGCTCGAGCGCCTGGCCGGCAAGCACGGGCTCATCTGCGTGATCAGCGAGGTCATCGACGAGGCGCTGCTCGCGGCCCGGCCGGCTCTCCGCGTCGTGTCCAACGTCGCGGTGGGCTACAACAACGTCGACGTCGCGGCCTGCACGCGGCGGGGCGTCGTGGTCACCAACACGCCCGACGTGCTGACCGACACCACCGCGGACTTCGCCTGGACCCTGCTCATGGCGACGGCGCGCCGCGTGGTGGAGGCCGATCGGTACACGCGCGAGGGCCGGTTCCGGCAGTGGGAGTACATGCTGCTGCTGGGCGGCGACGTCCACGGCAAGACGCTCGGCGTGGTCGGCTTCGGGCGCATCGGCCGCGCGATGGCCCGCCGGGCTCTGGGCTTCGGCATGCGCGTGCTGTATCAGGACGCGGTGGCCGCGGATCCCGCCACCGAGCGCGAGCTCCACGCCGCGCGGATTGACCTGGCCACCCTGTTGCGCGAGTCCGACTTCGTGACCCTGCACACCCCGCTCAGCCCCGAGACCCGTCACCTGATCAACGCCGAGTCGCTCCGGACCATGAAGAAGACCGCGTACTTGATCAACGCCGCGCGGGGTCCGGTGGTGGACGAGGCCGCGCTCGTCCAGGCGCTCGAGGAGGGCCGCATCGCGGGCGCGGGCCTCGACGTGTTCGAGGAGGAGCCGACGGTGCATCCGGGCCTCATCGGGCTGCCCAACGTGGTGCTGGCGCCCCACATCGCCAGCGCCTCGCACGAGACGCGGCTCAAGATGGCCACGCTGGCGGTGGAGAACTGCCTGGCCGTGTTGGAGGGCAAGACGCCGCCGACTCCGGTCAATCCCGAGGTCTTGACGCGCCGCTAGCCGTGGACCTCCTGATCCTCGACCGGGTCAGCAAGCGCTTCAGCGCGACGGAGCCGCCCGCGGTGGACGGTCTCTCGCTCCGCGTGGCCGAGGGCGAGATCCTCGCGCTGCTCGGCCCCTCGGGCTGCGGCAAGACCACCACGCTGCGCCTCATCGCCGGGCTCGAGAGCCCCGATGCGGGCACCATCACCTTGCGCGGCCAGATCGTGGCCGGGCCCGGCCGGGCCGTGCCTCCCGAGGAGCGGGGCATCGGCATCGTCTTCCAGGACTACGCGCTCTTCCCCCATCTGACCGTCGACGACAACGTGGCGTTCGGCCTGCCGCGAGCGGCCCGCCGGCCCCGGGTTGACGAGGTCCTCGACCTGGTCGGGCTCGGCGGCTTCGGCGCGCGCTACCCGCACGAGCTGTCGGGTGGGCAGCAGCAGCGCGTGGCCCTCGCGCGGGCCCTGGCTCCCGCCCCCGCCCTGATGCTCCTCGACGAGCCCTTCTCCAACCTGGACGCCGACCTCCGCACCCAGATGCGCGACGAGGTCGAGCGCATCCTCCGGACGAGCCGCACCACCGCGGTGTTCGTCACGCATGATCAGGAGGAGGCGTTCACGTTGGCCGATCGTGTGGGCGTGCTCCAGGCCGGCCGCATCGAGCAGGTCGCGCCACCGCAGGAGCTCTATCACCGGCCGGCAACTCGCTTCGTGGCCGCCTGCGTGGGCGCCGCCGACTTCCTCCCCGGCGTGGTGACCCCCGAGGGGATCGTGACCGAGGTGGGCAGCTTCGCCAACGTGGACCGGCTGCCGTCCGGCGGCCGGGTGGACGTCATGATCCGCCCCGACGACATCACCTTCGTGCCGCAGGCGGACGGCGCCGGGGTGATCACCCGCCGGTATTTCCGGGGCTCGGAGACGGTCTACTGCATCCGGCTGCCCTCGGGGGATCGGGTCCACTCCTCGCAGCCCTCGGCGTCGGTGCTCCCGACCGGCATGCGGGTGCGGCCCGAGGCCCACGTGCTCCACGTGGTGGCCTTCCCCATACAAGGGTAGTCCCCACCCTATAGCCCTCTCCCCTCAGGGGAGAGGGCAGGGTGAGGGCCGGGCAGGGTGAGGGGTGGGCAGGGCGAGGGGTGGCCCTCGCGAGCTACCGCCGAGACGTCAGCCGGATCAACAACACCACCGGGATCAGCCCGACCCCCACCAGGGTCAACGCGGGCATCGCCGCCTCCTGCCACATCGCCTCGGAGGTGCGCTCCCAGATCTCCACCGCGAGGGTATTGAGCCCGAAGGGACGGAGCAGCAGGGTGGCCGGCATCTCCTTCATGGTCTCCACGAAGACGAGCACGACCGCGGTCAGCAGCCCGCCCCGCACGAGCGGCAGATGCACGCGTCGCAGCGCCGACCCCGCCCGGGCCCCCAGCATCCGCGCCGCGTCGTCGAGGCTCGGCGGGATCTTGCCGAGGCTCGCGTCCACCGTCTGCAGCCCGACCGCGAGGAAGCGGACGACGTAGGCGAGGATCAGACCGGCCGCGGAGCCGGTGAGCAGGAGCCCCAGCGGCCGACCGAGCGCGCGCTCGAGCGGCGGGACGAGCGCGTGGTCGGCCCAGGCGAGCGGGAGCAGCACGCCGACCGCGATGACCGCGCCCGGCAGCGCATAGCCCATGGACACGAGCTGGGCCGCCACGCGCACCGTGCCGGTGCCGTGCAGGCGCCCCGCGTAGGCGAGCAGCACCGCCAGCACGGAGGCCACCGCGGCGGTGGCGCCCGCGAGGGCGCAGGTGCGCCAGAGGAGCGCCGCGAAGTCCGGGGCCACCTGCCCCGCACGAATCCCGTCGGCCGCCCACCACGCGAGCTGGCCCACCGGCAGCAGGAAGGCGAGCGCGAGCACCCCCACGCAGGCGCCCGTCGCGCCCGCGGCCCGCCAGCCGCACAGGCGCGCCGGTTCCACCACCGGCCCGCGCCGCCCGGTCTGGGTGAAGCGCGCCCGCCCTCGCGAGTGGCGCTCGAGCAGCAGCAGGCCCGCCGCGAAGAGGAGCAGCACGCTGGCGAGCTGGGTGGCCGCGATGCGGTCGAACATCCCATACCAGACCCGGTAGATCGCCTCGGTGAGCGTGCGGTAGCCGAAGATGGAGACGGTGCCGAAGTCGGCGAGCGCTTCCATCATCGCCAGGGCCACTCCGGCCACCAGCGCCGGCCGCGCCATCGGCACCGTGATCCGGAGGAACGCGGCGCCACGCGAGCGGCCCAGCGTGCGCGCGGTCTCCACCGCGGCGGCCCCCTGCTCGCGGAAGGCGACGCGCGCCAGCAGGTAGACGTAGGGATAGAACACCAGGGTCATCATGACCACCACGCCCGCGTAGGAGCGGATCTCGGGCAGCCGCGCGCCGGCGCCGAGCCACCGGCGCAGCGCCCCCTGCACCGGGCCCGCGTACTCGAAGAGGCCGATGAACGCGAAGCCGATCACGTAGGCCGGCACCGCCAGCGGCAGGATCAGCGCCCACTCGAGCACCGCGCGCCCGGGAAAGCGATGGTGCACGACGAGCCAGGCGAGGCCGCCGCCCACGACCAAGGTGCCGGCCCCGACCCCGACCACCAGCAGGAGGGTCTGGCCGATCAGCTCCAGGAGCTGGGTGCGCCAGAGATGGAGCCAGACGTCGCCCGCGGGGATGGCCAGCGAGGAGACCACCGCCGCGATGGGCACCGCGAGCACCGTCGCGATGCCCACCGCGAGCCAGGTCCAGAGCGACGGCCGCGCCGACCCTATCGCGCGCGCGCGGACCGCGGACCCTACCGCCACGTCGGATCTACTTGTAGCCCGCCCGATCCGCCAGCTTCGTCGCCGCCGCCTGGAACTCGCCGGCCGCCGCGACGTTGGTGTCGTCCTGCTTGAACTTGCCCCACTTGGCGATGACCGGGTTCACGCCCGCCTGCGGGTTGGCCGGGTACTCGAAGTTGGCGTCGGCGAACATCTGCTGGGCCTCGGGGCTCGTCAGGAACTCGATCAGCTTGATCGCCGCCGCGCGGTTCTTGGCATGCGTGGTGACGCCCGCGCCCGAGATGTTCACGTGGGTCCCGGTCGTCTGCTGGTTGGCCCAGAAGGCGGCCACCGGGAAGGTCGCGTTCTTGGCCAGGATGCGCCCGAGATAGTAGGTGTTGGTCAGGGCCACGTCGCACTGCCCGGCCGCGACCGCCTCGAGCACCTTGGTGTCGCCGTTGATCAAGGTCGGATTGTTGGCGACCCAGCCCTTCACGATGCTTTCGGTCTTGGCCTCGCCATGCCGCTTGATCATCGTCGCGATCAGCGACTGGTTGTAGATGTGGGTCGAGGGCCGGAGGCAGAGCCGCCCCTTCCACTTGGGATCGCCGAGCGCCTCGTAGGTGGAGAGCTCTTCGGGCTTCACCTTCTGGGTGTTGTACATGATCGTGCGCGCCCGCACCGTGAGCCCGACCCAGCGGTTCTCGGGGTCGCGCAGGTGGGGGGGGACGTTGGCCTGGATCTCGGGCGAGTCCACCTTGCCCAGCAGCCCGGCGCGCGCCGCGTTCCAGAGATTGCCCGCGTCCACGCTGATCAACACGTCGGCCGGCGTCCGGTCGCCCTCGGCCTTCAGGCGCTCGAAGAGCGCGCCGGACTCGCCGCCGAAGCTCCGGACCACGATGCCGGTCTTCTTCGTGAAGGCCTCCATCGCCGGCTCCTGCCCGTAGTGCGCGCGCGCCGTGTACACCATGACCTCGGCCGCCTCGCCCCCCGCGATCAGGCTCCAGACCGCCACGCCCAGCGCTGCCGCCAGAATCCGCGCCCCTCGTCTCGCTCGCCGCGTCGCCATGCTCGTGCCTCCCTCGCCGTGCCGTGATTGGGTCAAGCGGAAAGTAAGGTAACCCTAATTACTGGAATGTGTCAAACCTAAAACACGAGGGCAGCCCGGGCTACAAGTGGGCGGCGCGATCTACCTCATCGTCCTCGGGATCCAGTCGATCCGGGTCTGGGGGCGGGCCGACGACGGGGCGCCGGCCGGCGCGGCGGCGGAGGCGGGCCGGACGGGGGCGCGGCGCCTGCGCTCCTTCCTGGAGGGGCTCCTCACCGACGTGCCGAACCCGAAGGTCGGACTGTTCTACCTGGCGTTCCTGCCCCAGTTCGTCCGGCCGGACGATCCGATCTTCGCGCGCTCGCTGCTCCTGGGCGGCCTGCACGTGGGCATCGGGGGCGTCTGGCTGTCGCTGCTGTCCTTCTCGGTCGTGCGCATCCGGCCGCTGGTGGAGAGCCGGCTCTGCCGGGCGCGGCTCGAAGGGGCGAGCGGGGCGGTGCTGATCGCGCTCGGCGTCAGGCTGGCTGCCGAGCGCCGCTGAGGCCCGCGACCCGCTCGAGCCGGCGGCCCAGCCGCTCCAGCCGGTACTCGAACGACGCCTGCACGCGCTCGGAGGCCCGGTGCCGCCGGGCGAGCGCGAGGGCCTGCTCCACCACCTCGCGCGCCGCCCGGAGGTCGCGGCGACGATGCTCGTGGACCTTGGCGATCTCCTCCCAGGGCCGCGGATCGAACGCATGCGGCGAGCGGGTGGCAGCCTCCCAGAGCGCGCGCGCCTCGTCCCAGCGCGCCAGCCGCTTCTCGCGGAGGGCGAGCCGCAGCAGCAGGCGCTCGCGGGAGGGCGTCGGCAGGCCCGTGTCGAGCGCCATCCGGTAGCAGGCCAGGCTCCGCTCCGGGTCCGCGCCCTCGAGCATCCGGCCGAGTCCGGCCAGCGCGTCCGGGTCGAGCTCGGGATGCGGAGCGCGCGCCACCGCGTCCGCGACCCAGCCGGTGAGCGCGGCGAGCGACAGGATATCGTGCCGGTTGTGCTCGAACACCCGGGGCAGCTCGTCCGGCCGCTTCCGTCGCAGGTACTCGAAGTAGACGGTCGGGATCAGCGCGCCCGGCAGATCGTCCTCCCTAGTGAAGCGGAGGACGTTTTCCTCCACCGTCCCGAGGCGGCAGTCGGCGAGGCGACCGCTCCACAGCCGGCGCGCCGGGCCGAGCAGGTCGACGTGGAAGGCTTCGCCGGGGAAGCGGCGGCGGCCGAGCACGAAGCGGGTCTCGAGGAGCGGCAGGTCGAAGCCGGCTCCGTTGTAGGTGACGAAGCCGTCGAACCTCCGGAACGTCTCCTCGAGGACGGTCAGCAGTGCCGGCTCCTCGTCGAGGTCCCGCATGAAGAACTGGCGCACCTCGAACTCGTCGCCGTCGAAGAAGCCGACGCCGACCAGGAACGCGTAAGTGCCGGTGCCGCCCGCGAGCCCGGTGGTCTCGGTGTCGAGGTAGAGGAGGCGGCGCCCCCCGGCGACCGGCTCGCCGCCGCGGCTCAGCAGGGCCAGCGCGGCCGGCGTGGCCTCGCGCGCGGCCAGCAGGGGCTGGGCGCCGTGCCGGTGGCCCACCGGGAAGCGGCGCCGCACGACCAGAAGCCGCCCGCGCTCCGTTTCCTCGACGACGCCGTCCAGCAAGGCCTCCATGGTCGGGCGAGCCGCCGCCCCAGGCGAGGCGGGCGAACTCGAAGTCCGGCTCTTCGCCTCGATGCGGCGGATGATCCGGGTCAGCTCGGTGAGGTCGCGCGCCACGGGAGCGGCGGGGTCAGCGCCGGGGCACGAGGCGCTTGAGAATGCCGAGCGCGACCGGCTTGGCCTGGCGGCCCACCTCGTTCACCGGCCCCACGCACGAGGGGCAGCCGCTCCGGCAGCCGCAGGCCACGAGGGTCTGGAGCCCGCGCGCGAGCAGCTCCGGCAGCACCTCGAAGATCCGCTCGGCCAGCCCGATGCCGCCCGGCTGGTTGTCGTAGAGGTAGATCGTCGGCGTGAAGGTCTCGCCTTGCAGGAGCTGCGCCCGCATGGTCTCGCGCGTCACCACCTGCCCGGCCTGGGACGGCGAGCCGTCGCCGAGCCACGCCCCCACGTCGCGGATGTCGCACAGCAGGAAGATCGGGGCCAGGCTGTGGATGAGATGGGTGAGCGCGCGGAGCCCGTCCACGAGGTCGTCGCGCCGCGGGGAGATCTCGGCGAGCAGGCCGGGGTCGAGGGTGAGCCAGGCGCTGGTGGTCTGCATCTCCTGCTGCGGCAGCTCCACCTCGCCCGAGCCCACGTTCTCCAGCGTGCCCATCTTGATCTTCTTGAAGCCGACGACCTTCTCGGCCACCAGCACCTCGCCCTGCTCGGCCAGGAGCCCCGGCGTCTCCTGCCGCCCGAAGCGCTGGAGGATCCACACCCCCTTGGCGCTGATCGCGTCGGTGAAGTAGTCCACCGCCACCCGCTTGACGTAAGCGACCTTCTCCTCGTCCTCGCGGTAGTGGAGCTCCTGCACCTCGAAGGGCTCGCCCTCCAGCATGTAGATCGCCTTCGGGTAGATCATGGCGAAGGCGCTCTTCCAGTCCACCTCGGCGATGATCTGCCTCCGCTTGACCTGGGCCGCGTCGCGCGATGTCGTGTCGATGACCAGGAAGTTGTCGGAAGTGACGGTGCGGAGCGAGATGTGATCGGCCGGGTAGGTCTCCGAGCTCCAGTGGAAGTGGGGGCCCGCCCGGTGGAGCACGCCTTCCGCTTCGAGCGCCTGGAGATGGCCCGAGACGTCACCCCCGAAGGCCTCGTCGGCCGCGATCGGCAGCTCGAAGGCCGCGCACTTGACGTGGTTGATCAGGATGAAGGGGTTCTCCGGGTTGATCCGCGCGTGCTCGGGCGACGCCCCGAAGAGGTAGTCGGGATGCACGGCCAGGTACTGATCCATGGGCGAGCTGGTGGCTACCATCACCGCGGCCGACTCGCCGCTGCGCCGGCCCGCCCGCCCCGCCTGCTGCCACATGGAGGCGATGGTGCCGGGATACCCCGCGAGCACCGCGACGTCCAGGTGCCCGATGTCGATGCCCAGCTCGAGCGCGCTCGTGGACACCACGCCCAGCACCTCGCCCGAGCGCAGCCCCTGCTCCACCTCGCGCCGCCGCAGCGGCAGGTAGCCGCCCCGGTAGCCGCGTACGATGCCGGAGTCACCGGTCCTGTCCTCGACCCCCTTCTTGATCGAGGCCAGCACCACCTCGGTGGAGAGCCGGCTCTGGCAGAACACGATGGTGGCGACTTTCCGCTTCAGGAAGCGCGTCGCGAGCTTCGATGCCTCGCCGAGATAGGGCGCGCGGATGCCGAGCTCGGGATTCACCACCGGCGGGTTGTAGACCATGAAGGTCTTCTCGCCGGTGGGCGCCCCGCTCTCGGCGAGCTCGACCACCGTCTCCCCGGTCAGCCGCTGGGCCAGGTCGCCCGGGTTGGCGATGGTGGCGGAGGCCATGATGAACTGCGGGCTGGCCCCGTAGTGCCGGCAGATGCGCTTGAGCCGCCGCAGGACGTTGGCGAGGTGGCTGCCGAAGACGCCGCGGTAGGCGTGCAGCTCGTCGATGACGACGTACTTGAGGTTCTGGAAGAGGTTCACCCACTTGGTGTGGTGCGGCAGGATCCCCGAGTGCAGCATGTCGGGATTGGTCAGCACCAGATTGGCTCGCGCGCGCACCGAGCGGCGCGCGTCCTGCGGCGTATCGCCGTCGTAGGTGAACATCCGCATGTCGGGCAGGGTCTTCGACAGCTCCATCAGCTCGGCGAGCTGATCCTGCGCGAGCGCCTTGGTGGGGAAGAGGTAGAGCACCCGCGCCTCCGGCTGCTGCACCAGCGCCTGGAGCACGGGCAGGTTGTAGCAGAGCGTCTTGCCGGACGCGGTGGGCGTGACCACCACCAGATGCTCGCCCTTCGCCACCGTGTCGAAGGCCTTCGCCTGGTGGGAGTAGAGCTGCTGCACGCCGCGCGCCTTGAGCGCCTCGACGATGCGGGGATCGAGGGAGGAGGGAAACGGTGCGAAGACGGCCGGCTTGGCGTCGAAGTGCCGAACGGCGGTGATGAGCGGGCCGGTCTCGAGCGACGTCAAGAGCTCATCGAGGAGCTCCCGGATTTGCATGGCTCATCCTATGTTTAGTGAGCGTAAGTTGTCAACTTCCGGCCCCTGTGCCACGCTTGACCCCGTGACGACGGCCCTCCGATTCCTGCCGCCGCTCGCGTGGTCGGCGCTGATCGCGTGGTTCTCGGGCGCGGGCTGGCACGGCGGCGCCACGACGCCGCTCCTCGAGCCCTGGCTGCGCGCGCTCTGGCGCTGGGCCACTCCCGAGCAGATCGCGGGAGCGCACTGGCTCCTGCGCAAGACGGGCCACGTCGTGGAGTACGCGGTGCTGGCCCTGCTCTGGCGCCGCGCCTTCACCGTCCCGGGGGCGCCCGCGCGGTGGCGCCGGCCGCTCGCGCTCGCCGCCCTCACCGCCGTGCTCGACGAGGCGCACCAGGCCACCACGCTCACCCGCGAGGGCAGCGTCGCGGACGTGCTGCTCGACGGGGCCGCGGCCGCCGCCGCCCTCCTCGTGGCCACCCGGGGAGCCGGGCGCGTTGCGGACGGCCTCGCGTGGATCCTGCTGTGGGCGGCCGCCGCGGGCGGCACCGTGCTCCTCGCGATCGATCTGGCCGCCGCCGCGCCGTCGGGCTGGCTCTGGCTGAGCGTGCCCGCGGCGTGGCTCGCCCTCTGGGTCTGGCGGCGGAGGCGCGCCCGCGCGTGAGCGATCTGCCCCCGTGGCGGCAGGGCGACCTGCCGCACGCGCCCGCCTACAATCCGGTCAACCTCGTCCGGGTCATCGGGCCGGGCGCGATCCTGCTCGGGCTCTCCCTCGGCGCGGGCGACTGGCTGCTGGGCCCGGCCGTCGCGACGGCGTACGGCCCGAGCCTCCTCTGGATCTGCACGGTCTCGATCCTCTTCCAGGGCGTGCTCAACGCGGAGATGGCGCGCTACACCCTCGCCACCGGCGAGCCCGTGTTCACCGGCTTCATGCGGCAGCGTCCGGGCCCGCGCGTCTGGGCGACCGGCTACGCGCTGCTCCACCTCGCCCAGGTCGCCTGGCCCGGCTGGGCGCTGGCCGGCGGCTCCGCGGTGGCCGCGCTGCTGCTCGGCCGCGTGCCGCGCGCGGACGATCGGACGTCGGTGGTCGCGCTCGGCTATCTCCTCTTCCTCGGCGCGGTGGGCCTCGTGCTCCTGGGCCGGCGCGCCCAGCGCGCGCTCGAGATCGCCGAGGGCATCATGATGGCGTGGATGCTGCTACTCCTGGTGGCCCTCGCGCTGCTCTTCGTCCCCGGCTCCGCCTGGGCCGCGCTCGCGTGGAGCTTCGCGGGGCGGCCCCTCTGGGAACCGGGCTTCGTCCCGGCGCCGCTCCCCGCCCGGGCCCTCGACTGGGCGCTGCTCGCCGCCTTCGCGGCCTACTCCGGCGCGGGCGGCACCATCAACGCCATGCTCACCTACTGGCTGCGCGACAAGGGCTTCGGGATGGCGGGCACCGTGGGGGCGCAGCCCACGCTGGTGGGCGACCAGACGATCCTGCTGCCGCGCGAGGGCGCCATCTTCCCGCCCAGCGAGGCGAACCTCGCCAAGTGGCGCGAGTGGTGGCGCTACCTCCGCGCCGACCTCTCCTATCTGTGGACCGCGGCCTGCCTCATCGGCATCGGGCTGCCGGTGCTGCTCGCCCTCGATTCGGTGCCGCCGGGCACCGACATGGGCGGCTTCGGCGCCGGCGCCGTCTTCGCCCGCGAGCTCTCCCGGCGGTACTGGGCCCTGCTCTGGGCGCCGGTGCTGCTGACCGCGTTCTGGATCTTCTTCTCGACCCAGGTGGGCATCGTGGAGGCCTTCGCCCGCAACGTGACCGAGATGCTGTGGACGGCGGGCGTGCGGCCCGCGACCGCGGGGGCGGGCTGGGTCTACTACCCGGTGCTCGGGCTGTTCGTGCTGGCGGGCTGTCTCGCCATGACCCTCGCCGATCCGCTCACGCTCATCGTCATCGGCGCGGACGTCGCGGCGCTGAACTTCGCGGTGCTGTCCTTCCACACCCTGTGGCTCAACCGCGCCCTGCTGCCCGAGCCGCTGCGGCCGCCGCTCTGGCGCGAGGCGGTGGTGGCGGTGGGCGGGCTCGGGTTCGCGATCCTGGCCGTCCTCGCGGCCGCGGCCCAGCTCGGGCTGCTCGCCGCGCCCGGCCGCTGAGCTACGCCCGCAAGATGATCCGGCCGTTCACCAGGACCAGCCGCAGGTCGCCGAGCGCCTCGATGCGCTCGGCCGGGTCGCCCGCGACCGCGATCAGGTCCGCCGCGTAGCCGGGCGCGACGCGGCCGAGCGCTTGGCCCAAGCCCAGGCAGTCCGCCGCGGTCGCGGTGGCGGATCGGATGGCCTCGAGCGGGGTCATGCCGTGCTTCACCATCAGCGTGAGCTCGGGCAGCAGGGAGCCGTGGAAGTTGAGCGGCGTGCCCGAGTCGGCGCCCGCGGCGATCCGCACCCCCGCGCGGTGGGCGAGCTGGAAGCTCGCCACGTGCGGCGGCACGACCTGCTCCGACTTGCGCACCATGTACTCGGGAATGCCCGCGGCGAGGCCCCCCGTCGCGATGGCCGCGGGCGCGTTCAGGGTGGGCACCAGGAAGGTCCCGTCGCGCCGCATGTGAGCCACGATCTCCTCGGTGAGGTACACGCCGTGCTCGATCGAGGTGATCCCCGCCGCGATCGCGTCGCTGATGCCCGTCGCGGCCATCGCGTGCGCGGCGGTGCGGCGCCCCGCCTTGCGCGCCTCCTCGATGGCCGCGCGCATCTCCTCGAGCGTGAGCTGGGGCGAGCCGGGCTCCACGCCCGGGGTCATCACCCCGCCGGTGGCGATGATCTTGATCACGTCGGCCCCGGCCTTGAGCTGCTCGCGCACCGCCTTCCGCGCGTCGTCGGGCCCGTCCGCCTCGCGGGCGAGCCAGTGGCCGTGCCCGCCCGTCATGCACACCGGGCGCCCGGCCGCCACGATGCGCGGCCCGTCGATGAGGCCCTCCTGGATGGCGCGCCGCGCCGCCAGCTCCACGTACTCGCGCCCGCCCAGGTCGCGCACCGTGGTGACCCCGGCCAGCGCCGTTTCCCGGGCCCGCAGCAGCGCCTTGATGGCGGTGAGCGCCACGGGCTCCTCGCGCATCGGCCGCACCGGATCGGCCTCCGCCCCGAAGCACAGATGCACGTGGCAGTTGATCAGGCCGGGCAGGAGCGTGTGGCCGGCCAGGTCCACCCCGTTCCCGCGCGGCGCCCGCGCATCCTCCACCACCGCCGTGATCACGCCCTTCTCCACCACGACCGACCGGCCCCGCACGGGCTCCGCCCCCGTCCCATCGACGATCCGCGCCCCGCTCAGCACAAGAGTTCCAGAGCTAGTCATATGCCTCGTGGGTGACGTGAGTCTCCCGGGTGAACGGGTGGGTGGCGCCGGGGGGGCGCGGCCCGGCGGGCGAGCGC
>Ga0209640_10004173_pt1 | contig 12704 bp, 9 predicted proteins | sample RifCSP10_1_FD_184018 | JGI IMG/M metagenome (GOLD analysis project Ga0209640, IMG submission 184018) | Soil microbial communities from Rifle, Colorado - Rifle CSP2_sed 10_1 (SPAdes) (version 2) | ecosystem: Environmental > Terrestrial > Deep subsurface > Rock core/Sediment | place: Rifle... | reverse complement strand
CTGACGACGGCGGACTTCGAGGTCCGCGACAGCGGCCGGCTCCAGACCCTCGAGCCGATACACGAGGAAGAGACGCCAATCGACGTCGTCCTCGTCCTCGACCTGAGCCAGAGCGTCGGAGGCTCGAAGCTCTCGGCCCTGCGCGACGCGGCCGGCGCCTTGCTGGACGGGCTCCGCCCAAGCCCGAATGGTCTCCAGCCCGGCCCCGACGCAGAGCGCGCCGCCCTGCTCGTCTTTCAGGAGGAGGTCCGACTGCTCGAGCCGTTGACCCCCGCTCTGGACCGCGTCCGCCGGGCCTTGCAGGCCGTCGCGGCCAGGGGAAGCACGGCCCTTTTCGACGCGACCTACAGCAGCCTGAGGCTCCTAGCGCCCGGCTCCCGCCGCACCGTGATCGTGGTCTTCAGCGACGGTCTCGATTCCATGAGCTGGCTGACCTCGGCTCAGGTAGTGGAGGCCGCCGCGCGGTCCGAGGCGCTCGTCTACGCTGTCGTCGCCCGCGAGAAAGGCGATCCGGAAAACCCGTTCCTGCGCGAGGTGACGCGGGCGAGCGGGGGCCGGGTCTGGACGGCTCGCTCGGAAAGGGAGTTGCGGGCGCGCTTTCTCGACGTCCTCGACGACATCCGCTCGCGCTACGTGCTGAGCTATGCACCCCAGGGCGTCGACTTCTCCGGGTGGCACCCGCTCGAAGTGCGCCTCAAGGACGGCAGGGGCGAGCTGCTGGCCCGCCCCGGATACTATCGGGCCGCTCCCCCACCCTAGACCCCGGATTCCGAGGCCGGTCGACGGGAAGCACCCTCCTCCGGGCTGGATCAGGAGCGGTAGAACGTCAGAAACGCTCCGGCCCCGACTATGGCGAGGAGGACGACCCCAGCCACGGCGATTGCCAGGCCAATCAGTACCATCTTCGTCTGAGCGCGTTCTCGCGCGTCGTCGAGAAGGCGCCTCTCGGCATCGGGCGAAAGCCGGACCGCGGGCATCACCTGAGGCACCTTCTGGCTTTCGAGGAGCCTCGCCGCGAAAGGGCGATCCTCGGCAAGGAACGCATCCACCAGCGTTCGACTATCCATGCTTGCTTCTCCACTCTCATAAAGCGGCCAAAGGTCGCTGACCACGTCGCGTGTCACTTCGAATTTCATGGCTTCCCCTCGTCCGGATCCCGTGTGCTCACAAGGCGAAGGCGGGCGCGGTGAACCCTGACCTTGGCCGCGCCCACCGATGTCCCGAGGACGCAGGCGATCTCCTCGTAGGACATGTCGTGGTCCACTCGCAGGAGCAAGGCGGCCCTTTCGCCCTCGGGCACTTTGCGAAGAGCGTCGACGACGGCCTCCAGTCGGGCCTGGTCGTCCAGCCGACCCACCGGGTCCGGATCCGAGGCAAGGACCTCTTCGGGCAACGGAACCTCGCGTGATCGCTGACGCTGCCGATTGAGGTAGGCATTCCGAGCGACCGCCATCAGATACGCCAGCGCGGTCTGGGTCTCGATCCGTGGTCCCTTGGCGAGCAACCGCACGAACGTTTCCGAGACGAGGTCCTCGGCCAGGCTGCGATCGCCGCACAAGCCCCAGGCGAAGCGAAAGACCGCCGAGGCGTGCTGCCGGTAGAGGGCCTCGAGGTCGTTCATGGATCAAGGGTTCTCGCTGCGTCTCGTTGGGGAGATGTTCTGCGTCCTCGGTGGGAATACACCGAAGGCGCCCGCGCGTTACATCGACGCTCGCCAAGCTGGGCCGGAGCCTGCCGAGAGACTAGCAGTCAGCCACACCGGGGATAAGCCCCCAAGGCTCCGACGTCGACCGCGCCTTGTCAGCTTCCCTTTGTTGAGCCGCCCACTTCTGTCAGCCCAGCCGCCCGGAAGACCTGCCGCTGCCCCGCCGAGGTGAGGTAGCGAATTGGCGGAAGCGGGTGGGAATCGAACCCACCGCTGCGGGGGTTAGCCCGCAGCCGGACGGCTTTGAAGGCCGCGCAGGTCACCAGACCCGAATCGCTTCCTCAGGCGACCGAACGCGCTCGTCGGAGATCGCCCGGCGCAAGGGCTAGCCTACCCGATCCCCTCTCGGGAAAGATCGTCCGCCATCCACGCGCGATCGAGGCGGCATACAGACCGGCCCCAAGGAGACGCTTTCATGGAGACGACGCCCCGTACCCTTGCCCCCGCGCCGTGCGGCAGGGCGGGTTCGTCCCTGGTCCCTCGGGTTCGTCGGCAGCAGCTCGCGAGCCAGAGTAGACTTATTGGCCGGAAGGGAACCCATGACGGCAGCGAAGCGTGCGGAGGGCGTCTCCGCCGGCCCCATGCTTTCGATCGGCGCGCTCTCGCGTGCGACCGGCACGCCGGTCGAGACCCTCAGGACATGGGAGCACCGCTACGGGTTCCCCGTCCCCCACCGCAAGCCGTCGGGCCACCGGGTCTACCCCACCTCGAGCGTGCCCCGCCTGCGCCGCATCGCGGAAGCGCTGGCCCGGGGACACCGCGCCGGGCAGGTGGTGGGCGCCACTGACGACGACCTGGGTCGGTTGCTCGAAGCGACCTCTCCGGAGGCCGCGACCCTGGCGCCCCAGTCGTTCTCGGTCCCCGACGAGCACGTCCTGCCCGAGATGCTCCGCCTCGTCTCGACCTTCGACGCGGACCGCCTCACGCGGGTCCTCCTCGGCGAGTGGGCCCGTCTCGGCCCGCTGGACTTTCTCGAGACGCGCATCGGTCCCCTGCTCCGGGCGGTGGGAGACGCCTGGGAGACCGGCCGGCTGGAGGTGCGCCACGAGCACTTCCTTTCCGAGCGCGTGGGCGACCTCCTGCGATCGTTGCGGCTGCGGTTCGAAGAGCGCGCCCAGGGGCCGCTCGTCGTCTTCGCCTCCCTGCCGGGAGAGCCGCATGGCCTGGGCCTGCAGATGAGCGCCCTCGTCCTGGCGGCCGCCGGGTGCCGCATCCTCTATCTCGGCACCGAGGTCCCGCCGGCCCAGATCGCCTCTCTCGCCCGCGACCTCAGTGCCCGCGTGGTTGCGGTCAGTATATCCTCGGCCAACCGCACGACCCCGACCGCGTCCCACCTCAGGAGCCTCCGTGGAGACGTGCCCCGGCGAGTGGCGCTTCTCGTCGGCGGCGACGGAGCCCCGAAACCGCGGGAGGGCATCGAGGTGATCCGCGACCTGCGCCGGCTCGACGAGTGGGGCCGCCGGCTCGTTGCTCGCGCAACGTCGGCGCCACGGCCGAGTTGACCCTCCGAGAGCCGCGACCCGCGCTCGGCGGTCCCCTGAATGACCGGCCGAAGAGTTCCGGCTAGAATCGGCGCGTATCGTAGCATGGTCCAATCCAATCGTCCGAACGCCACCCGGCGCTCCACTCGGATTCGGTCGCGCAATCCCGGGCTCGTGCGGATGCGGATGCCGAGCCGCCGCGAGGCGGTCGGGCCCACGGTCGAGCGGATCATCGACGCGGTGGAGGCGGCCGGGCTCGACTCCGACCAGAAGCTCGACCTGGCGGTGGCGTTGGCCGAGGCGCTCTCCAACGCGGCGGTGCACGGCAACCGGCTCCGCCCGCGATCCCAGGTCATGATCACGATCTACGTCACTCCCCGCCGGCAGGTCACGGTCGAAGTGAAGGATTCGGGCCACGGCTTCGACCTGAGGCACCTCTCGGACCCCACCGAGGGGCCTCGAATCCTCGCCCCGGGCGGACGCGGTGTCTTCCTGATGCAAAGGCTCGTGGACCGGGTGGAGTTCTTCCCCCCCGGCAACCGCGTCAGCCTCACCGTGGAGGCTCGTTAGCCGGTCGAGGTTCGGCCCGTGCTCGCGTCCCGCCCGTGGCCCCGGCCCTCGACGCGACTTCAGGAAGCCAGGGTCGGGGTGCGCGCCCCTTCGTACCCTCGCAGCGAGTGGTAGAGCGCCTTGTCGAAGAAGTGGCCGATCAGGAGGTTCAGCTCCGCCTCCTGGTGAAGCTCGACCGACGTGGCCGCCGATCCCGTGCGCCGGATGTAGTTGCGCAGGTGCTCCTTCATCAGGATCACCACGTAGATGAGCTCGCTCGCGGGAGTGTCGGCGGCGTGGATCCGGCGGCCCATCTCACCGTAGACGGCCTCGATGTGCGTTTCGTCCTGCTCCGCCAGCCACTTCCCGAGGTTGTGATAGACGTCGTACACTCGGCTCCGCAGCTGGTCGCGCGACATGCTGTGAAACGAAGGGGTGCGGGGGTTCCGCCCCAGGTCGTCGAGCAGCTCGCGCGTGAGCTCCTCGGCGTGGGTCTCGATCACCCGGATCAGCAGGGCCGAGAGCATGGCGTCCTCCTTCAGAGCCTCGCGGCCAAGGCGACGGCCTTCCCTGTCGAGACGCTATCAGATGGGTCCGACCCGCATCAAGAGCCGAGTGGATCAACGGACCGCTTGATCCGGCACTGGGCCCCCGGATCCATTTCGTAGGGCCGATACGGGCGGCGACGCTTTGCCGTCCAGGGTCTCGCGGATCTTCTTGGCCAGGAGCTGTGCGCTGAATGGCTTTTGGAGGAACTTGCTCCCGCCCGTTTCGGCGATGCCTTGCCGGAGCATCGTGTCTGCGGTGTATCCGGACATGAAGATGACGCGGAGGCCGGGGCGGTGGTCCGATAGGCGCTGGGCCAGCTCGCGGCCGCCGATGCGAGGCATCACGACGTCGCTGAGGAGGAGATCGATGCGGCCGGAATGCGCTTCCGCCTGTTCGAGGGCGTGGGCGCCGTTCCTCGCCTCGATCACGACGTACCCCAGAGACTCCAGCATCTCGCGCCACAGCCCCCGCGCGGCGTCGTCGTCCTCGGCCAGCAATACGGTCTCGGAACCCCGAGGCTCTTGCCCTGCCTCCGCGGGGCCGCTGGCCGCCGCCGGCCGCGACCGCCTGGGGAGGAAGATCTTGAAGGTCGTCCCCTCGCCCACTTCACTCTCCACCCAGACGTATCCGCGGCTCTGCTTGACGATACCGTACACCGTGGAGAGCCCGAGGCCGGTGCCTTCTCCCACCGCCTTGGTCGTGAAGAAGGGCTCGAAGATGTGGGACTGCGTTCCCGGGTCCATTCCGATCCCGGTATCGGTGACGGTGAGCCGGACGTAGGGCCCCGTGCACACGGGGTAGTTGTATTGGCTGGCATCCGCCTCGGTCAGCTCGACGTTGGCGGTCTCGATGGCCAGCGTCCCGCCCCGGGGCATGGCGTCCCGCGCGTTCACGACCAGGTTCATGACCACCTGCTCGATCTGGCCGGGGTCGACTTCGACCGTCCCCAGGTCGGGCGCGAGGGCCGTCACCAGCTCCACGTCCTCGCCGATCAGGCGGGCGAGCATCTTCTCGATGTCGGTCAGAACGGTATTGAGATCGACGATCTTGGGCTGCAGGACCTGTTGGCGGCTGAAAGCCAGGAGCTGGCGCGTGAGGCCCGCCCCGCGGTTCGCGGCCTTCAGGATCTGGTGACCGTGTCGGCGGAGCGGGTCGTCCGCGGGCAGCCGCTTCAACAGAAGGTCGCTGAAGCCCATGATCACGTTCAGGACGTTGTTGAAGTCGTGGGCCACGCCCCCGGAAAGCCGGCCGACCGCCTCCATCTTCTGGGCCTGTCGGAGCTGATCCTCGAGGCGCCGCCTCTGCGATATGTCCCGCTTCACCGCGACGAAATGGGAGATCGCGCCGCTTCCGTCGCGCACGGGGGTGATGGTCTGGGCCTCGACATAGAGTCGCCCGTCCGCGCGCTTGTTGACGATCTCTCCCTCCCAGACCTCGCCCGCGAGCAGCGTGCGCCACATCTCCGTGTAGAAGGCCGCGTCCTGTTGATCGGAGCGCAGGATGGAGGGCCTGCGTCCTATCGCGTCTTCGGCGGCAAATCCCGTGAGCTTGGTGAAGGCGGGATTCACCCACGTGATGGTCCCGTCGTTCTCGGTGATGACGACCGCGTCGGCCGTCGATTCGAGTATCGTCCTCTGAAGCTCGAGGCGCTCGTCCTTCTTCCGAAGCTCGCTGATATCCGTGGCAACGCCGAGCAGGCCCACGGCGTGGCCGTTCTCGTCCTTGATCACGGAGGTGCTCAGGAACACCGGAAACTCGCGCCCGTCGCGCCGCCGGTTCAGAAGCTCACCCCGCCACCCGCCGCTTCGCGTTCCTGCCTGGATGGCCTCTCGAAGTCCCGGCGGATTCCTGGGCGAGTCGACCAGGGAGCCGTCTTTCCCGAGCACCTCGCCGAGCGAGTAGCCGTAGGCGTCCATGTGAGCCTGGTTCACGAAGGTGATGCGGTCGTCGAGGTCGCTGATCGAGATCAGCTCGCGGCTGCTGGAGACCGCCTGACTCAGGAGCTGATTCGAGGCCTGGGCCCGGCGCCGCTCCTCGCTCTCCCGCGCGAGATCGCGCACCCGGGCCTGGACGCGCGCCTCCAGGTCATCACGCGCCGCACGGAGGGCGGCATCGCGCTCCTGGATCTGGGCGAGCATGTCGTTGAAGTCGTCAGTGAGGGCACGGAGCTCGACCGGGCCCGCGGGCTTCGCCCGCACCGCGTAGTCACGGTACTCCGTCACCGAACGGGCCACCGCAGCCAGGTCCAGGACCGGTTCGGAAACCCGCTTCTGCAGCCAGGACGAGAGCGCGAGCGCCATTCCCGTGGAGGCAAGGAACACGAATCCGAGAAGACCCGTCGAGCGGCGGAGGGAGGCCCGGACCCCTTCCGTGTCCACCTTGAGGTAGACGGTCCCCACCACCTCGCCGTCGTAGGTGACCTCTTGGAACACCACGAAGTGGTCGCTCTCGAACCGGTGGCCCGGGGCGCCCGGCATCTCCGGAACCGCTTCCGGCTCGGCCCCACGCCTGACGTAGGTCGCAAACGGACGTCGATCAGCGTCGTAGAGCCGGGCCGAGGACACGTGCGGCTTGATGGCGAGCGCGCGGAGGGTCTCGAGCGCGGCCCTCGCGTCCTTGAAGGACAACGCGCCCACGCTGTTCGAGCCGATGATTCGCGCCAGGGGCAGGTAGTCGTCTTCGATGTCCGCGTAAGCTTCGCGCGTCTCGTAGAACATCGTTCCGGCGGCGGCCAGGCCAACCGCGAGCGCGCTGGTGAGGGTGACGACCAACGCCAACTGGTGTCGGAAAGGCAGTCGGCCTAACGTGTTTCGCACCTCAGTGCCCTTCCGTCGAGGTCGCGAAGTTGCGCGCGACGGCGAGCAGGCGGGAGCTGAGGCCCAGGCCCAGGCGCTCGGCCACCCTCAGGTTGATCTCGAAGCGGGCCCGGTTGTTCTCCACCGAGAGCTCGATGACTCCGCCCCGGCGGGTGAACCCTTCCGATTCCCCCACCGTGATCACGGGTTGTCCTCCGAGACGTGCGAAGACGAGGGGCAGCCGCTCGGACTCGGGCTTGGCGATGAACAGGACGTGGCAGGGCTCGACGTCGGCCAGACTGCGATAACGCCGCAGCACGATGGGTCTCCCGCCCACGAGACGGCCTTCGACCGTCTTGTCGAGCGCGAGGCCAAACGGATCGTCGCCGAAGACGCAGATAGAGACGGACTCGGCGACCGCCTGGGGGGAGTCGGGGGGCCACTCCGTGAACTTCGCGAAGTTGAGGAGAAAGGCGGCCTTCACTGGGTACTCCAATGAGGCGGCGCCTTCGGCACGAGAGACCTCGGGCGACGCCCACGCCATCGAGAGCCCGCACAGGACCGTCCCCGCCAACTGTCTGCCTCGGGAAGACATTAGAAGCTCCAGGCGAGGCGAAGCCGGAAGCTTCGACCGTCCTGCAGGATCGTCGCCTGGAGGTGTTCTTCCGAGGCCGGGTCCGAGTAGCGCGTGTCGAAGAGGTTGTAGACGCTCGCCGAGGCCTCGAGCGCGCGGGAGAGACGCCTCGCCGACAACGTCAGGTTGGCGACGGCGAAGCCCGGGGTCGTGGTGCCTGCCGGCGTCTGCCGCGAGCTCACGTACTGGGCGTCGGCCCCGGCCCAGAGGCGGTCCCCGGCGATGGGCACGGCGACGTTGGCCTTGAGCATGTGGCGCGGGGAGTTGGGCAGGCTCTGGGCGCCGTCGGTGCGAGCCCGCTGGAAGGAGTAGCTCATGCGGCCCGTCGCCCGGCCGCGGAACTGCGCCTCCAGGGCCAACTCGGCGCCCAGGGCGTCCACGTCATCGTGATTTTGAAAGAAGAGGTCCTCGGCTTCGGTCGAATGGAGCACGATGAGCTGCCGGATCCGGTTGCCGAACACCGATCCCACCACCCGTGTGTGCGCACCCAGCGAACGCTCGACCACCGCCTCCAGGGTCTTGATGGTCTCGGCCTCGAGATCCGGGTGCGTCAGCGGGTAGTAGTGCTGCTCGTACTCGTTGGGGGTCCGGAAGGCACTCCCGTAGAGGAGCTTGAGCGTGGTGGCCTTGTTCGCGGCGACGATCAGGCCGAGGCGGGGGTTGGCTTGACCGCCCACGTCATCGTAGTGGTCGAATCGGGCCCCCAGGCTGAGCCGCACGCGCGGACCCACTCGAATGTCGTCTTGGGCGTAGAGTCCGAACCTCTGGTCGCGGTTGTCGACGACGAACCCGGGGAGCGGGTAGTCCACGTACTCACTGTGCTGGCGCTGTCGAAGGCTGCCCTGATACTCACCCCCGAAGAGAAGGGTGTGATCGCCGGCGCGGAACGTGCCGCTGGCCTCCGCTCCCCACCATCGCCCGCTTGCGCCGTCGGTGTTGATCGCGCTTCGGGACGGCTCCACCTCGTACGGGTAGACGCCGTGGTAGTCGTATGCCCCGAAGCTCACCCGCGAGCTGAAGTCGAGCCGGAGGCCGAGGGCGCGCTCGTACCGAGCCGAAAGCAGCGTCAGCTCGTCCCGGGTTCGGCTTCGAGGATCGCCGAAGATCGTGCCGTAGGAGGCCGTCGGGATGCCCTTACGGCGCTCGTTGTGCGCGGCCTGAAAGGTAAACCCCTCGTAGCCCACCGAGGCAAACGCCCGGGCGACGTGTTCCGTGTCGGCTCCCGCCACGACGCCGCCGTTCGTCGCGGAGAACTCGGGGAAGGTCAGGGTCTGCCCCGAGCTGTCCAGCACCGTTCCAGAAGCCAGGAACTCCAGGCCGCCGGCCGTCTTGCGGCCGTAGGTCACCTGCCCGCTCCAGGTCCCAAAGCTCGCGCCCGCCGCGGAGATCCGGCCGCCATCGAATTCGCCCCCGCGCCGGGTGACGACGTTGACGACGGCAAAGAACGCATTGTCCCCGTAGACGGAGGCGCCGGGACCTCGAGAGACCTCCACCCGCTCGATCAGGTCCGGATCGATCACGAACTCATGGGCCACGAAGGCCTCGCTGTAGACGTTGTCGTTGGTGCGCACGCCATCCACGAGGAGGAGGATCCTGGTGTTGTAGTCGCCGGGGAGGCCGAGGCCCCGGACTCCGAGGTACGTGTAGTTCCGGTCGGAGGTGACGGAGAAGCCGGGCAGCGTACGCAGGATGTCACCCAGCGTCCGATAACCGTGCTGTCGGATCTCGACGGCGGTGACCACGGAAACGACCGATGGCGCCTCTCGGGGGTTCTGGAGCCGCTTGGAGGAGGCGGAGACGAGCTGGATCTCGGTGAGCTCCTCCAGGGTCAAGTCGGCGAGCGTGTCGGGGGCCTGCTGCGCCCACGTCGACTCGGCGCCAAAGGCCAGGACCAGGGCGGCCGCGACCGACCCCCTCAGGCGCTTCGCGAACCGCGCCGCATTGACCTGCCTGCCGAGGCCGCACCGGCCTGCCGGCCCCCGCGCGCGACGGGTAGAGTTCCCGAGCGCTAGGCAAACCTTCCCGAAGACACTTGCGGCCTGTAGGTCCGCTCTCTCCCCAAACATCATCACCGCAACTCCTTACCCGATGCCGCGATCCGACGTGAATCCGGCCCAGCCCTTGGTAGAGCAACGGGCGTGCCGCGGGGGATTCTGGGAGAGGGGGGCCCTTCCGCTGGGTTCGGGACCGGCTTCCCTTCGCTACCGGCTCGAGGGCTGAGGCGGCCTCCGCCACTCGTCGATCAGCGACGCCACGAGGCCCGTCCAGCCGGTCTGGTGGGAGGCGCCGAGGCCCTGGCCGGTGTCGCCGTGGAAGTACTCGTGGAAGAGGATCAGGTCGCGCCAGTGCGGGTCGTCCTGGAGCTTCGGGGTGGCGCCGTGGAACGGCCGCCGGCCCGAGCCGTCGCGGGTGAAGATGCGGATCATGCGGTTCGCGAGATCCTCCGCCACTTCCAGGAGGGTGCGGGGCGCACCGCCGTCGGGGTCGGTCACGGTGAAGAGGGCGCCCTGGGCGGCGCCGAGCTTCCGGAGCGACTCGATCATGAGGAAGGACGTGGGGAACCACACCGGCCCGCGCCAGTTGGAGTTTCCGCCCTTGATCTTCGACGTCGCCTCGGCGGGCTCGTACCGCACCTCCCGCTCGCCGAAGCCGTAGGGGTGCGCCTCGTGGAACTTCGACAGGCTGCGAAGCCCGTAGGGCGAGAGGAACTCGTCCTGGTCCAGGACGCGCTCGATGAGCCGCCGGATCTGGACGTCGTCGAGGATCGCGCAAACGTGCACCCGTCCGTCAGGTGCGTGCACCGAGTGGCACACGCCCTGGACGATGTGGGTCTTGTTCTGCAGGAACCAGTGGAAGCTCGCCTTGAACTCGTGGAACGGCTCGATCCAGCGATCGGCCAGGCGCTCGACCGCGTATAGGGGAATGAGGCCCACGAGCGAGCGCACCCGGAACTTCTCGAAATGTCCGTCCGGAAAGCGGAGCACGTCGTAGAAGAACCCGTCCTCCTCGTCCCAGAGCTGGTACTCGCGGCCCCCCATCTTCTTCATGGCCGCGGCCACGTAGATGTAGTGCTGGAAGAACTTGCTCGCGAGGCCCTCGTAGGCCCGGTTCTCGATGGCCAGCTCCAGCGCCATCCGCATGAGGTTCAGGCAGAACATCCCCATCCAGCCGGTGGCGTCCGACTGTTCGAGCACGGCTCCCTCGGGAAGCTCCTCGCTGCGGTCGATGACCGTGATGTTGTCGAGTCCGAGGAACCCGCCCTCGAAGACGTTGTTCTCCTCGCGGTCCACCTTGTTGACCCACCACGCGAAGTTGATCAGCAGCTTGTGGAAGCACTTCTCCAGGAAGAGCCGGTCGGGCTGGCCCGAGCGCAGCCGGTCCATGTTGTAGACGCGCCAGACCGCCCAGGCCTGGACGGGCGGGTTCAGGTCGGAGAACTCCCACTCGTAGGCCGGGATCTGCCCCGAGGGGTGCTGGAACTGCTCGAAGAGCAGGTGCCGGAGCTGCTCTTTCGCGAACTCCGGGTCCACGAGGGCGAGGGTCGAGCAGTGGAAGGCGAGGTCCCAGGCCGCGAACCAGGGGTACTCCCACTTGTCGGGCATGGACATCACCCGCATCGAGTTGAGGTGCCGCCAGTGCGCGTTGCGGATGTGCTTGCGCGACTCGGCGGGCGGCCAGCGCGGGTTGTCACCCTCCAGCCACTTGTTCACGTCGAAGAGGTAGATCTGCTTCGACCAGAGCATTCCGGCGAAGGCCTGGCGCTGGACGAGCTTCTCGTCCGCAGACGCCGCGGGCGGCTGGATCTCGGCGTAGAACGCGTCCGCGTCCCGGCGCCGCCCGTCGACGATCGCGTCCACCTCGGCCAGGGGCGTCTCCAGGCGCGCCGGCGTCAACCGAAGACGCAGGGTCGTGGACCCTCCCGGCGGGACCACGCGGCGGAACGCTCCACACGCCTTGGTGCCGATCTCGTCGGGGTTGACGCTGTCCTCGCCGTCGATCAGGAAGCGGTGAAAGGCGTCCTTGACCTGGGGCCGACGGCTGCGCGCCCAGGGGCCGTAGACCCGTGGGGCATTGGTCTCGTTGTAGGTGAAGAGCAGCCGGCCGTCGTCCTCGAGGTAGAGGTGACGGGCGCCGAGGCGATACTCGAACGGCAGGCCCGGCAAGGGGTCCGAGGGCCGATCGTCCGCGATCAGGACTCGCGTCCCCGCGGGCGCCTCGCCGCCCGTGAGGTAGGGCTCGGGTCCGGGTGCCGCGCCCCAGGACCAGGTGTTGCGGAACCAGAGGTGAGGGATCAGGTGGAGGGGGGCGGCCTCCGGCCCCCGGTTCCAGGCCGTGATGCGTATCGCGACGTCCTCGGCCGACGCCTTCGCGTACTCGACGAAGACGTCGAAGTAGCGGTCGTCGTCGAAGATCCCGGTGTCGAGGAGCTCGAACTCCGGGCCGTGGCCGTTTCGCCGCCGGTTCTCCTCCACCAGCCGGAGGTAGGGGAACTCCCGCTGCGGGTACTTGTAGAGGAACTTCTGGTAGGAGTGGGTCGGGGTCGCGTCGAGGTAGTAGTAGTACTCCTTCACGTCCTCGCCGTGGTTGCCCTCGGAGGGCACGAGCCCGAAGAACCTCTCCTTGAGGATGGGGTCACGCTCGTTCCAGAGGGCGAGGGCGAAGACCAGGACCTGGTAGCGGTCGCAGAAGCCGGCGATGCCGTCCTCGCCCCAGCGATAGGCCTTGCTCCGCGCGAGGTCGTGCGGGAGGTAGCTCCAGGCGTCGCCGTTCGCGCTGTAGTCCTCGCGGACGGTTCCCCAGGCGCGGTCGGCCACGTACGAACCCCAGCGCCGCCAGCCGGAGTGATCGTCCGTGACCTCGAGAAGCCGCGCGTGCTCGGCGGTCGAGCCGCGAAGGGGCAAGCCTCAGCTCCAGCGGAACAGCCGAAGGCCGGTGAGGAAGCTCAATGCCCCCCAGACCCCGAGCACGGCCAGGGGGCCGGCCTGCGCCAC
>Ga0209640_10004172_pt1 | contig 12705 bp, 9 predicted proteins | sample RifCSP10_1_FD_184018 | JGI IMG/M metagenome (GOLD analysis project Ga0209640, IMG submission 184018) | Soil microbial communities from Rifle, Colorado - Rifle CSP2_sed 10_1 (SPAdes) (version 2) | ecosystem: Environmental > Terrestrial > Deep subsurface > Rock core/Sediment | place: Rifle... | reverse complement strand
CTCGATCCAGGCGGGCTGGACGAGGAAGCGATCGCGGCGGCCCGCGGCTGGCGATTCACGCCGGGGCGCATCGGAGACTCGCCGGTCGACGTGCTCGTGACGATCCTTCTGGACTTCCGGCTTCATTGAAACGACATTCGACTCGACGGACAGCGGCGAACCATATCCGTCCGGGTTCCTTCACGTGACGTGCGCGTCCGCACGCGAGCCGGGTACTACGCACCGCGCCCGCCAAGGTTATCGGCGGTGAGGCCACAATGACGGGCTATATTCGAAGACAGTCCCCCGGATCAGTCGTTCGTTTGGACGTGTGGCGAAATCGGCAGCGCCTGGCGCTGCTGGTCGCTGTCGGCCGTCGGACGAATCCGGGCGACAGCACGTCGCCGCCATGAGGCTCCTTCTCGTCGAAGACGACCCGAAGCTCGCCCGCTCTATCCGGCAGGGACTGGCCGCGGAATCCCTCGCCATCGAGGTGGTTGGGACCGGGGAGGACGCTGTCGAGCGCGCGCGGGCGACCGCTTACGACCTCATCATCCTGGACATCATGTTGCCCCATATGGACGGCTTCGCCGTCTGCGAGCACCTTCGCTCGGCAGGCCTCGATGTGCCCATCCTGATGCTCTCCGCGCGTGGCGTTGTCGAGGACCGGGTGAAAGGACTGCAGACAGGCGCCGATGATTACCTGTCGAAGCCCTTCTCATTCGCAGAACTCACGGCGCGCGTACAGGCGCTGTTACGGCGACAGAAGGCATCCGCGTTGCGCCTTCTGAAGGTGTCGGACCTGACGCTCGATCCGGTGACCCGTATCGTCAGGCGTGGCGAACAACGAATCGACCTGAGCGCCAGGGAGTTCGCGCTCCTCGAGTACCTGATGCGGAACGCGGGCCAGGTCCTGACACGCGCGATGATCGCCGAACACGTCTGGAACTTCAGCTGGGATCGCCTGACCAACGTGATCGACGTGTACGTCAATCACCTGAGGCGCAAGACCGAGGCTTCAGGCGGGCCTCGGCTCATTCATGCCGTGCGCGGCGTCGGATACGTGCTTCGGGAGGGCGAACCCGTTGGTGAAGATTAACAGCCTGCGCGGGCGCCTTATTACATGGCACCTTGGCATCCTTGCGGCAGGCCTCGTCCTCTTTGCGGTCCTGCTGCACCAGTCTCTTTCTCAGAGTCTCTATCGCCATCACGATGCCGAGCTCGCGATTGAAGCGAACCGGCTGGCTCAGTTGCTGGTTGGTGTGGACTTCGGCCAGACCGCGGGGGTGCCGTCATTAGTCCCGTCGCAAGTTTCGGAAGAATTCTTGATGGTTCGAAGCCCCCAGGGCGAGTTGCTGTATCGCTCGCCTCTTCTGGAGATCAGCGAACCGGACATCGGTCAGCACGAAGCGCTCGTGCACGCTGCCACAGTTGGCCTGACGACGCCGCAATTCTTCACAGCGCAGCTCGAACGCGCGGGGCCTGTCCGATTCATTTGCGTCCCAATCGGTAGCTCTCCTCAGGCATACCTTCAACTCGGAAGACCACTCGGCGATGTCCCAGACACGCTGCGCGCGATCGTGACCGCATGCGCCGTGCTGATCCCAGTCATTCTCGTTGTCATGAGTTTCAGTGGCTGGATTGTCGCCAGCCGGGCGCTCGCACCCATGAAAGCCATCGACGAGACCCTGCAATCGATCCAGGCCACTGACTTGTCGCGCCGAATCGACGTGCCCACAGATGCAGAGCTGCAGCGCCTGGTCGCTACGTTGAATCGGCTGCTGGATCGCCTCGAGAAAGCGTTCTCGTCGCTGAAGCAGTTCACCGCAGATGTGTCGCATCAGCTTCAAACGCCCCTCACCGTGATGAAGGGGACCGCAGAAGTCTCTCTCGGATCGACGCGAAGCGCCTCGGAGTATCAGCGCACGCTGGCCGATCTCGGTGAGGAGGTCGACGAGATGGCGCGCATCCTCGCCGACCTTCGAGCGCTCACCTTGGCGGATGCCGGGCTCGAGAGTGGAGAGCGTGGCCCTGTGGACCTGGCGGAGGTTGCCGCTGAGGCGATCGAAATCATCGAAGCCCTTGCCGAGTCGAAAGACGTATCGATCGAAACAGCAATCGAGGCCGGTCTCACTGTGTGGGGCAGCCGGACCGGATTGAAGCAGGTGCTCTTGAATCTGGGCGACAACGCGGTGAAGTACACGCCAGCCGGCGGCAGAATCTCGATCTGGCTGAAGGCGCGCGATCGAGAAGCCATCTTCACGATATCAGACAGCGGAGTAGGAATCCCCGCCGAGGATCTGCCTCGCGTGTTCGATCGATTCTATCGGGGGCGAACGAGTCGGTCGTCCAGCGGTACTGGCCTTGGGTTGGCTATCGTGAAGCGAATCGTCGAAGCACACGGTGGTTCGATCGAAGTCGAAAGCCGCCCAACCCAGGGATCCACTTTCACCATAGCGCTCCCCGTTGGCTCCCTGAGAGCGCACACGATTCGACATTTTTCACGGCGCGCGTGAAATCTCGCGCTGTCGGGGAAATGCGCCGGCGTAAGACCCCGCGCTCACACAATCGCAGGGCCGGTATGTACATTGCTCAGCAAAGTGGTGAGAAGGAGTTCCTATGCGAATGTACTCAGTCATCTTGATCGCCATGCTCTGGATGCTGGCCCCAGCGGCCGCGCGGGCCCAGGAAACGGCGGGGGCAGATGGACCGGCGACAGTTTCCGGAACGGGCGGCCTCGCGGCAGGTATGCACGGCACCGGACCCGTCCTCGGTGGAGCCGTGACCTATGACCTCACCGACTGGTTCGCCGTCGAAGGGACCGGAGCGTTTTTCAATCGCGGATCCGGCGCGGATGCCCTCAGCGCGAACGCCAGCCTGCTCGTGAACGTCCTCCCCTCGACTCGCAAGACGGTGCCCTATTTCGCCATTGGCGGCGGCGTCTACCGGGCGTCGTTCGATCTCGGCAACGACCGATTCTTCGGCGCGATGGGCCAGCAGTTCGGTCCCGGCGCGCAGCTCGTCCCCGTGCGCGGCATGGCCGGCTTCGGAATGATGTCCGGCGGCTACAACGGACCGGCGGTATGGGAAGGCCGGTGGGATGGTGCCACCTTCACGTCGCCGCATATGCCAGCCTTCTATGCCAATCGAATGGGCGTCATGACCGTACCGGCGGACGGACGCTGGGGCACTCGCTCGTTCACCGATCCCGCACTGGTGATTGGTGGTGGCGTCCGCCTCGGGCTCACGCCGCACTTGGCGGTCAGGCCTGATTTCCGCGCAATCACCATGTTCGGTGATGGGCACATGAACATAGTGGGAGCCTTTTCGCTGAACCTGGGTTATCGGTTCTGATCACGCAGCGTGTGATTGAGTCGCTGGCCTGATTCAGGGTACCGTCGCAACGCGGTGAACCGCACGATGCGACGACCCCACCAGAGGTGAACCAATGGCGGCATGCGAGTGCGTCGAAACTCACGAGCGACGACGCGTCGTCCTCACGGGTGGACCTGGCGCAGGCAAGACGGCGCTGCTGGAGTTGATTCGACGGTCGTTGTGTTCGCATGTGAAGGTCCTGCCGGAGGCCGCGGGCGTGGTGTTTGGTGGCGGGTTTCCTCGCGAAGACGATCCGGCCTGTCGACGGGCCGCCCAGCGCGCGATCTTCTACGTCCAGCGGGAACTGGAGGTCACCGGAGATAACCACGATCCGGCAATCGTCTTGTGCGATCGAGGCACCGTGGATGGTCTCGCCTATTGGCCCGGGCCGCCAGACGAGTTCTGGTCGTCGATCCACACGACGTTGGAAGTCGAACTCGCTCGATACCATGCTGTCATCCACCTCCGGACTCCCGCGGCGGAGCGCGGCTACAACCACCAGAATCCGCTTCGGACCGAATCAGCAGCCGCCGCGGCCGATATCGATTCGCGCATCCTGCAGGCCTGGGAACGACACCCCCGCCGATTTGTCGTCGAGTCGGCTGCCGAGTTCCTCGACAAGGCCGCGCGGGCGCTCGAGATCCTTCGAGGCGAGCTGCCCGACTGCTGCAAACGACACGTGGTGCCGACAGTCCGCGACCGCGACCTGACACTGGGGACTGCCGAGACTTCCGGCGCAACCACGACCTGACACGTGACGAGAGGGCCGCAGATGCTCGGCCCGTTTCACGCAGCATCCGCAGGTCGGGTCCGTGTACACCTGAACATTCGCCAGCAACCCAGCTACTTAGCTACCTCAGGGTCGCTACTGTTGCCGATCGCCACCGCCAGATTGCGGCGCAGACCGGCGACCGTTGCGCGCGTCATCGCGCTGCCTTTCAGCAGCTCGCGCAGCTCCGCGTCGGGGCGGCGCCACAGGTCGACGAGCCGCGGCAAGTCGAGTCCGGCCCGAGGCTGCCAGGCGGGGTCGCTCGAGTGTGGCGCCGGCTGGTTGTAGGGACACAGCTCCTGGCAGATGTCGCAGCCATAGACGTGCGCGCCGATCGCGGACCGGTGCTCCTCGGGGATGTCCCCCCGATGTTCGATGGTCAGGTACGACAGGCAGCGGTTGGAATCGAGCACGCCAGGCTCGACGAGCGCGCCGGTCGGGCACGCCTCGAGGCAGCGCGTGCAGGTGCCGCACTGCTCCAGCCCCTGCGCGTCGGGCTCGAGCGCGAGCGTGGTGATGATCTCCCCGAGGAACAGCCACGACCCGAGCTCGGGGTTGATCAGGCAGGTGTTCTTCCCGATCCAGCCGAGGCCCGCGTACTGCGCGTAGACGCGCTCCTGCACGGGGCCGGTGTCCACGTAGGCGGCCGCGGCAAACGCCTCTGCGGATTCGGTGCGCATCCACGCAAGGAGCGCATCGAGTCGGGCCTTCAGGACGTCGTGATAGTCGTCGCCCCACGCATACCGCGAGATGCGCGCCACGCCCGGCGGCAGCTCCTGCGAATACGGGCGATCGGTGTTGTAGATCGTCCCGGTGGCGATGACCGAGCGGGCACCGGGCACGACGGCGCGCACGTCGGCGCGTCGGTCGGCGTTGCGCGCCATCCACGCCATCGATCCTGCATATCCGCGATCGAGCCACTCCTGCAGGAAGGACAGCTCGGGAAAGCTGTCAGCCGGGGCCACGCCGCACAGATCGAAGCCCAGTTCTCTCGCTTTGGCTTTGATCCGGGATGTCGGAATCATCGATTCAACCCCCAACTCCCAACACCCAACTCCCAAGCACCGGTTCATTTTGGGGGTTGGGAATTGGGAATTGGGAATTGACAGCGTCAGTTCTTCGAGACGAGTTGACGAACGACGTACGGCAGGATGCCGCCGTGGCGGAACGCCACGAGCTCCTCGGGCGTGTCGATGCGCGCGGTCACCGTGAACTCGCGGATCGAGCCGTCGGCGCCCCGGGCCGCCACGCGCACGTCGCCGCGCGGCCTGAGCCCGTCGGCGACGCCCACGAGATCGAATTCCTCGGTCCCCGAGAGCTTCAGCGTCGCCGCGGTCTCACCGGCCTTGAACTCGAGCGGCAGCACGCCCATGTTCACGAGGTTGCTGCGGTGGATGCGCTCGAACGACTCGGCGATGACCGCCTTGACGCCCAGCAGGAGGGTGCCCTTGGCCGCCCAGTCGCGCGACGAGCCCGACCCGTATTCCTTCCCGGCAATCACCATCAGCGGCACGCCGGCCGCCTGGTACTTCACCGACGCGTCGTAGATGGTCATCAGCTCGCCGCCCGGCTGATACACGGTCCAGCCACCCTCGGTCCCGGGCGCGAGCTGGTTCCGCAGCCGGATGTTCGCGAACGTCCCGCGCATCATCACTTCGTGATTGCCGCGCCGCGCGCCGTAGGAGTTGAAGTCCGCCGGCTTCACCCCCTGCTCGATCAGGTACTTCCCCGCGGGGCTGTCCGCCTTGATGGCCCCCGCCGGCGAAATGTGATCGGTCGTCACGCTGTCGGCGAGCAGCGCCAGCACCCGCGCGCCGAAGGTGTCGGCGGGCGCAGGCGGCGACATCGACATGCCCTCGACGAACGTCGGCTTGCGGACGTAGGTCGAGCTGTCGTCCCACGCGAAGCGGTTGCCCTCGGGCACGCCAAGCCCCTGCCAGCGCTCGTCGCCCTTGAAGACGTCGGCGTAGCTTCTGCGGAACATCTCCGCGTTGACGGCCCGAATCATCGTTTCCTGCAGCTCCTGCTCGGTCGGCCAGATGTCGCGCAGATACACCGGCTGCCCGGCCTGGTCCTCTCCGAGCGGCTCCGTCGTCAGGTCCTTCGTGATCCAGCCGGCCAGCGCGTAGGCGACGACCAGCGGCGGCGACGCGAGGTAGTTGGCGCGGACGTCCTGCTGGATGCGCCCTTCGAAGTTGCGGTTGCCGCTCAGCACCGAGCAGACGACGAGATTCTTCTCGCGGATGACCGCGGCAATTTCGTCGGGCAGCGGTCCGCTGTTGCCGATGCACGTCGTGCACCCGTAGCCCACGAGGTTGAACCCGAGTTGATCGAGATACGGCGTCAGGCCGGCGGCGTTGAGGTATTCGGTGACGACCTTCGAGCCGGGCGCAAGGCTGCTCTTCACCCACGGCTTGCGCGTCAGCCCCCTCTCGACCGCCCTCTTCGCAACGAGGCCGGCGCCGATCATGACGCTGGGATTCGAGGTGTTCGTGCAGCTCGTGATCGCGGCAATCACCACGGCGCCGTGATCGAGCTGGTCGAGCGCCGGATCGAGAACGGCCACACCCGACTGCGCGACCGCGCCGGTCGCGACCGCGACGCCCTGCCGGGCGCCCCCTTCCGCGGCGCTCGCGCCCTTGAGCGGCTTCGACGGCACCTGCATCGTCGGCAGCGCCGCCTGGAACGCCGCCTTGGCTCGCTTCAGCGTCACGCGATCCTGCGGGCGCTTCGGTCCCGCAAGGCTCGGCTCGATCGTCGCCAGATTGAGCTCGAGCACCTCGGAGTATTCGGCATCGGGCGCGCCGGCGGTGCGGAACAGTCCCTGCGCCTTGGCGTAGGTCTCGACCAGCTTCACGCGCGACTCGTCCCGGCCGGTGAGGCGCAGATAGTCGAGCGTCATGTCGTCGATCGGGAAGATGGCGACGGTGGCGCCGTACTCGGGACACATGTTGCCAAGGGTGGCGCGGTCGGCGATGGTGAGCGCCCCGAGACCGTCGCCGAAGAACTCGACGAACTTGCCGACGACGCCGTGCTTGCGCAGGAGCTCGGTGATCGTGAGCACGAGATCGGTCGCCGTGGCGCCCTGCGGCATCCGACCCGTGAGGCGGCAGCCGAGCACCTGCGGGATCAGCATCGAGATCGGCTGCCCGAGCATGGCCGCCTCGGCCTCGATGCCGCCGACGCCCCAGCCCACGACGCCCAGGCCGTTGACCATCGTCGTGTGCGAGTCGGTGCCGACCAGCGTGTCGGGATAGGCGAGCGTCCGGCCCGCGAGGTCTTGGGAGAACACCACGCGCGCGAGGTACTCGATGTTCACCTGGTGGACGATGCCCGTGTCGGGCGGGACGACCTTGAAGTTGTCGAAGGCCTGCTGGCCCCAGCGCAGAAACGCGTAGCGCTCGCGATTACGCGAGAACTCGAGCTCGGCGTTCAGCGCGAACGCGTCGGCGCGTCCGAAGTAGTCCACCTGCACCGAATGGTCGATCACGAGCTCCACGGGCTGCAGCGGATTCACGCGCGCCGGGTTGCCGCCGAGCGCCACCATCGCATCGCGCATGGCTGCGAGATCGACCACGCAGGGCACGCCGGTGAAGTCCTGCAGCAGCACCCGCGCCGGCATGAACGAGATTTCCTTGTCGACGCCGCCCGTGGCGTTCCATTCCGCGATGGCGCGGATGTCGCCGGCCTTCACGAACGCGTTGTCCTCGCGGCGCAGCAGGTTCTCGAGCAGGATCTTCATCGAGTACGGCAGCCGCGAGATGCCGCTGAAGCCGGCCCTCTCGAGCGCGGGAAGGCTGTAGATCTGCACCGTGTCCGCGCCCACACGAAGGTCGGTGCGCGCGCCAAAACTGTTGAGCGTATTCATCAGAAGAGTCCCGGGATATACAACTCGCGATCATACCTCGACCGCTCGCGGCATCCGCTTTGCGACCCGTACGGATCAGGAGGACGTTCCCTCATGGACCAGAACCGCAAATCCCGAATGGAGCAGGCCGAAGGGTCGCGCAAACGCTCGAGCATCGGCGAACACCTCCGGGACACCGAGCGCACGAGCGGGATCAGCAATCGCGATCAGTGGCTAGACCAGTTTTCACGAGGGTGGAGCAGGTAACGGAGGCTGCGGAGGCAACGGATTTACGCGGAGCAACGGAGGAACGAAGACGAACGGAGGCGAGCCGGTGCGATCTCCGCGATCTCTGCGTTTCACACTCCGTGCGTCTCCGATCCTCCGTTGCTCCGTGTGATCCCGTTTCCTCCGTCACCTCCGTTTGCTCCGCGCGCCACCATCCTGAAAAGCGCGCTAGAACGTCACGAACAACGAGCCCGAGATCGCCCCCTGCGGTCTCGGGCGATCGTCGAGCGCAATGCCACCGTCGAGCAGGTAGAGACGGGCGTCGACGCGGACGCCCGCGGCCCGCGCGAACCCCGTCTCGCGAACGACGAACCAGTGCTTGAGGCCGCCACCTACATGGTAGACACGACCCGATTCGATCACGGTCAGCCCCTCGTGCAGCTGCCGCAGGTAGCCTGCCCCCGCCGAGGCGAACGGCACCACGCCCGCGACGCGCAGTTCGTCGAGGACTACGAGGAGGGCCGCGTCGATGACGTACTGATCGACCCGCTCAACGACCGTGAGTCCAGGGGCGTTCTCCACGTCGGCCGATATTGACGACCGCAGCTCCGGCCGGCTGAGCGACATCCGCCCCTCGATCTCGAGACGCCGCGTCAGCGCGGTGCCCATCAACGCCACGAAGTTGTCGTGATAGAAACGCGTTTTCGTCGATTCGTCGGCGTGCTCGAGACTGGTCTCGAAGCGCTTGACCGGATTGCGACCGCCTTCGACGTGCGGGTAGTCGGAGGAGAAGAGCGGAATTTCCGCGCCGGCCTCGCGCGCGATCCAGGCGACGTCTTCCGCCGGATACGGCGTCGCCCGAATTTGACGATGCACGTAGTCGCTCGGCTTGAGCGAAAGTTTCTGCAAGCGCTCCTCGTTGCGGCGGAACGCATCGGCGGCGCTGTCGAGATAACGCATCCAGCCCGGTAGCCAGCTTGCGCCCTGCTCGATCACGCCGAACATCAGTCGCGGGTGCTGTTCCATGATGCCGTCGATGATTAATGTAGCGAGGGTTTGCATCACCGGAAACGGGATTGCCATGTAATCGACCGAGCGAAAATTCTCGGCGCCGCCGTGAAAGTCCGGCGGTATCGGCAGACCGTTCTGGAAATAGTTTGGATCGAGCAGCTTGCCGCCGCCACCGACGTGGAACAGCACCGGGATACCGGCCTCCTCGGCCGCGCGCCAAACCGGAAACAAACCGACGTGACTCGGCGAGTGCGTGCGCGGGCAAGCCGACGGAACCAGGAGCGCCGCAAAATCATTCTTTATTGCTTGCTCCGCCGTTTGCTTGGCGCGATCGAAATCGGCGAGCGGCACGTAGGCCGTTGGCAGTAGCCGGCGGTCGACCGAACAGAAATCGAGTAGCGCACGATTGTGCGCATCCGCAAGGCCGTAGATTAATTCGAGATCGTCCGAGGTGCTCTCCAAGTTCGACATGTAGCCGTTGACGTAGGTGTTGAATATCAACTGGCTGGCGAAACCGAGGTGATCGAGCGCGCGCGAGCGATCTTCCTTATAGTACGCGCCGGTCGCGTCCCAATTTTTGCGCTGCATGATCTCGGCCGCATCGCGCTCGCGATAGACCGGGTCGCGCTGCTGAGCGAGCTGCGCGCGCACCCGATCCGAATCGTCGCGCAGGAATTGCGGCGCCGGCACTTGCCGCAAATGCGCTGCAACGCGCGCGCCGGCATAGCGCGCCAAGAAATCGGCGGTCTCCATGATGTGTGAATCGGCGTCGTGTACTCGGCGATCGGCGACATAGCTCATGACCCATCTCCACCTTCGTGCGCGGTTTCGCGCGGCTCACGGTGAGCCGCCGGCCGGCATGTGCGATTAACGGTAATCGAATTTAGCACGAGCGGCCTGAATCGGTCATCGACCACGCGCAGTGTGCGAATAGCGCCACGGCGGATCAGTCGCATGAGATTTTTTGCTAGACTTTGAGGGCCCCACACATTCGTCGCTTGGGAAACGTCCGAAATGAGTAGCGTTAATCCCGAAATCGCGGTGCCCGCAACGCTGGATGCGATCCTGCAGGCGTCTTTCGTCGCCATACCGGACATGGTCCACGCCGCCGCGCGGCGCCATCCGCAACGTGCCGCACTGGTACTCAGCGACCGCCGCCTCGACTATGCCGAGCTCGATGCGCTGGTCGATCGGATCGCCGCGCGACTGCAACGCGACGGCCTCGCGCCCGGTGACACCATCGCGATCTGCGCGGCCACGTCGATCGAATATGCCGCGGTTTTCCTCGCGGGGCTGCGCGTCGGTCTCACGGTGGCGCCGCTCGCAGTCACCGCCACGCCGGGCAGTCTCGCGAACATGGTCGCCGATTCCGGGGCGAAACTTTTGTTTCTGGATCGCGGAGTCGCCGAACTGCTGGCGCCCGTCGGCGATCGCATATCGGTAGCGCGCGTCGCGCTCGACGGATCCGACGTCGCGCCGACATTCGAATCCTGGCTGGCGCCGCCCGGGAGCAAACCGAAACCGGTCCACATCGATCCGTCGTGGACGTTCAACATTATTTATTCATCCGGCACCACCGGCCAACCGAAGGGCATCGAGCAGCCGCAGCAGATGCGCTGGGGGCATGTGCAGCGCGGCGTGCGCAACGGCTACGATTTCGACGCGGTGACGCTGATCTCAACACCGCTGTACTCGAACACCACGCTGGTAAGTTTTTTCCCGACGCTCGCGCTCGGTGGCACCGTGGTGTTGATGGCGAAGTTCGACGCGGCCGGATATCTGGCGCTGGCCGAGAAACATCGCGTCACCCACACGATGCTGGTGCCGGTGCAATACCAGCGCCTCATGGCACTACCCGACTTCGATCGTTACGACTTATCGTCGTTTCGCTGCAAGTACTGCACCAGTGCACCGTTTGCGGCTGCGCTCAAAGCCGACATACTCAAACGCTGGCCCGGCGGATTGGTCGAAATCTTCGGCATGACCGAGGGCGGCGGCGCCTGCATACTCGAAGCACATCGTTTTCCGCACAAGCTGCACACCGTCGGGCAACCGGCCTCCGGCCACGACATACGCGTGATCGACGATCAAGGACACGAAGTGGCGCGCGGTGAGCTCGGCGAAGTCGTCGGCAGCTCGAGCGCGATCATGACCGCGTATCACAACCAGCCTTCGATGACGCGCGAAGCGGAGTGGCGCGACGCCGGCGGCAAGCGCTTCATCCGCACCGGCGATATCGGCCGCTTCGATGAAGACGGCTTCATGATCCTGCTCGATCGCAAGAAGGATATGATCATCTCCGGCGGATTCAATATTTATCCGAGCGATCTTGAAACGATCGCGCGCGAACATCCGGATGTCGCCGATGTCGCGATCGTCGGCGTGCCGTCCGATCGCTGGGGCGAAACGCCGGTCGCATTCGTGGTATTGAAGCCGGACGCCAAGATCACGGCCGAAGCGCTGCGCGCGTGGATTAACAACAAGGTTGGGAAGACCCAACGACTCGCCGCACTGGAAATTTGCGATGCCCTGCCGCGCGGCAACATCGGCAAGGTTTTGAAGCGCGAGCTGCGCGACGCGTACAAAGCCAAGGTTGGCGTTCTGCCGTAACGATACGTTCGCGGCGTACTGCTCGACGTTTCTCACGACAGTCACAATCTAATCGACGCACCCAGCCGACTCGTCCATCATCAACCGCCACGCCTACTGCGCGCTTGCATGGATGCGGCGGCGAATGAGATTAGACCCTGGCACCAGATCCATCGCCGTTTGACTGGCCAGCGCCAGTTGTAAGTTCTTGTGCGCGATACGAGCGTGCTCCTGCATTAATGCTTGGGCGCGCGCACCTTCGCGCTGGGCGATCGCCTCGACTACCGAACAATGCTGTGCTTGCGCGATAATCAGTACGTCGCGCGCCGCCGGCAGCGTCGCTTGCGCCATGACAAATCCGCTTGGCGACGCGAACGGCAAGCTCACCGCGCGCTCGATCTGTCGGCACAATACGTCGCTGTGCGCGACCTCGATGAGCAGTCGATGGAAACGATCGTTAGCGGTGACATACTGGGTGAAGCTGTCGATGGTGCGGTCGCTACTCGCGAGTATCGCGTCGATTTGATCCATGCACTCGTGCAACCGCGCCGTCTCCGCCGCCGTTACACCGCGTTCCGCGGCAAAACGGGCCGCTAGTCCTTCGAGCGTACCGCGGACTTCGATGGCATCGCGGATTTCCACCTCGGAAAACGCGCGTACCGCGTAACCGCGTGACGCAATCGGTTCGAGCAGGCCTTCTTCCTGCAATCGCGCCAAGGCCGCACGGACTGGCGTACGCGACACACCAATGCGCTCGACCACCGCCAGCTCGGAAATCCGCGCGCCCGGCGGCAATTCACCGCTCAAAATTAGTTCGCGAATGCCGAGCAAGGCCTTGACGGTCTGTGGAACCGTGTTGTCGCCGGCGGCGAATGTCTCGTGCTCCGGATTCACTGATCCACCTCCG
>Ga0209640_10004171_pt1 | contig 12705 bp, 12 predicted proteins | sample RifCSP10_1_FD_184018 | JGI IMG/M metagenome (GOLD analysis project Ga0209640, IMG submission 184018) | Soil microbial communities from Rifle, Colorado - Rifle CSP2_sed 10_1 (SPAdes) (version 2) | ecosystem: Environmental > Terrestrial > Deep subsurface > Rock core/Sediment | place: Rifle... | reverse complement strand
ATAGGCATAGCCGGGAAGCTCGCCCTTGAACACCTTCGCCAGATCGCGCGCGTCGGGGTATCCGAATGCCACCGCAGTGTGCATCGGCTTGTGCACGGAAAAATGCTCGATGGGGAACTCGAGATCCGAATGCAGGATTGTCGTGGTAAAACCGTTCTTCATGGCAGGGTCTTTCCCAATAAAAAACCCGATCAGCTTGCGCGGACCGGGTTACTGGCTCGCTTTAGCCGTATTTGTTTGTCTTCCGGCTTTCACCGGCGGCGCCCGCAAGCTGATATCAAATCGGCGCAGATGGAACGTTACCCGCTCGGAGGTAACTTGTCAATACGGCTAATCAACCACCTCCAGATTGAGATCGAGCTGTGTTGCCGCCAGTTCGGCCTGCACGTTGCTGTCGCGGCGCTGCGCTTCGACACCGTCGAGATATTCCTGCGTGACATCGCCGGTAATGTAGATGCCGCTGAAGCACGACGCCTCGAAGCTGGTGACCTTGGGGTTGACCGAACGCACGTCTTCGATCAGCGCATCGAGGTCCTGGTAGATCAGCTGGTCGGCGCCGATCTCGCGCGCGATCCCAGTCTCATTACGGTCGGTTGCGATCAGCTCCTCGCGCGTCGGCATGTCGATGCCGTAAACGTTGGGAAAACGCACCGGGGGCGCGGCCGATGCGAAGAACACCTTGCGCGCACCCGCCTCGCGCGCCATCTGCACAATCTCCCGGCTGGTGGTACCGCGCACGATCGAATCGTCAATCAGCAGCACGTTCTTGCCTTTGAATTCCATGCCGATCGCGTTCAGCTTTTGGCGCACCGACCTTCTGCGTATCGCCTGCCCCGGCATGATGAAGGTACGGCCGATGTAGCGGTTCTTGATGAAGCCCTCGCGATACGGCAGGTTGAGCCGGCTGGCAAGCTGCATCGCCGATGGGCGGCTCGAATCTGGAATCGGGATCACGACATCGATGTCGAGGCCCCTGTGATCGCGCTTGATCTTGTCGGCGAGGCTCTCACCCATGCGCAGGCGGGTCTCATAGACCGAGATGCCGTCGATCACCGAATCCGGCCGCGCCAGATAGACGTATTCGAAGATACACGGGTTCAACGTCGGGCCGAGCGCGCATTGCTGCGAATAGAAATGGCCGTCCTGATCGATGAATATCGCCTCCCCGGGCGCAACATCGCGCACCAGCTGATAACCAAGCGCATCCAGCGCGACGGACTCGGAGGCGACCAGATATTCGGTGCCGTTTGCGGTCTCGAGCTTGCCGAACACCAGCGGCCGGATGCCGTAGGGGTCGCGGAACGCGAGCAGGCCGTAGCCGGCGATCATCGCCACCACCGCGTAGGCGCCGCGGCAGCGCCGGTGCACGCCGGAAACCGCTGCGAATATCGTCGCCGGGTCGAGCTTGTAATTGGCGGCGCCCTCCTGCAACTCATGCGCGAGCACATTGAGCAATACTTCGGAATCGGAATTGGTGTTGACGTGGCGCAGGTCCTGCCGGAACAGCTCGTTCTTGAGCTTGTCGGTATTGGTCAAATTGCCGTTGTGGCCGAGCACGATGCCGAACGGGGAATTGACGTAAAACGGCTGCGACTCGGCCTGCGACCAAGCCGAGCCAGCCGTGGGATAACGCGTATGGGCGATGCCGCACGCGCCGGCGAGCGCGCGCATGTTGCGGGTGCGGAACACGTCGCGCACCATGCCGCCGCCCTTGTGCATGTGGAAAGTCGCGCCCTCGGCGGTGACGATGCCGGCGGCGTCCTGGCCGCGGTGCTGCAGCACCAGCAGACCGTCATACAGCAGCTGGTTAACCGCGTTTTTCGCTACCGCACCAAGGATGCCGCACATAACGCTCTCTATCCGTAGTTAATGTGTTGCGACAAGTCGTATGGCAGCCAGACCTTGATTGAGTTGGCCAGCGCTTCAAGCGGCGCGCTGAGCATTGCATCCCGCCACACCGGCTGCCGCGGCAGTGCGGTCAATCCCGCCAGCAGTACCACCACCATCACAATCGCGAATCCGCGCACCAGCCCGAACACCGCGCCGAGCGCGCGGTCGACCGGACCCAGCCCGGCGCGGCGAAACAGGCGGGACAGAAGGTTCGCCGCCAAAGTCATCGCCAGCAGCACCGTCAGGAAGGTCGCCAGAAACGCCGCCAAGAGCCGCAATGACCCGCTGGTTAGCGCCGCCGGCAGCAGCGGCGCGACATCCGCGGCATAGTTCTGCGCCGCGAGAAACGCGACGATCCAGGATGCCAGCGCCAGCAGTTCGCGCACGAAACCGTGAATGATGCTCAACAGGACGGAGATTCCAACGATGGCCAGCACCGCATAATCGAACCAGGTCATTTTGCAACAATGTTGCCGTTCAATCCCATGCCCTTCAATTGATCGCGGATTTTTTCGGCCTCGTCACGCGACGCGAACGGACCGGCCCGCACGCGTGTCACCTGGCCTTTCACGACCGGCACCACCTCGGTGTACGACTTGACGCCGGCCGCCGCCATTTGCTCCTGCATCTGCTTCGCCTTGTCAGCGTCGTTCAATGCGGCAACCTGCACCACGTAATCGCCTGCGCTTTTCGCCGCGGGCTGGGCGTGGTCCGCGGCTTTTGGCGCTGGCGCGGTTGTGGCGGGAGGCTTCGCGGCAGGCGCTGCGGCTGCTTTCGGCGCATCGCCTTTGACTGGCGTTGCGGGTTGAACCGGGGTCTCGGACGCGGGCTTCGCGACCGATTTCGCGTCCGGCATCGGCACGAGTTTGGAAGTGAAGGTTCCCGAACTGGACGAGGGGATCCGGATGCTGATGTCCTGGTTGACCGGTTTCGGCTCGTGATCAAGAGCCATCGGCAGGAACACCGCGACGATCGTCACCAGGGCTATCGCGCCGATCAGCCGCCGGCGCGCGCGTTTTCTGAGTTGCAGTTCTTCTTCGCTAATCGATTTCGCCATGACCGTCCGGAGCCCCGCGCTGCCGCTCGCGCATTACCGCAGCGACAGTAAGAAACGATCCAAAAATCAGAATTTTATCATCTTCGGTCGCAGTATTACAGGCCGCGTGCCAGGCACCGGCGATGTCGTCGCACCGGGTAACCGGGACGGCGACTCCCGCGCCCGCCAGCGCAACAGCCAGCTGCGCCGTGCTTGCAGCGCGCGGACCTCCGGTGCTCGCAACAAACCACTGCGTAACGCTGCTTTTGACCGCGTCGACCACACCCGCGATATCCTTGTCTGCAAGCATGCCGAAGACCGCGAGCGTGTTGGCGGACCGCGGCATGCTCGCGAGATTGGCGGCGAGTGCACGCGCCGCGTGCGGATTGTGCGCGACGTCGAGTATCACAGTCGGCCGGCCCGGCAGCACCTGAAAACGGCCGGCGAGATCCGCCAGCAACAGGCCGCTGCGGACATCCTGCGCCGTCACCGGCAGACGCTCGCGCAAACAATTGAGTGCGGTGATGCACGCCGCGGCGTTAGCCAGTTGATAAGCGCCGCGCAGCGCCGGGTACGGCAGGCCGTGGCGCTCGCCACCGGGCCCCCAGTAGCGCCACTGGGTCCGGTCGGCCACGCAGCCGAAATCGCGATTGATCAGCATCAGTTCGGTGCCGATCGCGGCGGCGTGTACGGACAATGTCGCCGGCGGGTCGGCGTCGGCGCAGATCGCGGGCCGGCCGGCGCGGAATATCCCCGCCTTCTCAAACCCGATTGCCTCGCGCGTGTCACCGAGGTATCCCTGATGATCGAAATCGATGCTGGCCACCAACGCGCAGTCGGCGTCGAATGCATTGACCGCATCGAGCCGGCCTCCGAGCCCCACTTCCAGGATCGCGACTCCGATGTCCGCCTCGGCGAACGCCAGCATCGCAGCCAGCGTGCCAAACTCGAAATAAGTCAGCAGCGTGCCACTCGCCAAGTTCCTCGCGGATTCGATGCGCGCGAACGCGCGGCACAATGCAGCGTCATCCGCTTCCTTGCCGCCGATGCGCACGCGCTCGTTGTAACGCAGCAAGTGCGGCGAGGTATAGCAGCCAACGCGGTAGCCGGCGTGCAGCAGCACCGCCTCGAGCATCGCGCAGCACGAACCCTTGCCGTTGGTGCCGCCGACGGTGATGATGGGATAGCCGGGGTCGAGCGCAAGCCCGTGCCGGACGCGCAGCACGCGCTCGAGGCCCATGGCGATCGCTTGCGGATGCAGCTGCTCGAGATAGGCGAGCCACGCGTCGAGCGTCATTTGAAACCGCTCAAACCGCCGCCGGCAGTTTGAGCATCAGCGTAATCAGGTTGGCAAGCTTGTCGCGCATCTCGCGGCGGTCGATGATCAAGTCGATGGCCCCGTGCTGCAGCAGGAATTCGGAACGCTGGAAGCCCTCGGGCAGGGTTTCGTGCACCGTCTGCTCGATGACGCGCGGCCCGGCAAACCCGATCAGCGCCCCCGGCTCGGCCAGCACGATATCGCCGATCAGCGCGAAGCTCGCCGACACGCCGCCCATTGTCGGATCGGTCAAAACCGAGATGAAAGGCAGGCGCTCGGCAGCCAGCTGGGTCAGCGCGGCGCAGGTCTTTGCCATCTGCATCAGCGACAGCAGGCCTTCCTGCATGCGTGCGCCGCCGCTTGCCGTAAAACACACCAGCGGCAGCTTCTGCTCAAGGCAGACGTGCACGCCGCGCACGAAGCGCTCGCCGACGACCGAACCCATCGAACCGCCGAGAAACTTGAATTCGAAGACGGCGGCGACCAGCGGAATGGTCTTGACGCTGCCCTGCATCACCACCAGTGCGTCATCTTCCGCGGTGTCCTTCTTTGCTTCCTCGAGGCGCTCGGTGTAACGCCGGCTATCCTTGAACTTGAGGCTGTCGACCGGCATGATCTCGTAACCGATTTCAAAACGGCCCTCGGCGTCGAGCAGACCATCGAGCCGCTCGCGCGCCGTAATCCGGTTATGGTGGCTGCACTTCGGGCAGACGAACAGGTTCTGCTCGAGGTCGGTGCGATACAGCACGGCTTCGCACGAATCGCATTTGCTCCACAGCCCCTCCGGCACCACCTTTTTCGGGCTGCCGGTATCGCGTTTGATCTTGGGCGGCAGTAGTTTCTGTAACCAGCTCATGGCGTTACCCTCTCAGCCGTCGAGCGCGCAGCGGATATCCTTCACCAGCACCGAAATATTGTCCACCACCCGTTCGCGCGGGCTGGATTCCATTTCCTGCACCAGCCGGCTGCCAATGATAACGGCATCCGCAACTTGCGCGACCGCTTTCGCGGTTTGCGCATCGCGAATGCCAAAGCCGACGCCGATCGGCAGTTTGATATGCGAGCGGATCTGCGGCAGCTTGCGCGCGATCTCGTCGAGATCGAGGTTAGCCGCGCCGGTCACGCCGCGCAGAGAAACGTAGTAGATATAGCCGCGCGCGTAACGCGCCACCTGCTCGATGCGCGACTCGGCAGAAGTCGGCGCCAAGAGGAAAATCGCGTCGACCTCACGCTGCGCCAGCAGCTCGGAAAGCCGCCCCGCTTCTTCGGGCGGATAATCAACCACCAGCACGCCGTCAACGCCGGATGCGCGCGCAGCGTCGGCAAAGCGGGTGTGGCCCATGGCCTCGACCGGATTGGCGTAACCCATCAGGACCACCGGCGTGGCTGCGTTGGTCTTGCGGAATTCCGCGACCAGGCCGAGCACGTGTTTCAACGAGGTGCCATGCTTTAACGCGCGCTCGCTCGAGCGCTGAATGGTAGGTCCGTCCGCCATCGGATCGGAAAACGGCACGCCGAGCTCGATCACGTCGGCACCGGCGGCGGCCAGCGCATGCATCAGCGGCACTGTCATCTCCGGATCGGGATCGCCGGCCGTGATGAACGGAATGAGCGCCGTGCGGTGCTGCTTCTTGAGCGCTGCGAAGGTGGCGGCGATGCGGGACATTTAGAATTTAAGTCCGGACTTCTCGGCGACGGTTTGCATGTCCTTGTCGCCGCGGCCGGAAAGATTGACGAGCAGGATCTGGTCGTTTCTCATGCGCGGCGCCATCTTCGCGGCGTAGGCGAGCGCATGGCTCGATTCGAGCGCGGGTATGATGCCTTCCAGCCGGCACAGGTGGTGAAACGCCTCGAGCGCCTCGTCATCGGTCACCGCGACGTATTCGGCCCGGCCGCTGTCTTTCAGCCACGCGTGCTCGGGGCCGACGCCAGGATAGTCAAGCCCGGCCGAAATCGAATGCGTTTCGATAATCTGGCCGTTGTCGTCCTGCATCAGGTAAGTGCGGTTGCCGTGCAGCACCCCGGGCTTGCCGGCGCACAGCGTCGCCGCATGCTTGCCGCTCTCGAGGCCGTGGCCGGCGGCTTCAACGCCGATGAGCCGCACGTTCTCGTCGGCGATATACGGGTAGAACAATCCCATGGCGTTGGAACCGCCACCGACGCACGCGAGCACCGCGTCGGGCTGGCGCCCCGCCATTTCCAGCATCTGTTGGATCGCCTCGATGCCGATCACCGACTGGAAGTCACGCACCATCATCGGATAAGGGTGCGGGCCGGCGACGGTGCCAATGATGTAAAACGTGTTATTGACGTTCGTGACCCAGTCGCGCATCGCTTCGTTGAGCGCGTCCTTCAGCGTTTTCGAGCCCGACTCGACCGGCACCACGCTCGCGCCGAGCAATTTCATGCGATAGACGTTCTGCACCTGGCGCCGGATGTCCTCGGAACCCATGTAGACCACGCACTCCATGCCGTAACGCGCGGCGACCGTCGCAGCCGCAACACCGTGCATGCCGGCGCCGGTTTCAGCGATCACTCGCGGCTTGCCCATGCGCCGCGCGAGCAACGCCTGGCCAACCGTGTTGTTGATTTTGTGGGCGCCGGTGTGATTCAGGTCCTCGCGTTTCAAGTAGACCTGCGCGCCGCCGAAATGCCCGGACCAGCGCCGGGCGTGATATACCGGGCTCGGCCGCCCGACGTAATGCTTGAGTTCGTATTCGAACTCGGCACGGAATTCCGGATCCTTGCGGTAACGCTCGTACGCCGCCTTGAGTTGATCGAGTGCCTCGATCAGCGTCTCGGCGACGAACACGCCGCCGTACGGCCCGAAATGCCCGTGGTCATCAGGCAGGTCATACATCTGCACCGTGTACCTCTTTCATGAAAGCGGCGATCTTAAGCGGGTCCTTGATGCCGGGACTCGCTTCGACTCCGGAGCTGACATCGACTGCCCATGGCCTGACGCGGCGTATTGCCTCCACCACGTTTTCGGGAGTGAGCCCGCCCGACAATATCACGGGAAGCGGCAACTCGCCCGGTATCAGGCTCCAGTCAAATACGGTGCCGGTGCCGCCGTGGGCGCCATCGGCAAACGCATCGAGCAGCAGCCCGCGCGCGGCGCTGTAATCTCGTGAGTATTGTAGCAAATCCAGCCCCGTTCTGACGCGCGCCGCCTTGATGTACGGCACCTGGAAGCGCGCGCAGAATTCAGGCGTCTCGTCGCCATGAAACTGCAGCAAATCGAGCGGCACCTGTGCGAGCACGCGTTCAACCTCGCGCGCTTCCGGGTTGACAAACAACCCGACCGCACTGATGAACGGCGGCAGGGCTCCGATGATTTCGGCGGCGCGCGGCCGGGCCACGTGGCGCGGGCTCTTGGCGTAGAAAATGAAACCAAGCGCGCGCGCGCCGAGCCGCGCTCCCGCGAGAGCGTCGTCAACGCGGGTGATACCGCAGATTTTGACTGCTGTGCCCATGATCGCCTCATCTCAGGTAAACCATTCGTCGCGTCCTGCCGGCGGCAGCCCCCACCTCGCATCATAGCTGACGCGCGCCAGATACAATCCCGCCGCCTCCAGCGTCGGCGCCGCAAGCCTGCGATCGCGACTTGCAAGCACCGCGGCTATCCACGCCGGACCGTATTTGCCTTTGCCGACGTAAACCAGGCTGCCGACGATGTTGCGCACCATGTGATGCAGGAACGCGTTGGCCGCGAGTTCGAACACCACATAGTCGCCGCTGCGCCGGATGTCGAGGCGCCGCAGTTCACGCACCGGCGATTTCGCCTGACAAGCGGCCGAGCGAAATGCGTTGAAATCGTGCATGCCGACCAGAGTCTGCGCCGCAGCGCGCATCGGGTCCAGATCCAGTAGCAAAGGAAACCAGCCAACGCGCCCGAAGTTGACCGCGGGACGCAGCGGGTGGTTCAACAACACGTAGCGGTAACAACGCTCACGCGCGGCGTAGCGCGCGTGAAAATCATGCGCCACCGGCCGCGCCCAGGTCACCGCCACGCCTGCGGGCAACAAAGCATTGGTGCCGCGCACCCACGCCGACTCGGGGCGCTGCGCGCCAGTATCGAAATGCACCACTTGCGCCAAGGCATGTACGCCGGCATCGGTGCGCCCGGCGCACACCGTCGCGATTTTTTCGCCGGCGATCCCTGCCAGCGCGCGCTCGAGCGCGTCCTGCACCGCGCATTCCGACGGCTGCGTTTGCCAGCCGCAGAACGCGGCTCCGTTGTATTCGACTCCAAGCGCAATGCGTTGCATCGTGAACTCGGGCGTGTCCAAAAAACAACTGCCGCACAGATCCTGGACCTGGCGGCAGTCAACGGAATAGCAAAGCGGGTCAGTCGAGGCTTTCGAGCAGCTTCTGCGCTTGCTCCCGCTGCCCGGCATCGCCTTCCTTGGTCACTTCCTGCAGAATCTCGCGCGCCCTGCCCATTTCACCCATTTCCTGATACGCCTTGGCTAGATCGAAATTGGTCTGGACGTTATGCCAATGGTCGTCCTTGGCGCCGCCTTCTGCTTTCGGGATCTCTGCCGTAGGCCCCTCTTCGAAATCGAGCTTGATGTCATCAAGCTTGAGCTCGGGTGCCAACGGGACCGCGGTCTCGCTGCCACCGAAATCGAGCCTGAAATCGGGCTCGATCATCGGCGTGCCGGTTCCGGCCGCCTCCGCGGACTTTTCCGCAGCTGCTGAATTTCCCCCTGCTACAGACGACGTTTCCGGCTTATCTCCGACGCTGAAGTCGATCATATTGGACATGGGTGCGGTTGAGTCGCCGGTAACGTCAGGCATGACGGTTTCGTCCCCCGGCACATCGGGCGTCACGTCTGGCTCTGCGGGCAGCTGAGTAACGGCCGCACCCGCGATCTCGCCCGGCTGCATTCTTACCGCCTGGTCGGCTTCTGCCACCGGAGCAGTGACAATATCGGCCTTGGCAGTGCTGGCAGTCGACGCAGCATCATGGTCCAGGTTGAAGGCGAAATCGGGGTCGACGCCCGCCACAACCGGCGTAGCGGCTGGCGCCGGCTTGCCGGCTTCAAACAGGGCGTTCTTGGGATCGAACGCATAGCCCATCGCCGCCGCTTTGACCCAGGTGTCGCCCGCGCCCTTGGTCTGGGCATGCAAGGTGCGCGCGATTTTTTCGAATGCAGCCTTGTCCTTGCGTCCGGCGTAGACTTGCAACAGCTTGAGCTGCGCTTCTTCGTTGCCCGGAGTCTTCGCCAGCGCGTCTTTCAGAACTTCCTCGGCTTGCACATCGCGGCCGAAGTTGAGGTACATATCAGCCTCAGCAAGCGGGTCGACATCCTCCGTGCCACTCGCCACGGGCGTGCGCATCACCGGCGCAGCCGCGCTTGCGGCGGAAACCGCTGCGGCTGCTGCGGCCGTTTTCGCGGGTTCCGGCGCGATCCTCTCACGAACTGTCTCGCCATCGCCGGCCTGCGCACGGCGGCGGCGCACAAATAGATAGCCGCCCAGACCGACCAACGCGAGCACCCCGCCGCCCGCGGCCAGATAGGTGGGCTCGTCCATTATCTGCTCGATCAGGTCGGGCTCGGACGCGGAAGGCGGTGGTTTCGGCGCGGGACTCGCGACAGGCGCTCGGGCCTTGATTTCAAGCACGCTCTGCATGTCCTTGTTGGTCTTCTCCAGCTGCGCGATGCGATTGTTCGCCTCGGCCAACGCTTGTTCGCGCGCGATCGCTTCCTCCTCGAGCATGCGTACGCGATCGGGCGCGGAGAGTTGCGCGCGCTTGCCGCCGCCCGCTTTACCGACCGCTGTCTCACCCTTGGACAGCTTGAGCACTTCCTTCGGCGCCGCCTTGCCGGCGGCCTTGTCGTCTACCTTGGCCGTGATTTTGCCGCTTGCAGCGGGCCTGGGTCCCCGCGCCGGTGTCTCTCTTGCCGCCGCAGCCAGCTTCTGGCGATAAACGTTCCAGTCCGCGGCCTCCACGCGAATTTCCTTCAACGCCTCGGACTGACTCGTTGCAATGACACGTTCCTTTTCCGGAACGCGCAGAATCTTGCCAGCCTTCAGATGGTTCATGTTGCCGGCAAACGCATCCGGATTGGCGTGATATAGGCTGACCAGCATCTGCTCGAGCGTAACGCCCTCGGGTTTGACTTTGGAGGCGATCCTGAAAAGCGTTTCGCCGCGCTTGACCGGACCATACCCTTTGCTTGCGGCTTTGGCCGCGACGGCGACAGGAGGCTTGACCGGCCGCGCCGGTGCGGCGGCGGGCTTGGCTTCGACCGGCACTGCGGCGGCCACCGGCGGTTGCGGCGCGGGCGCGATCCGTTGCGGTTCGGGCGTGACTGGCAGGGTAACCGCAACTGACGGTACCATCGGTGCAACCGGCGCGACGCGCACCGCGGGCGTATACCCGATCGGATCGATCAGCGCCGTGTATTCGCGCACCAAGCGCCCCTGCGGCCAGCTTAATTCGACCAACAGATTGATGAACGGCTCGTTGACCGGGCGCGTCGAGATGATCTTGATGTAGGGCTGGCCGTCCGCGCGACGCTCGGTGCTCATGCGCGCGCCTGCCAGCGCCGGATCGTACGAAATCTTGGCCTGGGTGTATGCTTCGGGCGAGGCAAGGCGCGCGGTGAGGGTCGCTAACTCGCCCGTCTGCACCGAAACCAGTTCGACCTCCGCCAACAGCGGCTGCCCTAACGCCGACAAAATCGTGAGCTTGCCTAAACCGGCGGCGTCGGCTACCAACGGCATCAGCAGGAAAAACCCTGCTAACAACCATGTTTTATATGGCGTTTTACGCACGCCTTCCCCGATTGTTTATTCTCTGGAATAACGAATTTAACATCAAATAGTTAGAGTTGCAAGCTAACCTTGTCCCTAACATCTTGAATCGATTAGCTAACGGATTACCACCACCTTGGCAGGCCCAGCCAAATATTGCATCGAAACTCGACAAAAATCTACCATTTTTTTTGGATTCTGCACGATAGCGGCCGTGACGGCGCAACGGGTTAGTTTTCGCACAGGATGCGTAGCATGCGGCGCAACGGTTCGGCGGCACCCCATAACAACTGGTCGCCAACCGTAAATGCGGACAGGTATGCGCCGCCCATCGCAAGTTTGCGCAACCGGCCGACGGGAATGTGCATCTGGCCGGTTACCGCGGCCGGCGTCAGTTCCCGCTCGGAACGCTCGCGCTGGTTCGGGATCACGCGCACCCAATCGTTTGCAGACGCGATGATGCCGGTGAGTTCATCCAGCGGCACGTCTTTTTTCAGCTTGATGGTCAGCCCCTGACTATGGCATCGCATCGCGCCGACCCGCACGCAAATGCTCTCGACCGGCGTTGCGGGCTTTCCAAATGCCTCGCCGCGTCCGAGTATCTTGTTGGACTCGGCACCGCCTTTCCACTCCTCGAGCGACATGCCGTTGCCCATGTCCGCGTCGATCCACGGTATCAGGTTACCGGCCAACGGCACACCGCGGAAGTTTTCCATCGGCAGTGTGCCGTCGGTCTGCTTTGCATGCACCCTGCGGTCGATTTCCAGAATGGCGGAAGCCGGATCTGCCAGCAGGTCCGTGACAGCAGCGTTGACCAGCCCAAACTGGCTCAGCAGCTCGCGCATGTGTTGCGCGCCGCCGCCCGAAGCAGCCTGGTAGGTCATGCAGGTCATCCACTCCACGAGATCGTGCTGGAACAACCCATGCATGCCCATCAGCATGCAGCTTACCGTGCAATTGCCGCCGATGTAGTTCTTGATCCCTTTCGCAAGCCCGTTCCTGATGACCGCCAGGTTGACCGGGTCGAGAACGATGATCGCATCCTCTTTCATGCGCAGAGTCTTGGCGGCGTCGATCCAGTAACCGTTCCAGCCCGCCGCACGCAGCTTCGGATAGATTCCGGTGGTGTAGTCGCTGCCCTGGCAGCTGACGACGACATCCAATCTCTTCAATGCATTAAGGTCGCCCGCGTCTTCGAGAGGCGCGACGGCCTTGCCAATCGCCGGACCGTCGCCGCCGGCCTGGGAAGTCGAAAAGAACACCGGCTCGATAAGGTCGAAGTCACGCTCGGCCTGCATGCGCTGCATCAGCACCGAGCCGACCATGCCCCGCCATCCGACAAAACCAACTCTGAGCATTGCTATCGCCTTAGCAAAATCAAAACACTATTATCCGGCCTCAAGCACGCCTTCACCCTTCACCCTTCACCCTTCACTGCCGCAGGGCGGCAACTACGGCATCGCCCATCTCGACGGTGCCGACCCGGCGCATTTCGGTTTCGCAAATATCGGCCGTGCGTAGCCCTTGCGCGAGAACCTTTTTCACCGCGGCCTCGATGCGGAGCGCCGCGCCTTCCTGGTTGAAGGTGTAGCGCAGCATCATCGCCGCCTACAATACCGTTGCGAGCGGATTGGCGATGTTCCTGCCGGCGATATCAGGCGCCGAACCGTGCGCCGGCTCATACAATCCTTTG
>Ga0209640_10004169_pt1 | contig 12709 bp, 20 predicted proteins | sample RifCSP10_1_FD_184018 | JGI IMG/M metagenome (GOLD analysis project Ga0209640, IMG submission 184018) | Soil microbial communities from Rifle, Colorado - Rifle CSP2_sed 10_1 (SPAdes) (version 2) | ecosystem: Environmental > Terrestrial > Deep subsurface > Rock core/Sediment | place: Rifle... | reverse complement strand
TTGGTAAGGCAACAACGATGCGAATAGGGTGGCCGCCCAGACTGTCATTCCAGAGCAACCAACTGCGCGGAAAAGCCGAAAACATAAAACCGGTATGGTCGATCCAATTACGAGATTTGCTACTCTCAAGACTGTGATGCTATCGACAATTTGGAGAACTGCGGCAGCAATAACAGCGTAAAGCTCATTATTCAGAGCGTAATCGCTCCATCCATCGAAGTTTCTGGCGATGAGATACCTCGCGGTTTCCAAGTGATAAACGCTATCGGGATGAAAATCGTCTCCAATACCGGCAAGGGCTTCAAGTAACCACAATGCAATACGAACACAAGCAGCAACGAAGAATATTAGAAAATAAACCATACAACCCGATCATCTAGAGAAGCACTTCATCTGGTGGATACATGCGGGTACGATGCACAATCTAATGCAGATCATAATTCGTTGACTTAGCTCAGTAACAAGCACTAACACGACCGGACGGCGCAATTTCACGCGCGTTGATAGCTTCGCTATGATCGATTTGTGCACTTGATTAGTGATAATCGCGGCCAACATCCAATCCATAAGATGCGCTTAACGGCGGGTTTGTAACAAGTCTAGCGCCGTGTCACAGCTTCCGCGGTTGTTGAGAGCTCCATATCACGCCAGTGACTACACGGGCAAGCCATCCGTTACGTCTACGGACACGCCTCTATAGCACTGAGATAGGGGAAACTGATGGCCCCTAAGGGTTGTGTCGGATCCGGTGTTCACAGGCTAGGCCCATGATTAGATTGAACCCGGAAGCCAATACGAAAGCGGCTGCAGCGCCAGCTAATCGAAAAGCGGGAGCCAGGATGATCAAGCCAGCAACAAGAATCACTGAGGCAATCACCGAACTAAAACCAAACAGGCGAATCCCCCGGTTACCAAATGAAGCCAAATACCACCAACGGATTTCGCTAGCGCCGTACAGGCTTGCTCCTAACGCAAACCACGCTACTACTGTCCAAGAAGCGTGGTAGCGCTCCCCCAAGATCCAAATTGCTAGGAATTGAAGGGCGCTAAGCACAACACACAAGACAGCAATGCCCACGAGGACCTGAATTCGTCCCGGTAGGCGTGGGGCCAACCGCTCACCAGCGTTTGCGTGTTGACGGGCGCTCTCGGGAAAGAGCACGGTCGTGAAAGCCTCGCTCAATCGTCCCGCCACCATGAACGAAGCAAGGAAAAGCGCCGAATAGATTCCGAGTTCATCTGCATTCAAGCTTCTCGCCAAAATGAGCTTGTCCAATGAGATGAACACTACCGACGAGGCGGAACTAAGTGCGGCTCCACCCGCGTAGCGCAGAAAAGGGCCAAGGGCGGGCCATTCTGTACGGGAAAAAGCACGAATCACAAAAGCAAGAATGATCCCTGAAGCAGCGAGATATGGGACTGCGCGACCCCAGAGTGGGACTGCGAAATCCCCTTTACCGAATCCGAAGACCTGTGTTACGACAATGACAACGAAACCTACCGGCACCAGTACGCGGAGAACAGCAAGGCCCGGATAACGCCGTACGCCGGTAAGAACGTGTTCGGCGAACAAGTAGCCAGCAAGAGGAACGCTGAATAGGATCCCGGCGGCGACAACTGACTCCGGGAGAGCCAAGAGAACTGCGAGGGGCGATCGTGTTACCCACAAGCCACCAACCAAGAGAATTGCGGCCGTCGCAAATATTACTGTCGCCATGGCTCCGGGCGCTAGACGACCGGTCCGCGCAAGGGTAAAAGTCGTAGCAGGACCGATGCCGTAGGCCGTTGGCAGTACAATGAAAGTAGATATCGAATACGCGAGGAAATAGGTACCGAACGCCTCCGGCCCTATCCAGCGTCCTACAAACAGTAGGAAGAAATTGAGAAGCCCTGTGCCAAGGGCGGTTGCCCCAAAAACCAGCCCCACCTGCGAGGCGAAGCCTGTTTTGCGCATCAGGGGAAAGCAGGACTGAGGCAACCCGGCTTCGCGGCGAGCTTCCGCTTGCGCACAGCAACTAGAATCACCTCCCCTCCCCCAAAGGCCGTTTCGAGTAGCGTTACTGGAAGGGCGATCGTAAATAGTACGGCTTGGAACGCCATACGGGCTAGGTTAGTGACAAAGCTCGATCGAGAACTTTCCTTCGTCTGCTGGATCAGGGAGGGAAAAAGTGAGAATACCAATAGCGCGGGGGCATTGCGAAACGTAAAACGTCGTATCGCTCTTGGCTCGAAGCCCGCACGGTCGAATAGTGTGGTCAATGTGTCCAGCGAAAAATGTGTAATGTGACGCGGCAGGTCGAGGCCGCGCCAGCGTTTTCCGAACAAGCGAAAGCCCCAGGACTTAATGTCCGGCACTTCTACAATAAGGAGCCCCTCTTCGCTCAGCCGTGAGTTCAACTGACGCAAGACGCGGAGGGGGTTAGCAAGATGCTCGAGCACGTGGAACATCGTGATCACGTCGAAACGAGTGGTTTCGTCGAGGGTCTCGATGCCGCCGGTGAGCACCGGGAGTCCAAATTGGCGGTCGATTATCGTTCGCGTCTCCTCGCTTTGTTCGACACCCAGCACGCGGAACCCTGCCCGATGTGCGACCGAAAGGAAAATCCCGCTCCCACACCCAGCATCGAGTAGCTCTCCACGCTGGGGTACCAAGCGTTCGAGCCATGCCATGATGTCCCACCAAAGTAGCTGTCGGATCCCGAGGATTACGCGATCCTTTGTACGCCCGAGATCGAGAGCCCACCAATAGGCCTTCGGATAAAACCCCGGGATCTCTTCGTCGGTCGGACGAGGATGCTGATGGACAAGACCGCAATTTTCGCACTGCACGAGGTGAAACAAGCGTCCCTTTACTACGCCATCCCGGTCCCAATCGCTAAGAACATGGATGTATCCACTGCTACAACCAAGTGGACATAGCGGGGAATCTAGATTGTCACCTGGCATCGCAGACCATTCTGAACAGCGCGAGGTACTTATCCACAATGACTTCCCAGCGATATCGATCATAGATCGTCTGTCGTAGCCGCTCACGGCGCGCAGAGCGGTCGGCCTCGGAAGTCGCCTCGAGCTGAACAATGAGACTGGATAGGTGACTAGCATCCTTAAAAAAAAGTGCCGCTTCGCGTGTGACCTCTTCCGTAGACGCGTTCTCGATAGCTAACACTAATGTACCGAGGCCCATTGCCTGAAGAAGCGATGGACTCGTGCCCCCGGCGGTGTGCCCGTGCACGTACGCGTATGCATGCCCTCTAAGTTGGAGCAGCTGCGCACGCCCTTCTTCCGACATCAGTTCAAGTGGACCCAGCCATCGTACCTTCACGGTGTCCTTTATGCGAGGAAGAATACGAGCACGGAAGAAGGGCGTTTCACTTCCGACTATTATCAAAGGTTTTTCGGTACGTGCCATCAAAAACCCCTCGACGATTTCTTCCACGCTATTTTCAGGTTCCAGTCGCATGACTGCGAGATAATATCCTCGACGGCTGAGGCCGAGGTTTTGCAACCGATCCTCACCGATATTTATCGGCATCGGTGCACCGTACGGGATGTAGGTTGACCTCATACCATAGGTACGCTCGAAGTAGCCTTGAATTTGCATGGAGTCCGACACAAGGGCAGTGGCAAGATGAACCGCACATGCTTCCGCAAATCGGAGCCAAACCGACACATACCATGGCCATTTGGCCCTGCTCCATTCAAGCCCGTCGGTGTTGACGAATACTGCACGACCAGACAATCTTGGTAGAACAAGTAAGGGACCTGCGCCGTATCCCAACATCAGCACTACATCGAAACGGGAGAAAGTCACGTCGGCGAGAGATAGCGCGTCGTACAGCAGGGTGCCTGCACCCCCCGGCGGATGCCAGACAAAACGGAGATAAATACCTCGATACTGGTTCTCACGATACGATTGATTGCGTGGGCAATACACTGTGACCTCGCAACCGCCTTCAACCAAACCTACTCCGAGATTCTCCGCAAATATTTCGAAGCCGCCATAGACTGCGGGTACCCCGCGTGATCCAAGTATCGCGACCCTCATGTTTACGCCTTTACCACCCTAATCGAAGAACGCAGGCAACCAAAGGGATGCTAAAGATTGAAGTTGCAAAGGAGTTTTGGACCATTGGACAAGTTACGGTTCTGGAAACAAAGATAGTTACCCGAACCGCCCGCCCAGGAGATCTCGAGTACCGTTATAACCCGGCGAACTGTTTTTCGCCACTAGGCTATTGTAATATCCACACCCATCACAAGGTCCCAGATGCGTCGCAAGCCCAATTTACGCATTCGGCAGACATCCGTCACCGGCAGCGGCAGTTCATTCGCTCGCAACATGCGCGCGCCGAGCCGCAGGAGATCAGCGTTTCCAATCTTATCTGCGATCCGACTAACAAGATCCCTTATCGCCAACGGTCGGCCTGAACCAATGTTCACTACGCAGTGAGCGTCACAGTCGAGCAGAGCAACGAAGGCTAACGCCAGATCATCAACGTGGGGGGCATCGCGTATTTGCTCATTTGACGTGCATCTTGCCGCTTGCCCCCGCGTCAGCGCCCGGATCACAGAGGCGACAATTTGCTCCGGATGTTCGCCCTTAAGCCCTGTAAAGCAGGGCCTCACCATCCGACACCGGCCACAATCGCGTGCCCGCCCCACCTGCGAGAATCGATGGGACAAGCACGTTTACCTACCTCCAACGTACGTAGCTGCGCAGAGTGTCGAGCCGGGCGGACTGTTGAGGATTTTGCCGGGCCCTTTGGCCAGCCTCTCTTATGAATGCCCAGATAACAGCCAGGAAACCTGCCACGATTGCCGTCAAGATCACGATAAGACTCCGCATGGGCTTCGATTTCCTCTCGGGCTCCACCGCCGGATCCAGCACCTGAACGATCGAGGCGTCACGCGCCTCGTCTATTTTGGCAATTTCATACTGCTTCGCTAACAGCTCGAAGATGGTTTCGTTGTATTTCACGTCCCGCAGGAGCCGGAGATTATCCATGCCATCGGCTTTTCCAACGCTGCCGGCGTTGTCCCGCCCGCTCGAAGTACCCTCCATCTTGGCCAGTTCCTGCTTCATGGCGTCCAATTTAAGCCGTCAGTTGGCAGCCGTCAGTTCTCAGCCGTCAGTCCTTAGTTGGCAGTTGGCAGCAGTCAGCCGTCAACAAGAGCAACTGCCCACTGCAAACTGCTAACTGCCAACTTGTAGTTGCCCAATGCAAACTGTCCACTTCACACCTTCCCCTGCCCACTGCAAACCGTGTTTCACGCACGTTCCTCCTCGGTGGCGCCTTCCGTTTTTTGCCGTAACGCGGCGATCTCGGCTTTCAGCGCTTCGTACTCGGCCTCCTTGCGGGCCAGATAGCCTTGGGTAAGGCGAATACGCTCACGGATACCGCCCGGCGTTAGGATATAAGCCACCTTTTTGAGCTTGCTCTCAGAACGCCGGAAGTTCCCGATCTTGATCCAACCCTTTTCGATCAGCGCATTGACCAGGTAGTTGGTCTTTCCAATGCTGACCCCGAGCCGCTGCGCCAACTCGCGCTGGTTCATCTCCGGATCTTCACTAAGAATCTGGAGAACGCGGAAATGCGCTTGCTGCCGCGGGTTCATGCGGTTTCTCGAAAATGGACAGGATTAACAGGATTTACAAGATTCAAAAAGAAGAGTTGTAATGATCTTGGTCGTTGCTATTCCTGAAAATCTTGTAAATCCTGTCCATTTACGGGCGTGCATCGGCGGTTTTTCTTGTTCTACGCCTTTCTGTTCAAGTTTGAACGCTCACTCTAGGCTGGAAGGTCGGGAGCGTCAATTGGAACCCGGCGGGTGCCGGCGATGTACTGGGAAGACTAGTCAAGCTATCGATTGTGAATCGTTATTATTTTATAAAAACGAATAATTGGCATTTAGAATAAATCCATAATATACTTTATACGGCATACATTCGACAATAAAGAATAATGGCTGAAAAGCGTATCACGCGCACGGTGGCGGGCGTTGAGCTGGCCAGGAAGCTCGCGGAATCCGGACAACGCCTGTTCACGGCCGAAGAGGCCCGAAAGCTGGCTCCTTCCGTGGGAATCTCGCCCGGCTATTTCCTCCAGGCGCTTCACCACCTGTCTCGGACCGGCTGGATCGTACGGCTGATGAAGGGTCTCTACTCGCTCTCGGGATCAGTTCCCGGCACTACACCCCTTCACGAGTTCGAGATCGCAATGGCGCTGGTGGAACCCGCTGCAATCAGTCATTGGTCCGCGCTGAGCTACCACGGCCTGACCGAGCAGACGCCGCGGCGCGTGTACGTGCTCACCACCGCACGGTCGGTACCCCGCGTTCGTCGTCGCGTCAAGGCGCGACGCGCCGAAGCGGGTTATCCGCAAACCCAGCCGTCAGCCGCCAGCCACCAGCCGTCAGCTGCCACAGTGCAACCAGCTGAAGACGGTTATTCGGTGGGCGGGATCATTTACCAGTTCATTCAGGTCAAGCCCGGACGTTTTTTCGGGATCGAGAACGTCTGGATGAACGAGTCGCGGATCAAGGTGACGGATCCCGAGCGGACGCTTCTGGACGGCTTGATGATGCCGCAGCATTGCGGTGACTTTTCGGAAGTGCTCCATGCCTTCGAAGTTCGAGCGCCCAGGCTCGACGTAGATCGCATCATCGGCTACGCCCTCAAGCTGGACGCCGCCACGGTCAAGCGCCTCGGTTGGATCCTGGAGCGACAAGGCGTGAAGCCCGAGCGGCTCGAACCGCTGCGTAAGGCACCCGTCAAGGGCTACCGCGTGCTCGATCCGAGTGGCCCGCGTCGGGGTCCTTGCGACACCGGCTGGATGATCCAGGTGAACCTGCCGGGAAAGGTGCGGCCATGAAGCCGCTGCGCATCCGCCTGCAGGAGGCCCGCAAGCAGCTAGCTCTTCCCTGGGAGATCCTCGAACGTGACTACCTCCTTTCGTGGATTCTGGCCGGCATCGCCCACGTGGACGCCCTGCGTGAAGCCCTTGTGTTCAAGGGCGGGACGGCGCTCAGAAAGTGTTACTTCGGCGACTATCGCTTCTCCGAAGACCTGGATTTCACTGCTTCCGGCGCTGTTCCGACCGGCGCGGCCATGGAGTCCGCGATCCAGGACGCGTGCGCAGCTGCCGTGAAGCTTCTCGATCCCTACGCACCTGTCGAGATCGTCTGCGAGCGCCATGTCGAGCGCGATCCTCATCCGGAGGGCCAAGAAGCGTTCGACATCCGGGCGCGGTTCCCGTGGCACCGACGGCTGCAGACTCATGTCATGGTCGAGATCACGGTGGACGAGAGGGTGCTCAAGCCGATGGTCCGGCGCTCCGTGCTTCACGGCTATGGCGAGCCTCTCAATATCCAAGTGCCGGTCTATTCGTTGGAGGAAATCGTGGCGGAGAAGCTGCGCGCCATCCTCCAGCACCTGCGCTCGCTTGAGCGCCGGGGTTGGACGCGCACCCGCGCTCGAGACTACTACGACCTCTGGCGGATCCTCGGCACGTACCGCGACCAACTTGACGCGTCGGGTTTCGAGTCGCTTCTGCGTGAAAAGTGCGCGCTAAGGGACGTAATGTTTTCGGGCCCGGACAGCTTCTTCCCAGAGGCGATACTCGCGATGGTGGAAAAGAACTGGGCGCAGTCGTTGGAGCCACTGGTGCCCGATCTTCCGCTGTTCCAGACCGTCATCGAAGAGCTTCGCCCGCAGATTGCAGCGTTGCTCGATTTCGGAAAGTAGCTCGCGACACGTTACTTGAAGCGCAAGTAACTGCGCAGCGCCTCCAGCTGACCCGCACTCTTGGGGTCACGGCGGGCTCGCACGCCGGCTTCGCGCACGAATGCCCACAGAACAGCCAAGAAACCCGCCACCAGCGCCGTCAAGATCACAATGAGAGCCCGCTTGGGCTTGGATTTCCGCTCTGGCTCCACCGCTTTGTCGAGCACTTGAATCAGTGAAGCGTCACGCGCCTCGTCTATTCTGGCAATTTCATACTGCTTTGCTCACAGCTCGAAGATAGTTTCGAAATACTTCACGTCGCGCAGCAGGCGCAGATTATCCATGCCGTCGGCTTTCCCAAGGCTGCCGGCATTGTCCCGACCACTCGAAGTCCCCTCCATCTTGGCCAGTTCCTGCTTCATGGCATCCAATTCATGCTGGGCTTGCTTGAGGTCCGGGTTTTGCCCGGTGGCGAATGCGCGCATCGCGCTGATCTGGATCTCCTTGACCGCGAATCAGCGCGACCACCGGTTTAGGATTGAGGACTTAGAGCCCCAAACAAAATGGCCATTTGCCACCCCCTCACCCTGCCCTCTCCCCCGCAAGCGGGGGAGAGGGGAAATTATCTTGTTAGGCGCTCTAAGCTTAGAAACCATAATACACAGGTCTCAGGGCTGAGGACTGAGTGCTGAGTTCTGAGTGCTGAGTCAATGATTCCGGCTTCCTTGACGCCCAAGCGTTCCCACCGGATCTTCACGCCCTGAGGGTTATTTCCTGGCGCCGGCCGCCCGACTCAACAATTAATGCGCCGTGGTCCCGGGTTAGTTGTTCATTTGCATTCAGCAACTCGACGCCGTAGACCGTGCCGTCCGGAGCAATATCAATGTTCATGTCGTCACTAATTTTGATCGTCGTCACCTGGCCCAGTTTTTCATGGAACCGTATGTAGGCAACGTTTTGTTTCGGATCGTAACTAAGTTTCATAACAACCTCTAACGGTACCGAGAGCTATTTCACCGTCTCAATGATGTCTATTTCCTTTTTGAGCAGTTCGTTAACAAGCACGGAAAGATCGACGCCTTTCGATTCCGCTTTCGCCACAAGGTAGGATTGGACCGCCTCGTCAAGATATATGGGAAACCTGAAAACAGCGTCCGCTCTATAAAACTTGCCGCGCGTTCCCTTGCTGAAATCGTACTCACTTTTCATGGTGTCGCCTTGATCGCCCTGACGGGGCTTTTCCTGGTAATCCTGTATTTCCCGCCGCGTCGCTGGTCGTGCCGAGATGATCCGGATTTCAGTGTGACACGCACTACGCCGCGATCTGTTCGAACGAAAACTCCGGGACATTGGCACGATCCTTCGCATGCTCAACCGTAATCGCGCAAATATTCCCGCTTGAATCAAGATCAAGCGTGGTGTTCTCGTCGAGATCCCGCGTCTCGACAACCGGCGCCGGCCGGAATTCGATGTACAAAGTGTCCGTATCCGTGTAGTACTTGATTTTCATACCTGCACCCTTCTGTCGAAGAACGCATTGTGCACCGTTTCGCCATCCGCCAGAAGCACAACGCGCAAAACACGGCCTTCCGCCTCGGCGATCTTCGCCCAACGCCGGATTCGACCGTCCCTCTGTATTGACTCCTTTGCCGGACTCTCAATCGCCGCCATGATCCATTCATCCTTGATCGCCGCACGGTCCGGGCGAACACGCATCGCCTCGAAATAGCGCGTGGTTTTCATTGGACATCAGCTTATTCGGCTCGCAGAGTAATCAAAGGGTCCGGCTTGCTCCTGAACCTGTCCGTTTTCATCTGTGGTTTCATTCTTCACCCACGGCCCTCGGCCCTGGTCTCTTCCGTCTGCCGCAGCAACGCGGCGATCTCGGCCTTGAGCGCTTCGTACTCGGCCTCCTTGCGGGCCAGATAGCCCCGAATCAGGCGGACGCAGTGGCAGATGCCGGCTGGCGTTAGAAGGTAAGCCACCTTCTTCAGCTTGCTCTCCGAGCGCCGGAAATTGCCGATCTTGATCCAGCCTTTCTTTTTTGCAGTTTCGGATAGCGGCTTGCACGTCGAAGTTCGGCAAGCTGCGTTTTTGATGTCACCAGCGTAAATCGCTTTTCGCGCCACGCTCGATAGATCAGGTCCGGCGGGGAGCCGGCAGAGATCAAGGCGCTTATCAGAACGTTGCTGTCGAGAACGACGCGCAAGCGTCAACGCGCCCGACGCGCATACTGGACGGCCTCGCGGACAATCGTCTTCAGCCGCGCGTATGGGACGGCAGCCGTTCTCTGCTTTACCTGTTCTACCGATTTCTTAAAGATCTGCGCACGCAACGCCTCTTCGATCAGTCGTGACAGGTCGCCGCGCTTCCCGCCACGACGCCCGAGATATGCGCGGACCTCCTGATCGATTTCCGGTGAAACTCTGACCGTCCAGCGAACGCTGTCTTCCATGGCTGTGATGATAGGAGGCATTGTATGGAACGTCAATTCTGAGTGCTCAGTCCTGAGTCGCCATCCACCCCGTCACTAGCCTGCCATCGCGCCCGGCCAACCGCACAAAGACGGCTGGCGTTCCGCGGCGCAGACCGTGCGCAGGCACAGCTGCTCCCACCACCCCGTCACTTCGTGACACCCCTCCTCAGGCAGGAGGGGAGCATGGCGGGGGCTCGCTGACGCGAGCTAGCGTGTCATCGTGAGGTTGGTGACGAAGGGCTACTTGAAGCGCAAGTACGCGCGCAGCGCCTCCAGCCGACCCGCACTCTCGGGGTCACGGCGGGCTCGCTCGCCAGCTTCGCGCACGAATGCCCAGATAACAGCCAGGAATCCTGCCACGAGTGCCGTCAAGATCGTAATGAGAGCCCGCTTGGGCTTGGACTTTCGCTCTGGCTCAACCGCCTTATCCAGCACCTGCACGATGGATATATCCTTCGCTTCGTCAATCTTGGCCGCTTCGAACTGCTGAGTAAGCAGCTCAGTCAATCGCTCCAGGAACTTCATGTCCCGGAAGCGACGGAGATTCTCGAGCCCCGCTGACGTGGTTGCAGCGGGTTTCGTTTCGCCATCTCCACCCTCAAGCTTTGCCAGCTCACGCTTCATGCTGGCGATTTCGTGCCGAAATCGCTCGATATCGGGATGTTGGTCCGTGGCAAAAATGCGAATGGCGCCCAATTGAACTTCACGCAAGGCAATCTGCGCCCGCAATTGGGCGCTGGGTTCCAATATGGCGCGGCTTTGCACATCGATTCCCGCCAATCCCTTGGCGTCGATAGCTTGTCTCAGCGAAACTTCAGCTTGGACCAATTGGTCACGCGTCTGCTTGAGCTGATTTTCGAAGAACAGGCGGCGCTGAGAAGCCTCCGTTATCGCAAGCGAGGTAGTCAGCTTATACAGTTCTTCCACGTATCCGTTGGTTACGGCGGCGGCACGTTTGGGGTCCCTATCCTCAAACTCAATAGTAATGATGCCGTCCCTCCCTGAAGCAATGACCGTCTTATCCGCCAACGTCTTGCGCGTATCAAACATGGTCTTCTTGTCATACACCTTCTGTAGCTCGAAGCGCGCAATGAGATTATCGGCGAGCGTGCGGCTTTTGAGCATCCCTACATACAGGTCATTGGGATTTCGGATACCGAGTTGAGTCGGCGCGGCGCCAATCAACACACCCAACTGGCCAAGCATGGCAGTCGCGGTAGATTGACTAGGCTGCGGCGGGAGAATTTTCGCCGTGGCCATGTAGATGTTCGGCATCAGCAACGTCACGATAACCGCAGCGATTGCCGCGACAAGAGGCAGGCCCAGTATGAGTTTCTTGTGCTTGGCAAGGACGATGAGGAGATCCAGCAAGCTGATCTCCTCTTCGTCGTGGGTCGTGAGTTGTGGATCGTGGGTCGGCGCTTCGCTCATTTAACTACCGTGAGTCCTGATTCGTGAGTCGACAAAAGTCGCGGGCCGTGAGTGGTTCGTGGTTCATGGTCCCAGATATTCGTCGTCACATCAGCACAAGACCGCGCCAATTATCTTGCGCAGGGCCGCCTGATCGCGAGCGCTGAACGTCCCGAGGCGCTTGATGATGAGCGGCTGCTCGATCGTGGCAATGACAGGTTTCATGACTGAGGACTTAAGCAGTCCCGCGGCCTGCCAGTCCTGAATAAGCGCTTCGTGGGCAGCTGCGGGCGGCAGCCGACTCGTGATCGCCATGATCATCGCATCGCGCCGCTCCTGGTTGTAGGCCGCGTTACTGACGATGACAGCGGGACGCTTCTTGGTTCCGGTCTGATCGGTGAACGGAAAAGACACGAGGATGACATCCCGAAGCTGTACGCCGGCATCGTTACCCCGTCTATAGCCGGTCGTAGTCGGCATCCTCGGGGTTATCCCAGACCTTCTTGAATGCAGGTTCCGAGGCCTTCGTCGCGGATTTCACGAAGCGTTGCTCCTCGGCGCGCACACGCAGGAAATCGACAAAATCCTCCACCTCCGCCACTCGCTCGGGTGGTAGGCTCTTGAGCTTTTCAAGAATACTGTCTTCGCTCTGGTTGTTCACGGTGGTTGCTCCTTCGGCGGATAACGGGTCCAGCTTCCCGGTTATCCCGTATTCTACTCGTGGATCGTGGTACGTGGCTCGAGGCTCACCACCCCGGCTGCGGTGCAGCCACCCCTCCTCACTCAGTAAGGAGGGGAATCCCAAATCCTGTGGGTCACGAATCGTGATTCGGCCACCTTACCCCTCACTCCTCACCGGAATCAAAGGTCGCGCAGAACCTTAAGCCCTGCCACTCCCAAGGCAAATTGATAAAGGATCTGTGTCCAGTCCTTGAGGGATTTGGTGAAGCGCCACTTTTCGAGGTCTTCCGGCACGACGATCGCGTCGCCGGGCGTGAGGTGTTCGCCGGTCACGCCGCCACCGAAAAAGGAGCTGGATTGCCGCTGGCTGACCACCGAGCCGTCGGCGCGGATCACGTAGATCGAGCCGGTATCGGCGT
>Ga0209640_10004168_pt1 | contig 12709 bp, 10 predicted proteins | sample RifCSP10_1_FD_184018 | JGI IMG/M metagenome (GOLD analysis project Ga0209640, IMG submission 184018) | Soil microbial communities from Rifle, Colorado - Rifle CSP2_sed 10_1 (SPAdes) (version 2) | ecosystem: Environmental > Terrestrial > Deep subsurface > Rock core/Sediment | place: Rifle... | reverse complement strand
CGGTACGGGCACCTGCACCGACATGCCGTCCGAGCCTGCCGAGAGCAACTTCAAGAACAAGGTGAAGGCGGCCGCCTACCCCACGCACGAGCGCAACGGCATCATCTGGGCTTACATGGGCCCGCGCGAAGTGCCACCGCCTCTGCCCGACATCGAGGCCAACCTGCTCAACACCGACCCGGAGAAGATTAAGGTCCTCTACCGGCCAAACAACTGGATGCAGGGCATCGAAGGCGAGCTGGACACCATCCACTTCGTCTTCTTGCACATGGGCTCCGAGCGGCAGGAAGACCAGACTCCCGGCAGCTTCAACGCCTACCAGTTCGCCCAGCGTGCCGGCAAGTTCGTCGTCAGGGATTCCGATTTCGGCTGCTCCTACGGCGTCTACCGGCCGGCGGAAGCCGATACCTACTACTGGCGCATCGGCCACGTCTTCTTCCCCTTCTACGCCGAGCAGGCGGCAGGCGACCTGGGCCCGATCGCGAAGATGAACGCCTACGTGCCCATGGACGACGACCACACGCTGCAGTGGGAGATCCACGTGCGCACCGATGGCGCCGAGTCTCGCGGCTACAACATGCCGATCAACCGCGGCGAAATGCCGGATGTCAGCCAGAAGCTGCCGCTGTTCACTCACGGCCAGTACGTACCGCAAACCAGCGACTGGTACGGACGCTTCAACCTGACGCAGAACATGGAAAACGACTACATGATCGACCGGGACGACCAGAGTTCGAACCGCAGCTACACCGGTATCCCCGGGATCAGGCAGCAAGACATGGCGATGACCGAGACCATGGGGCCCATCTACACGCGCAACCGCGAGCACCTGGGCACCACCGACTCGATGATCATTAGGGCGCGGCGTCGCTGGATCGCCGCCGCCAGGGCCCTGAGAGATGAAGGAACGATTCCCCCCGGCGTCGACAACCCGGAAGTCTACCGGCAGCGCTCGGGCGAATGCATCCTGCCCCGCAGCGTCGATTGGTGGGAGGGCAGCCGCCCTCTGCGCGAAGTCTGGTCCGTGCCCGAGCTGCAGACCCAGGAGGTGCCGGCCAGCGGCAGCTGATCGGCCCTCTTGCGAACCAGGGACTGCCCGGTTTTCACCGGGCAGTCCCTGTGCTTTATCCGCGGTGTGACTACTCGGCCAGCGGCGGGGCCGCGGTAACGTCGCGCCTTTGACCTACACGGGGCATCCCGCCCACGACCAAACCGCGCCACAGCCGCACCATTAGCAAGGCAACGACCATGGCCCCGCCCAGCGCGTACACCAGGCTCGCCCAGCTGGCGTCCGTGTCGGTGCCGGCGCCGATTCCGTGCACAAGCGCCATGGTGAAAACGGCAAAGGTGCCGTAATGGATCAGTCGCCAGGCTGCGTAAGGCACCAGTGGCCGCAGATAGAACGTCGCGATGACCACGGCCATCAAGTACAGCGACAGCGCCCCGAGCGCCATGTACGCCGGCCGATACGGCGACGCGAACGGCACCAGGAGTTCAACCACAGTGAAGCCGAAGAAAGCGTCCGGCAGCACGATGAAGACGTGGACGATCGTGAGGCAGAGCGTCAACAGAGCCACGAAGCGATGAATGTCGTAGACGGCGTTGCGACGCAGCGATCCCGGCAGGCCGCCCGTCATCAGCAGCCCCAGCGACACGGACACGGTCAGAAGCACGAAGGCGACGAGCCCGGTGGCTCTCGTCAGATACCAGAATGTATGGTCGGTCGCGTCCATCAGACGGCGATCCTTCCGGTCGAGACGCCGTTCTCCAGTCCTGAGCTCGCGCACGTTTGCCCTGCCTTGTCGACGATCAGGCCTTCGACGTCTGCTTCCGCGTTGAGATAGCCTAGCCCTGCCTCTATCCCCAGCAGCAGCGCGACTTTGGCGTGGTAATCAGCCAGCAGCGTGTTGCTCGCAACTGCCGTCACCTGGACCGCATCGCTGGTCGACGAAGCCCAGGTGCGCGTGTCGATCAGGTGGTGCGACCACCCGATCCCGTCTCGCCAGCGGCGCCGCAGGCTGCTCGATGTCGCTACGCCCCGATCCTTGACCCGTAGCACCGTCAGGTCGCGTTGCGGCTCAAACGGGTCGGCAACGCCGACCAGCCACGCGTCGCAGTCTTCCGGTACGCCGGCGCAGTAGACGTCTCCTCCGGCGTTGACCAGGCAAGGCGAGCCCAGGATCGCTGCCAGGCGGTCGACGGCCCAGCCTTTGCCGATACCGCCCAGGTCGATGCCCCCGCCCGCGGGGAGCGTTATCGTTCGCTGCGCCGGCTCAACACTGACGTCACGCCAGGAATACGACTCGCCGAGCCACTCGCCGCAGGCCTGTCGACCGCGTGCCAGTTGCTCGAACGACCGGCCGTAGCCCAGGCTTTCGAGCGCCCGCAGCACCATCGGGTCGAAAACACCGTTCGACGCCTCGGCGAAAGACAGGGCGGCCGTCACGAGCCGCAGCATCGGCGGCGAGACCGTCACCGGCCGGCCCCATGCCGCGTTCAGGCGGCTCAGCTCGCTGCAGGGGTCGAACCGGCTGAACCGAGCCTCGAAGCCCTTGAGCCAGCGCGCCGCCCGCTCGAAGCGGCGCTCGGCATCGGGCCTGGAGCTGACGAGCTCCACGTCGCAGTTCATCGCCCGCAGCGTTCGCGTCGCCATGGTTAGCTCGCGCGGGTGCGTGTATGCGGCTGGCCGGCTGAGATTGTCTCCGAAAGAGCCTGGTTCGGCGTCTCTCGGCTCGCGCCCGGGGCGAAAAACCGTTCGTAGTCCGGCTGCGGCGCGTCCGGGGCCGTCGCTTCGGCGTTGATCTGCGGATTCGACTTGATCAGTCCCAGGAAGAGCAGGAAGAGGCCGGCCGCAAGCGCCGCGATTGTCGCCTTGACCCTGGACTGCTTCCTGAGCTTCACCTGCTCACCCCGCGATCAAGTCGAGCCGGTCAAAGTGACTGCCCAGCACCTGCTCGGGCGAGACCTCGAGCCAGCTCTCGAGGAGGGTCGCGTACACCGAGCGAAAGTCTACGGTGTAACGCAGGTTGCCGTTGTCGAGATTACGCAGGCTCGGCGGCCCGCCGTGGAAGCCGCCCTTGACGCCGTTGCCCATCAGGAACATTGGCCCCGCGGAGCCGTGATCGGTCCCGTCCTGGGCGTTCTCTTGCACGCGCCGGCCGAACTCGGACCAGGTCATTACCAGCACGTCGTCGCCGTGCCCGTGCGCCTCGATGTCCCGCCAGAACGCATCCAGCGCGTCACTCGTATCCTTCAGCAGGTCGGAGAGCGTCTGCGCCTGTTGCGTGTGAGTGTCGAAGCCACCTAGCGTCACGTGCCCCACACGCAGGGGCGACCCCTCGCCACCCGAGTCGACGAGCTCTGCGATCAGGCGCAGGCCGCTGGCCAGGGAGCTGTCCGGGTACTCCACCGCGGGCTCGTAGGCTGCGCCGGCAGCCTTCAGCGCGGTTGAGCTTTCGAGCGCGGTATTCAGCGTCGTGTCTAGCAGCGCAGCGAACGCGGAGCCCGCAGGCTTGTAGACGTCGTAGAGGCGAATCAGGCTGGTACTGCGCGACTTGTCGTTCGCCGCCTGCTGCAGCGCGAACGTGTCAAGACTGGCAACCGCCGGAATGGTCGCCGTAGACGACTCGAAGGCCGAAGGCAGCCTGCTGCCGACGCTCAGGCCGGCCAGCGGATGCCCTCCGAGGTCCGTCAGACCCTCGAAGTAGCGGCCCAGCCAGCCATCGCGCGCCGCGCCCTTGGGGTCGGCGCTCTGCCAGATGTCCATCGCCTTGAAGTGCGAGAAGGTCGGGTCCGGGTAGCCCACGCCTTCGACGACTGCCACCTTGCCCGCGTCGAACAGCTTCTTGAGGCTCGCCAGCGAGGGATGAAACGCGGCGTGGTCATCGACCACCAGCATGTCCTGCTGCGGTATCGCCAGCGCAGGCCGCGCATCCCTGTAGGCAGAGTCCGCGTACGGAATCACCGTATTGAGGCCATCGACGCCCCCGGCTAGCTGAACTATGACCAGCGTACGTCCGCTGCCGGCGCTGTTTTCGGCCATCGCCGCGGCAGCTGCCTTCGCGAACACGCTCGGCACGCCCAGTCCCACCGAGACCGCTGCCAGACCACCCTTCAAGAAATCACGTCTCGTGATCATCACTCCACCTCTCAGGCCAGGTGATACTGGGGCGCGCCCAGAATCAGGTATACCAGGCCGCGCAGCCGCTCTGCCGTCAGCGCCACATCGGCGCCACCGGCGTAGTCGATCAGGACCTGTGTCGCTTCGCCCGGCAGGTTGTTATCGAGCACCAGCGGCAGGTAGTGGCCCATCGCCTGGTTGGCCGTCCCCGTCTCCTGCGACGGCTGCGCCGCCGGATTGGCCCTCCTGCCTCGGTCTGTGGTCCCGCCGGCCGTAAGGCTGTTCAGCAGGTTCAGGCGCGCGAATAGCGTCGAGCTGTTGAGCCAGGAGGCTCCTCCCGGCCAGCCGGCCACGTTGGGTGGTTCCAACGGTGTCTGACCCATGGAGCCGAGGGAGCCGCCATCGCGCCGTCCGCCGGCTGGGGCCGCGAACAGCAGCTTGCCGATCTCCGCCTGCAGGCCCAGCGCCTTGATCGCGCCGATCGCGTACTCGACCGGGCTCTTGACGATGGCGCGGTAGGCGCGCGGCGAGTAGAAAACGTCGGAACGCAGCAGCGCTTCTACAACGGCGCCGATGCTGCGACCGTTCTTCTGGTAGACGTCGACGAACGGCGCCAGTTCTTCGTCCTCCGGGTTGGGGTAGACGAAGTAGGAGAACAGCCGCCGCGTGATGAACTTTGCCGATGCCGGCTGCTCGACGATGATCGAGACGATGTCGTCTGGGCCAAAGGCGCCGGTCTTGCCGAAAAACGTTTTGGCGCCGTTGTCATACAGCCGCGGCGTGAACACGGGCTCCAGCAGCGTCGGCCGGCCGTTGTCGCCGCGCTGACGCGGGATGCGCCAGCCTGTGAAGGCGCGCGCGGCCTCGCGCACATCCTGCTCGCTAAAATTGCCGACACCGAGCGAGAACAGCTCCATCAGCTCTCGGGCATAGTTCTCGTTCGGCGCGGCGCGCACGCTACCGGCGATGTCCAGGTAGACCATCATTGCCGGGTCCTTGGTCACGCCCTTGAGGATGTCTCCGAAGCTGGCGAAGGCATTGCTGCGGAAGAACTCGTTCTGCGTCACCATCGCCGCGGGGTCTTTTACGACGCTGACTTGGCTGGTGAGCAGCCCGTGCCAGAAGAAGGTCATCTTCTCCTGCAGTGGCCGCTTCGTGTTGGCGATGCGCGTCAGCCACCAGATCACCGGCGCGCCGACGTTGCCGCCGTTGACATCGATCCGGTTCGCCAGGGCGACGGCCTCATCGTCGTTAACGGAGGTGAAGTTCACCAGCTCATCGATGGTGCTCTTCAGCCCCATCGCCTGGTAGCGGTCGGACTCGGCCTTGCTGGCGCCGAAGCCGGCGCGTCGCAGCAGGTGGCTCATCCTGACGTCCTCGCGTTCGAGAGCATCTGCTTCATCCGACGCGCCGGTTCGCGCTGGCTCCTCCCCTCCAGAGGTGACGAGGCCCTTGCCGCCGATCGCGTACAGTGCGGCCAGCGCCGCCGCGCTCGCGCCCGCACCAACGACTGCACGTCGTGTTGCCCGGCGTTTGAGGAGAGACTTGTTTGCGTGAGGTTCGGAGTCCACGACCATGCTCCTGGCTGAGGATCGTCTATCGAGAGTGGAATCCTCAGCAAGAGCCACGGAGTAACGGGCGATATCCTAACCAAGTGTTAAATGTACCGATGAGACGAGCAGTTTCTAGAAGGAACACTTATGCGACTCGGAATCAACCTGCCTTACCGCCGCGCTGACGGCAGCGCCCCCACCGCGGCCGAGATCATGGCCCGCGCCCGGCTGCTGGAGGAGGTCGGCTTCGACGGCATCTGGATGGGCGACACGGTCGGCCGCTTCGACTTCGCCGGCATCGACACGCTCGAGTGGCTGGTCGCCGCTGCCGCGGGCACACAGCGCATCGAGCTCGGGACCGCGGTCATGCAGATGCCGCTGCGCTCGCCGGTCGAGTTCGCCCAGCGTCTGATGACGCTGCAAGCCCTCAGCGGCGGACGCTTCGTCGCCGGGCTCGGCGCCGGCTCCACCGCCAAAGACTTCGAGGCCGTCGGCGTCGACTTCACACAGCGCTTCAGGCTCCTGCGCGAAGGCGTCAGCACGATCAAGCGCCTGCTCAACGGCGAAACCGTCGGCGAGACCAACCTGCACCCATGGCCCAACCTGAAAGGCGGGCCGCCAATTGTCATCGGCGCCTGGGGCAGCGGCCGCTGGGTGCGGCGTGCGGCCCAGGAATATGACGGCTGGATGGCCTCCGGCTTCAACACCAGCCTCAACACCCTGCGCGACGGCATTCAGCGCTACCGCGACGCCGGCGGCACCGGCCGGACGCTGGTCGCGACGGTGAACGTCAACCTGCGCGCGCCTCACGACCGCTTCGACCCGGACGGGCGTTTTCACCTCAACTGCCCGCCGGACGAGGCCCGCGAACGCCTCGCCCGGCTAGCGGAGCTGGGCTTCGACGACGTCCTGATGTCGAGGCTCAACTACAGCGATGAGGACTGGCCAGAGGCCGACCTGCGCGAGCTGCGCAGCCTGCTGTCGCGCGACCCCAGGTCGGCCAGCTAGCCACGCACAAACCGCCGCCGGAAGGCGTATCTTGTCCGGCGAGCCCCGCGTTCGAAGCAGGAGGAAGATAGTGGCAGAGCTAGCAGACGTCTGGCGAATCTTCACGCTTTCGGACGGCCGCAGCAGCATGGAGTGCCTCAGGGTCAAGCTTGAAGGCGGGCGCTCCAGCCTCTTCGCCGGCACCGGCGTCCAGATCGTCTCCATGTCGGCCAACAACGAAGTGCCCTGGCACACCGGGCCGCGGCGTCAGCTGATTGCGACAATCGGCGGCGAAGGCGAGATCGAAACCGGCGACGGACAGAAGCTGGCCGTCAAACCCGGCGTGATCACGCTGATCGAGGACCTGACAGGTAAGGGGCACATCACGCGCAACGGGCCTCAGGGGCGCCTCTGCGTCTTCATGCCCCTGGCCGAGGACGCGAAGGTCGAATAGCGCGCCACACGCCAACCGCCGCGGATAGCAAGCAGGAGATCAAAGATGAAGCGTAGCGAAGGCCGGATTCTCACGAGTCACGTCGGCAGCCTGCCGCGTCCGATTGAGCTAATCGACATGAACAAGGCCCGATTCGAGGGCGGCGCCGTGGACGAGGCCACATTCAACCGGACGCTGGCGCAGTCGGTTGCCGGCGTCGTGCGCAGCCAGCGCGAAGCCGGCATCGACGTGGTCAACGACGGCGAATTCGGCAAGGCCTCGCGCAGCACCATCGACTACGGTCCCTGGCAAAGCTACGCCTACGAGCGACTCGGCGGCTGGGAGCGCGGGCCTGTGACGACGGCGAACCCGCTGGCGCAGCGACGGGAACGGCAGCTGTTCCCCGGCGCCTACAACGAGATCACGATGAGCAACGCACCTGCCGTGGCCGTCGGGCCCGCGCTGTTCACCGGCCCGATCATCTACGTGGGCAAGGACGCCGTCGACCGGGACCTCGCGAACCTCAAGGCGGGGCTCGCTAACTCAGGCGCCGAGGAGGCGTTCGTGACCAGCGTCGCGCCGGGCAGCTTCGCCAGACGGCTGAACCGTTACTACAAGAGCGATGAAGAGTTCCTCTTCGCGCTGGGCGAGGCGATGCGCGAGGAGTACAGCGCCATCGTCGGCGCCGGCTTCGTCCTGCAGCTGGACGACCCTGGCCTGCCGGACAGCTGGGACATGTTCAACCCCGAACCGCCGCTCGCCGAGTACAAGCGCTACGCGAGAAGCACCATCGAGGCGCTGAACAACGCACTGCGAGGGCTGCCTCAGGACCGCGTTAGATACCACATCTGCTGGGGCAGCTGGCACGGCCCCCACACCACGGACCTGCCGCTCAAGGACATCGTCGACCTCATGCTCGAGGTCCAGGCGGGCTGCTATTCCGTCGAAGCCGGCAACGTCCGCCACGAGCACGAATGGAAGGTCTGGCAGGACACTAAGCTGCCGGACGGCAAGCTGCTCATGCCGGGCGTCGTCAGCCACGCGACCAACGTCGTAGAGCACCCAGAGGTTGTCGCCGACCGCATCGTCCGCTACGCCAAGGTCGTGGGCCGCGAGAACGTCATTGCCGGCACCGATTGCGGACTCGGCGGCCGCATCCACTCCGAGATCGCCTGGGCCAAGCTCCGCTCGCTCGGCGAGGGAGCCCGCCTCGCCAGCAGGCAGCTCTGGGGCTAGCGGGCGCTTCCGCCCCTAAGGCCGATACTTCTGGATCGACGACTCGTCGACGTCGGCCACGTAGACGGTACGTCCCGGGAAGGAAGCTATGACCTCGGCGTTGGTCTCCTCGTCGTAATGAGCCCAGACGACGTTGCCGTCGAAGTTGACCGTGTTACGGTCCCAGACGGTGTTGTAGCAGCCGAAGCCGTTGTACCTGCCGCACGACTTCACGAGGATCAGCGCGTTCTTCGGCTTCAGCAGCTTCTCCAGCTTGAGCAGCCGGTCGTCGAAACCGTAGATGAACTCCACCTCGCTGAGGTTGTTCTGCACCTGGGGCACGTCCAGCTCCGTCCAGTCCTTGTGCCAGCCGAAGAGCCAGCCACCCGTACCCCAGACCACCAGGACTCCCAGGCAGCTGTAAACGACGAGATAGCCCGCCCAGCGCGCGTCGCGGCTGTCGCCTGCCAGGCGCGCGCGCAGACGGGTCGCGGCATCCCCCAGCAGTCTCGCGCCTAGGTCAGCGCCGCGCACGGTCAGCAGGATCAGGAAAGGCACCGCCTGGTACCAGTAGCGCGGACCCATATACAGCATGCCGGTGGCGTACAGGATGTAGACGACCGCCACGAGAACCGCGCAGGCCAGCAAAAAGTAGTCCCGTTTGTCGCGCGTCCCCAGCAGGAACGGCAGCATCACGAAGCTCAGGCCTACCCACGCCGGCCAGGCGTTGAAGACCAGGATTAGCCCCATAAGGTGCGACTGCATAGTCCGCAGGCCAATGTCGTAGGTGTGACCATTGACAAAGCCGAGCGTGTCGGCGCCCCAGGCAACGTAAGGCGGCGTCAGCGGGTCGCCGGTGATCGAAGCGTTATAGCCGAGCATCGCCAGCACCATCACGCCACCGCCACACAGAAAGGCCCCGACGTACTTGAGGTTTTCGCGCCGCGTCTGCACCGGCCACAGGTAGCTCGCCAGCACGACGCCGAACGGCGGGATCAGCATGGCGGCTTCCACGGTGCGCGTGTTCAGCGCCAGCCCGAAGAACAAGCCTGCCAACGCCCCGTAAAGCACGGGCCGCTCCCGTTTCAGCAGAAACAACAGCGACAACAGCATGAAGAACGTCCACGTGTTGTGCGACATCAGATTGCTCGACTGCATCAGGAAGAACGGCGACCCTGCCAGGAGCACGGCGCTGATCAGCCCGGTACGCGTGTCGTAGAGACGCCGGCCCACGAGAAAGATCAGCACAACGCAGCCTGCCCCGACGATCGGCGGGATCAGCCACATCGCCCCGATGATCGCGCCGGGCACCAGGATCAGCGGGTGTCCGAAGGGATACAGCGTCGCCCAGTGGCCGTTGTGCTCCACCATGAAGTTCGGTATCCAGGCGTAGAACGCCTCCTTAACCGGCGGGAGCGTCCCGACGATCTTTCCTGCTGCGAAAAGCTTTGCCTGGAACATGTAGCTGGACTCATCTGGCAGGTGGGGCACGTGCTCGTAGTACACGTAGATGATGTACAGAGTCAGCGCGAAAGAGCCCACCGCCAGCAGCATCACCAGCTTCAGCGGCCACTGTGCTCCCGCGAGGCGGACGCCGACAGCCTTCGCGGCTCGGACTTTCTCCAGGAGCCGCGAAGCCAGGCCGGCGAACCTTCGCTCCGTCAGCGCCAGCGCCGTCGACGCCACTACACCGACAACGCCTCCGATCAGCAAGAATGGGTACGACTTCAGGAGCATCGCGCTCAGTGACCTGTACATCTGGGTCCTGTTGGTCTGAATCCGGTCGGCGAAGAACGTGCCCGTCCAGTCACCGTTCGCTGTGTAGCCCTCGAGGTAGATCGGAAAGTCGCGCACCAGGTCGGCGCCGAAGTTGATCCCGCCTTCACCGGAAAGGCGAGCGCCGATTTCCAGCGCCCAGGTGTTGCGATACTTCACGGTCAGGATTTGGTCGCCCCAGCCCGCGTCTTTGAAGACGATCGTGTTGTGCCACGGCCCCGCCGTCGCCGTCAGGACACCATCCTGGGCCTTGAAATCCCCCTCTGTAATCTCCCAGCGCGGGTCGTAGAGATTCTTGAAGTCCTCGCGGTAGAGCTCCTTGCCCTGCAGGTCTGTGACAACGACGGAGTCAACGCCCTGCGGATGCGGCACGGCCGGATTGGGCTTTAGCAAAGTCAGCGAGATCGAGCCCTGAGCCGGTGCCTCCAGCAGAGTACGGGGTGGTTCTCCGGGCTTATTGGTCGGCAGGATCTGCCGGCCATCGATCAAGACGCGGAAGCGATTGCCTTCCATCTCGATACTTACGGTGCTGGTCTGGCCGCCCCGGCTCCACAGCCCAGCGGCAATCGCCACGAGATTCACCAGAACCGCGATGAGGACGCCGGTAGCAAGACCTCGACCTATGAGTTGCGCTATCCGTGTGCGCTGAGGAATCCGGCCTGGTTCCGCCATGTGCCCCGCTGTTAGCTTTTGTCAACCACGAGGATCAGCGATGTGACTGCGCTTTCGAGTATGCCTTGCGGAACGCCTTACGGTCGATGCCCCCGTCTGCATTCCGGAGATCGCCCACACAGTCTGCAGACGGCAGCGTCCCCGGCCTGCTTCAGTGCGACACCCCAGGGGGCAACTCCTGTTCCGGTTCGGAGACGGCTGCTTGCCCTGCCGGCCGCAGCTTGTAAACCGCGCCGTTGCCAACCTGCGCGACCCTGTCGTACCGGCGCTGCACGAACGCGGCCAGGGCACGGTCGATGCGCTCGAATCGCTCTTTCGTGACGGGGCCCAACGGTTTGGGCCGGGCATCTGAGCAGAGCAGGATGAACTCAGGTGGCCTGCGGTTCAGCTGCCCCATCAGCTCTGGAAACTTCTTGTCGTCTTCGAGCATGTAAGTCGACGTCACGTACCGAGACACGGGCTTAAGGTGCGAGAGCGCGTAGACCCAGGGATACTCTCCCCAGATGTAGGCGCTCTGGCCCTCGGCGTCCAGACGGTCGAGCTCCTGGGCCAGCGCCAGAGACGTGTTCACACGCTTATCGAAGTAGGCGTTGAAATCACGCTCCGACTCACGTCCGATTGCGTATTCGAAGACGTGATCGTAGTACCTCAGGCCCTTGGTCCAGTGGCGGCCCAACGTGTCGTAGTACACGCCGTTGACCACGACGTACCAGGAGACGGCGATCGCGGCGGCGAGCGCGACCGCAGGACGCCAGCGCAACGCTGAGCCTCGCTGAAATGACGGCAGGCTCACACCCGCCGCGAGCAGGGTCAGAGGCGGGAAGCTCTGCAGCAAGTAGTGAGAGTAATCTTTGCCATTCATCAGCGAGCCGACGAAGGCAAATCCGAACCACAACGCCGCCAGTCCCCAGGCTGGAGATGGCTCGCCTCGCCTTCGAGACCAGAGCAACAATGCCAGCGTGGTCGCCAGCGGCAGGAGCAAGAAAGGCCAGTACTTCAGCTCCAGCCGATTGTCAGCCGGCACGTACTGGAAGAAGTAGGAGACGTTCGCGTCCCAGAACCAGTGAAAAGAGCCGAGCAAGGCAAAGCCCGCCGTAGCGACGCAAACGGGGGCGAAACTCGCGATCAGCAGCACGGCGAGGCTCCGCGGCCGCAGAGCACCCTCCAGCCAAAGCCAGATCGCGACCGCCGGCAGGGCCAGTGCCGCGGGCTGGCGGATCAGCGCGGCCAGGCCGAACAGCACGCCGGCGCCAAAGCAGGCCCTCAACGTCACCTCGCCCTGGCTGCGACCGCTCAGAACCAGGATCAAGACGCCGGCGGCCGCTAGCGGGATCGAGAAGATCTCCGACAGAGCGAGGTTGCCCTCCCAGAACGGCACCGCCAGCATCACCCCCAGCAGCAGCGACGCCACGAGCGATCGCCGCCAGCCGATGACCTGGCCCCCCAGCAGGAACATCGCGAACTGAGCCGACAGCGCGGCAATCGAGGCCGCCAGCCGCAGCTGCAGCACGCCAACGCCGAAGAGCTTGAAGATGCCCGCGTACAGGTAAAGGAACAGCGGCGGCTTGCTCTCCCAGGCCTCCGCATACAGGCTCCGTCCTCGAACGATGCCTTCAGCTACACCGGCAAACGTGCCTTCATCCGTGTGCCACGCTGGTTCGATGAAGCTGGGTACGCGCAGCAGGAAGACCATCGCGCAACCAGCGAGCGCCAATATCAACGTCCTGCGGTCTGGGATGTGAGCGAAGGACGGTGTCGTGCTCAAGTCGGGTTACCAGTAATTGGTATCGACGCGCTGCCGGTTATACGCAGGTCCGCTGCTGAGAAGCGGGCTCATTCTTTTCTAGCCATGGTAAGGACTGAGAGACCTATCGGCAGTCCCTTCCGGGCTATGAGCGGTGCTTCCTGGGCCAGCAGCCACCCGAGGGCGCTGTTCAGAGGCTCGGGAACCTG
>Ga0209640_10004167_pt1 | contig 12713 bp, 13 predicted proteins | sample RifCSP10_1_FD_184018 | JGI IMG/M metagenome (GOLD analysis project Ga0209640, IMG submission 184018) | Soil microbial communities from Rifle, Colorado - Rifle CSP2_sed 10_1 (SPAdes) (version 2) | ecosystem: Environmental > Terrestrial > Deep subsurface > Rock core/Sediment | place: Rifle... | reverse complement strand
TGTCCGATGGTTTGGGACAGCCAGTGCTATCGATATGCTTGTCGCCGTCAGCACCAGCATCGCCAGAATGGTTACAGACGGCCACAGGAAAAGTTTCCTGAACGTGGGTGTCTCTCCGGCGGCCATGTCCGGCACGTGGCCCATTTTTCCCTTTAGCTGTCGCCAGAAGGATGGCTGGATCGTCGGACGGTTACGCGAGAACAACATGATTCATAGTCCTGCCACTGGAAGACGTGCGTATAAGGAGCCTGATCAAGCCATCATAGCAAATATCGTGTTGCATGCCGTCATCGAGCGCGGCACGAGAATCCGCATGTCCGCGCACAGTGGGGTGATTGGGCAGGGCGGGACGGGAATCGACCGTCAGGAACCTTGCGGTTTTGCGGGCAGGTGACGTGGGTCATTCGGGTTTACAAAGATGAACTCGTGCTGCCCGGCGCTGATTTCAACATAATCGACGGTTGCGCCGCGCAGCAAATCCTTGCAGGACTCGGAGATCAGCACATCGATACCTTCCGAGGTGTAGATTTGATCCTGACCACCCATGTCGTCAAAACCCATGGCATACTCGATATTACCGTCATCTTCGCGCTTGGCGGCGAGACGAAGGTACATGTCTTCCGCGTCGGCCAGTTCAGAGGCCTTGCGAATCTGCGTCGCGGCCTGGGGAGTAATGGTAATCATGTTCGTGGTTCCTTGTTGGAAGGGAAGGTCATGAATCCGCTGTCATCCGGCCGGCGTTCTGCGCGGCCCGGTGACGCCGGACGAACTCGACAAATCGGGCAGTCCAGTGGTTGTTGTCGACGTCGCGCATGTGCGTGTAGCTGGCCAGTACGTTGCGGTACACGATGCCATCGTGCCGGCCATCGATGCCGGTGCCGCGGGTCACGTCGTAGGCGTATACAAGATCACCGGCCACGTTCTCAAGTGTCGAATAATGGAATTCATGGGCGCGAATTTCAATTGCGGAGTCCGTGGCGCGAGGCCAGGGCGACTTGCCGGTTTCGCGCAGTTTCACGTAGCCGCGTCCCTGCGGGCGCTCGTGCATCACGGTGTCACCCGGTATGGCGCCGACCATTTCACATTGCGAGCCTTGCCAGCGGAGACTGCGGCTGAGATACATGAGCCCGCCGCATTCCGCATAGACCGGCAGACCTGAATCGATCGCCTGTCGAATTTCCTTCCGCAGACTGCGGTTGGCCTCCAGCGCCTGCATATGCACCTCGGGGAAACCACCGCCGATGAACAGTGCATCCACCTCTGGGAGATGCGGATCCTTGAGCGTATCGAAGAATACCAGTTCTGCGCCATGCCGGCGCAGGGCGTCGAGATCGTCCGGATAGTAGAAGGCGAATGCTGCGTCACGTGCGATGCCAAGCCTTACTGGAGCCGCGCGCAGCGCGTTCGGCGCGCCTCCCGCTTGCGGGAGAGGGAATGAGGGTGAGGGCTCCCTTTCGATAATGCCTGAATCCACTTTTCCGTTTTCCGGAGCGGCCAGGGAGACGACTGCATGGATGTGCGTGGCAGAACCGTCCCAGGAGCGACTGTCGGGGGCTGTATCCTGAACACGCGAAACAGGCAGCTTCGGAGCAGATGCAGCGATTGCCAGCAATCGGTCGAGGTCCACCTGTGCTGCAATCGCTTTCGCAATGGCATCGATTTTGGTGCGTGCCTCGCAGGCTTCATTGCTGGGTATCAACCCAAGATGGCGCTCGATGATGGCGAGATTGTTATCATGATGAACCGCGCCAATGACCGGCACATCGGTGTAATGTTCAATTACGGCGCGCAGTTTGCGTTCGTGGCGCGCACCGCCCAGCTGATTCAATATTACACCGGCAATCCGGATGTCACGGTCGAAGGCCTGGTAACCGAGGATCAATGGCGCCACCCCGCGCGTCATGCCGCGCGCATCGATGACCAGGATCACGGGCGCAGCGAGCAGTTTGGCGAGCGCGGCATTGCTGTTGCTGCCATCCAGATCGAGCCCGTCGTACAGGCCCTTGTTGCCTTCGATGACAGCGATGTCGGTGAAGCGGGAATACTCAGCGAAGTTCGAGAGAATCTCCTCGTTCTGCATGAGGAAGAAATCGAGATTGTGGCACGGTCGCCCGCTGGCGAGACTTAGCCACATCGGATCGATGTAATCCGGGCCCTTTTTGAAGGGCTGAACCTTCAGACGGCGTTGTACGAGCGCGGCGCACAGCCCTAGGGACAGGGTGGTTTTTCCGGAGGATTTGTGGGCAGCAGAGATGAGGAGGCGGTTCATACTTTATCCTAAAAACGGATTTAGCCGCAGATGAACGCAGATTAGCGCAGATTAGCGCAGATTAGCGCAGATGAATCATGCTGTTGATGCACCGAGGCCATTCACCCTTTTGGCGGACTGGCGAATACAGGCAGCGCAATGAATATCCGCGTTTATCTGCGGCTGACTGCTTTTTCCAGGTTTATAAGTATGAACTTCCGCCGCAGAGACGCAAAGAACACGAAAGATGACGGACTTTAGAAAACCGATGTTTTGCCCGGTTTTCTCTGCGTTCTTTGTGCCGTGCATGGATGCACCAATGTCGCGAAGTGCATGGATGCGCGAGAGCGACCGTCTCTGCGGCAGATGCTTTTAACCAGGCTTGTGATGAGGATCGACGTCCGCGTCCGCCAGGCTCTGTGGCAGAAACGGCAGCACCTTGACGGCAAACGCGGTCATGCCGAGCGCCAGGCCAATCCCGCCGATGCCGAGCAGTATTTCCGGCAGGCTGGGCGTGTACTGCGCCACCACGCCATCGTAGAAGCTGCTGCCGATGATTTCCTTGTCCGGAAACAGTGGCATGGGGAACGCCTGCCCGCCGACAATGGTGACATACATCTGCGCCAGCCCGCCGACAATCACCAGAACCGCGGATAGCGCAATCATGGCGCGCGAGCGGCCGAGTTTCGAGTACAGCAGCACCAGCGGGATCACCCCGCCAATCAGGATCTGTCCGATCCAGAACAGGCGCGTGTAGATGCCGCCATCGAGCAGAATAAAACGCTCCACGTCGTGCTTGCCAGTCATGTACAGATTGGTGAGGTGATATGCCACCACGAAGTACAGGACACTCGCCACGAACACCCCGAGCAGGTTCTTGAGACGCGCCACCATCACATCGCCGAGCGGCCGGCCGGTCCAGCGCGTCGCGGCAAACAGTACGAGAATGAAGATCGCCAGCCCATAGGCGAACGACATGATGATGAACATCGGCGCGTACAAGGCGCTGTCATAAGCCTCGCGCGCGACCAGGAAACCGAAAATCGAGCCGGTACCGGTGGTCAGGGTCAGGCGCCACAGGAATGCCGCCATGCCGGCGGTCTTTGTGTAATCATTGAAGCGCCGCTCGAACATCATCCACAGATAGACGGCGACGACGGCCATGAAACCGATGTACAGAATGATGTTCCAGGCAAAAATCGACTTGAAGTTGTAATAGGACATGGCCACGATCAGCCGCTCCGGCCGGCCGAGATCGAGCACCAGCACAGCGAGGCCGCCCGCCAGCAGCGTGATGGCGAGCAGGCCGGACAGGCGCGCGAGCGGTTTGTACAAGTGGCGTCCGAACACCGATGCGATCGAGGCGACGTTGAGGGCGCCCGACGCGGCGACAATCAGGAACACCGCGAACACATGCGGTGTGCCCCAGATCACCTGGTTGCTCATGCCCGTGACCCAGTGACCGTTGTGCTCCATGTACCAGGCCGCGCCCAGGCCGGCGGCAATCAACGCGCCCAACAGGGCGAGCAGGGCAAGGAACCCGATGCTGCGGCCTTCGATCTTGAGGTAGTGAACGTATGCCATAGCGGTTCAGTAGTTCTCAGATGCCCTGATAACGGACACCGGTGTTGAGTTTGAGGTCGGCGCGCAGTTGCGTGGACGGCTGGCTGCCGAGACGCTTGCTGATCTCGCTGCCGGGGTCCTTGAGGTCGCCGAACAGAATGGCCTGATGGCCTTCCTTCTTGCAGGCGTCGGCACAGGCAGTGCTGCCATCGCCGCGGTCCACCTTGTGCACGCACAGCGTGCAGGATTCGACCGTGCCCTTGCCGCGCGGCGCATGCGCCTTCTGACCGGTAGTGACCTCGTGAATGAACGAGCGCGCCTTGTACGGACAGGCCATCATGCAATAGCGGCAGCCGATGCAGATATGCTTGTCGACCAGCACGATGCCATCGGCGCGCTTGAACGAGGCGCCAGTCGGACAGACATCCACGCACGGCGGGTGCTCGCAGTGCTGGCACATGAGCGGCAGGGACTGGACGTGCCCGGTCTGTTTGTCCTTGAGGGTAACCTTGCGGATCCACTGCGCGTCGGTGGCCGGACGGTTGTGGCCGGTGACGCCGTTCTCATCGTGGCAGGCGTCCACGCAGGACGTGCAGCCGTCCGCGCACTTGCTGGCATCGATGAGCAGGCCCCAGCGGTGCAGGGAGGTCACCGCTTCCTCCGGTGAACGTGCCTGCGCGAGTTCAATCAATCGCAGGCCTGGCGCCAGCGCCGTCGCCGCGACGGCCGCACCGCCCAGACCCAGAAACTGCCGGCGGTTGATACTCATGGTTTCTTGCCTTTGGCCTGTCGTGAGCCTGTCGCGCCGGCCGATTCGCCAGCCTTCTGTTGCGAGACATTCAGGGCACGCACCGTCGAGGACGAGGGCGCCGTAACGCTGCCTGCTTCACGCAGTGCGGAATGGCACTCGAAGCAATCGAGTTTCACCGCCGCGTAGGCATGACAGCTCTCGCAAAAGCCGTCCTTGCCGAGCACGCTCTCGGTCTTGGCATCGGCGTGGCAGTCGACACAATTCCTGAGGCTGTGCTTCGTCGTGCGAATGCCCTGGTGCATCGTCTGGTCACGCTGATGCAGGATGTACTTCATGTGATCGCGGCGCATCACCTTGGTCGGTTCAACGCACTGTTCGGCCTTGCCGGTGTTGGCCTTGAATGCCGGCAGCGGCACGCGTGCGGACTTCCTGTCGTCAGCGGCGTATACCGCCGACGACAGCATGGCCAGCACGGTGCACAGCACAAGGAACAGTCGCTTCATTTCACTTTTCCTATTGCACTTTTCACTGCCGTTAGTTAATGGTCGCCCATGCCCATCTTGATGTAGCCGGTCGGGCAGACATCCGCACAGATGTGGCAGCCGATACACAGATCGTAGTCGGTGTACACGTAACGTCCCATGGTGGCCTCGGCCTTGGGTGTGCGCTTGACCGCGGTCTGCGGGCAGTAGATGACGCAGTTGTCGCATTCAAAGCACATGCCGCAGCTCATGCAGCGCTTGGCTTCAGCCACGGTCTGCGCTTCATCGAGACCGACCATGCGCTCCTCGAAATGGCCCAGCACTTCCTCGGCGCTGGGCACCTTCTCGGTGCGCTTGATGCGTTCCACGAACGGGAAGTGACCGAGGAACAACTCGTCGGCGTGACACACCTCGGCATCGCCGCGATCCTCGTAGTTGTGTACGGCGAATCCGCCAACCGCCTTGCCAGCGAGCGATGTGCCGCGCAGGCCCTGGTCGATCGGGCGCGGGCCTTCGGCCTCGGACGGCTTGAATGGCTTCGGCGACAGACCGGTTTCCTGCAATTTGGCCAATAGGCTGAAGTGATGCACGTCCACCTTCGGACGCTTGGCCATGTCTTTCTTATTGAGGTACAGGTCAATACTGTCCGCGGCGATTGAGCCCTGGCCGATGACGGTGGTGAGCAGGTGCGGGCGGATAATGTCGCCGCACACGAAGAAGCCCTGCTTGCCCGGCACCTGGTAGAACTTGTCGGCGTTGATCAGGCCCTTGCCGTTGTCGAAGCCATCCAGGCCCTCGAAGTTTCCGGCCTGGCCGATGGCGGAGACGATCAGATCGGCCTCCAGGTCCATCTCGCTGCCCGGTATCTCAACCGCCTTGCCGCTCGTGTAGTCGAGCTTCACGACGCGCAACGCCTTGGCGCGGCCCTGGTCGTCGAGAATCACCTTGACCGGCGAGAGCGCGCCCTGAATGGCAATGCCTTCGCGCTGCGCATCGTCAATCTCGTGCTTGGCGGCGTTCATCTTGTCCACCGGCTGGCGTGAAATCAGCAGAACCTCGGCGCCGTCCTTCTTCGCGGTCACGGCCACGTCGTGCGCGGTCTGGCCGAGCACCACGTACTCGGGACGTTCCGTTTCCTTCATGTCCTTGATGTAACCGAGGCGGCGCGCGACCGAGGCCACGTCGATCGAGGTATCGCCGCCGCCGATCACCACCACGCGCCCGGCCACGGCCTTGAGGCGACCCTGGTTGAAGGCCTCGAGGAACGCCACGCCGCTGATGCAGTTGGCGGCGTTGCCGCCTTCGACCGGCAACATGCGACCGGCCTTGCAGCCGATGGCGAGCAGCACGGCGTCGTACGTGGATTCGATGTCCTTCAAAGGAACATCCTTGCCGACGCGCGTCTTGAGCTTCACCTCGACACCCATGTTGACGATGCGGTCCATCTCGCCGTTCAGCGATTCGCGCGGCAGGCGATAGCCCGGCACGCCGTACTTGGCCATGCCGCCGAGCTCGTCGTGATCGTCGAATACGGTGACGCCGTGGCCCTTGCGGCGCAGCTGGTAGGCGGCCGCGAGACCGGCCGGGCCGCCGCCGATGATGGCGACCTTCTTGCCGGTATCCGGGCCGGCCGTGAAGGCGAACTTGTTCTTGAGTGCATAGTCGCCGATGAACTGCTCCACCGCATTGATGCCGACATAGTCCTCGACGGAATTGCGGTTGCAGCCGGTCTGGCAGGGCGCCGGGCACACGCGGCCCATCATGGATGGGAACGGATTGGCGTCGGTGAGGCGGCGGAAGGAGTACTCCTGCCACTTCACGTCTTTCGGCGGCTTTTCGATGCCGCGCACGATATTCAGCCAGCCGCGAATGTCTTCGCCCGATGGGCAGCTCGCCTGGCAGGGCGGTGTCTTGTGCACGTAGGTCGGACACTTGTCGGTTGCGTCGGCTTTGAAAATGACGTCATTCATCCGGCGCCAGGTGTGGTCGCCGTCTTTATAACGACGCCAGGTGTGGCCCTGGGTTGCGTCTTTGGTCTTGTCAGCGGGAGTTGCCATCGTACGGATCTCCTGATTGTCGCGTTAAGCTGTAATTTAAGAAATAGATCGGTTATTTGTCGGCAGGCGTGAGCCGGATCGCATTGCTGACCAGTCCGTGCACGCTCTGGATCATGCCCATCTCGAATTTGTAGTAGGGCAGTACCTTGGTGAATTGCGCCTTGCAGATGGCACAGATCGCCGCCATGTGGGTTACGCCATTTTCCTTGACCACCTCGTTCAGTGCCTGCATGCGCGGCATCGCGCCTTTGACGCGCAACTCCAGGAGGTCGTCGGTGAGCAGTCCGCCGCCGCCGCCGCAGCAGAAGGTGGCTTCCTGGGTCGTCTCGGGAGACATGTCCACGAAGTTGTTGACCACCGCCTTGATGACTTCGCGCGGAATGACGAACTGCCCGCCCGGCATGTCGCCCATGCGCGAGGCGCGCGCGACGTTGCACGAGTCATGAAAGGTGACCACCTTGTCATCGTTCGCGGACTTGTCGAACGTCAACGCGCCTTTCTGGATCAGGTCGTAGGTGAACTCGCAGATATGCTGCGGGATCGGGTAACGCGGATCGAGGAAGTCAAACGGACCGGCGAGTGTGTTCCAGAAGCTGTAGGCCACGCGCCAGGCATGGCCGCATTCGCCGACGATTATGCGCTTCACGCCGAGATCCAGGGCGGCCTTGCGAATACGCAGCGCTACCTTGCGCAGGTTGTCGTGCGAACCGATGAACATCGAGAAGTTTGCGGCTTCCGAGGCGTACGACGACAGCGTCCAGCTGACACCGGCGGCATGGAATACCTTGGCGTAGCCGATCAGCCCATCGATGTGCGGTTCGGCGAAGAAGTCCGCCGACGGGGTGATCAGCAGGATCTCGGCGCCCTTGACATCGAGCGGGAATTTCACGTCCACGCCGGTCTCGTCTTTCACGTCCTCTTCGAGGCCTTCGAGGGTATTGGCGAGCGCCGGCTCGGGCAGCCCGAGGTTATTGCCGATCTTGTGCAGCTTGCCGATGATTTCGTTCGAGTAGCGCTGGCCCACGCCGACCGAGTCCATGATGTCGCGCGCGGCCATGGAAATTTCGGCGGTGTCGATGCCGTACGGGCAGTATACCGAGCAGCGCCGACACTGCGAACACTGATGGAAGTAGTTATACCACTCGTCGAGCACATCCTTGGTCATGTCGCGCGCGCCCACCAGCCACGGGACAACCTTGCCGGCGAAGGTGTAGTAGCGGCGATAGACGCTGCGCAGCAGATCCTGGCGTGCCACCGGCATGTTCTTCGGATCTTCGGTGCCGAGGAAGTAGTGGCACTTGTCAGTGCAGGCACCGCACTTCACGCACGAGTCGAGGAACACCTGCAGCGCGCGCGATTTGGAAACCAGCTCGCCGAGCTTGTCGACCGCTTTCTGCTCCCAGTTCTCCACCAGTTCGCCCGGAAAACCGATCGCGGTCTGATACTCGGCCTTGGCGACGAACGTCCGGCTGTGCGCCATGCTGTCGGCGCGCAGCAGCGGAATGACCGGGTACTCGCGCAGTGCAGGGGTCTCGAAATTGGCCATGACTCAGGCGTCCGACTTGCTGTTGTCGTATTGCGCGGACCAGCCGGCGACGTGGCGCTTTTCGCGCGGGTTGTCCACCTGGTTGCGGGTCGGGCTGAAGAACACGCCGGGGGCGTGCAGCAGTTTCGACACCGGAAATACGATCATGAGCAGGGCAACCAGCGCGAGGTGCACCAGCAATGCCGGATCGTTCGGCAGCGGCTGCCAGCTGAAGCGCATCAGGCCGAGGAAGAATGCCTTGAGTGCGACGATATCGGTGTGCGCCAGATAGCGCATGGCGATGCCGCTGCCGCCAATCGCGACCAGCAGGGCGAGCATCAGGTGATCCGACGGGCCGCTGATGTAGCGCACCCGGTCCACCAGGACGCGCCGTGACCACAGGCCCAGCAGGCCAGCGACCATGCCAAAGCCGGTGAAGGTCGTGAACCAGTGCAGCAGCGGCACGAAGAACCAGACCGGTTCGGTGAAATAACGCAGGTGCCAGAGCAGTTCCACGAACAGGCACAGGTGGAACACCCAGCCGAACAGCCAGGTCCACTTGCTGGATTTGAACAGACTCTCGAAGACCGTAACTTCGCGCACCATGCGCATCGCCACGCCCAGGCGCGTGGTGGGAGCAGGGGTGGTCGGGATCTTGAGCGGCTGCGGCGTGCGCGCATAGATGGCAATCTTACGCAGCACGCCAATGACGAGAATTGCCGTCGCGGCGTAGAACAACAGCGCGTAAAGAACGGTCACGGCCGACATCGCAATCCCCGAGTGTGATCGATGTTAAGCAGGCACGCGGGGCATGTGCGCGCCCCGCGCGTTGCAGCGGTTATTACTTCAGACGCAGCCAGTCGGCTTCGGCAGACCGGCGTATTTGCACGCCTGCTTGGCCGGGCCGTACGGGAACAGCTCGTACAGGTACTTGCTGGTGCCCTTGTCGGCGCCGAGCTTCTTGCCGATCGCCTTGGTCAGCACGCGCACGGCCGGAGCAATCTGGTATTCCTCGTAGTATTCGCGCAGGAAATTGATCACTTCCCAATGGCTCGGGGTCAGCTCGCAGTTGTCGATCTTGGCCATTTCCGTGCCGATTTCCTCGTTCCAGTCGGTGCGGTTGACGAGATAGCCTTCCTCGTCGACTTCCACGGTCTTGCCCGATACGGTAATCGTGCTCATGTGCTATCTCCTGTTAAGTTTAACGTGGATCTGCTGCATTACAGCCAGGACTGGACGGTCGGATACTCAGCCGCGAGGTCCACGAACCCGGCGTAGTCCACCATCTTGACGCCGTCGAGAACACGCGACTGCATGCCGCGCGCCTCGACGTCCGGTTGCAGAACAAAGACCGGAATGGTTTTCATCATCTGCTCAAGCTTCTTCGCCGGAGCGGTGCCTTTCATGGCGGCGTACACGCCGTCCTCGATCAGGAGGATGGCGCTGCCCTTCTTGACGTGCGCCAGGCAGGTGTCGAAGCTGTTGCGCTCGTAGGGCGATTTGTTCACGGTATGGAGCATGCTTGTTCCCCTAAAAAATCAGAAGCTCATCACGACGTCTTGGCTTTCCATGAGATCAGCCATCTCCGCGGCGGAAACGATTTTCACGTCCACCAGCAGATCGGCCTGCGTCAGGCCGCGCGCGTCCATCGACTCCTTTTCCACATACAGCTTCTCGATGTCAAAGCCTTCAAGCGCACGATAGATGGGCGAGAAATTCTTCACGTCGATGCCCTTGGTGTGCTGACCCTTGACGATCTGGTACACGCCGTCGTCGATGAACGCCAGACTTACGTCCTGGTCGAACGCCGCGGCGATCAACACCACTTCGAGGGATTCAAGCGCGTAGATGGTTCCGTACGGCGCCTTGCGGTTGACGTACAGGAACTTCTTGACGACGCCGCTCGTTTGCTCGTCCATATCGATACCACCGGTCGATTCAGTCATGTCGGTTCCCCTTAATCGCCGAAGGTCACCAGGCGATCCGCCTGGATGCCGGACTCGACGAGTTGCCCAAGGCCGGAAATACGAAATCCCTCCGCGAGGTTCTCATCCTTGATGCCACGGCGCAGGGCCGCCGCCACGCACACCACGAGATCAAGCTTGTGGTCGGCTGCCAGTTTCTGCCAGCGCTGCACGATATTGCGATCGTCCTGCGGCGGCTCGGTGAGCCGGGTCGAGTTGTTCACACCGTCGTGGTAGAAGAAGACACGATGGATCTTGTGTCCCTTCTCCAGGGCGGCCTTGGTGAACTGATATGCCGTGTCCGCGGCCTGATGTGTGTACGGGCCTTCGTTCACGAGAATGCAGAACTTCATGATGTCGCGTCCCCTTCTAATAGACCGATTGGCTGCGTGCGTTTATAGCGCTTGTTATAGCGCTTGTCACTGATCCGGATCAAGACCTTAGAAACGGATATGTGTTGAGGCGTTCAGGCTGGCACGCGCACCACGCCAGTTGTCGATGTGGAACTTGGTGAACGGCAGTTCGGTGAGCTCGAAGAAGCGCGGCCAGCCGATGCGTTCCACCCAGTCGCCGACGCGCTCCCAGTCCTTGGCATCCTGCTTGTAGACGCGCAGGATCTTCTTGACGATGGCGGCGGCCTCCGGCCAGCGCGGCGGGTTGTTGGGGATGCCGGCGGCCACCAGCTTGTGGAACATCGGCTTGGAACGGGCGTTGGAGTTCTTGCCGCCGACCCAGATGGCGAGCTTGGAATGGTCCGGATCGTTGATCTGCATCGGCGGGCAGGGCGGGAAGCAGGCGCCGCAGCAGATGCACTTCTTTTCGTCCACTTCCAGCGACGGCTTGCCGTTCACGATCGCCGGGCGGATGGCCGCCACCGGGCAGCGCGCCACGACCGACGGGCGCTCGCACACGTTGGCCACCAGATCATGGTTGATCTTGGGCGGCTTGGTGTGCTGGATGTTGATGGCGATATCCGCCTGGCCGCCGCAGTTGATCTGGCAGCAGGAGGTCGAGATCTTCACCCGATTTGGCATGTCTTCCTGCACGAACTCGTCGTGCAGCTCGTCCATCAGCGACTTCACCACACCCGAGGCGTCGGATGCCGGGATGTCGCAGTGCAGCCAGCCCTGGGTGTGTGCGATCATGGACACCGAGTTACCGGTGCCGCCAACCGGGAAGCCTTCCTTGGTGAGCGCTTCGATCAGCGGTTTGACCTTCTTCTCGTCGCTCACCATGAACTCGACGTTGGAGCGGATGGTGAAACGCATGTGGCCTTCGGCGTACTTGTCGGCGATGTCGCACAGCTTGCGGATCGTGCCGACGTCCATCTGCCGCTGGGTGCCGGCCTTGACCGTCCACACCTGGTCACCGCTCTGCGCGACATGATGCAGCACGCCCGGGCGCGGACGCTCGTGCCACGCCCATTGACCGTAGTTTTTCATGAGCAGCGGGTGCATGAACTGGAAATTGTCCGGAACCCCGGACTCGATGGGCATACGCGGTTGTGCGGTCATGGTTAACTTCTCCTTCAGTTCTGATACAAAAACTCAACGCACGGGCACGAAGACGCGGAGAAAGAGGATTTCCATCATTTCTCCTTGCGCCTCTGCGTTGGGCTGTTTCGTTACTCCGCCTTGGCCTTCAGGCGATCGACCTCGTCGTCCCAGCCGTCCAAGCGGATGTATGGATTGGTGCGCGGATTGTTGACCATGTTGGCGTCCACCTCCAGGCCGACGCCTTCGAGGAAATTGGCCAGACCGATGCGCTCGATCATCTCGCCGCAGCGTTCGTGCTCCAGGCCGTTCTCGGCCCAGAACTCCATGATGGTGCGTCCGAGCTCCACGAGCTTCTCATAATCCTCGTCGCTGTCGAGCTTCATGAACGGCACGACCATGGTACCGAGCAGGTCGCCGATCTTGAGCGTGCGCTTGCCGCCCACCAGCACCGACACGCCGCGGTCCTTGCCCGGAGACAGGGCCTTGGTCATGACGTTGATGCAGTGCATGCATTTGACGCAGTTGCGGTTGTCGATAGCCAGCGTGTCGTCGGCCTTGAGCTTCAGGCAGTTGGTCGGACAGCGCGTGATGACGTTGTCGATCACGTAGTCGCGGCCCTTGTCCTTG
>Ga0209640_10004166_pt1 | contig 12714 bp, 9 predicted proteins | sample RifCSP10_1_FD_184018 | JGI IMG/M metagenome (GOLD analysis project Ga0209640, IMG submission 184018) | Soil microbial communities from Rifle, Colorado - Rifle CSP2_sed 10_1 (SPAdes) (version 2) | ecosystem: Environmental > Terrestrial > Deep subsurface > Rock core/Sediment | place: Rifle... | reverse complement strand
AACTACGAACCAGCATCGACCGTCACCGATGCATCCTTGGCCGGTGCCAGCCGCTCCTCGACGAAGGTATTCCATTCATGACATTGAGGGCACTGCCAGAGCGGCTCGGTGCTACGGTAGCGGCAGCGACGGCAGATGTGCGGGTCGAGGTAGAAGACGGCTTCACGCGTCAGTTCGACATAGCGGTGAATCAAATCAGGGTCGAATGCGAGCGCTGAGAGCACTTCCCAGAGCTCCTGGTGGATGGCCAGGCCATGGGGATGGTGAGGGAGCGCCTCCAGGAGCTGATCGAACGCTGCCCGGTGCTGACCGGCCGCGGCGAGGTGTCGCGCGAGCGCGAGTCGAGCGCGCCAGCCCTGGGGATCTCGATCGATCAACCGCTGGCACAGCTCGACGAATCGGTGCGGAGCTCCCATCCGTCCGTACGCTCGTTCCAGACGCTCGAACGCGAAATGCGCCTGTTCGGGCACGGTTTTCACGAGCCGTTCCCACGCCTCCACGGCGTCGGCGAGGCTACCGTCACGTTCGCGTGTGTCGCCGAGGTTGAGGTATGCGGGAACGGTGCGTCCATCGAGCTCGATCGCGTCGATGAATGAGCGGGCGGCGACGGCGCTCTTCCCAGCCCGCTGCTGCTCGACGCCCATCTCATTGCGCAGGAAGCCCAGGATCTGCTGGTCGTCCGGCCGTCGGCCCGCGTCGATTTTCGCGACCTGTTCACGAACGCGCAGCGCCTCAGCCCATTGGTGCTGGTCCTCGTACAGCTTTTGAAGATTGACGAGCGCATAACGATTGCGCGAATCGAGTCGGAGTACTTCTTGGAACGCCTCCAGCGCGCGATCGACGAAGCCGGCATACCTGAAGTCCAGGCCCAGGCACAGCAGCACGTACGCCTGCTCGAGCTTCGTGAGCTCGGGGCGCTGCAGGAGCGCCTGATGGATGTTGATCGCGCGCCCAACCTGTCCCTTCTGTCGGTACAGATTGCCCAGGATCATCTGTATGTCCAGGGCGTCGGTGTTGAAGCTGGTCGCCTGGGTCAGTTCGTCGATGGCCTGGTCGACCTGGTTGTCGGCCAGAAAATTGAGGCCGAGCATGTAGTGCGGAGTCTCGCGAAGGCGCCTGCGGTCGATCCAGCGGCCGTCACGGAGCTTGTACCGCTCCCAGGCCTTGCCCACGGCAAGTCCCAGCAGCAGGGCGAACAGCACGGCGAGGAGGTACAGCTCGGTGGGCATGCACTTAGTGGTATGTCCTTCCGGAATCACTACGGCCGCGCCGATGTCGCGGCCGGAAAATCGCGGTCGAAGGCTCGTTGTGAGTGGTACGCATTCAGTTGAGACGGTCCACTAAAACATCTCCGTGCGCCACAGGTCATGCAGGTGCACGACGCCTTCGATGCGCCTGTTGCGATCGACCACGACGATCGAGGTGATCTTGCGCTGCTCGAACACGTTGAGCACCTCAACCGCGAGCGTGCCGCGGTCGATCGTCACCGGATTGCGGGTCATGATGTCCGCGGCAGTTCGATCGAGCAGGTTGACCGATGCGCTCATGTGCCGCCGCAGGTCGCCGTCTGTAATCACTCCAACGAGCCGATCCTGGTCGACGACGCACGTCATTCCGAGCTCCTTGCGGGATATCTCCTGTACGACCTCCCGCATGGGCGTCCCCGGTTGCACGATCGGCACCTTCCCACCCGTGCTCATGACCTGCTCGACACGCATCAACCGCTTGCCAATCTTGCCGCCCGGGTGCAGATTGGCAAAGTCTTCCTCCTTGAAGCCCCTTGCCACGAGAAGTGTCATCGCGAGCGCGTCGCCGAGCGCCAGTGCGGCCGTGGTGCTCGCCGTGGGTACGAGATTGAGTGGGCACGCTTCCTTCGACACGTGGCAGTCGAGCGCGACGTCAGACACCTGAGCCAGCGTAGATGCCGGGTTGCCGCAGATCGTGATGAGGCGCGCACCGAGGCGCTTGATCGTTTCGACCAGCCGCAGCAGCTCGTCCGTCTCGCCGCTGTTCGACAGGGCCACCACGACGTCGTCACCCTGAATCACGCCAAGGTCACCGTGAACGGCCTCGGCCGGGTGGAGGAAAAACGCTGGTGTTCCCGTGCTTGCGAGGGTTGCGGCAACCTTGCGGCAGATGATCCCGGACTTACCCATGCCGGTCACGATGACTCTGCCGCGACAGTCGAGCAGCATCCGGACGGCCTGATCGAACCGATCGTCGAGTCGATCGACGAGCGCCAGAATGGCGGCTGCTTCCGTCCGCAACACTTTCTTCGCGAGCGCGAGATCGGCGGTGGTCACGCGGCTGAGGGTCACAGCCGCCCTCCCGGCGCGGAAGCCCCCGCGGCGACGTCTTCGCGCACGACGGCGGCGATCCGCTTCAACTTGAGGATGAGCGGCTCGAGCAGGTCCAGACGCAAGGCGTTGGCCGCGTCGCTCCTGGCGCGCGACGGCTCCTCGTGCACCTCCATGAAGAGCGCGTCGGCTCCAGCCGCGACACCCGCCGACGCGAGGGGATCGATGTACTGCGCAAGGCCCGTGCTGAGGCCATCGCCCGCGCCTGGAAGCTGGAGGCTGTGGGTAACATCGAACACGACGGGGCAGCCAAGCTCCCGCAGCATCGGCAGCGCCCGCATGTCGACGACCAGGTCGTGATAGCCGAAGCTCACCCCGCGCTCGGTGACGAGCACCGACCGGTTCCCTTCGGCGGTGACCTTGTCGATTGCGTGTCGCATGTCCGACGGCGCCAGAAACTGTCCCTTCTTGATATTGACGGGCTTGCCGGTGCGCGCTGCTGCGACGAGCAAATCGGTCTGGCGCGAAAGAAACGCCGGGATCTGCAGAACGTCGACGACCATCGCCGCGGGCGCCGCGTGGGACGGTTCGTGTATGTCGGTAAGCATCGGAAGGCCGGTGCGCGCACGGACCTCTGCGAGCGCTTTCAGTCCCGCGTCGAGCCCGGGACCCCGGAAGGACCGGCCGGATGTCCGATTGGCCTTGTCGTACGACGCCTTGAAAATAATGGGCACCGAACATCGGCGTGCAACGTCGCGAATCTCCGAGGCGATATCGACGGCGTGCTGCGTGCTCTCGATGACGCACGGGCCCGCGATGAAGACGAGCGGATGCCCGCCGCCAACCAGGAGCGGCCCAATCTGGACGGGATTCACGACCCTATTTTATGTGACACCTGCGTACGTGGGGCGGGTTCCGCGAGCGACGCGTCAGCACGCTCGAGCGGACCCGCCGACGCTGCCGGGTCCACTCGCGTTTGCCTGGCACCGCGCTCACCCCTGGACGTCGCTCGGGGCGCCCTGAGCTTGTCGAAGGGCGTGGCACCCGGCCTACGTACTGCCTACTTCCACGGCCTGGGTCGTGAGCTTGCCCGTCTTGTGCCGATACGCCGCCTCGACGAAGCTGGCAAACAGCGGGTGCGGCGTAAGGGGCTTCGACTGGAACTCGGGATGAAACTGCACGGCCAGGAACCAGGGGTGCGAAGGCAGCTCCGCAATTTCAACGAACTTTCCATCCGGCGAACGCCCCGACACGCGCATGCCCTTTTCCAGAAGCGCCGATTCGTACAGGCAGTTGAACTCGTACCGGTGGCGATGGCGTTCGTGGATGAGTGAAGTGTCGTAGATGCGTGCGGCCAGCGATCCCGGCGCCAGCTCGCACGCATAGCGCCCGAGGCGCATAGTGCCGCCCAGATCGTCGACGTCGAGCAGGTCCCGAAGCTTGTAAATCACTTTGTGCGGGGCGTTCTCGTTGACTTCGGTGGAGTCGGCGCCCTCGAGCTCGCAGACATTCCGGGCAAATTCCACCGTCGCCCACTGGAAGCCGTAGCAGATGCCGAAGTACGGAACCGCGTGCTCACGCGCGTACTCGGCGGCTTTCATCATCCCGCGGGTGCCGCGAGATCCGAATCCTCCTGGCACCAGAATGCCGTGCGCCCCGTCGAGCAGCGACGTTCCGCCTTCCTGCTCGAGCGCCTCCGCTTCCACCCAGTTCAGCCGCACTTTGAGACGATGCGCGAACCCCCCATGAAAGACCGCCTCGTTCAGGCTCTTGTACGAATCCTCGTACCCGGTGTATTTCCCGACAATGTGAAGCGTCAAGTCGTCGACCGGATTCTTGATGCGCTGTACGAGCTCCTGCCACGCCTGCGTACGCGCCTCGGTCAGCGGCAAGCCCAGCAGCTTGAGGACGATGCGGTCGAGCCCTTCGGCGGAAAGGACGAGCGGCACCTCGTAAATCGTCGACACGTCCTTCGCAGTGATGACGGCTTCCTCGTTGACGTCGCAGAACAGCGCGATTTTTCGTTTGATGTCCGCGTCGAGGAAACGGTCGGTGCGACACAGAAGGATGTCGGGCTGAATGCCGATCGAGCGCAGATCGCGCACGCTGTGCTGCGTCGGCTTGGTCTTGAGCTCGCCAGCCGTCCCGATAAAGGGAACGAGCGTCAGATGGATGAATATGGTGTTGTCGCGTCCAACGTCGAGGCGGAACTGGCGGATGGCCTCGAGAAACGGCATGCTCTCGATGTCGCCCACCGTTCCACCGATCTCGACGATGGCGATATCGACGTCACGCGCAGTCGGCCTGATCGCGTCCTTGATCTCATTTGTGATGTGCGGAATGACCTGGACGGTCCGTCCAAGGTAGTCACCGCGCCGTTCTTTCTGAATCACCGACAGATAAATCTTGCCCGTCGTCCAGTTGCTGTTGCGGTTCGCGACCATGCTGGTGAACCGCTCGTAGTGACCCAAATCCAGGTCGGTCTCCGCGCCGTCGTCGGTGACATAGACTTCGCCGTGCTGATACGGACTCATGGTGCCCGGATCGACGTTGATGTACGGGTCGAACTTCTGCAGCGAGACGCGGTACCCGTGATCCTCGAGCAGCCGGCCGATGGAGGCCGCCGCAAGCCCTTTTCCCAGTGACGACACCACGCCACCGGTTACGAAGATGTATTTCACTGGCCGTCCATCAGGTCGCGTCATCATGCCGCCTCATGCACTGGACCGCTATACGGTCCCAAACACGAATCTTGTACTCGTTGTGGACCGTATAGCGGTCCTAGGCGCGCAGAGCGCGCCAAGAGATACTGCCAACCAGCCAAGGGCGTTCCTCATCGGGATATCAAGGGCAGAGCCCTTGGCTGGTACCGACGGCAAGCTGCCGCCGAACACGCTCAAGGTCCTCGGGGGTGTCCACTTCAATAGATTCGTACTGCGTTTCTACCGTGCGGATACGAAATCCATGCTCGAGCGCGCGCAACTGCTCGAGCGACTCAGCCACTTCGAGCGGCGTTTGCGGTAGAGCGCTCAACTTCAGGAGAAATGCTCGGCGGTAGGCATACAACCCGATGTGCTTGAAGGACGCTCCCTCACCTCGGAGAAAGGGAACAGGCGCGCGAGAGAAGTACAGCGCGTCGCCATGTCGATCGACAACGACCTTCACGACATGTGGGCTGCTGCGGTCGAGCGCATCGGCAATCGGCTGCCGCAGTGTCGACATCTCGACGAGTGGATCTTGATGGAATGGCGCGATCGCCTGGGCGATCATCTCCGGCTCGATAAGAGGCAGATCTCCCTGGACGTTGACGACGACGTCACAGTCGAGGCTCGCGGCGACTTCGGCAGCGCGGTCTGTCCCGGTGCGATGTGTCGATCGCGTCATCCGTACGACGCCGCCGAAACCCTCGACCGCCGAAGCGATTCGGCCGTCGTCGGTCGCGACAATGACGCCGTCGACGCCGGGCGTCGCCGCAGCGCGCCGGTAGACGTGCTCGATCATCGGACGACCACCGATGTCGGCGAGGATCTTTGCGGGGCAGCGGGTCGAATGATACCGAGCGGGAATGACGACGACGGTGTGCGGTGGTTGTGACGTTCGCTGGAAGGGAGTACCGAACGTGACCGGGTGCACGACGAATCATAGCATGGCGCGGAACTGCAGACGTCAGGCCGAAGTGCCGAGAATGTTAAGATAAGGCCGTACTTGCGATGACCTGGAAATCGTATGCCGCGGTGTCGGGTGCTACAGTGTTGGCAGGTTGGCTGGCTTCGTCGCCGCCATCGAATACGCCGACGAATGCACGAGTGTCGCCGGCGCCGTCACCGCGCCGCGCCGTAACCACCGCCACCGACATCGAGCAACAGGCGTCACACCTGCAGTCGCGCCTCCGCACAGCGCGGGCGTATGCGCAGCCGCAGCGCAATCCATTTCGATTCGCCGCTCGCACGGAGTTGGCGCCTGAACCTGGCGCTCGCACTGAGGCCGCGGAACCACCGGCTGAACCTGTCGATCTGGCACCAGCCGCGCCGAGCATCTCTGTCTCCGGGATTGCCGAGGAGCAGGTGGATGGTCGTGTCGAGCGGACCGCGATCCTGAGCTCGCCTATGGGAGTACTGCTCGTCCGCGAAGGTGAAGACGTTCTCGGCTACTACCGCGTGACCCGCATCGAGAGTGAAGCGGTTGAACTTGTCGGCATCACCGACGGAACGCCGATGCGTCTGCCGCTGGGAAAATAGCTTACCCTCTCGCCCCGATCACAACCCAACAGGCCACGAGTCGTCACTTCGCCAGCGGATCCGGGCGTAGCTGGAACTTCACGACCTTCGGCTTGGTCCCCTTGCCGCCTTCGATGTGATGGGTCGCTCTCCCGGCATAGGCCGACCAGAGTCCTTTACCCTTCCAGCCCGCCTTGGGATCGTCGATGCGCCCATCCATGCCCTTGGCGTGGAAACCCATCGGATACGGGATACGCAGAGTGACAAACGTCCCGTCCACGAAGGCCTCGAGCGAATCGGAAAGATTGCCCGTGGCGAACGGCACATTGCGGCCCAACCCGAGGGTGTCATGTTGATCCACCCACGTGTAGTAGCTGGCCTGAGCTGATCCAGGATCCGTCACGCCCCGGAACTGCGGACCTGGGAATGTACGGAGGCTCCAGCCTTCAGGACAGTGCTTTCCCGTGGCGGTCGGCCCGTTCAGTACCTTGCACCTGCGCCGATCGAAGCTCGCGAGATGCCCGCTCGCCAGCGGCACCCAGACGACGCCGTTGCGATCGATGTCCATGCCGCGCGGCCCGTACCCGTCGACGGCCGCCATAGGTTCGTTCCACGGCACTTCGAAGATTTCCGTTAACGTCGTCGCCGGCGGATTCTCCCCCGGGTTGAGGCGAATGACCGCGCCCGGAAAGCCCATCATCGACCCCCAGATGGAGCCGTCCACCGGGTTCACGCCGATGCCGTAGTAGCCCGCCGTGATCCGCTTGTCTTTGGTCGGATCGACCGGTTGGCCGGGCTCCACGTACTGATCCCGCCGCCCGTTCCCGTTGGTGTCGAGGATGAAGGCCGTCCAGCCCTGCGATTTCGCTTCGTCGCCCGTCTCCAGGAACATCTTGGTGTTGAGCCAGCCCAGGACACCGCTTGCCGCGCCGCCGCCACTGAACCACAGCGTGTTGGCGGGATCCTCGGCAAAGACCAGATGATGCGTGGTGAAGCAGGTGTCCACGAGTGTGAAGTTCCTGGTCGTGGGGTCGTACACCGCGGCGTGGCGTCCGGCTCGTTCGAGCGGGAAGAGCTTGGCCGAGGGATGGTCCGATCCTTTCCTGCAGAAGGCTGGATTGGCCGGCGGACGAATTCTCGCCGTGAGCCACACCCGTCCCGCCTGGTCGAACATCGGATTGTGCACGGTGGTCTGACTCTGCCAGATTCGTTCTGTGCCCCAGAACGGTGACGGCGCCAGCATCAGCGTGTTCAGCGTGGAGATCGCCATCGTGTCGGGCGTCTTCGGATCGCGAACCGGCACCTTCACCTCGGTCGCCACATGACGCACCGGGTCGAGGATCGGCATGAAATCCGTGCTGTCCTCGGGAGAACCGTAAATCAAGCCATTGGCGTTGACGGTGGGATTCCGCTTGTCGCTGGAGATTTCGTCGTGCAGGTAGGCCCTGGGCGTGGCCCAGTCCCACAGCGAGATGACGACGTTGCGCGCGGCCCCCTGGGGGCGCGACGGCTTGGACGCGGGGAGCTCGCCGGCAGCGATCCGATCGGTCCAATCGGCGAACAAGGCCAGGGCGCGCTGCGGCTCGAGGTCCTCGAGGTTGCGCATCATGATTTCACTGGCCTGTCCGGAGAGGACGCGCCGCTGCCACGCCTCGAGTGACGTCTTGAACGGCCCCAGCGCCGTCGGAATCGTGCGGGTCGGCTTGTTGCCCATCTGGTGGCACGACAGGCAGCCGAGCGTCTTGATGCCGGCCAGCCACTCGCCCTGGCTCGTCGCTTTACCAACAGGGAACTCGGTCTTGCCCGGAATCTCGAGCATGGAGTACCAATAGATGGCCGGATAGTATTCCGCCGCCGCCGTCGCGCTCGGTGCCATGACGGCGGTGAGATCGAGGACCTTGCCCGGAGCGGCCTGAACTTTCGGCGAATCGACGAGCCCATAGCCACGCACCCAGACGCTGTAACTGGCCCTGGGAAGATCCGGCAGCACATAGCGTCCTCGATCGTCGGTCACCACGATCTTCGCGAACTTGGTGGGAAGTTCCGTCGTTTCCGCGATCACCCACACGCCGGCTTCCGGCCCGTTCGCGCTCGTCACCACGCCGCCAATGTCGTCGCTGTCGATCGGAACCAGCCAAGGGCTTCGCCCTTGATATCCGCTCGGCCCTAACGGCGACGGTGAAAGCCCTTGGCTGGTTAGCCAGTCTCTCTTTGGCGCGCTTTGCGCGCTTGGGACCGCTATGCGGTTCGCTACAACGAGTACGAAATTCTTGTTTGGAGCCGCATAGCGGTCCAATGTACTGGCTGCCTGCTGCCCGCTCAGCCGGACCGCTCCAACGACCAGCAGCGCTGCACCCGCGGCCGTGACGAGACCTAACGAACTCAGACGTCGTGTCTTCATGCCAGCTCGCTCCGATTCCTCTCCCCTGAATGGGAGAAAGGCCTGGAGTCCACAAAATTACGTCGCTACGCGTGCAGGTCTACACGTGCAGTGGTACACACCGGCGAGCGTCGCTCGTGTGTAGCGCGCAGGCTTTAGCCTGCGCTCCCTCTGCCCCGCACGCTGGGGGAGGGCATTTGATCAGTTCCGGAACCGGAACGACAGCACTTCCTTCGACGGTCTGTTGCCGCCACACCCGAGATTGCCGCCGAAGACGTAGGCTTGCTCTCCTACGGCCGCTGCTACCGCCGCGTGCCTCCCCGGCTGCAGTGGCGGCAGCGAGGTCCACTGGTTCGTCCGTGGATCGTACGCCTCGACCTCTGAAAATGTCACGCTCCCCTGTGGGTCTTTGCACTCGCCGCCGGCATAGACGATGCGGCCGGCGAGAGAAAACACCACGCCCGCGCTGCGCGCGGTGATGAGCGGCGCCGCCGCGCTCCACGTGTTCGTCGCCGGATCGTACACGTCGTGGCGGGCCGTATTGTTCACGGTGGCCTCGGTTCGTCCGCCAAAGACATGGATGCGCCCGGCCGCGACGGCAATGCCGAGATGGTCGCGCGCCAGAGGGAGCGGCGTCGCCATGCTCCAGGTATTGGTGGCAGGGTCGTAGACTTCGTGCGTGGGCACGGTCCGACGTTCCGGGTCGCGTCCGCCGATGGCGTGGATTGTCCCGTTCACGGCCACCACGCCCGGCGATCCGCGAGGCGCCGCCAACGGCGCGAGGGCGCGCCAGCGGTCGGTCGCCGGGTCGTATTCGAAGACGCGGTTCACGGCGCCCACATGGACGTTGGCGACGAACCCACCGACGACATAGATCTTTCCGTTCAGCACTGCGGCCCCGGCATGCGACGCCACTGAGGGCATCAGCGCCAACTCGCGCCATGTTCCGGTCGCCGGGTCGTATTCCTGCGTGAAGGCGTTGGCCTCGACGCCGCGCGACGAGCCGGAGATGATGTAGATCTTGCCGTTCACTGTGGCGATCGCCATTTCCCCCCGCTCGTAGGGCATGGAGCCGCTTGACGACCAGCTCGCCCCAGCCTGTGACACCGCCATGGTGGGGACGCAGATGAGAACGACAACGGCAACGCCGGCGAGGAGCCGATACGCGCGGACCTGTTCCATGACGTCCTCCATCAATCCATCGACGAATTGACGAATCTACGGATTGACGCATTGTGAGAAATCCGTAAATTCGCAAATTCGTAAATTCGTAAATTGGAGACTACACTCTAACGATCCGCGCCTCCTGGATTGCCTTGACTTTTCGGAGGTCGGCGAGCACGACGTCGGGGATCGGCGCGGCTTCGTCGACGATCACAACGCCGACGGCACGCGCTCCGTCTCTGCCGAGGGCGAAATTCGCGATGTTCACGCCGTGCCGGCCCAGTATCGTGCCGATCTCCCCGATGACGCCAGGCTGATCGTCGTTGCGAATCACGATCATGGTCCCCGCGAGCGGCGCCTCGATGCCGATGCCGTCGAGCAGCACGAGCCTCGGCGACGTGCGCTCGAACACGGCGCCTTCGACCCAGCGTTCACCTGCGCTGGTGTGCAGCTTCACGGAAATGAGACTGGTGTAGTTTCGCGGGCGGTTGCTCCGCGACTCGATGATCTCGATGCCGCGATCGGCCGCGACCGTCCGCGCGTTCACCGGAGTCACCCCGGCCTCGAGGATCGGTGTGAACAAGCCAACGAGCACCGCGTTGACGATCATGTCGTTGCGCCCTTCGGCCAGCTCGCCGTAGTAGCGGACGCCCAGCGCGTTGGCGCGACTGTCGTTCATCTGCGCGAGGAACGCGCCGAGGCGTTCCCCCAGCTCGATGAAGGGGCGGAGGCGGATGTACTCTTCCGCCGAGACCGACGGGAAGTTGACCGCGTTCCGGATGATGCCGTCTTTCAGAAAATCGCGAAGGGCGGCCGCCGTCTCGACGCCAACCAGCTCCTGTCCTTCGCGCGTCGACGCGGCGATGTGGGGCGTCGCCACGACCTGGGGCAGCTTCTGCAGGCGCGGATCGAGAGGCGGCTCTGCCTGGAAGACGTCAAGGGCGGCACCCGCAACCTGCCCTGACTCGATCGCATCCGCCAGCGCGTTTTCATCGATCAAGTCGCCGCGGGCCGTGTTCACCAGGCGGATGCCTTTCTTCGCACGCGCCAGCCGCTCGGCGTTCACGAGGTTACGTGTCTTTTCATTCGAGGGCATGTGGAGCGAGACGTAATCGGCGCGTGCGAAGAGATCGTCGAGCGAAACGAGCTCGACGCCGAGGTCTGCTGCCACCTGTTCCGAGATGAACGGATCGTGGGCGATGATCCGCATCCCAAATGCCGCCGCGCGCCGAGCGACTTCCTGGCCAATCCGTCCAAGTCCCGCCAGCCCGAGCGTCTTGTCGCGAACCTCTTCGCCAAGAAATTTCTTTTTTTCCCACTTTCCCTGCTTCATCGCGGCATCGGCGGCCGCCACGTGGCGCGCCATGGCCAGCATCAGGCCAACGGCCAGCTCCGCGACGCTGACGCTGTTCGCGCCCGGCGCGTTCATGACGACGATGCCGCGCGCGCTGGCGCCAGCGACGTCGACGTTGTCGACGCCGGTGCCGGCGCGGGCAATCACCCGGAGGCGCGGCGCGGCCGCGATGAGCGCCGCAGTCACCTTGGTGGCGCTTCGCACGACAAGTGCGTCGGCGTCAGCAAGATCGGCGGCAAGTTGGTCTGGAGTGCGCCCGGTACGGGCATCGACCTCCCACTGCTCCGCGCGCAGGAGGTCGAGCGCGGAGGCGGGAAGATCGTCTGCGACGATGATTTTCAACGGCGTGTTCCGGATGTGAGATGTACGTGGGCCGGGTTCCGCGACCGCCTGTGCGCCTGGTGTTTCGGCGAGTCTTGCCGACGCTGTGGCGGACGCGGACCCGGTGTGATCGAATGCCAAAAGTATAATGTGCGGCTGCTGTTGCGTCAGTTCCCTTGCCAGGTCACGGAGGATCGTTGTGATTCGGTATATATCTGTGGTCCCGTCAGAGTGAAGCGCGGCGTGTAACGGTCGCACTACGATAGTGCAAACCGCTAGAATGTTCGCAATCGCGCACGATTCAACCACGCGGCTGCGTCTTTTCAACAGGGTTTTCAACAGAAACTGTGCGTAACCCGCGGATGGAATGCGGGACATCGCCCTAAGAACCCGGAGCCTCGAACGAATGAAACGAAAAGTTACGGTCGTCGGTGGTGCAGGCAACGTCGGCGCGACGGTCGCGCGCGTCATCGCAGAGAAAGAGCTGGCCGACATCGTCATCATCGACATTGCGGATCAGAAGGCTGCCGGCGTCGCGCTCGACATGTACGAGACGTGTCCCATCCTCGGATCAGATTCGCGCATCGTCGGGGGCAGCGACTGGAGCGCCGCCGCCGGATCTGACCTCGTCGTCATCACGTCCGGCAAGCCGCGGAAGCCGGGGATGAGCCGCGACGATCTCGTGCGTGACAATTTCGAGATCATGAAGAGCATCGCTCCCCACGTGGTGGAGCACTGCCCGAACAGCATCATCATTCCAGTCGCCAACCCGCTCGACGCGATGGCGCAGGCGCTCTACCGTCTGACCAAATTCCCGCGCGAGCGGGTGATCGGGATGGCAGGCGTGCTCGACTCGGCCCGCATGAGCACGTTCATCGCGATGGAGCTGAACGTCTCGATCGAGAACGTCCACTCGTTCGTGCTGGGCGGCCACGGCGACACCATGGTGCCGCTGCCGCGGTACTCGACGGTCGCGGGTGT
>Ga0209640_10004165_pt1 | contig 12718 bp, 9 predicted proteins | sample RifCSP10_1_FD_184018 | JGI IMG/M metagenome (GOLD analysis project Ga0209640, IMG submission 184018) | Soil microbial communities from Rifle, Colorado - Rifle CSP2_sed 10_1 (SPAdes) (version 2) | ecosystem: Environmental > Terrestrial > Deep subsurface > Rock core/Sediment | place: Rifle... | reverse complement strand
ATCGCGAAGCTGGCATACGCCAGGCCCTCGGCGGCGGACGCTGAGTATCTCCCAGCCAAGCCGGTTTTGCGGAGCGACATACCGTGCTCCACGACCACGCGACGGTCCGGCTAAAGCCTGGCTGAAGCCGGCCCCTACAGGCAATTTGGATGTCTACTTCGCCGTCGCGGGCGCGGCCGGCGCGTCGATGAAGTGCCGGTCCTGGTTGTTCTCCTCACACATGTACTCCATGAGTTCCTGGCCGGGCCCCATCAGCTGCGCGGCGAACGTCAGCGTGAACGGCCGCGTGTAGGCGACGGGATCGTCGATGGTGATCTCCATCCGCATGTTGCCGAGGTCCGTTCGCGTGTAGCGCTCGACGACGTGCATCTTCTCGCTGTGCAAGTGCCCGTAGTTGTCCATCCAGGTCAGGTCGTTGAATCCCACCGTGTCGACAACCAGCGTGTCCTTTTCCCACCAGCCGATCGAATGCCCGTGCCAGTTCGGCTCGATGTCGTTCTCCGCCGGGTGCGTGCGGCCGTCCATGAAGACCTGCCGGAAGCCGTGCATCGACTCGTTGAGGATGAACAGGTGCGTCGGCGTCTCCACCATCCGGAACGGATACGGATTGCCGCGGGGCACGGCCAGCGGCAGGCAGTTGGTCTGCGGATCGTCCTGCGCCTTCAGCGCCCGCATGCGCGTGAGCGTTTCAGGCCGCAGCGGCACGTCTTCGCCCTTCGGCAGCCCCTGCGAGATGTTGCCGGTGCCGCCGCTGCGAAGCCACAGGCCGGTGAGATCCGGACGTCCGTTCGGCTGACGTGGAAGCGGACCCTTCGGAGGATTTGCACGGATGTTTCCACCGGCTCTCGCCTGGGGCGGCGGCGTCGAGGGAATCGTGATTTGCGCGTGGAGCGATATGAGGCTCGTGGCCACAGCCGCGACAACCACTGATGCAACACGTATCCGCACGGCTGATCTCCTTTCAGCGGCCCTTCGAAACGGAAGTATGATGTGCGGCGCCAACTATACACGTCAAGTCCCGGGAGGGATGTTATGTACGTTCGAAGACTCAGTCTCGCCGGCCTGATCCTCGCGTGCGGTCTCCTGCTCGTGCCGGCACAGGGATGGGCACAGCAGTCCGGCGTCGCCGGCGCCGTGCGTGACACATCGGGTGGCGCGCTCCCCGGCGTCACGGTCGAGGCCACCAGCCCCGCGCTCATCGAAGGGTCCCGAACCGTCGTCACCGACGGCCAGGGCCTCTACACGCTCGTCGACCTTCGGCCCGGCGCGTACGTGGTCACCTTCAGCCTGCCCGGGTTCAGCACGCTCAGGCGCGAAGGGATTGAGCTGACGGCCGGATTTACCGCGACCGTGAATGCGGAACTGAATCTCGGGACACTCGAAGAAACGATCACGGTCTCCGGCGAGGCGCCCGTGGTCGACATCCGCAACACTCGCACCCAGACCACGGTGGACCGGGAGACGCTGACGGCGATCCCGACCACCGGACGCATGGGTCAATACGCGGCGCTCATCGCCGGGGCGACGCTCGAGACGAGCACGCTTCATGACGTGGGCGGTGTGGCCGGTGAGCGCGGCCAGTTCGGCGTGCACGGCCAGCGCGCCGGCGATATCTCCTACGTGCAGGACGGCGTGAACACGAAGATTCAGACGGGCGGCGTCTTCAGCCTGAATAACCAGACGTTCCAGGAAGTCAGCATCGAGACGAGCGGGATGTCCGCGGAAGCGCAGACCGGCGGCGTCCAGGTGAAGGTCGTGCCGAGAGACGGCGGCAACATCCTCTCGGGCAACATCTCCGCGGCGTTCTCTGACCCGAACCTGCAGGGCACGAACATCACGGATGACCTGCGCGCCCGTGGGTTGACCTCCGCGCCTGGCTTGAAAAAGCTGATCGACACGGGCGGGGGCCTGGGGGGACCCGTCAAGCGGGACACGCTGTGGTTCTTCTACGCGTACAGGTTTTCCAGCGTCGGCCAGTATCAGCAGGGGAACTACTACAACAAGCTCCAGGGGATCGACATCAGCAGCGATCCTGTCTTCGACGTGTTTGCCTACCAGCCCGACTTGAGCCGGCCGGCCTACACCGACGACTACTACGCGGATCACAGCCTCCGTCTGACCTGGCAGGCCGCGCGGAAGCACAAGTTCGTCGCCGCGGCCACCGTCAACAACAACTGCAGCTGCTTCATGTTCCTGCTCGCGCCGCAGGGCGGCGTGCTGGCGGCGCCCGAAGCCACCGGCGAGCACCACTACAACCCGAACACCTTCCCCAGCGTCAGCTGGACGTTCCCGGCCACCAACCGGCTGCTGTTCGAGGCGTCGGTGTCGATGCAGGCGTTCCACAACTCGACGAAGCGGGAACCGGGCGTGGCGGAAAACGTCATCCAGGTGACGGAGCTCGCGAACAACTATCGCTGGGGCTCGCGCGCCGTCTCGATCAATACGGCAGGCGGCAATTACACGACGCTGAAGCGCGAGTTCTACTTTCAGCGCGCGACGGCGTCCTACATCACCGGTTCGCACAACCTGAAGGCGGGATTCGAGCGGAGCCAGTACAACCTGGGCCGCCTTCCCAATCGTTACAAGGATCCCAACCAGATCAACGGCGCCCGGAATTACACGGTTCGCAACATGGTGCCGACGCAGGTCACGATCTGGGCGGTGCCGTACGGCGAGTGGGAAACGGCACGCGACCTGTCGCTGTTCGCGCAGGATCAGTGGACCGTCCGGAAGCTGACGCTCAACCTGGGCGTAAGGGTCAACAACTTCAACGGATCGATCCCCGACCAGACGCTGCCGGCGGGCTTCTTCGTCCCGGAGCGCCACACCTCGGCGGTGAAGGACTCGCCGAACTGGACGAACCTGAACCCGCGCGTGGGCGCCGCGTACGACGTCTTTGGCACCGGGAAGACCGCCATCAAGGCGTCGCTGGGCCGGTATACGCCGCGCAACACCGGCGCCGTGGGCAATCCGCTTCAGAACATGGCGCAGAGCGCCAACCGCACCTGGAACGACGCGAATCGCGACTTCGTGCCGGATTGCGATCTGCGCGCCCCGGCTGCCAACGGCGAGTGCGGTCCTCTGTCGGATCTCACGTTCGGCCTGGTGCGGCCGGCCAGGGTCGGACGTGCGCCGGATTCGCTCGGCGGCTTCAACAAGGACAGCTACAACTGGCAGGCCTCCTTGGCGATCCAGCATGAGCTGCGGTCGAACATGGCGCTCAACGTCGGCTATTACCGCACGTGGTACGGCAATTTCCTCGCGACCGATAACCAGGCGGTCACGCCCGCGGACTACGACCCCTTCTGCATTACCGCGCCGACCGACAGCCGGCTGCCCGACAGCGTCAGCGGCAAGCGGATCTGCGGGCTCTACGACATCAAGCCGGCGAAGTTCGGCCAGGTGAACAACCTGGTGACCCAGGTGTCGCATTTCGGCGATCGCACCGAGGTGTTCAACGGTCTCGATGTCAGCCTCAACACCCGGTTTGCGCAGGGCGGCGTGTTCCAGGGCGGCCTGAGCGTCGGCCGCACGGTGGAAGACAGCTGCGCGACCGTCGACTACCCGCAGGATTCGGACAGTGGTTTCGGGCTGACCGTCGGAGGAACGGCGCCCGGCTTCTGCAGGGTCACGCGGCCATGGTCGGCTGCCACGCAGTTGAAATTCATGGTGGTCTACCCGCTGCCGTGGAGCCTGCAGACCAGCGCGGTCTACCAGAACATTCCGGGCATGCCGATCAACACGACGTATCTCGCGGTGAACGCCGAGATCAGTCCGTCGCTCGGCCGCAATCTCATCGGCCGCAACAACGTCGTGATCGATCTCGTCCCGCCGAACACGATCTTCGAGCCGAGGCTCCAGCAGGTAGATCTGCGCATGGGCCGCACGTTCGTGGCCGGGAAGGCGAGGTTCACGGCGAATCTCGATCTCTACAACGCGCTCAATGCCAGCAGCGTCCTCAACCAGACGACCCGGTACGGCGCGGCGTGGAGGAACGTCGTCCAGGTGATGGGTGGACGGATGCTGAAGTTCGGCGGGACTTTCGATTTTTGAAAAAATGGGGTCGGAGGTCATTTAATGAGGACACTTATGAGGCTCCAGGGACTGTCCTCAACAAATGACCTCCGACCCCATTTTCTGCTGCTGGCGACGATAGCTGCGCTGGCAACGGTGAGCTGCCGGTGGTTCACCCCTACGCCTCCCGATCCGGCCGCGTGGTCCATCGACATCCGGCCCCTGACCGCGCCTGCGGGAACGAGCAGCACCGAGCCGCAGCTCACGGCATCGGGCGAGAACGTCATCCTTGCGTGGGTCGAGCGCGCCGGGGCGACGAGCACGCTGAAGTTCGCGCAGCGCACTGACGAGGGATGGAGCGCTCCGCTGACCGCGGCCTCAGGCGCCGACTGGTTCCTCAGCTACGCGGATCCTCCCGCCGTGATGCGCCTGTCCAACGGAACGCTCGTCGCGCAGTGGCTGCAGCAGACCGATCCGCGTCTCGAGGCGATGGATCTGAAGCTGTCGTACTCGAAGGACGAGGGGAAGACGTGGGCGCCGGCGCTCACCCCGCACCACGACGGCACGAAGACGCAGCACGCGTTCGCGTCGATGTTCGAGATGCCGGGCAGCACGCTCGGGCTGGTGTGGCTCGACGGCCGCGAAAGCTTCATCGAAACAGACGATCCCGCCGGCGGTTCCATGACGATGTGGTACGGAGCGTTTGACGGAGCGTGGAAACAGACGGCTGATGCGGCGATCGATCACAAGGTGTGCGAATGCTGCTCCACGGCCGCGGCCGCCACGTCCGACGGCGTGCTCACGGCGTTCCGCGACCGCAGCACCGGCGAGATCCGCAACATTGCCGTCAGCCGGCTCGGGACTAACAGCGCGACTAGCAGCGGGAGTGGCGCTTCGAACGCCGCCTGGACCGAGCCAGCCGCAGTCCATGACGACGGGTGGAAGACGTACTCCTGCCCGGTCAACGGCCCGGCGCTCAGCGCGCGCGGCCGCCAGGCGGCGGTCGCCTGGTTCAGCGCACCTGGTGATGAAGGCCATTCGTTCGTCGCCTTCTCCGAGGATGCCGGACGCACCTGGGGCCCGCCGATCAGGCTGGACGACGCGATGTCGATCGGGCGCGTAGACGTCGAGCTGCTGGACGACGGATCGGCAGTGGCCACGTGGATTGAATACGCCGGCGGGAAGAGCGAGCTCCGCGCCCGGCTGGTGACGCCGAATGGAATTCGCTCGGCTCCCTTGTCGGTCGCAGGCGTCGGGGAAGATGCGGCAGCCGGACTGCCGCGCCTGGCTCGCCGCGGTGACGAACTGATCTTCGCGTGGACCGAGAGTGGGGCGCCGAACGACGCCGGCGACGTGCCGCAGCGTGTGCGTACGGCGGTCGCGAGCCTTCCTTAAAGGGCCGAGCGAGCTCGCGCAAGGGCCGAGCAAGCTCGGCCCCTACACCTTCTCTCGTGTATCGATATTCGTAGGGGCCGACCTTGGTCGGCCCGCCGCATCTATCGCGCCGGAGCCGGCGGCGCCGGCTGTGCAAAGCGCGACGCGTCGATCGCCGCGTTGGGCTGGACGTCGGTCAGCTCGTAATGTCCCTGCCCCGACTGCCACGCAAACGTCCACTTGAACGGCATCTTGACGCCGGCGACGTCGCGATAGTCGTCGTAATCCACCTGGTGCATGTTCCGGCCGAGGAACGCCTCCGTGTACCGGATCTGGCGGACGAGCAGCCCTGACTCCGCATCGAAATAGAGCTTCACCGGCAGCCCGGTCGGCGAGTTGCCCTGGATGACATAGAGGTCTTTCTCGTCACCCAGCACTGCCGGCAGCGAGCCCTGCCAACCCGTAAGGAACTGCTTCACGCCGCCGGGAAACGCCAGCTGCGCGTCGAGCCTGAGCTCGTCGAGTTCGCTGCCCGAGAGCTGGCGGAGCGGGATCGGCGCCTCGGCCTCGGGGATCGAGGCCCACGCATTCCGGCCATCGAAGGTCGAGGTGCTGAGGCCGCTGAACGTCCGGATGATCTTCGTGAGCTGGTTGGGCGCCTTCGCGTAGATCTCGAGCGGGACCGTTTCCGCGTCACCGTACCCGATGTAGGTGCCCTTGGCCGTCCAGCTTGTCAGGCGGGCCAGCCGATCGGCGCCGCCGATCGCGGCGATGTACTTGTCGAGCACCTGGTCGACTGACGGCGCGCCCGGCGCCTGCCGCGTGACGGCGGCGGGTTCGTCGGTGGTCGGCGTGTTGTAGACCGTATCGAGCTTCCGGATTGTCGCCGGCACGTTCGACCCGTTGTGGCACGTGACGCAGGTCACCACTCTGCGCCCCCCGAAGTGCGTCTTGTTGATCGTGTTCACCATCACGATCATCGTCCGCGCCATCAGCTTCTTCGGGTTGTCCCTGGCGTACTCGTCCCAGCCGCCGCCCCCGTCGCCCAGGTGGCAGTACGTGCAGTTGACGGCGAGCGCGTTGGAGATGAACCCCATCGAGCCGAGGAATTCGTCCACCGGCACGCCCTTGAGGACCTGGATGTTCTTGAACACCTTTTCCGCTGGCGGCTGCGGTCCGGACTGCGCCGGCGGCTGGGGGGCTTGCGCCGCGCTCTGTGCCGCCCCGACAGCCACGCGCGTGAGGCACAGGGCCGCCATCAGCACGAGGACACTCCACGCTCGATTGGGCTCTCTACGAATCATTCTCGCTCCGGGGGCTGCGAACACGCCTGTTGGGGCTGGATTCGGCGACTCTACCATAAGGCCCCGGCGCCAATTGACGTCACCGCGCCCCGGGAGAGTGACCGATGAGAGCGGGACGGCCCTGCCGTGACGAGCGATTCAGGACCGCCCGAAAACCCGGTCGAAATTGCCGCCAAAGATTTTGGCTGCTGCCTCGGCCTCGACGCCGATCTCATCGAGCACGGTGCGCTGCGCGCCGTGAATGACGCGGCGCCATCCCCGCGGGAAAAAGGACGAATCGGTGCCGAAGATCAGACGCTCGGGTCCGGCCGTGGCGAGCGCGCGTCGAAATACTTCGGTGAGGGTCAAGCCCGGCACGTACTTCACCCACGCGTTGGAGCTCGAGGTATCGAGATAGATGTTGGATGCAGCATCCACTGCCATCAGGGCTTCGCGAAAGAACCCGGATCCGAAATGTGGCACGATGACGGGCACTTCAGGAAAGCGGATGGCGGTCGCGGCGAGCGCCAGCGGGTCGCCACACCGTAAGTCGAGCTGCGAGAGCAGTTGCAGGCGCAGGCGCGCTTCGATCGACAGATACCCGCAGTGCGCGAACACTGCACCGCGGTGCGCCGCGGCGACCTGAAAGAGCTCCACCACACATCGATCGTCCAGCCGGTAGCGATGAAGGGCGGGAAACAGGCAGACGCAGCGCAGCCCGAGATCCGCAAAGGCCTCACGCGCGCGATCGAGCGCATCCGGCGCGGTCGGGTTCAGCACAAAGAATCCGACGAACCGCTGCGCGTGCCGGCGAACCGCGGCGGCGACCGACGCCTCGTCACCCGGCACACTCGCGATAAGGGCGACCCGGGCGACGCGGTGCTCGTCAAGTTCCGCCACCCAGCGATCGGCGAGCGCGTCCGGAGGCCCTGGCGGCTCCCAACCAAGCTCGCGGGCAACGCGGTCACCATTGACGTCGCTTTGCGGGCCGTACTTCTCACGCCCCAGCGCTTCGAAAAAGCGCTGCGAGAAGAAATGGCAGTGCGCATCGCAGAGAGTCATTGCCCTGCCGTCAGAAGGAGTATTCGAGGCCGACGAGCGGTGTCACTCGATCGCGCAGCCCGTGCTCGTCGATCGTGAAGAGCAGGTTGACGTCGAAGAGCAGGCGTTCCAGGAGATTGGCCTTCATGCCGATGCTTCCACTGAGGGCGTTGAACGAGTCGCGGGTAAAGGCGACGTTCGGGAACACCGAACGATCGTCGAGCGCATGGAACTGTTCGCTGCGAAGACGTTCGGCATCGATCAGATACTGTCCGATTACATCGAACGCGACGGTCAGTCGCGGATTGACGCTCACGTCGGCGCCGACGGCGTAGCTTGCCTGATCGGGAAAACGCGCGCGTTCGCCGGTGGCTGGATTCCCGGCGAGCACACTGGAGCCGTTCCATTTATAGCTGGTATTCACGTGCGGCGAGACGTTGCCATAGGTGCCGGACCAGATGACAAACGGCTGCAGGCCGGCCGCGCCGCTGCCCAACAGATTCATCTCATCACCGGTTGGCAGGTGTACGTTCATGCCGACGGCAAGGCCGTTGGTTGCGCCGCCCGCCGCGGTGGTCTTGACCCGCACCATCAGGTCGCCGACGCCGCTCGCGCGGCCCGCCGCGGTGAAGATGCGCCGCTCGCCCACTTCGCCGTCTGTCTGGCGGAAGAAGTGGGTCAACTCGTTGGTCGTCCCCAGGCGATGGATCGTCGCGGCTGATACGACGTTCAGCTCGACATCGATGATCGGCACCGCAAGCGAGAGGTCGAGCCGATCGGTGACGCCCAAGGTGATGAAGGTGGTGGCCTGGCTGACGCGAGCATCGATGGCGCTGCTGGTCGTCACGACGTCTTCGCGGCCGCCTCGGAGAAAGGCATTGTCGTGGGTAAAGACCGCCGGGATGCGGTCCAGATCGAGACCCTCGATGGTGTCGTACTTGTAGCGTTGAAATGCAAAGCCAATCGACGCGCGCCGCGCGCCGATCGTCTCATGGCGATCGGCGAGGATTGGACCAAAGCTCGTCGTCGTGCGCTGGAATACGCCGAGTGAACTATCGAATTGATAGGTGAAGCCGCCGGACGGCGACGGCAGCGGCACGCCCACCAACTGGCCGACCAGCGCCGTACTGAATTGCTTGAAGTTGGATTGAAAGTCGTTGTTGAAGTGGGCCGAATGGCGCTGTTCACCAGGCAACGTGGCGAGGCTGTCGACGACGAGCCCGCGCGGGCCGAAGAGGTCGGTGAAAAGTGTCGCCAGGTTCGCAACCGTGGCGGTGAGGTTGTAGGGCTCCTGTGCCGAGGCCGGTGATGGGATGGCCGCCAGGCACACAATCAATGCAGTGACGCGGCGCAACCTGAACCTCCTTCGACATCAACGGATGTCGACGATTCCCCAGCCGGTTGCCGTGCGCGCCAACTGGAGTGTCTGCCGGCTGTCGGTCGTGTATTCCCGACCGCCTGCTCGCACGACATCTTTTCGATTCACGACCACCGATGCGGTGTCGCCGGTGCGATCGAGCGAAACGATCGCGAGATTGACACGCTGCGACGTGACGGCGCGGAAGCCGTCCTGCAACCGTCTCTCTTCCTCGCGGGACAGGTTGGGCTTGATGCTGCGGAAGAGCGTGAGATCCTTGCCTTCGATCGCGCGCGCATAGTTGGAGACGAGCTGTCGGATGGCGGCGTCATCGCTCGCCTGAGCGGGAGGTGTGGGTGCTCCGGCGGGCGATTCCTCCGTCGTGGCCGGTCCGGGCAGCGGCTGTGGCGCCGGCGCGATCGCGACTGGATCTGGCGCAGCCGGTGCCGGGGGCACTGGCGCAGGGCCGGGGCGCGCAGGCGCCTCGGAAGGCACGACAGCGACGGGAGGTGGAGAAGGTGGTTGGGACGGCGGCAACGCGGTCCCGGCAGCTGGCGCGAGCGTCGGCCGGTCAGCGATGTTCGGCGGGCTCGATGTGTCCGGCCTGACGTCGCTGGCACCTGCACGTCGCGCTGCATTCGCCAGCTGCGATGACAGCGCTATGAGATCCGGCGCCGTGGGATCGATGCCTCGGGCCGTCTCGAGCGAGCGCGCCGCGCCTTCGAGGTCGCCGTTGCGCATCCGTCGCGTTGCGTCCGCGATGGCCTTGTCGAAGGCCGACAACATCTCCTGCGCGGCGTTGCGAATCTTCGTCGCCCCCTCGTGACCCGGCGCGATCGTCAGGATTTCCGCGGCCTGCGCCGCGGCCACTCTGTAGTTCCTGGCGTCGAGCGTGGCCTGGGCCAATCGTACCCGCCCGGCGACGGGATCCGGGGAAGCCGCGCTGCCGGCGCTCACTGCTGGTTCAGGCGCCGGCGAGGGGCTCGAGCCAAAGCGATACGCCGCGAACGCGACAGCGGCGATCACCGCGACGGCGAGAACAGCGCCCGCGGCGAGGGTCCGGCGACGCGAGACGGCAGGCGATGGCTCCGCTGCTGCGTCCTCCTGATGCACCGCACGCGCGCGGGCAGAACGAGAACCACTCGATCGTGATGCGGCTGCATCGTCGAGCAATGCGCTTCTCGCCGAATGGCCCGAGTCGATGTCACGCCGCACGCGCTTCAGATCGGCTCGAAGATCTGCCGCCGACTGATAGCGAAGCTCGCGGTCCTTTTCGAGGCAGTTCTCAATCGTTTCCTGGAGACGCGGCGGTATCTCGGGGTTCAGAGTCAACGCCGGCACTGGTGCTCGATCGAGAATCGCCGCCACTACCGCGGCGGCCGTCTTCCCCGGGAACGGATGGTGTCCCGTCGCTGATTCGTACAGCACCACGCCGAGAGAGAACAGATCGCTGCGGCCATCAAGCTGTTCTCCGGCGGCCTGCTCGGGAGACATGTAGGCGGTCGTCCCCAGCATGACGCCCGCAGCCGTCGCGTCGGGTGAATGCACGGTGGTTACCGTGCCCATTTCGAGCGGTGTGACTTTGGCGAGCCCGAAATCCAGGATCTTGACGTGACCGCCGTCGGTGATGAAGATGTTGCCCGGTTTGATGTCGCGGTGGACGATTCCGCTCGTATGCGCCGCGTGCAGCGCATCGGCAATCTCGACGCCGACGTCCAGCGCATGGTGAGGCTTGAGCGGGCCGCTGGCGAGGCGCTCGCGAAGCGTCTGCCCCTTCATCAGCTCCATCACGATGAACGGACGCCCGTTGTCCTCGCCAATGTCGTAGATCGTGCAGATGTGCGGGTGGTTCAGTGCAGATGCCGCGCGCGCTTCGGAGCGGAGACGTAGAACAGCCTGTCGGTCGTCGGCCAATTCCTGCGACACGAACTTGAGCGCCACAGGCCGTCCGAGCCGAATATCTTCGGCGCTGTACACGACACCCATGCCGCCGGCGCCGAGCCGGCCTGTGATGCGGTAGTGGGAAATCGTTCGTCCAACCATTCGATTGTGTTGCCTGCTCTTATTTCGGTACGGCGTCGTTCAGCAGCGTCTCGGTGAACGCGTCGTTGTCGCGCACCGAGCAGTTCTGGTACGGAATATCGGGCTCCTTGCCGCGCATTTTTCCCCAGGTGTCGACCGCGCTGACGCTCTGGAGGCCGCCGGAGCGAAGCCACGCGCCCGACAGGTCGGGCGCCGCCGAGGGTTTGAGGTTGGCGGGCGGGCCGATGGGCGCGGGCGCCTGTCCCGCCGCCGGTTGACCGCTCACGAACGCCAGGACAAGAAACAAGGCCGCTGCCAGTCGCATATCTTCTCTTCTCGCCGGTGAAGTCAGGAGGAAAACGGGCGTAGTCTACCATCGTAGTAGTAAGATCGGTCGCATCGGGGCCGGCCCTGCAGGCGCCCTGGAGGAGATCGCTCATGAAACAGAGACTATTCATCCTGGGCTTCGCCATGGCGGCGCTGGCGGGCGCAGCGCAGGTCGGCGCGCACCATGGCGGGGCCGCATTCGACCAGAGCCAGACGCTCACGTTCAAGGGCACGGTGACGGAGATGACGTTCACCAACCCGCACGTGCTCGTCTATTGGGAAGTCACGAAGGACGGCGCCACCGAGAAGTGGTCCGGCTGGCTGACCGCGCCCACCAAGCTGGCGCGCGCGGGCTGGACGAAGTCGACGCTGAAGCCGGGCGACCTGATCGAGGTCACGGGCACGCCGCACAAGGGCGGCAGCCACATCCTGCAGATCCGCCGGCTGGTGGCGCCCGACGGCAAGGCCCTTCCCCTGTCCGAAAACCAGTAGATCGGAGGCTCGAGATGCCGCAGAACATGATGCGAGCGGCGACGGCAGGCGCCGCGGTCGCCGCGGTGGCGTGGATGACGCTCGCCGGCACCCCCGACCTGGCGGCGCAGGGTCGCGGCCGCGGCGCCGGTGCCGCACCGGCGGCGCCCGCAGCGCCGTCGAAGCCCGCGCCGATGCGCGATCTGACCGGCGTCTGGATGAAGGGGCGCGCGCCTCAGGGCATGCCGACCTTCGACGGATCCACGTGGACGCCGGGCACGCCGCCGCCGTTGACCGCGCTGGGACAGGAGATGAGAGCCAAGAACAAGCCCAATAACTCGGGCGAGTTCCAGCTCCACGAGACCAACGACCCGGTGCTGACGAAGTGCTATCCGCCGGGCGTCCCGCGCGTGTACTTCCACCCGTACCCGTTCGAGTTCCTGCAGACGAAGAACGCCGTGCTGCAGGTGTTCGAGTATGACCACTTCCTCCGCCGGATGTGGACCGACGGACGGCCGATCCCCGCGGATCCCGAGCCCTTCTGGATGGGCACGTCGATCGGGCGGTGGCTGAACGACACGACCCTCGAGGTCGTGACCGTCGGCTTCAACGACAAGACGTGGATCGATCGCGCCGGCGCGCCGCACAGCGACCAGCTCAAGGTGACCGAGCGCTTCAACCGCGTGGATTTCGATCACCTCCAGATGGACATGATCATCGAGGACGCCAGGACGCTGGCGAAGCCGTGGACCGCCAAAGGCTATTTCGATCTGAAGCCGGACTGGGAGATTGGAGAGATTTCCTGCTCGGGAGATTATCTCGAGTGGCC
>Ga0209640_10004164_pt1 | contig 12719 bp, 12 predicted proteins | sample RifCSP10_1_FD_184018 | JGI IMG/M metagenome (GOLD analysis project Ga0209640, IMG submission 184018) | Soil microbial communities from Rifle, Colorado - Rifle CSP2_sed 10_1 (SPAdes) (version 2) | ecosystem: Environmental > Terrestrial > Deep subsurface > Rock core/Sediment | place: Rifle... | reverse complement strand
GACGCTGCCAAACGGGGAGAAGAGCCGCTACTGGATCAGCGCAAAGACGTATCGAATTCTCCACGTTGAATACGAGTTGAAGCTTGCCGAAGGGCAACCCGTGACGAAGTATCGAATCGACTACTACTACACGCCATACAAGGTCATTCAAAACACGCTGGTTCCCTCGCGGCGAGTGATGAGTCAGGACGGGAAGCTCGTGCAGGAGATATCGCTGACGAACATAACCTATTCGGCTAAGCTCGATCCGGAGATCTTTCAACATCTTCAGGAACAGTGAGGAGGATCGAAGTCATTGAGTCATTGAGTCATTGAGTCAGTGAATCATTAAGGCATTGACTCGACTGCGGCGACCGCCGGCTTTCGGCGTGCCGACCAACCGCGAAATCTACGATGGCCGCCAACCGAGGAGCGTCTCAGATGAAACGTCACACGCTAATTACAGGTTCACTTCTGATTCTTGCATTGCTCGTCCCCGGGCTCGCCCTTGCGGGGAAGGTGAAGAAGAAGAACGGTCAGGTGATCGAGGGGGAGATCGAGGGCACTCTCGTCCAGAAAGGCAGGGGGTGGCAACTCAAGGATGGCGCCACTGTTGAGCACGTGAACAGCTATTTATTCGTCGGAAGCAAGGACTACGAAATCGATTCGATCGACGAGAGCGGGGTTAGCACCTCTTACAACGGTTGGTATCTCCTCCTAGTCGTTGGCTCACGGTCGCGAATGCTCTCAGATGCCGCCGTCTTCCGGTCGTTCAAGTCCGAATTGGAACGCGCAGGCCTCGACCCCGAAGCGTTCAGCGTCCGGAAGCTCGCGAGCGGATTGATCTTCGCGGTCCTCGCTTATCCCGCTCACAAGATGGACCAGTCTAAACTGGTGGTTGCCCCAATCATCGGGGGCGTGGCCGCCGGCACTCGCGGATCGCTTGTAGCCAAAAAGGCCGTCGAAATACAAGGGCTAATGTCCGGCAGATTCCAGGGAGCGCCTTCCGACAAGCAACCGAGCATAGCAAGTTGGCCAGACAGTCTGATTGGTGAACTCAAGGATGGACAGTTAATCCAGGCGGTACGAGTGAAAACCAGCGAGGGAACGGTTACGATTCCGGTGAAGGACATAGTCGCGTTCAACCAGTAGCCGGCGGCCAGGACCGCTCAAGACCGCAGCCCTGAGAGGTGCTCTTCAATCGTCAAACCCACTTGCTCGCGAAACCTCTCGGCCATCGACGGGATATCATCGACCGGTTCGTCCCGGGCAACACGCTCGACGCGCCACATCGGAACGAACACGTGAGTCAGCCCGATGTTGCGCTCACCCCTCACGATCATCCGAGTCCAATCGTCAAAGGTGGTCAAGTCGATACCGTGTAGAAAGACTCCGGCCGGTGTGAGGCTCTGCAACAATCCCCAGAGTTTCTCCCGTGGGCTGTGAAGGTAAACGACAACAGGCGAACCGGCGCCAATCCCCTCAATCCCCGCCGAGTGCTCATCCATGCTCACACTTCCCTTCTCTGCCCCTGCTGCGGGCTTTTCCTGCGACGTCTATCGCTCAACAACCATCGCGATCCCCTGTCCCCCGCCGATGCACAACGCGGCGAGCCCGCGCCGCACATCGCGCCGCCGCATTTCGTGGAGCAATGTCACCAGAATTCGGGCGCCGCTTGCGCCAATGGGATGACCAAGCGCAATCGCTCCGCCATTCACGTTCACCCTCGCCGCGTCGAGATCAAGCTTTCCAATCACCGCAAGGCTTTGCGCGGCGAAGGCTTCGTTCAACTCGAACAAGTCGATATCGCGGATCGCAAGCCCCGCTTTCTCCAACACTCGCTCGATTGCCGTCACCGGACCTAATCCCATAACGCGCGGCTCCACGCCGGCCGACGCGTAAGCCACGATTCTGGCCATCGGAGCCATTTCCATCAGCCGCGCCCGTTCTTCGCTCGCGATCACAAGCGCGGCCGCTCCATCGTTGATCCCCGATGCGTTGCCGGCGGTGACTGTGCCGCCTTCCTTCTTGAACGCCGGCTTCAATGCGCCGAGCTTGGCCGCGGTTGTACCCGGGCGCGGATGCTCGTCGACGTTGAATAGGAGCTGCTCGCCCTTCTTTTGTTTCAACGAGACGCTGACGATCTCGTCGCGGAAGCGCCCGCCCGAGATTGCGACTTCTGCGCGCCGCTGACTTTCGGCCGCGAACTCGTCCTGGGATTCGCGCGTGACCCCGCACATCGTCGCGACGTTTTCCGCCGTCACACCCATATGACAGCTCTCCATCGCGCACGTGAGTCCCTCGCTCAGCATCGAATCGGACATTTCGCCGCCGCCGAGCCGGTAACCCCATCGCGCGTCCCTCAGGAGGTAGGGCGCGCGGCTCATCGATTCCATTCCGCCGGCGACAATCAACTCGGCGTCCCCAGCCGAAATCGCCTGAGCGGCCAGCGCGACGGCCTTCAAGCCTGAACCACACACTTTATTCACGGTGAACGACGGAACGCTCTCCGGTATTCCTGCCGCGATGGCGGATTGCCTCGCCGGATTCATGCCGAGCCCGGCTTGAAGCACGTTTCCCATGATGACTTCTTCGACGGCGCCGCCGTCCAGCCCCGCGCGCTCTAACGCCCCGGCGATCGCGATCCGTCCAAGCTCCGTTGCCGGAGTGTCTTTGAGCGCGCCGCCGAACGTCCCGATGGCCGTCCTGATTCCACTAACGATAACTGCTCCCGACATAGCCCAATCACCCAATGACTCAATTCCCCCTGACCTTCACGTCGTCGAACGCCTGGTCCCGTTGGGCGTAGCAAAACAACCCGACCTTACCGCGGCGATACGACCGGTCTCGCACTTCAAACAGCGGCCGGCCATCTACGTCTCCGCTGATACGGTCCTCGGTGACTCTCACGTGGATGACCGTCTCGACTCCCTTTTTGTAGCCGCGCGGCGCCGACCAAAGCTCAGTGTAGTCGGCGCCATCTCGCTTGTCCAACCGCGTGATTGGACCCCCGCTGAAGCCGTCTTCGAGCAAGATCAGCCTGTAAAAGTGGCCAGCATCCGTGAAACGAAACACGACTCCGAAACCATCATCGTCTCCCGGCGTCGCCTTAACCCACAAATCGTAGTCGTCCCATGTCGGGTCTCCTGCGACCAGATAGGTCCCGTACCAGCGGCCGAGGAAGTCGCCTCGCCTGCCCCAAACGTTGCTGTGCTGATGAAGCCGGCCGTCTGCCTCAACCTCCCACCGCGAAGGCCCCTCCAAAACATCAGGGTCATCGACGGCAAGCCAGGCCGACTGCCGCTTGTCATGAAATCGCTCGTCAAGCAGAACCCGGCCGCAGCCGGCCTGTGAGACGGCGAAGGGCAGCATGAGCACTAAAGCGGCTAGACGCGATATCGGCGTCCGTCCAACCAACGCCGATAGTCCGCACCCCGCAGCCGTGAAGAGCCACAGACGTGACCTGAGCGGCCCGCGACGTGTCTCCCGCGATGTCACTACCCACCTCATGATTCTTCGAGGACCTCGCGAGCGCGTCGAAACACGCTGTCAAACATCTTCTCGGTCAATCGCCCGGTGAAAGTATTCTGTTGGCTCGGATGGAACGACCCCAGCAGCGTCATTCCGTCGGCGAGTTTGGATTCAGCGCCATGCGCGAACTTCGGTCGGGGTGGTGCGGTTCGCGAGCGCCGCGCGAAGTTTGCGCGGTCCCTTTCTGCAACGGCCTCAACCGATGTGATTGCCGCGTCGAACGCCACGCGTCCGAGGGCGACAATGACCCGCACTCGCTTCAGCAATTCCAGCTCCCGAAGCAAGTAGGGCCGGCAGTTTCTGACTTCTTCAGGCAGCGGTTTGTTCGCAGGCGGCGCGCAGTGAATCGTCGCCGTGATGTAGCAGTCGCGCAACCTCAAGCCGTCGTTACGGCTCACCGATGTTGGTTTGTTAGCGAAGCCGGCCCTGTGCAACGCCGCGAAGAGCCAGTCGCCGCTGCGGTCACCGGTGAATATGCGGCCCGTGCGATTGCCGCCGTGGGCTGCGGGTGCGAGTCCGACGATCAACAGACGCGCTCGCGGATCACCGAAGCTCGGCACCGGACGGCCCCAGTAGTCGTCGTCATCAAAGCGCCGGACCTTTTCACGCGCGACCCGCGTTCGCCACTCAACCAGACGCGGGCACAGGTCGCATCGGATGATTCGCTTCTGTAGCTCGTCGATGGATTTCAGACGCGTGGTGGTGCTGGTCTTCAATGCTGGAACTTCCACTCGATATCGACGGCTTCGAACCGCGTTTCGCCGATGTTCTTCAGCGAGTGGGTTATCGGCCCGGTGTGCCATCGGAAATCGCCCGGCTTGAACTCAGCGAGCTGCGGCTTCATCCCGGGTGACTCCAGCAGGATCTTGCCGCCCGCCACCGTGACGCCGAGCCCCGAGAGCGAGTGAGTGTGCGAGGCGACGGATTGGCCGGGCTCCAGTATGAGGCGTTCGACGCGCACGCGATCGTTCTCGAGCACGGTTGTATGACCAGGGATCGCTTCGGCCGTCAGCGAGTTCTGAGGAGCGGGCGGTGACTTGAGGACTTCAATGGTGATGTTGCGAAACAGGGCGGGGCCGGGATTCGTCACGCGATGAGTGATCGTCGCTTTCGTGAAGCGGACCTCGCCGTCTTTGACTACGAGGTCGGCCGGCGGGCTGCCGAGCACTTCGGCCTTGAGCTTGGCGTCGCCGATCGAAACGAACAAGTAGTCGTTCGAGTGTACGTGAAACAGCGTCGCATCGCCGGCCGGCACGTTGACGTCGAAGACCCGCACGTATTCGTTCTCGAACTTGAGGTGATGTCTTGGCTCGCTCGCGACCGGCACCGGTGATTGCAGCGCCGGGCTGACTACCGGGACCAAAGCAATGAGGACGGCGGCAATCTTCATCGTTGATTCTCCGTACGGCGGCGGCGGAATACTCTGAGGCCAGGTTGACCCCTTCGCGCGCAAGAGAATACCATAGCCGCCTTGCCGAGCAAACCAGCCGAGGAGCCTGAGTGCCGATCGTCTCGATCAACGAATCACTTCTGATCCCCGGCGTGAGTCCCGTTGAGATTCACTATCGCGAAAGCGGCGCCGGCGCTCCGCTCCTATTCTTGCACGGGGGATGGGGGTACGAGGTCTACCCGTTTGACGCTCAGATTGCCGCGCTGCAGAGTTGCTCCCGCATCGTTATACCGGACCGGTCGGGCTATGGTCGCTCGATGAAGATCCGCGGCGTCCCGTCCGACTTTCACCGCCGCGCGGCTGTAGAAACCGTGAGCCTGATGGATGCGCTCCGGATTGACCGCGCGGTGTTGTGGGGCCACAGCGACGGAGCCGTGATCGCGGCGATGATTGGGCTGGCCGAGCCTTCGCGGTGCGTGGGGCTGATCCTCGAAGCGTTTCACTTCTACCGAAACAAGCCCGGCTCTCGCGAGTTCTTCGAGGCGATGGAGCGAGACCCTGATCGGCTGGGCGAACGGGTGACGACGGTTCTTTCACGGGAGCACGGTGAGGACTATTGGAGGAAGCTGATCGTGATGAACGGCCGGGCGTGGCTCGAGATCGCCGATCAAAGACGGCATCACGAGGAAGACCTGTACGGAGGCAGCCTGGGTGAACTGGCGGTCCCGGCGATCTTCATTCATGGCGCGCGCGACCCGCGAACCGAGCTTGGCGAACTGGATGCGATACGCCGGCAATTACCGCACGCGCCGATACACTTGCTTGAAGAAGGGGCTCACTCCCCGCACAGCGAGCGGTCAGCAGCGGAAGATTGCACGGGAATCGCGGAGGGTTTCCTTCGTGGACTGACTGAGGTCAGGGAACGCGACTGAACGCGCCCTCCTGTTCGCAGCGCAAATTGGAGAGATCAAAGGACGCGGGCTCAAAGGAAGCGCTCCGCTCCTCTCTACTCCTCATCTCGAAACAGATCATCGACGGCGAGCGTCCACCCCGGTACGGCCGTCTCGGCGTGCGCGATATCGCCCCGCCGAAACACGATCGGATTCTCTGGGTCGCCGGCATCGTAGGACTTGATCACATCCGGGCTGAGCAAATCCACATCCCAGACACAGATCGTTCCGGCCGCGAAATAGTCTCTGCGTTTTTCCGCAATCCGCTGTGGACCATAATCCGCATCACTCCTGACTTCGAGAGCGAAGATCGGCGCCCCTTCAAGGAACTTCATGCCCGTAGGCCGTCCGGTATACCAGGCTGCGTCCGGGCTGAAGGAGTCGCGGTTCGGAAGACTAACTCTGAAGCCAGCATTGTCGGCAATGGCATAACCTGCGTTCGTTTTACGCTCGTGCTGATAAAGACTCATGTGGATCATGCTGGAAGCTCGATTTGGCAGGAATCCAGTAGGGGCCATCTGTACAAGTTCTCCATTGACTATCTCAGCCTTGCCGTCTTCAGGGACGTAGTAGAGGTCCTCGATCATTACTCGAACCTTGGTAGTCATAGTCCAACCTCAGGGTCTTATGATAGCACGGTTGAAGCATCCTTTATCGCGCGAATCCCTGAGCCCGAGAGAGAGGATCGCGGCCGTTAGGTCGATGGCAATCTACTACGGGCTGACGCCCGCAGCATTCTCCCTCAGGGTCCTTTCAGCAGCCACACCATCATCTGGATGTCGAGCTTGCGTGAGCGGTCGGCGCCGGCGACGAGCGATGCAACAGGGAATCCGGGAATCACGCCGTAGCTGACGGCGTAGACCTCATACTCGGGCGTCGCGACGCCTTGAGCCTACGGCATTGCCTTCGGCAAGACTGCAAGAAGAAGTGAGAGCGCGACAAGAGCGGTTTTGATCATGACCGCGAACGCCGTTCTTGGTTTTTGCGGCTGCGTCCCCTCACCACTTCATCAACCGCGAGATCATCTGGACCGCTGCCGGATCGTCGGGGAACATCACCGGCAGTTCCTTCGTCCGAACCGTCCGGTCCCCAATTCGCTTCACCATCACTTTCACCGGGCAGCCGCACGCACTGTAGATGAACGTCACTTCGCGTTCGGCGCCGTCGGGCCAGACGTCGCGCACCGGGACACCCGGCTCCTTCGCCTTCGCTTCGAGCACGGAAGATGGGTTGTTGGACCCATCGACCGTGAAGGCGGTCCCGCGGCCGTTGTCGATCAGGATCAGCAAGTTTTTCTGTTTAGGCGGTCCGCTCGTCGGCAATATCCTGCTCTGCCACAAAACCTCCCCGGTGCGCTTGAACACGAGCGACGCGAGCCCGGGCTTTTCGCTGCTGACGTGCACTGAGAGATGGAGTTTGCCGTCCGGCGTCGGTTCGCCATAAGCATCAAGAATCGCAAACGTTCGTCCCTGGCCGTCGTCGGGCTGATAGCGGCGCTCGACCTCGCGCAGGGCTTCAGCGATGGTCGGCGGCTTGCGTCCGAAGTCGAGCTCGACCGTTACCATTACGGCCTTGGCGACTTCCATGGTTTGCAGTTCAGCCACAGCGCTTGGCGATGGGGAAGCGGGCTGACCGACGCCCGCCGACGAAGTGGAAGCCGTCCCGCCCGGCGCAGATTGATCCGGAGGGTCGCTCGTCCGGCACGCCATGGCGAAGCTGAAGCCCAGGAGTGCGAATGACGCGGCGATCATCGCGGCCCGCCCTCGACGCCTGGACTTTTCCGCGACCGTGGAAGCGTTATCCTTTGACATCGCGAGAGATGATAACAACCGCCGCACAAACCGCCAAGAAGCCACGAACGCGATAGAGCGAACGGCACACCATCCTAGACTAGGTCCGCATGGCCGTGATAAGCTCCGGCGTCCCCCACGAATGCCTTTCGGAGAGAGAGGGACATGCTATTCGAGCTTTTAGAATGCGGGAATCCCTCGCATACCGCTATCGCAAGCCCCGACGGAGCCGCCGTCACCTACAACCAGCTTCGCGCGCAAGTCGACTCGCTCGCCGCCACGCTCAACGGCTTAGGCCTGGGGCGCGGGGACCGCATTGCAATCGCCTTGCCGAACGGGATCGAGATGATCGCCGCATTTCTCGCGGCGTCTCTCGCGGGGACGGCCGCGCCGCTTAACCCGGCTTATACCCTCGATGAGTTCAAGTTCTATCTCGAAGACACGAACGCTCGGGCGCTGATAGTGCCTCCCGGCGGCGGCGAAGAAGCTCGAAACGCAGCCGGCGATAAGGTCCTGATCGTCGAAGTCGCATCCGACAACGCCGGCAAAGTTTCATTTTCGTCGGCCGGCTCGTGCGGCCCCCGCCGCCCTCGCGAGTACGCAGATTCCAACGACATCGCTTTGATATTGCACACGAGCGGGACTACCAGCCGTCCGAAGCGGGTGCCGCTGACTCATCACAACCTCATGGTCTCTTCCCGCAATGTCGCGGACACTTACCGGCTCACCGCCGAAGACGTCTCGATGTGCGTGATGCCGCTGTTTCACGTGCACGGGCTTGTGGCTTCGACCTTCGCGACGCTGCTGACCGGCGGAACCGTTGTCGTGCCTTCGCGGTTTAACCCGCTGTCGTTCTGGCCGGCAGTAAGAGACCATCGCGCGAGTTGGTACTCAGCAGTGCCGACGATACATCAAGTGCTGGCCGCCAGGGCCAAGACCGGCGGCAGACCCGCCGGAGCCGAACACTTGCGCTTCATCCGCTCGTGCAGCGCGGCTCTTGCGCCACAGTTGATGGCCGACCTTGAAGAGCGCTTCGGCGCGCCGGTGTTGGAGGCGTACGGGATGACCGAAGCCGCACATCAGATGGCGTCGAACCCGTTGCCGCCCGAGTCTCGCAAGCCGGGCTCGGTTGGATGCGGGACCGGCGTCGGCGTCGCGATACTGAATGATCAGGGTGAATTGCTGCCCGCGGGGACGACCGGCGAGGTCTCAATCCGAGGCCCGAATGTCTTCAGCGGCTACGAAGGAAACGCCAAAGCGAACGCCGAGTCGTTCACTAATGGCTGGTTCCGCACGGGCGATCAGGGGTATCTGGATGGTGAGGGATACTTGACGTTGGTGGGCCGCATAAAGGAGTTGATTAACCGAGGCGGCGAGAAGATATCGCCGCGAGAAGTCGACGAAGCGCTGCTCACCCATCCGGCGGTCGCCGAAGCCGTCTGCTTCGGTATACCCGATCGAGTCTATGGGGAAGGCGTCGCCGCCGCCGTCGTGCTCACGGCAGAAGCGACCCAGGCCGAGCTGATCGCCCACTGCCGGTCGTCGCTCGCTGATTTCAAATGCCCTAAGGTTATCTACATCGTTGACGCTATCCCGCGCACGGCGACCGGCAAGATTCAACGCCGCAACGTCGCTGCGCAGATAGCCGAGCCCCAGTAACTACTCAGTAACGCGAGATGAAATTCGCAGTCGTAGGCGCGGGCGCGATAGGCGCTTTCCTCGGAGCCCTGCTCGGCAGATCGGGTGAAGAAGTGACCCTGATCGCGCGAGGCGAACACCTCCGCGCGATGCGGGAGCGCGGAGTTCGCGTTCGAGGCGCGATAGGCGAATTCGAGGTCCGGCTCCCGGTCGCCGCCGATCCGCAATCGGTCGGCGAGGTTGACGTCGTCTTGCTGACCTTGAAGGCCCACAGCCTCACCGAGATGGCCCCGCGACTTGCTCCGCTGGTCGGCCCGGAGACTTGCATCGTAAGCACGCAGAATGGGATTCCGTGGTGGTACTTCTACCGGCACGGCGGCGAGTGGGAAGGCACGCAACTCGAGTCAGTCGATCCCGGAGGCGTGGTTGCCAAAAGCATCGACCCGGCTCGCGTGATCGGGTGCATCGTCTACCCCTCGACGATCGTCGTGGAACCGGGAGTCATCGAGCACGTCGAGGGCACGCGGTTCACGCTTGGGGAACCTGACGGGTCGAAGAGCGAGCGGTGCCGCCGCATCGCCGACGCTCTCATCAAGGCCGGGCTTCGATGTCCCATGCGCAGCGATATCCGCCGCGAGATATGGGTGAAGCTCATGGGCAGCGTCGCGTTCAATCCCATCAGCGCGCTGACTCGCGCGACGCTCGCTGAAGTAGTTCAATGTCCGCAGACGCGCGCGCTTGCGGAAGGAATCATGAGCGAGGCCGAAGCCGTGGCCGCGCGATTGGGTATCGATTTGGGGGTGACGATCGAGCAACGACTCGCCGGGGCGGAAAAAGTCGGACATCACAAGACGTCGATGCTTCAGGACGTGGAGGCAAGGCGGCCTTTGGAGATCGAGGCGATTGTAGGCGCGGTCGTCGAGCTCGGCGAAAAGATGGGGTTCCCGATGGCTTACACTCGGGCGGTTTATGCGTGCGCTAAGCTGCTTGATCAGGGCATTCGCGCAAGCGGGCGGACACCGGGCGCATAACGAGACGCACGCGGCTTCATTGGTTGGGGAGCAGAGCGAACGGGTTCATTACGAGGGAAAAGGAGAAATGCGGCATGACCGAAGAGCGGGGGACCACGCGAGTGGCCTCGAGATGGCTCATTCTTGTGGCTTGCATCGCGGCGATGATGGCCATAGCAAACCTGCAATACGCATGGACTCTGTTCACGACGCCCTTAATGGACGACTTTGGAGTGAGCCTCGCGACAGTCCAATGGGCGTTCACGCTTTTCGTGATCACCCAGACGGGGCTATTTCCATTCACCTCTTATTTGGTGGAGCGGTTTGGTCCAAAAACGGTCGTGACAATTGCCAGTGCGCTGGTAGCAACGGGCTGGATAGGAGCTGGGATGGCCGCTTCCGCGAAATCGCTGCCGGCGCTCTACTGCGCGTGCGCGTTAGGAGGCGTCGGAGCGGGCGCGGTTTACGGCGCGTGCGTCGGCGCGGCGATGAGGTGGTTCCCGGATCGACGCGGCCTGTGTGTTGGCTTCGTTGCGGGGTCCTACGGATTCGGCACGGCTATCTCCGCGTTTCCAATCGACCACATGATCAATTCGGGCGGTTACATCTCGGCTTTCATCGCGTGGGGAGCAATTCAAGGCGTGATCGTGCTGATCGCAGGTCAGTTTCTGGCGATGCCGCCTGATGGATGGACGCCGCCGCGATGGGATCAGATCAAGCTCAAGCTGCAAAAGAAGGTCCACCAATCGACGCGCAACTACACGCCGCGAGAAATGGTGGTGAGCAAGGCATTCTATCTACTCTACGTGATGATGACTCTGGTGACGTTTAGCGGGCTGATGCTGACCGCGCAGCTAAAACCGATTGGTCAACAGTATGGCCTCAACACGTATGTTCTGGTGGGAGGCGGCACGGTTCTGAGCCTTGTGGTGAACCAGGTGCTGAACGGCTCGGCGCGACCGTTCTTCGGATGGCTTTCCGATCACATGGGCCGGTACGACACGATGGGTCTGACGTTCATGTTGGGCGCCCTGTCGATCACCGCGCTCACTCTGCTGGTTCGGTATCCGATTTGGTTTGTCGTCATGTGTGGAGTGACGTTTTTCGCGTGGGGCGACATCTACTCGTTGTTTCCGTCGGCGATAGCAGACATCTTCGGCAGCAAACATTCGACAAGGAACTACGGTATTCAGTACACCGCAAAAGGGCTGGGCTCAATCCTGGCGGGTCCGGGCGCCGCATGGCTGTCGGGACGGAGCGAGTCCTGGGCGCCGGTACTGTGGCTGGCAGTGGGTTGCAACCTGACTGCGGCGGCGCTCGCAGTCTTCTGGCTCAAACCGCTCATAACTCGCCTGGTGAAGGAGCAGCTTTCTGCGCGTGGGCGAGAGGTCACTCCGGCGGTTGTCCAGGAAGTCGCGGCCGGTAGCACCACGGCGGAGTAGCCGGGGTTCGTGCGTTTCCAGAGGCTACGGGAGTCAACCGGTAGCGCACGCGCGTAGCGATTGAATCTGATCAGGCGGGATCAGGGTTCGCCTTCGCCCATCTCTTGCTTCAGCGATTCCAGGTTGTTCCGGACAGTGACAGTGCTCGGGTGATCGTCTCCGAGAAACTTTCGGAAGATGCCGAGCGCGCGCTCGTAGCACTGCCGGGCGCCGGACAGGTCGCCGAGGTCTCGCAGCACACTGCCCAGATTGTTGACGCGAATCGCGACAGTGGGATGGTTCGGGCCGAAGGCGGCTTCATCAATCCGCAGCGCACGCTCGAAGCATTCCCGGGCGCCAGCCAGGTCGCCGAGGGCTTGCAGCACAAGGCCCAGATTGTTGAGGTCTATCGCGACGTCGGGATGGTTCGGGCCGAAGGCGGCTTCATCAATCCGCAGCGCGCGCTCGAAGCACTCCCGGGCGCCGGCCAGGTCGCCTATGGCTTTCAGCACACTGCCCAGATTGTTGACGTCTATCGCGACAGTGGGATGGTCCGGCCCGAAGGCGGCTTCATCAATCCGCAGCGCGCGCTCGAAGCACTCCCGGGCGCTGGCCAAGTCGCCGAGGTCTTGCTGCACACTGCCCAGATTGTTGACGTATATCGCGACAGTGGGATGGTCCGGCCCGAAGGCGGCTTCATCAATCCGCAGCGCGCGCTCGTAGCACAGCCGGGCGCCGGCTAGGTCGCCTAGGTCATGCAGCACACTGCCCAGATTGTTGACGTCTATCGCGACAGTGGGATGGTCCGGGCCGAAGGCGGTTTCCTGAATCCGCAGCGCGCGCTCGTAGCACTCCCGGGCGCCGGCCAGGTCGCCGAGGTCTTTCAGCACAAGGCCCAGATTGTTGACGTATATCGCGACGTCGGCATCGTCACTCCCGAAGGCTGCCTCCAGAATCTTGAGCGAGCGCTCGTGTGACCGCTTCGCGTCGGCATACTGAGCACGGCCACG
>Ga0209640_10004162_pt1 | contig 12720 bp, 12 predicted proteins | sample RifCSP10_1_FD_184018 | JGI IMG/M metagenome (GOLD analysis project Ga0209640, IMG submission 184018) | Soil microbial communities from Rifle, Colorado - Rifle CSP2_sed 10_1 (SPAdes) (version 2) | ecosystem: Environmental > Terrestrial > Deep subsurface > Rock core/Sediment | place: Rifle... | reverse complement strand
CGCCGCGGCGTCGTCCGCCGTCAGGTGGGGCGTCCCGCGGGCGTCGTCGAGAAATGAGCACTCGGCGACCAGCAGATCCGCCCCCCGGAAGAACGCCGCCAGATCGCCCCATCGCGCACCCAGAGGGCCGTCGAATCCGAGGCTGATGACGCGGAAGAGCACGACCGCGCTGGCGATCTTGGGCGCCACCGAGAGAAAGGCGACGAACGGGGTGGGGGCGCCCTGATAGACGTCGGGCGTCCAGGCGTGGAACGGCACCAGCCCGAGCTTGAACGCGAAGCCGGACGCGAGCAGCAGGAGGCCGAGGACGATCAGGCCGGGTGAGCCTTGCCCGGTATCGAGGGCGGCGCCGATCGCGTCGAGTCGGGTCGAGCCCGTCTCGCCGAAGAGCAGCGCGATTCCGAAGAGCACGAACGAGCTGACGAAGGCGCCCATCAGGAAGTACTTGATCGCCGCCTCGGCCGAGATCGCGAGCCGGCGATGGAAGCCGGCGAGGCCGTAGAGCCCGACCGAGAGCAGCTCCAGCGCCAGGAAGATCGACAGCAGCTCGACGCTGCGCACCAGGAGCAGCAGGCCGCACGCGCACCAGAGCATTAGCGCCGGGTATTCGCCGGCGAGCAACCGCTCTCGCCGCAGGTAGCCGTCGGAGGCCAGCAGCGCGAGCCCGGTGGCGAGCAGGATCGCCTGGGAGAAGGCTGCGGTCAGCGGCGTCGCTTCGATCAGGCCGTGGAACGAGCTCGTCGTGCCGAGATTTGCCACCAGCCAGGCCGCGCCGGCGGTCGCGACCAGCGCCAGCCCGCAAAACGCGCGGCGGAGGGCGGGAGCAAACGCCTCGAGCAGGAGCACGAGCGTGCCCGCTGCGGCGAGTACGAGCTCGGGGGCGAGCGCCGCGAGGTCGGCGGCCGGAACCTGGAAAGCGCCGGTCATCGCGGGAGCTCCGCTTCCCTTGCCGCCGCAGCGAAGGCGCGGCTGGCGGTCCGGAAATCGGCCCGTCCAAGCTCGGCGCGCTCCGGCGCCGGCTGCTCGAGACGGGCCTGGTAGCCGGCGAGCACGCTTTCGAGCGCCGGGCGGCTGGGCTCGAGGAACGCTCGCGGCGCGACGCCGATCCAGAGCATCAGCACGCAGAGCGGCAGCAGCGCGGCGACCTCGCGGCCGTCGAGGTCACGCAGATTCCGATTCTCCTCGTGCGTGATCGGTCCGAAGAGGGTCGCCTGCACCATGTGGAGGAGATAGACGGCGGCCAGGATGACGCCAAACGCGGCGACCGCCGTCGCCGCTCTCATGCCGACGCTCCAGGTACCGAGCAGGATCAGGAACTCGCCGACGAAGCCGTTCAGGGCCGGCAGGCCGACCGAGGCCAGCGCCGAGAAGACCAGGAAGAACGAGAACCAGGGCACGACCTTCGCCAGCCCGCCGAAGTCCTCGAACTTCTTGGTGTGGCGCCGGTCGTAGAGCATGCCGACGAGCAAGAAGAGCGCTCCCGTCGACAGGCCGTGGTTGACCATCTGGATCAACGCCCCCTGCCAGGCGACGAGGTCGACGGCGAGGATGCCGAGCATGACGAAGCCGAGGTGCGCGATCGACGAGTAGGCGACGAGCTTCTTCAGATCGGGCTGCACCCAGGCGACCAGCGCGCCGTAGATGATCCCGACGAGCGCGAGCGCCACGAGCCAGGGGCCGAGCTGCCGGGCGCCGTGGGGGAAGAGCGGCAACGCGAAGCGCAGGAAGCCGTAGGTGCCGAGCTTGAGCAGGATGCCCGCCAGCACCACCGAGCCGCCGGTCGGCGCCTCGACGTGCGCGTCGGGCAGCCAGGTGTGCACCGGGAACATCGGCACCTTGACGCCGAAGGCGAGCGCGAAGGCGGCGAAGAGCCAGAGCTGCTCGCCGATCGGCAGCTCGAGGCGCAACAGATCCTCGTAGCGGAAGCTCCAGACGCCGGCGAGGCGCGAGTAGGTCCAGCCCAGCCAGAGGATGCCGAGCAGCATCACCAGGCTGCCGGCCATCGTGAACAGGAAGAACTTCACCGCCGCGCGCACCCGCCGCTCGCCGCCCCAGATGCCGATCACGAAGTACATCGGGATCAGCATCACTTCCCAGAAGACGTAGAACAGGAAGAGATCGAGCGCGACCAGGGCGCCGAGGATGCCGGTCGTCAGCACCAGCATGGAGGCGACGAAGCCGGGCCACCAGCGCTCGATGCCCCGCCAGGAGCCTAGGAGCACGAGCGGCAGCAACAGGCCGGTCAGCAGCACGAGCGGCAGCGAGATGCCGTCGATGCCGACCTCGTAGACGATCGAGAGGCCCGGCAGCGAGATCCACTCGAGCACCGGGTCGCGAGCCAAGATGCCGGCCGCGTCCCAGTGCTGTCCGGCCCACAGCACCATCAGCGCGACTTCGACGAGCGCCGCCGCGAGGCCGTAGAGCTTGATCGTGCGCACCGAGGCCCGGCGCAGGAAGACGAGCGGCAGCGCCGCAACGGTCGGGAAGAAGACCAGGCGCGTGATCGAGTCGCCGGCCAGCAGGTTCAGGAAGCCGCCTTCCATCACAGCACCATCCACCACAGGAGCAGCATCACGCCGGCGAAGAAGTAGAGCGCGTAGTTGCGCACGTTGCCGGTGGTCGTGAAGCGGCCGAGATCGCCGGTGATCTCGGTCAGGAAGGCGGCGACGTTGAGGCCGCCGTCGATCACCAGCTCGTCGATCACCTTCCAGCAGATGCGGGCGAGCTTCGCGATCGGACGCACGACAATGCGGTCGTAGAGCTCGTCGACGCGGTACTTCTCCTCGAGGAGCTTCTGCAGGCGCGGGGCCCGCGCGGCGAACGACGCGTCGGCCTCCAGTCCGCGCCGGAGCCAGAGGCGGGCCGCGAGGTAGATGCCGACCACGGCCGCCGCGATGGAGGCGCCGATGAGCGCCAGCTCGAGCGCCTGCGAGGCGTGGTGCTCGCCCGCCTCGTGTCCGGGAATCACGGCGACCACTGGTGCCAGGAAATGGCCGAGCCAGTCGCGATCGTGGGCGCCGAACGCCTCCCACATGCCGCTCGGGATGCCGATCCAGCCGGAGACGATCGCCCCCACGGCGAGCACCCAGAGCGGCAGCGTCATCACGCGCGGCGACTCGTGGAGGTGGTGCTCCTGCTCGTGGCTGCCGCGGAAGTCGCCGAAGAAGGTGAGGAAGACGAGGCGCGACATGTAGCACGCGGTCAGCGCCGCGGTGAGAAGCCCCACGCCCCACAGCAGCCTCGCGGCCGGCACGTGCGCCAGGAAGGTCGCGCCGAGGATCTCGTCCTTGCTGAAGAAGCCGGCGAGGCCGGGGATGCCGGCGATGGCGAGGGTCGAGATGGCAAAGGTCGCGTAGGTCGCGGGCAGGTGCTTGCGCAGGCCGCCCATCTTCCGGATGTCCTGCTCGCCGCCCATGGCGTGGATGACCGAGCCCGAGCCGAGGAAGAGGCAGGCCTTGAAGAAAGCGTGCGTGCCCAGATGGAAGATCGCCGCCTTGTAGGCGCCCACTCCCGCAGCCAGGAACATGTAGCCGAGCTGCGAGACGGTGGAGTAGGCGAGGACCTTCTTGATGTCGTTCTGGGCGATGCCGATCGTGGCGGCGAAGATGGCGGTGGCGGCGCCGACGACGGCGACCACGGTCGAGATCTCGGGCGCCAGCTGGTAGATGACGTTCGTCCGCACCACCATGTAGACGCCGGCGGTGACCATGGTGGCGGCGTGGATCAGCGCCGAAACGGGCGTCGGGCCGGCCATCGCGTCGGGCAGCCAGACGAAGAGCGGGATCTGCGCGCTCTTGCCGGTGGCACCGACGAACAGGAAGAGCGCGATGAAAGCCGCCGTGCTCAGCCCGAGCGCGAACGGCCGGTGAGCGACGGCGGGATCGGCGAGGATCTTCTCGCCCAGCTGTCCGAAGTGCAGGGTGCCCCAGGTCGACCAGATCGCGAACAGCCCGAGCAGGAAGCCGAAGTCGCCGATCCGATTGACGATGAACGCCTTCTTGCCGGCGTAGGGTGGGAAAGCCTCTTCGAAGTAGTAGCCGATCAGGAGGTACGAGCAGAGCCCGACGCCCTCCCAGCCGACGAAGAGCACGAGGTAGTTGTTGCCGAGAATGAGCAGCAGCATCGCGCCCATGAACAGGTTCAAGTACGCGAAGTAGCGGCGGTAGCCCGCGTCGTGCCCCATGTAACCGACGGAATAGACGTGGATCCAGAAGCCGACGAAAGTGACGACGAAGAGCATCACCGCCGAGAGCGCATCGAGGCGGAAGCCGACGTCGAAGGCCGCCGGACCGGCGGTCCAGGCCCAGAGCACCTGCTCGTAGGCGGCCGGTCGCACCGATGCCGACCATTCGACGAGCGCGGCGAGCGCGACCAAGAGCGACAGTCCCGGGAGTCCGACCCCGACGGCGGTGACCAGCGGCTTCTGCGAGTTGCGCAGCAGGAGCCCGTTGATGGCGGCGCCCGCGAGCGGGAGCGCCGGAACCAGCCAGAACAGATCGAGCGCGCTCATCGATTTACCAGCGCATCAGGTTGATGCGGTCGATGTCGATCGTCTTGCGCAGCCGGAAGACGGCGATGAAGAGCGCCAGACCGACGGCGGCTTCGGCGGCGGCGACCGCCAACGCGAAGAAGACGACCATCTGCCCCGAGCGTTCGCCCAGCAGGCGCGCATACGCTGCGAGCACGAGGTTCGCGGCGTTGAGCATCAGCTCGATCGACAGGAAGATCGCGATCCCGCTGCGCCGCGTGAGCGCGCCGAAGACGCCGATCGCGAACAGCGCCGCCGCGAGCAGGAGATACCAGGAGACGGGGACCGTCACGGCGCCTCCTCCTCTTCGTCGGGGGTCGGGCGGCGCGCGACCCAGCTGGCGGCGACCACGGCGACGAGCAGCAGCAGGCCGATGATCTCGAACGGCAGCAGGTAGGTCGTGAAGAGCAGCTCGGCCAGGCCGCGCGTGGCGACGAACTCCTCGGTCAGCCGCGGCGCCTCCGCCTCGCCGTACGACTCCCAGATCAGCCGCGCCATGGCGCCGAAGAAGACCAGCGCGCCGACGCCCGCCACCCAGGTCTGCATCGTGCCGCGGCCCGCCGCCGGCCGCTCACGGCCCACGTTGAGCAGCATGATCACGAACAGGAAGAGCACGACGATGGCGCCGGTGTAGAGGAGCACCTGGAGGACGGCGAGAAAGGGCGATCCCAGCAGGACGAAGAGGCCGGCGGTGGCGAGCAGCGCGACCACCAGGCTCATCGTCGAATAGACCGGATTGCGGTGGCCGACGACGACGATCGCCGAGCCGAGCGCGAGCAGCGCGAAGAAGGCGAAGGCCGCGAGCTCCATCAGAGGAGGCCTCCGACGGTCATCGCCGCGGTGACCACGAGCTGGAGCACCGCCAGCGGCAGCAGCACTTTCCACCCCAGCCGCATGAGCTGGTCGTAGCGGAAGCGCGGGAAGGTCCAACGCACCCAGATGAAGAAGAAGAGCGCGAGCCCGACCTTGAGCACCAATATGGTGAAGCCGAGCAGCGCCTGGACGAGGCCGGTGAACTGCGAGAAATCGAGCCAGGGCAGCGACCAGCCGCCGAAATAGAGGGTCATGCCGAGCGCGGAGAGCGTCGTCATCGACATGTACTCGCCCATGAAGAACATCGCGAACCGCATCGAGCCGTACTCGGTGTGATAGCCGGCCACCAGCTCCGACTCCGCTTCGGGCAGGTCGAACGGCAGGCGGTTCGTCTCGGCGAAGGCGGCGACCAGGAAGACCAGGAAGCCGAGCGGCTGGGTCACGAACTGCCAGAGGCCTTCGCGCTGATAGTCGACCACGTCGGTGAGGTTCATCGAGCCCGCGGGGATGAGCGCGCAGACGACCGTGGTGGTCAGCGCCAGCTCGTAGCTGATCATCTGCGCCGAGGCGCGGATCGAGCCGAGCAGCGACCACTTGTTGTTCGAGGCCCAGCCGGCGAGCACGAGCGAATAGACGCCCAGGCTCGCGAGCGAGAGAAACAGCAGGATGCCGGCGTCGGAGTCGATGACCACGAGCGACGTGCGATGCCCCCCGATCTCGACCGTCGGCCCGAACGGCAGCACCAGGAAAGTGGTCATCGCCGGCACCAGCGCCAGCATCGGCGCCAGCAGGTAGAGCCCGCGGTCGGCGCCCGAAGGGTTGACGTCCTCCTTGAAGATGAACTTGACCGCGTCCGCGATTCCCTGCAGCAGGCCGAGCGGCCCGACCCGGTTGGGGCCCAGCCGATCCTGCATGAACGCCGGGGCGCGGCGCTCGAGCCAGAGCATGACCGGCGCCACCTGGAGGAGGAAGAAGACCCAGAGGCCGACTTTCGCGAGCATCGCGAGGGTCTGCGGACTCACGCGGCGCCCTCGGTGCCGGAAAGCGAGGGCAGCGTCTGCCCCTCGGCCGGGATCTGCGCCCAGCGCAGCCCGGAGAAGGCGTCGACCTCTTCGGCGAGCAGGTCGAAGACGGTGGCCGCGGAGACCGATGCCCACTTGGCTTCGAATCGCGACAAGAGCTCGGCCAGGATCTCGAGCCCGGGCCGCGCCTGCGAAGGCGCCGGACAAGCGCGCACGAAGCGTTGCAGGCGCGACTGGACGTTGACGAAGGTCCCGTCGCGCTCGGCGTGCGTCGCGGCCGGTAGGACCACGTCGGCGGCTCGAGCGAGCGGAGTGTCGGCCCAGCCCATGACAGCCAGGAAGCGCGCCTTGCGCAACCGCTCGACCACCTTCGGATCGCGCGCCGCGCGGCCGAAATCGGAATCGACCACGAAGATCGCCGCGCAGCGCTCGGCGCCGTCTTCGAGCAGCAAAGTCTGGGCGTCCAGACCGCTCTCGCCCGGCACCAGCCCGGCGAGCTCGACGCCCCGCCGGTTGGGCGCCGCGTCGCGCCCGACGATGCCGCCACGCAGGTTCGGAATCGCGCGCGCCGGTCCGCTGTCGACCCAGATCGCCCGGTGCGGCGACTCGACCAGCCTGGCCAACCGCGCGACGAGGTAGGCCTCTTCGGTCGTCAGGAAGCCCGAACCCAGGAAAGCGGTGACGCCGTCGGCCCGCTTGACCCGGATGCCCTGGAAGACGGCGTCGATCGTCTCCTTCCAGCTCGCCGGGACGAGCTGCCCGTTGCGCCGCACCGCGGGCGAGGTTACCCGAGGATCGTCGCGATATCGCTCGTGCGTCGAGCGGCCGAAATCGCACATCCAGTAGTCGTTGACATGCGGATTGAAACGGGGCTTGTAACGCTTGATCGAGCCGCGACGATGCTCGAGCGTGATGTTGCAACCGACGTCGCAGCCGGTGCAGATCGACGGCTTCTTGTCGAGGTACCAAACGCGCTCGGCGAACCGGAAACGGGTCGAGGTGAGCGCTCCGACCGGACAGATGTCGACGACACAGGTCGACAGCGGGTTGTCGAGCGGCCGTCCCTCGACGGTGCCGATCTCGGCGTGGGCGCCACGGTTGAAGAAGCCGATCTCTCCCGTCTTCGAGATCTCCTGCGTGAACCGGACGCAGCGCGTGCACTGGATGCACCGGTTCATGTTGAGCATCACGTTGGGTCCGAGAGGGATCCGCTCCTTCTCCGGGTAGACGCGCTTCTCCTCGAACCGGAAGCGGGAGAACGCCTGGCCGTGCTTGAACGAATAGTCCTGGAGCCCGCACTCGCCGGCCTGGTCGCAGATCGGACAGTCGAGCGGGTGGTTGATGAGGAGGAACTCCATGATCGCCCGCTGCGCTTCGACCGCCTGCGGCGAGCTGGTGCGCACGACCATGCCGTCCTTCGTCACCGGCGTCGAGCAGGCCGCCTGCAGCTTCGGCATGCCCTCGACCTCGACCATGCACATCCGGCACTGGCCGACGACGGAGAGCCGGGGATGATAGCAGTAGTGGGGTATCTGCACGCCGACTTCGAGCGCGGCTTCGACCAGGTTGGTGCCGGCCGCGACCTCTACGGACCGACCGTCGATCGTGACGGTAGGCATCAGGCGACGGCTCCGAGAGCGAAGAAGGGGACGCGCGGAAGCGGGTAGCGGCGGTTGCGGATGTTGTCGCGGATCTCGTCGCCGAACTTCTGGATCAGCGACTTGACCGGCCCCTGCGCGGCGTCGCCGAGCGCGCAGAGCGAAATGCCGCCGACGTTGGGAACCACGCGTGCCAGCAGGTCGAGGTCGCCCTCGCTGCCCCGGCCGGACTCGATCCGCTCGAGGATCAGCCGCATCCACTCCGTCCCCTCGCGGCAGGGCGTGCACTGGCCGCACGACTCGTGGGCGAAAAAGGAGGCCAGGCGGAGCGTGGCGCGGACGACGCAGGTGGTCTCGTCCATGACGATCACCGCCGCCGATCCGAGCATCGAACCGGCCTTGGCGAGGGTGTCGAAATCGAGTCTGATGTCGACGTCCGCCGCGGTGAGCATGGACGCCGAGGCTCCGCCCGGGATCCACGCCTTCAGCGCGCGCCCCTTGTACATGCCGCCGCAGGCGTCGAGGAGCTGCTGGAACGTGACGCCGATCGGGAGCTCGTAGGTGCCCGGCCGCTCGACGTGGCCGGAGACGGCGTAGAGCTTGGGACCGGTGTTGCGCTCGTCGGTGCCGATCGACTTGAACCAGTCGGCGCCGCGCTCGACGATGTGCACGACGCAGCAGAGCGTCTCGACGTTGTTGATCACCGTCGGGCATCCGAAGGCGCCGATGACGGCGGGGAAGGGGGGCTTCACGCGCGGCTGGCCGCGCTTGCCCTCGAGCGATTCGAGCATGCCGGTCTCTTCGCCGCAGATGTAGGCGCCGGCACCGCGGTGCACGTAGACGTCGTGGCGGAAACCGGAGCCGAGGACGCTCGCGCCCAGGACGCCCTCGCCGTAAGCGTCGCGGATCGCCTCTTCGAGGATGCGCGCGGCGGCGGTGTACTCGCCGCGGATGTAGATGTAGGTCGTGTTGGCGCCGACCGCGTAGCCCGCGAGGACGCAGCCCTCGATCAGCTGGTGGGGATCGTGCTCCATCAGCAGGCGGTCCTTGAACGTCCCCGGCTCCGACTCGTCGGCGTTGCAGACGATGTACTTCGGCTTGTCGCCGCCCTTGGGCACGAAGCTCCACTTCAATCCGCACGGGAAGCCGGCGCCGCCGCGGCCGCGCAGGCCCGACTTCTTGACCAGGTCGATCAGCTCGTCCGGCTGCATCGCCAGCGCGCGGCCGAGCGCCTGGTAGCCGCCGCTCGCGCGATAGCCGCGCACGGTTCGGACCTCGGGTCGGCCGAGGTTTCGGGTCAGGACCGGCTCGAACGCCATCAGTCGAGCTCCGAGACGACCGCGCGCAGCCGGTCGGGTGTCAGGTTCTCGTGGTAGTCGTCGTCGATCATCGCCATCGGCGCGGTGTCGCACGAGCCGAGACACTCGAACGGCACCCACGAGAACCGCCCGTCGGGCGTCACCTCGCCGGCGTCGACGCCGAGCTCGCGGCGGAGCTGATCGGCCAGCTGGTCGGCGCCGCGCAAGAGGCACGAGAGGTTCGTACAGAGCCGGATGCGGTGACGGCCGACCGGCTGGTCGTGGAACATGTCGTAGAACGAGACCACGCCGGCGACCTTCGAGACGGGGAGCTCGAGCAGGTCGGCGACGCCGGCCATGACTTCGCGCGAAAGCCAGCCGCCGTTGGCGCGTTGCGCCAAGTGGAGGGCCGGCAACAGCAACGCCTCTTCGGTCGGGTAGCGGGAGCGCAGCGCGTCGACGGCGGCGACGACCTCCGGAGCCAGCCCGTTGCCGGCGTCGAGGTGGCTCAACGGACGATCTCCCGGGCGCGCCCGGGGGCGCGCGTCGCGACTTCGAGCCCGCCCTTGCGCCAGACGTAGGCGTAACCCGCGACGATCAGCGCGATGAAGATCATCACCGCCCAGAACAGGCTCCAGCCGCCCTGCCGGACCACCAGCGTCCACGGATAGAGGAATGCGGCCTCGACGTCGAAGACGACGAAGTCGATGGCGACGAGGAAGAAGGCGATCGACAGGCGCTTGCGCGAGCGATCGAGGAGCGGCATCCCCGATTCGTACGTCGACAGCTTCACACGCCCGCCCGTGTGCATGCCGGCGACCCAGGAGAGGATCATCAGCACGCCGCCCAGCGCGAAGGCGATTCCTAGCGACAGGAGAACCGGAAAGTACTGCCGCGGCACTCGTGAAGACTGTCACAAGCTCGTCGAGCAAGACAAGAGGGACGAGCACGGAAACTCCGTGCTATAAGGCCTCGCCGTGTCCCGAAGCGACGTCGTCGCGGTGATCCCGGCGTTCGATTGCGAACGCACCGTCGGCGCACTCGTCGCCGCCCTGCGCCTCCGTCTGGACTGCGTCGTGGTGGTCGACGACGGCAGCACGGACGCGACTTCGAGCGTGGCCGCGCTCGCCGGCGCGCGCGTGGTGCGCCGGACGGAGAACGGCGGCAAGGGAAGGGCGCTGCGCGCCGGCATCGCGGCCGCGCTCGCGCTCGACCCGGCCGCCCTCGTCTTGCTCGACGCCGACGGGCAGCACGATCCCGGAGACCTGCCGCGGCTGCTGGCGGCGTGGGACGAGCGGCGGCCCGATCTGGTCGTCGGCACGCGGCTCGCGGACCGCGAGACGATTCCGGCGGCGCGCTTCTGGACCAACTACATCGGGTCGCGGATCCTCTCGTGGATGACCGGTTACGAGCTCGAGGACTCGCAGAGCGGTTACCGGTTGCTGGCCGCGGACCTGGCGCGCGCGCTCGGGCTCACCTCGGACGGCTTTGCGATCGAGTCGGAGATGCTCATCAAGGCCGCCCGGCGCGGGGCGCGGATCGAGCACGTGCGGATCCGCACTATCTATAATGACGCCGGCAGCCACTTCCGGCCGCTTCTCGATACCCTCCGCATCTCTCTTGCGTCGATCCACTTCAAAGTCTTCGACGACGGCGCCTGAAGCGTCACCGGTCCGGGCGCGCGGCGGTGCGGCGATGAGCGTCGACGTCGAGGAGTGGTACCACAACTGCTGGGTGCCCGAGTACGTCGACCCGTTCCGGCGGCCGCGACTGGCCGAGGAGCTCGACGCGCTGTTGCCGCGCACCCTCGAGCGGTTCGAGACAGCCGGCGTGCGCGCCACTTTCTTCGTTCTCGGCGAGGTGGCGAGGCGGATACCGGACCGCGTGCGCGAGATCGCGGCCGCTGGACACGAGGTCGCCTGTCACGGCGACCTCCACCTGCGCGCCAACGACCGTTCGCCGGAGGCCTTCCGCCGCGACGCGACCACGGCCAAGACGGAGCTCGAGGATCTCGTCGGCACGGAGGTGCCGGGATTCCGGGCGCCCGAGTGGTCGTTGCGCAGCGCCGTGAACCCGCGCTTCCGGATCGTCGCGGAGATCGGTTTCCGCTACGACAGCTCGCTGATGCCCTCGCCGGGCGCGGGCAGCCGCGACAACGCGCGCGGCGTGACGCGCTTCCGGTGGCCGGACGGCCTCGCCCTGCTCGAGGCACCGCCCGCGACCTGGGCCGGAGCGCTGCGGCTGCCGGTGGGCGGCTGGTGCGGGCGGCTGGCTTCGCCGGGGCTGCTGGCACGAGCCGCGAGCCGGGCCGCCGCGCGCGGCGAGCTGCCGCTCTTCGTCGTGCACCCCTGGGAGCTCGTCGACCGGCCGTGTCCGGGCCTGCTCACCGGCTTCGCGCGCTTCTTCCACGAAGCGGGACGCACCGGCTTCGCGGACAGAGTGGACCGGCTGGCTCGATCCCTGTCGTTCTCGGCCACGCTCTCGGAGGCGCTCGCCGACCTGCCCGGCGAGGCGGCCGCGACGGCTCCGGCCAGACCCGCGGTCGCGACCGCGGCCCGGCTGTCGACCGCCGGAGCTCGCCGGTGACGGGCTCGTCGGCTCGCGGACGCGTCGCGCTCGTGACCGGCGCCAGCGGCGGCATCGGCGCCGCGACGGCGCGGCGGCTCGCCCGTCGTGGCGGGCGGGTCGCCTTCACCTACCTCCATCAGCGCGAGGCCGCCGAAGCGCTCGCCGGGGAGATCGGCGGCCTCGCCGTCGAGCTCGACCTGCGCGATCGCGGCGCGACGCGCGCCGCCCTCGAGCGCGTCACCGGTGCCCTCGGCCCGATCGAGATCCTGGTCCTCAACGCCGGCAATCTGCGCGACGGCCTGCTGCCGTTCCTCTCCGACGACGACTGGGAGGAGATTCTCGACGTCCACCTCAACTCCGCCTTCCGGCTCGCGCGCGCCGTCGTGCGCGGCATGTACGCGCAGCGATGGGGGAGGATCGTGGCGGTCGCCAGCGCGACCGCGTTGGTCGGGCAGGTGGGCCAGACCCACTACGCGGCGGCGAAGGGCGGGCTGGTGGCCTTCTGCCGATCGCTCGCGCGCGAGGCCGCGCCGTTCAGCGTCACGGTCAACGCGGTGGCGCCCGGATTCGTCGACACCGCGCTGCTGGCGCGCCTGCCGGCCGAGAAGCTCGCCAAGTACCTCGAGGGCGTGCCGCTCGGCCGCATCGGCACACCCGACGAGATCGCCGCCGTCATCGACTTTCTCGCCTCGGAGGAGGCCTCGTACGTCACCGGTCAGACGATCAGCGTCGACGGCGGCCACTGGATGCTGGGGTGAGCTGCGCCTCGCACTCCTTTCGACTGCCGGCACCGAGCCGTCCCGGACGCGGCGCCGGCTCGGATCGATCGAGACCGTGGGTCCTGACGCCGGCTCGCCCCAGACGCGCCGGCGGCTCCGTCACTCGTTCGCCGC
>Ga0209640_10004160_pt1 | contig 12724 bp, 11 predicted proteins | sample RifCSP10_1_FD_184018 | JGI IMG/M metagenome (GOLD analysis project Ga0209640, IMG submission 184018) | Soil microbial communities from Rifle, Colorado - Rifle CSP2_sed 10_1 (SPAdes) (version 2) | ecosystem: Environmental > Terrestrial > Deep subsurface > Rock core/Sediment | place: Rifle... | reverse complement strand
GAGCGGCCGTTCGATCTGTTCGGGTTCTCGTTGTTGAGCCTCGGTATCGGCGCGCTGCAACTAATGCTGGACCGGGGCGAATCAAAGGACTGGTTCGACTCCACGGAAATCGTTATCGAAGCGACGCTTGCTGTACTGTTTATCTATATGTTTATCGTCCACATGTTTACAGCCCGGCGTCCTTTCCTGGAACCGGGGTTGTTTCGCGATCGGAACTTCGCCATCAGCCTGTTCCTGATCTTCATTATCAGCATGATCCTGCTCTCCACGATCACCTTGTTACCACCCTTCATGCAACAACTGATGGGTTACTCAGTCGTTGCCACCGGTTACATCCTCGCCCCGCGCGGCATGGGAACCATGACCGCCATGATGCTGGTCGGTATCCTGGCCCGCCGGGTCGACGCGCGTCTGATGATCCTGACCGGACTCGGGCTGACGGCGGTGTCGTTGTGGGAAATGATCGGCTTCAACCTCGATGTCAGTACCTGGACACTGGTGCATACCGGAGTTCTCCAGGGCGCGGGTCTCGGTCTCATCTTCGTCCCGCTCAGCACTATTGCATTTACCACGCTCGCCCCGCATTACCGGACGGAAGGTGCCGCCATGTTCAGCCTCATGCGCAACATGGGCAGCAGTATCGGCGTGTCAGTCATGGTGACATTACTGGGACAACAAACGCAGATGAACCATATGCTCCTGTCGGAACACGTCACTCCCTTCAACCCTGCCCTCACCAGCGCAGTCGCGACAGATACCGTCACCGGCCTGGCGATGTTAAATAATGAAGTGACACGCCAGGCCGCCGCCATTGCCTACCTGCATGATTATCAAATCATGATGATAATCACCCTGCTGGCGGTGCCGCTTATTGCCATGTTGCGACCATCCAGACCCGGAAACACAATCAGTTAGCGGGAAAACGCAGCATCTGCTTTTACATAATGTCTGCCCAGCAAAAATCCTGCGAGGGCTGAGCAACACGCCATGGTCCAAACTATCACCGCGCCTGTCGGCAGGTCGAACAGTGCCGACAACAGGATACCGATAAAATACGAGACACCGCCCACGGCATAAGATGTCAGGGCACGCCTGACCCCGTGCATGGGCATGGTGGCCAGTGCCGGGATGATTAGAGATGCGAATACCAGGTATACCCCAACGACCTGCACTGACGCCGTCACCGCAAAGGCGAACGTCACGTAGAAACCGAGTGGTCCCAACCGTTCACGGAACGGCAGCCAGACAGCGAGTAACACGACATACAGTAACAATACCGGCAGGAGTGATGACCAGGTCGACCAGAGTATCTGTCCTATCAGCAGGTCTTTCAGGTGTTCACCACCGTGGGGATTATTGGCCAGCAGCAGAATACCGCCGGTTGCCGCCAGCACGAACAGAATACCGATCAAGGCCTCCTGTTGCTGCGGCCAGCGTTTCTCGGACCAGTTTAACACAGCAGCCGCCAACAGCGAGGCGGTGACGGCAGCAGCCTGTACCTGCCAGCCATGTTCCGCATCGATGATTATCTCCGCGGCGATAACACCCAGCGCGGCCACCTGGGCAATCGCCAGGTCGATGAAAATGATACCGCGCTTCAGGACCTCCTGGCCCAACGGTACATGGGTACTCAACACCAGCAGGCCCGCGACCAGGGCCGGACCTATAATCGACCAGTCAACGAGGTCCCAGTTCATGGTTGCACCCCCAGCAGCCGGTTGAGGATATCGTCGAACAGGCTGAACAGGTCACGGGCCGCATCACTGCCACCAATAGTCAAGGGCAACATAATGGCGGGGATGCCAGTGCGTTCGGCCAGCCACTCCGATGCCTTGGCGTCCTGGAACGGCGCCCGGATGATGTAATCCGCCTCGCCCCGCCCGAACTGACTCAGAAGCTGGCTGAGATGGGACGCGGTCGGTGGTATACCGGGGACCGGTTCCAGATTCGCTACTTCCTGCATGCCCAGCCACTGTTCCAGATAGACCCAGGATTTGTGATGGACGATGACTTTACTTCCTTTTAGTGGCGCGGCCATAATTTCCCAGCGACTGATCGCCTGCTGCCAACGCTGCTGGAATTCCGCCAGTCCCGATTGGTAAGACGATTCATTTGCCGGATCAAGCGCAATCAATCGACTTGCCAAACCTTCGGCAACGAGGCTGATGTTACGGGGATCGGTCTGGATATGCGGGTTGCCCTGCGGGTGAATATCCCCCTGGCCTCGATCGACACTGGCCGGTATCTCAAGCCGGTGGACATACGCACTCGCCTCCAGGAATCCGGGCTTGCCCGGTATAACCTTCGGGTTATTGGCCTTGGTCAGTAGTACCGGCAACCAGCCGATCTCCAGTTGAGCGCCGCTGCAAATGACAAGGTCAGCGTTCCGGACTTTCGCGATCAGGCCCGGTCGCGCCTGGATATAATGCGGATCCTGCAACGCGGTGGTGGCACTGTAGGTATCGACGAGGTCATGCCCGATTTCCCGGGCCAGGGCCTCCCACTCCGGTTCGCAAGCAAACACGCTCAAATCCGCACGGCAGACCAGCGGCAGTATTATCAAAAGTATCAGTATTATTATTCGAGTCATGGCTGATCTCCCTCGATCAGAATGCATGGGCGCCGTGTGCGCCAATGCTGTGAATATATTGCAGGCCCCATTGATTATCGCCAATAGTCCCATAATCCGTATGGGCAAACTGCAGGCGCAGGCGACTGAACTCGCTGTTCGACCAGTCCGTCATCAGGCTGAATCGCACCGGATCATCGTCTTTTGGATCCAGGTCCGTCCCGGTGAAAAGCGTCCCCGGATCTCCGGCTGATAACATGTCGATGCGGGCCCCGAAACGCCAGCGCGGGATGGGTTGATAAAGCGCCTGGATGTACCAGCCGCTTTGATTCGCATCGTAGGGCAATACGCTGCCGTTGGGTAATCTGTAATCGCCGTCTTCGCTGCGCTGAAGATATTCACCCTGCAGGACGAAGTTTTTCTGTTTCCAGTTCCCCTGCGGCGACCACTTCCAGACGAATTCCGCAATGAGGAGATCGCTGTCACCGCTGAACAGCAGTGGATCGTTTTCATCACCGGATGGACGTCCATCGCTGCCGACATGCAGATAAGACAGTCCCACCAGCCAGCTGTTGTTTATCCCTGCGTCGCCGCCGACGTGCATGAACGCGGAACGGCCGCCGAAGCCGGAATCGACATCACCGGCGGCCGGGTAGCGCCCACCCCGCAGGAGTTCGCCGCCCAGTTCCACATACAGGTCCGTCGGCGCCAGCCAGCGCACCTGTATCCCGTCATCCACATACTGGTTGCCAAGGAAAGCCTGGTATGGCAGCGGCTGGTCGACAAAGTCCCAGGCATGGGCATGTTTGCCGTTCAGATAACCGATACCGGAGAAAAACCTGCCGAAACGGGCGGCAAACCCGTTCGGCAGTCCCAGGGTTTCGATCCAGGCCTCTTCCAGTTCGACGGTTACCTCGCCATCCTCAATAACAATGGGCAGGGTCAGCCAGGCAGTAAACTTATCGTCGACATTGGCGTTGAAGTCCATTTCAGTCTCCCCAAGCACCAGTCCCTCTGGCCCCGGGCCTGCTTCACCGCCCAACGGAAAACCGGGTATCCGGATCGTTTCAGGATCATTGTTATCGCCCCAGGCCTGGCCAGAGAAGATGACGCCGATTGCGGGATTAAATGCGGAATTGGACAGAACACCAAGGGAACCGCCTGCGGTAGCAACGTCGGCGGCTGCTTGTTGCGCGGCTGGTTGCTCTTCCATTGCGTCGATTCGCTGCTCCAGTTCCTGGATACGGGACTGGTATTCCTGACGCAGTTGGATCAATTCCTGCCGCAACCCGTTGATGGACTGTTCATCTGGTACTTGCGCGGATGCGGACCGGTACAGGAAAAGTACACATATAAATACAATAAACCGTAATTTGCCAACCATGGTTTAGCTCCTGAATAAAACAAATTGAATAAGGCAGTACTTCATAGAAGTACTAAACGGTACAAAGAGCTATTCAGGCAATAAGCGGAGGGGCACGTTGAAAATAGGGACGGAGTTCGTTTCGATAAGAGCAAGCAGGCTGCGGCGTGTCAGGCGTCGCAAACCGTAAGTAATTACCCGTAATATAAAATGCCGGGACCGGCAACGCATGGGCCTGCTGTGCCTGGCATATACAGAGAACGCATCTGACAGCGTCCTTGGCTGAGTGATCTATTGTATGGACCAACAGTGCCGTCTGGCTGCTGAAGATCAGCAGCATGGAGACTAGACAGATGCGGCGTATCAGGTTGTTCATGATATCAAGAATATCAGATATAAATATGCTAACCTATTTTTTGAACCAGGTAATGTAAACGCTACCCGTATTCGTGTATATCCTTTTTCTTTTGATAGGGGCGGCGTTTAAAGTTAATAAGCACAATCCCGGTGGCGCTAAACCGAGCATATCTTTTTAACATATTATCACAGAGGAAGATGCCATGAATAAAAGTGTGGATGTCGTCATCGTCGGTGGCGGTACCGCCGGAATTACTGTCGCAGCTCATCTGACTAGGCAGGCAAGGGGTATCAATCTTAACGTCAGTGTCGTCGATCCGGCCGAGACACATTATTATCAACCGGCCCTGACTCTGGTAGGCGCGGGGGTCTCCAAACTGGACGGTATCCACCGCCCGCAGGTGCAGCTGATCCCCAAAGGCGTGGAGTGGGAACAGAAAACGGTCAGTGGCTTTTATCCAGAGCACAACAAGATTGAATTCAGCTCCGGCTCCAGTCTCTCATATGATTATCTGGTGGTATGTCCGGGGATGGAATTGAACTGGGAAAAGATTAAGGGTGCGAAGGAAGCCCTGGGACGTAATGGTGTTTGCAGCAATTATTCGCCGGACTATGTCGTCGACACCTGGGACAACATTCAAAACCTGAAACCGGGAGCGACAGCAGTCTTCACACAGCCCCCCCTGCCATTCAAATGTCCAGGCGCGCCGCAAAAAGCCGCATATCTGGGCGCGGATTATCTGCGCCGGAAAGGTATCCTGGGGCAATGTAAACTGTTTTTCATGACCCATGCCCCGGTCATTTTCGGCGTCCCGTTCTTCGCCAGGGAACTGGTTCAGGTCGCCCAACGTTATGGCATCAAAGTCAATTATCAGCACAACCTGGTTGAGATCGATGGCGCTAGCAACAAAGCTACATTTGAAATCGTCGGTGGCGCGGATAGCGGCAAAAAATATTCGATTAAATATGACATGTTGCACGTCACACCACCGCAATCGCCGCCTGCGGTCGTTAAAAGCAGCAAGCTGGCGAATGAGGCCGGTTATGTTGATGTCGATCAGGCGACATTACAACACAAGAAATTTCCGAATATTTTCAGCCTCGGCGATGCCTGTTCCACGCCGAATTCCAAAACCGCCGCCGCCATCCGCAAGCAGGCCCCGGTAGTTGTCAATAACCTCCTGGCTATGATCGGCGGCACGAAACCAGCCGCGGTGTATGACGGCTATGCCTCCTGCCCGTTAACGACGGCGTATCATAAAGTCATCATGGCGGAATTCTGTTATGGCGGCAAGGTCACGCCAACCTTTCCCCTGGACCCGGGCCGGGAACGCTGGCTGAACTGGATCATCAAGACCACCGGTCTGCCGATCTTCTACTGGCATTACATGCTGAAGGGACACGCAAAATTCCCGCCGCATAATACGAATTATGTAGAGCCTGCCCGCGGGGGTTAACCGGATTTAACGTTATTTGTACAAAGGCGATTTCTACTGCCCCCCGTCCGCGGGACGTACCACCTCGATCAGCAACTAAAGTTTGTGCGCCTCGCAGGTATAAGGACTGCCCCTGACCTGTATATGTTCTCCGGTATGGAGCGTATCGGCGCCGATGCCGAATCTCGACAACTGCCCTGCCATCGTCCACTCGGCCGTCCATTCCGAAGAGTCATCGGTTCGAATCTTCGGCACGGCATGCCGACAGGTAAATGTTCGACCAGAACATAACCATCCGCCGCGTTGATACCTAGCTTGAATGCCACTCACCAATTATCCAATTATCCCGGCGCCTCACGGTAACACGCCCGCAGATATTCGATAAAGCGTTTGCACAGCGGCGATTGCGTCCGATGACGGTCGGTGATCAACAGAAAATTACGATCGAACTGTAATCCCTGGACTTCAATCACTGCCAGGATGCCGGCCGCTAACTCCTTGCGTACTGCCCGTTCCGAAATCAGTGTCACACCTAGCCCCGCAATAACGGCCTCCTTGACCGCCGTGGTGCTGCCGAGCGTGGCAGTGACGCGCGGCAGTTCGATTTCACGATTCGTGAAAACGGCCTCCACTAATTTGCGCGTACCGGAACCCTGTTCCCGAATAATGAAAGGATATTTGGCGATTTCATTCACTCCGACACGTTTACGGCCGATCAGCCGGTGACCGGCCGGGACTACCAGCAACAGGCGATCCCCCCATAATTGTTCAACGGTAAAATGTTTATCCACCGGGCGTGCCCCAACGATGCCGACCTCGACCTCGCCGCTGTGCACGTGATCCATGACTTCGGCGCTGTCGTGGATGCGCATGTTCAATTCGATCTGCGGGTAATCGGAACAGAAGCGGGGCAACAATGGCGGTAGCACATATTCACCGGGGATAGTGCTGGCGCCGATATTCAGTGTACCGCGTATCACCCCGGCCAGTTCGGACAATTCCAGCTTCATCGCTTCCCGGTGTTCGAGCAATTGCCGGGCGAGTGTATAAAAGCGTTTGCCCACCGACGTGGTGCGGATGGATCGTGGGCTGCGATCCAGCAGGCGGATGCCAACGGCCTGCTCCAGGTTGGCGATGCGCTCGGACACAGCGGCCTGCGAAAGATGCAAGGCCCGGGACGCGGCGCCGAACCCGGCGTTGTCAACGACGCTTACGTAGGCTTGCAGTTGTCGCAGGTCGAATTCCATCGGTTCTATGTAACCTATTGAAAGAGGGACATTATATCGGAATTTCCGATTACTACAATCTATTTTATTTATGATAGAGTGCAGTCAACTACGACTTCATTCAATAACAACAAGAAATAAAACCGAAAATGAAAAAAATTGTATTGATGTCATTTTTCGGCCTGCAATGGTTTTTTTTACCGGTATCAGCTTATGCCCAGGCGGAAGTCGCGGCATTGCAGCAAAGGATCGCTGATCTGGAAAGGCAGAACAAACAGATCATGCAACAGCTGGCCGAGTTGACTGATCGAATGACAGTGCAACAACCGCAAGCTGCTCCCGCACCGAACGCGATTGCATCTGCGGCGGAAACACCGATCACCCTGCCAGATGCGGTCATCACGGAGGGTAACCAGAGCCGTTTGAGTTTTTATGGATTTGCCCGGGTCGATGCGATCTTCGACGATTCGCGGCCGAACGCGGCCCAGCTTCCGATGTTCATTCCCTCCGAAGCGCATGGTGCGGAAAATAACGGCAATTTCACACTGCATCCGCGATTGACCCGTATGGGTTTGAATTATAAGGGCGCGAATATCGACCTGCTGGGCGGAGCGAAGATCAGCGCCAAGATCGAGACCGATTTCCAAAATGGCGGCAGCGAATCCCGGGCGATCATGCGCTATCGCCATGCCTATGCGAAACTGGACTGGGCACACAGCTCACTGTTACTCGGCCAGACCTGGGATATTATCTCGCCTCTCTACCCAACCGTTAACCCGGACACGATGATGTGGAATGCCGGTAATCTCGGTGATCGTCGTGTGCAAATTCGCTACACCTACAATCCTAATAGTAATATTTCGATTGCTGCTGGGCTGGGACTGACTGGCGCCGTTAACCTCCAGGATCTCGATGCTAATGGTGTACGGGACGGCGAAGATTCCGGCACCCCGCATTTCCAGGCACGGGCGGGTTATGCATCACCGTTGTTCGATCTGGGTGTATCGGGCCATTACGCCACTGAAGAAACGGTAACTGCATTCAACGGTGACACCGACTTTGACAGCCACTCGGTCGGTGTTGATTTCATCGTCCGCCCGCTGGATCGCTTATCCGTAAAAGGCGAATTCTGGACCGGCACCGGACTCGGCGATGTCCGCGGCGGCATCGGCCAATCCATCAATACCCTGACCGGTAATGAGATTGATAGTAACGGCGGCTGGGTTGAGTTGGGATTCAAGCCAACCCCCGATTACACAGTGAGTGCCGGCTGGACCTACGACAATCCGGCTAACGATGACTTAACGGCAGGCGGACGGAAACTGAACCGGGCCTGGTATGTCACCAACCAGTTGCGTCTGGCGCCGTCATTCCTGATCGGTCTCGATTACCTGTACTGGATGACCGATTATCTCGGCCTGCCGGAAGGCACCGACCATCGCCTGAACCTTTACAGTGTCTATACCTTTTAAGCCGTAGTAATACCCGGAGAAAAAATCATGCACGCCATACGATTAATCCTCTGCACCGCGTTGGTGATGCTGTCGTTGAGCGCCGGCGCCCAGACCGGCGCCGCGGCCAGGACCCTGCGCTTTACCGCGATCCCGGATCAGAACACGACGGAACTGACGGAGAAATTCCAGCCGTTAGCTGATTACCTCGGGAAGCAACTGGGCATAAAAGTCGAATATGTGGCGGCACGCGACTATCAGGCGACCGTGGAAATGTTCCGCAACGGCGATGTACAACTGGCCTGGTTCGGTGGTCTGACCAGCGTGCAGGCGCGCAAGGCCGTACCCGGTGCGCGTGCCATCGCCCAGGGCGAAGAGGATCCCAAATATTTTTCCTATTTCATCGCCCATAAGGATACCGGGTTGACGGAAAGCGCATCGTTTCCGCAAGCGATCGCATTACTATCCTTTACCTTTGGCTCGGAGAGTTCCACTTCCGGACGCCTGATGCCGGAATATTTTATACGCCAGAATACCGGGAAAGGACCGATGGAGTTCTTTCAACAGCCGATTGGCTTTTCCGGCTCCCACGACAAGACTGCTGAATTGGTGGAAGCCGGCCGGTTCCAGGTCGGCGTGTTGAATTATAAAGTCTATGAGAAACGGGTGGCCGCAGGCACCACCGATCCGGATGTGGTGCGTATCATCTGGAAAACACCGACATTCGCCGATTACAACTGGACCGTGCATCCAACGGCGGATGAACTCCTTGGTGCGGGATTTATTGACAAGCTGCAAAAAGCGCTTGTTTCGATCGACAACCCTGACTTGTTGACGGCATTGCCACGTAACCGTTTAATCCCGGCGACGAATGAAGAATATGAGGAACTACGTGCGGTGGCCGAAGCTCTGGGCATGGTAAGGTAATGGCGTGTAACGGCGCCCGGTTGCTGCTGCGCAATGTAACCGTCCAGTACGGCACGCTGACGGCGCTGGACTCCGTGTCGATGGAGGTGCAGGCGGGAGAAGCGGTCGCGCTGGTCGGGCCCAGCGGCGCCGGCAAGACAACTTTGTTGAAGCTTTTCAACGGCGCCGTCAGGCCGGGTGCAGGAGAGGTCTGTGTCGATGACCGCGTCCTGGCATCACTGTCGCCGGCCGAATTACAGCGGGTCAGGGCCGATACCGGATTCATCTACCAGGACCTGAACCTGATCCCGAATCTGCGGGTGATCCAGAATATCGTTACCGGCCGTTTCGGCAGGCGTTCGTTGTTCGGCAGTGTCGTCGATGTGTTGTTTCCCGCAAGCGCCACGACCCGGAACATCTACGAGGTACTGGTGCAGGTGGGGATAGCGGAAAAGCTCTACCAGCGCACGGACAGCCTGTCAGGCGGTGAGCAGCAACGGGTCGCCATCGCCCGCGCCCTGTACCAGCAGCCGCGCGTCCTGCTTTGCGACGAGCCGGTTGCCAGTGTCGATCCTTCCCGGGCCAGGGCTGTTCTCGAGCTCCTGAAAAAACTTTCCGAAGAAAACGGCTTGACACTGTGTGTCAGCCTGCACAACCTGGAACTGGCCAGGGAATTATTCCCGCGCCTGGTGGCGGTGCGCGAGGGTCGCATCATGCTCGACAACAGGACGGATGAAATCACCGCTAATGAATTTACCGAGATCTACCGGTTGACGCATGCAAGCAACGACAATCATGGCGGCTTTCGGAATAACATCCCGGCAATAGAATGATTAAGCTGTCCAGGCGCCGTTGGGTAATCATCAGCATCATCATCGCAGGGCTCTGGTCGGCTTATGTTCTCGACCTCGGTCCCGGCAGTCTCTCCACCGGCGCCGGCGGTCTTGCTCTCGCGGGTGAATTTTTTTCTCATGCACTGCAACCGGCGCTCCACTATGAGTCCCCAGTGCCAACAGGCACGACACCGATATTGCTACGGTCCCTGCATGCGGCCGGTTGGACAGTGGCATTCACCGCGACCGCGATCAGTCTGGCCCTGGTTTTCGGTTTGTCGTTCGGTTTCGCCGCTTCCACAGCATGGTGGTCGGAAGACCTGACTGCGCGTGACACGGCCTGGCGGCGGATCCTGGCTGCCTATGTCGCGCCGGCAGTCTACGGCATCACCCGGATTTTGATCAATCTGATGCGGTCCGTCCATGAACTATTATGGGCCGTGCTGCTGTTGGCCGCGTTCGGTATCAATCACCTGAGCGCCGCTGTTGCCATCGCCATACCCAGCGCCGGCACGCTGGCAAAAATATTTTCCGAGATGATCGACGAGACGCCGCGGGATGCCGCGCTGGCCATGCGGGATGCCGGCGCGACGCCATTGCAGATTTATTTTATCGGACTGCTGCCACGGGCCCTGCCCGATATTACCGCTTATACGCTGTATCGATTTGAGTGCGCCTTACGGACCTCGGCAGTACTGGGCTTTTTCGGTTTTCCGACCCTGGGCTTTTATATCGCGGCCGCATTCGAGAACCTGCATTATGCGGAAGTCTGGACCTATCTGTACGCGCTATTCGCACTGGTGGCGCTGGTCGACTGGTGGAGCGGTAAAGTGCGCCGGAGCATGTTGCTATGGAACCAGAGACAGGTCTGAACCTGACGATCAGGCAACTCCATCGACAGCGGCCACGCAACCGCTTCATCCGCTACAGTATCGGTTTGATGCTGGGGGTGATCGTGTTGTCCTGGGTGCTGGGCGATTTCTTCACAGGCGAAGTATTCAACGAACGCCGTCTGCAGAATCTGCAGCGGTTTCTCAGTGAACTGATCCCCTACCCCTTGCAAGGACGTGCGTTCGATTGGGGCATCGCATCGGACTGGGCGCAAAACATTCTAGCCGTTCACGGCTTGGAAGCAATGGTCACAACACTGGCGATCTCCATCGCCGCTATAGTGCTGGCGGCGATCGGCAGCATGCCGTTCACCTTTCTGGCCGCGCGGAATTTATCCACGCCGGAACCGTTCCTGCCGGTCATCGGAAAACAACCCACTGCCGTTCCGCTGACGTGGCGGCTGGTGGTGGGAATGACGCGGTTGCTATTAATCTTTCTGCGCGCCATCCCCGAGTATGTCTGGGCCTTTCTGCTGTTGACAATCCTCGGTATTTCAGCCTGGCCGATCGTGCTGGCGCTGGCGTTGCATAATATCGGCATCCTGGGCAAGTTATCGTCCGAGATTGTCGAAAACCTGCCCACTGCATCATTGTCATCGCTGCGCAGCCTGGGCGCCACGCGCTTGCAGATCTTCGGGGCCGCCGTCATACCCATGGCATTACCCCGCTTTCTTATGTTCTTTTTTTACCGGTGGGAAACCTGTGTCCGCGAAGCGACGATCCTCGGCCTGCTCGGTTTTGTCTCGCTGGGCTTCTGGATCCAGGACGCCCGGGCACGCAACAATTACGATGAGATGTTTCTGCTGATCCTGTTAGGCGCTACGCTGATCATGGTGGGCGATCTGGTTTCCGCCATCGCCAGAAAAGTGATCCGGGACGCTGGTTAACCTGCGGTCTGTTTATCTCGCCCTTTAGATGAGGGTTACTATGCTGCCTTTATTGGCTTGATGCGTTTAACACTATTTTTGATGGATTCGTTGGCTTCCCACAGGTCTATTGCCCGCTGGGCGTTTAGCCAGAACTCGGGAGTATTGCCGAACAGGCGCGCCAGGCGGATAGCCATCTCCGGACTCAAGGCCCGGTTTTCCCTCAGTAATTCATTCACTGACTGGCGCGATACACCCAGCGCTCCGGCCAGGCTGCTCACGGTAAGCATGTAGTCTGGAAGGAAATCCTCGCGGAGGATCTCCCCGGGGTGTATCGGCCGCACTGAACGGCTTTTGGTGTTTTGAATGCTCATGTTATACCTCAATGATAGTCTGTAAACTCAACATCGTAGACGTCTCCATCTATAAACCGGAAACATATACGCCACTGGTCATTGACGGATATCGAATATTGTCCTTTTCTATCCCGGCCATGCTCATGAAGACGATTACCGGGTGGAACCCTTAAATCATCCAGACGGGTAGCCAGGTCGAGATACTCCAGTTTTCTCCTGGCACGTTTTAATACATCCGGTGGAACCCGCCTGGATTTGCCCGTCAGATATAATGCCTCAGTATCCCTGTCCGCAAACGACTTGATCATAGTTTCAATGTAACGTACCACGTGACAAGTGTCAACCGGGCGGGGTTGGGTCAGGCCTTACATTTCTTTTCGGGCACACAATATCCATGACGAGATATTTCTGTTGATCCTGTTAGGAACCGCACTGATCATGGGGGGCGATCTGGTTTCCGCCATCACCAGA
>Ga0209640_10004159_pt1 | contig 12724 bp, 10 predicted proteins | sample RifCSP10_1_FD_184018 | JGI IMG/M metagenome (GOLD analysis project Ga0209640, IMG submission 184018) | Soil microbial communities from Rifle, Colorado - Rifle CSP2_sed 10_1 (SPAdes) (version 2) | ecosystem: Environmental > Terrestrial > Deep subsurface > Rock core/Sediment | place: Rifle... | reverse complement strand
ATGTTGTATCGCCTTGGCCGCACCGCTTCATTTCGACCTTGTAGACACGCCAGGCGGCCCAGGCGTGCACCGGCGGGTTGACGTCGCCGAAGGCCCATTCGTAGGCCGGCAGCTGGCCGTTGGGGTGCATGTACCACTCGCGGGTCATCAACAACAGTTGCTCTTTGGCGAAGTCAGCATCGACGAGCGCCAGCGCGATGCAGTGAAAAGCTAAATCCCATGCCGCGTACCACGGATATTCCCATTTGTCCGGCATCGAGATCACATCGGCGTTATAGAGATGGCGCCACTCTTTGTTGCGGCCGATGAGCCGGTCGCGCGGCGGCTGCGGGCCGGCCGGGTCGCCCTTGAGCCAGCGATTCACGTCATAATGATAAAACTGTTTGCTCCAGAGCAGACCGCCAAGCGCCTGGCGCATCACCTGCCGGCGGTCGGCGGAGATATTTTCCGGCACGATCGTGCGATAGAACTCGTCGGCTTCCTGCTGTCGTTGGCTGACCTGCTGATCAAAGGTACCGTTCAGCGCCCGCGTCCCGGACGGCGCGTTTGAGGAGAGCCGAAGCCGGACGGTATATTTTTCGCCGGGCGGAACAATTCCGACATATTGGCCGGCGGCTTTGGTGCCATGACTTTCGGGATTGACGGCGGTCTTGATACCGTGGACGATAAAGTCGTTGATGCTGTCTTTGACGTACGGTGTTTCATTGACGCCGTTGAACAAGCGCTGATGATTGTTTTCGTTCTCGGTAAAGAGGAAACTTGGGTTGCCCTCGAAGTAAAGCCAGCGCGAACCGTAGTAAAAATGATCGAGCTTGATCGCCGCGACTTCCGTGGACGGCTCCCGGCGCAGTTTCGGCCTGCGCTCGTCGAGCCCCCAAGACCAGGTGTTACGAAACCAAATAGTCGGCAGCAGGTGCAGCTCGGCGGCTTCGGGCCCGCGGTTCACCGCTTCGATGCGGATCAAGATATCTTCCGGTGCCGCTTTGGCATATTCGATGATGACGTCGAAATAACGGTCGTCGTCAAAGATGCCGGTGTCGATCAGTTCAAATTCCAAGTCGCGCCGGCCGCGCCGGCGATTCTCTTCGACCAGTTGGCCGTAGGGAAATTCGCGCTGCGGGTATTTGTAAAGAAATTTCATGTACGAGTGGGTCGGCGTCGAGTCGAGATAATAGTAGTATTCCTTGACGTCCTCGCCGTGATTGCCTTCGTTACCGGTGAGGCCGAACAGCCGTTCTTTGAGAATCGGATCTCTGCCGTTCCAAAGCGCCAGCGCGAAACAAATGTATTGATGCCGGTCGGAAATGCCGCCCAGGCCGTCTTCGCCCCACCGGTAGGCGCGGCTGCGCGCGTGGTCGTGGGCGAAATAATCCCACGCCGTGCCGTAGGCGCTGTAATCTTCGCGCACCGTGCCCCATTGACGCTCTGACAGATAAGGCCCCCAGCGCTTCCAGTTGGCCTTGCGCGCGCGGTCGTCCTGCAGTCGCAGCTCTTCCTGAGTCACGGTTTTTCGCGGGCGGTTCGAAAGTTTTTTATCGGCCATTGTAGCACATCCTGCCTGGGTTGGAGTCAAAGTGCGCAGCTATTGTCGCTACCTTGCGGTCAGTTTCCGACGCGCTCACTGAAGTAATTGCGCCAGCTGTCGGGAAGGGCTTTGACTTCGGCGGCGCGACGCATGCCGGCCAAATCGTTGTGATCAAAGGCGTAGAGCCGCGTGACGTCGGCGACAGACACGCGGGTTTCATCACGGCTTAGAAAACGAATGAGATCTCCGGCGCCGATCTCACCCTCGCGGGCAACCGATAAATAAAATCCGGTGCGCCGGCTGCGAAAAAATCGTTTAACCATGTCTTCCCTTGCGAATTTCGCATTGAGCTTGTAACAGGGCAGACGTGGCTCGGTGACGATCAGCTCCACCGATCCGATGCACAGCCGGTCGCCGATGTTGATCTCCTTTTCGACTATTCCGGCGGTGTCGAGATTTTCGCCGAAGCTGCCCCACGGCAATTCGACTTCCGGAAATTGTTTGCGCCAAAATTCATAGTGCTCGGATGGATAGGCATAGATCGCTTTGCTCGGTCCGCCGTGAACCGTCAGATCGGCCTGCTGATCGCCGTCGATGTTAAGCGCCTTCACTCGCACGCGCCCCGCCACCGGTGTCTTAAAAATTCCGCTTCGGATCATTTTGCCGTCGTGCAAGATCTCGCGCGGCAAGCCAACGTTTACGGAGATGATTTTCATGACGGTTAACCCGTTAGTTAGATGCCATGGGGCGGCGCGAGGATGCTCCTTATGGAGAAAAAACTTGCTCAATGGGGCATGTCATTCTGAGCAGCGCTACGCCCAGGAATCCGCTGCGATGAATTTGACTAGAAGGAGATCCTTCGCCGTGGGCTCAGGATGACATGCGGAGGGTTCCATCGCTAGAGTCACGGTCAGAAGCCCGCTCCCCGAGGACGATCCGATCGAGGCGGATCAACTCCGCCAACGACCACGCTTGAAAAGGACAACCGCGAGGCGTGTGTGGCCATTCGGCATCGGCGATCTCGGCAACATGCCCGAGACCGCCGGCATTGAGATGATCCAACAGCGGCGTGAGAAAGCGCGAGCGCGCCTCCCGCTTGGCTTCGTTAGTATTGCCGCGCACTCGAACCCAGGCTTCGACGAAGGGGCCGATCAACCAAGGCCACACCGTGCCTTGGTGATATGCGCCGTCGCGCTCGCGCACGCCGCCTTGGTAATGCGGCGTGTAACCGGACTCTTCGGGCGCGAGAGAGCGCAAGCCCAAAGGCGTCCAGAGACGGCGCTCGACAACGTCGACAATTCTTTTTGCCGGTTCGCCTTCGATCAAAGCCAGCGGCAAGCCGCCGACGGCAAAAATTTGATTGGGCCTGAAGGTAGCGTCGAGTTTGCCGGTTTCATGATCGGCGTCGATGACGTCGAACAGGTAACCGCCTTCCATATTCCAGAACCGGCAACGAAAACTATTTAGGCCGCGCGCCAGCGTCGCTTTCCAGCGCTCGTCGAATTGACTGCCGATCCACAGGGCGTTCAACCACAGCCCCTGGACTTCCACCGGCTTACCGATCCGCGGCGTCACCACCCAGTCGCCGATCTTGGCATCCATCCACGTCAGCTGTACTCCCGGAACACCGGCGGCGAGCAGACCATCTTGATCCATGCGAATGCCGTACCGGGTGCCCTGCGAGTAACCGCAAAGAATGGCGTGGACGGCTTTATGCAGTGACATCGTCTGCCGTTGCGTCGTCGTGCCGTTGCTCTGCGTCGCCGCAAGAAAATCGTGCACGGCGATGATGTACCAAAGCGATGCATCGACCGCGTTGTATTCCGGCCGTTCGCTCTGATCGGGAAAAAGATTCGGTAACATGCCTTCGGAAACGACGTTGGACCACTCGAGCAGTATGTCGCGCGCGTCATCGAGCCGACCCGTGGCCAGGCACAGGCCGCGCAGCGAAATGAAAGTGTCACGCCCCCAGTCGGTAAACCAGGGATAACCGGCGACGATGGTTTTGCCGGTGCCGCGTTTGACCAGGTAAGTGTCCGCAGCACGTTCTAGCGGAGTAGAGAAAGCAGCTCGGTGTCGGTGTTCCTTGTCGCGCAGGTCGGCGAGCAATTCCTTTGCCGTTCGCTCTTGGGTCAGCTCGTCAGCGGTAAAACCAGCGGCGCCAAGGATCAGAATTCCTTCGCTCGTAGTCAGGTCGAATTGAAAGCTGCCCGGCGCGGCGAGGTCTTCGGTGAAATCCAGGCGGCGCTCCCTTTCCTGCTCGTAGACAAAGTTTCGGTACCAGTCCGGCCGGTGCCGATATTCGCCGTTGTGAAGGGCGATGATTCCGGGAATTCCCGGATAAGGATGCCAAATCAATCGCGGCCCATTCATCTCGGGTTGAAACTGAAAACTGTCATTTTCATGGTGCAGCGAATGATAGTCGCGGCCGGAGAGAAACGGCGTTACCGTCATGATTGCCTTGGCCGTTTTGTGCAGCACTTGCCAGGAAAGCGCGACCAGCGAAGCGCCGCTGACAACAAAAATTTGTTGCTGAATCTTAGTGCCGTCTTGAAGAGCGAAGATCCATGTCGGCCATGGTTCGCTCTTGAACTCGACGATACGCGAGGCGCCGTCCGGATGCACGATGTTGGGCGGATAAAGTTGAGAAGACAACGAGCAGGTTCCGCGCGCGGTTTCTACCGCTGCATCGAATCCGTTGGCGAGAACGATTCGTCCCGCAGGCGGTTGGGTAGCCGTCAACAGCAGGGCATGATAGCGGCGCGTGCGTATGCCGGAAACGGTGCCCGAAGCGAAGCCGCCGAGGCGGTCGGCCTCCAGCCATTCGTCGTGCATCATGCTTGGCAAATCTTTCGTCTTCATTTCGTAGCCATCTCGAATCGATCCTTCACTTTGTTCAGGTCGACAGTAATAGTTCGGAGATTCGCGTAGAACTATGGCTCAATCACCTGCAAACCATGTCCGTCCGGGTCGCGCGCCAAGAAACCCTTGGCAAATCCTAAATGGGTATCCGGCAGTTTTGCGACTCCCGGCGATAGGAATTGCCGGCGCGCCGGGCGCAATTTCTGTACCGCGACTTCCGCATTCGTCGTCGCCAGAGTCGTTTGCCAGTGCCAGATATCGTTCGCCTGCGTATCTTTCGGAGCGGGACGGCCATCGCGCGGCGCTAGATACTCGAGAAACTCGATCCCGGGTCCGGCCGCGGCTCTCAGGCCGGTGATATGCAGCCGGGCGCCCGCGACATTGTTTAAATGTTCCTGTTCGGTGCCGTAGTTCATGCTTTCGCCGGCGAATTTAAATCCCAGATGATCGCGGTAAAATCTCAGACTGTTCTTCGTGCTCGAGACGACGATCGCCGTGTGGTCGATGCCGAGGAATAACTTGTCGACCTTGTTCTGCCAGCGCGGATCGCCCTTTCCAGATGGGAAATAGATGATTTCCAAGTTGTGGCCGTCGGGATCTTTGAAATAGAAGGCGCGAATGCCGGCGGCGGCTTTGTTGCTCGCCGGGATCGTTTGCGGTCCGCTGGAGGCATGGCGCACTTTGTGAGCGCGCAGCTGCTGGTAGGCTTTGTCCATGTCGGTCACGACGATGGCGATATGCTGAAACCAATGGTCGTTGCTGCGCCAATCGGCGGGAATGGGCCTGCCCTCGGGCGCAAGATATTGGGTCAGCTCGATGGTTTCGGTGCCGAGCTTCATGCGCACGACGCGCATGCGCAAGCCGAACACCCCTTGCAGCTTCTCGTATTCGCGGCCATGCACTTCGACGTCGGCGATCTTCTCGAAGTTTAAAACCCTGGAAAAGAAATCGACCGATCGATCCATATCGGCAACCGTCATGCCAACGGCGTCGACGGATTTCACCAACTGCGCCGATGGCGCAGAAGCAAAAAGTAAAAAGTAAAAGGGCAAAAATAGGAGTAGGCGGCAAACAATCCGAGGTGTTCGCCCTTGGCTATTCGGAGATCCCAATTTCACCTTTTGCATTTTTACTGTTGCCTGGGTGCTTTTATTTGAGTCTTTGGATTAAGTGTTCCCCGACGCGCAGCGCGTTGGCCATGATCGTCAATGCCGGGTTCACGGCGCCGCTCGAGACGAAAAAGCTGCCGTCGACGACGTAGAGATTGTCCAGATCGTGAGCTTTGCAGTTCACGTCCAGCGCGCTTGACTTGGGATCGTGGCCGAAGCGCACCGTACCGACCTGATGGGCGACACCGGCGAGCGGGATCCGCTGCCCGATGAACAAGTTGCGCGCAAACAAGCCCTGGTGGCAGTCCCGGCCGTGCACTTTGCACTGGGTCTGTTGCTGCATGAGCTCCTTCAGCTTGGCGATCAAGCGCTTGTGGCCTTCTTCATTGTTGGGCGCATAGCTCAAAACGATGTTGCCTTCGCTGTCGAGCGTGACGCGATTGTTGGGATCGGGGAGATCTTCGGAGGTGAGCCAGAAGTCGAGCGAGTGCTTCGCCATCAATTCCAGTGTCCAACCCGGCGCCAGTGCAGGCGCGCCGCCCTTTAACGTTTCGCCGTCGAGCTTGCCGACAAAGGAGATATGGCCCATGGGATAATTCCAGCCCGCAGCACCGAAGTAAAAATCGTTCAGCGACAGCGACTTCTGAAAGATCGTTGGATTCGGACACTTCGACAGCGCCATCAACACGGAATTGACGTGGCCCATGTAGTGGCGCCCGACGATGTCCGTGCTGTTGGCGAGGCCGCGCCGGTGGTTATCGTTGCGCGAACGGAGCAGGAGGGCTGCCGAATTGATGGCACCGCAGGCAACTACGACGATGTCCGCCGAAAGTTCCTCCCGACTGCCGTTGCGCCATACGATGACACTTGAGACCTGACGTCCGGAAGCGTCGGTTGCGAGTTTTTCGGCATAAGCGCCGGTCATTAACGTGACGTTGGCGTATTGCAGAGCCGGATCCACGGCGCAGGCCTGCGCATCCGACTTGGCGTTGACGAGACAGGGAAAGCCGTCACAGGTTCCGCAGCGAATACAGCGACTCGCCTGCGGATCCTTCTCATTGAGCATCACGCCAAGGGGCGTGTGAAAGGGATGGAGACCTAGGCTTTCGAAATCGTCGGAGAGTTGCTGCAGGCGCGGTTCGTGGCTCACCGCGGGGTGGGGGTATGGCGCGCTTCGTCGCGGTTCGTATGGGTCCTCGCCGGCGTTGCCGTGCACATGATAAAGGCGTTCCGCGTCGGTGTAATAGGGCTCGAGATCGTCGTAGCTGATCGGCCAGGCCGGCGACAGGCCGCCGTGGTGTTTGATCGCGCCGAAGTCTTCCTTACGCAAGCGAAATAACGCAGCGCCGAAAAATTTCGTATTACCGCCGACACAATAGTTGGTGTGCGGGTGCAGCTCGCGACCATTTTTGTCGCGCCACTTCTCCTTGGTCTGGTATTTTCCTTCGAGGTTGACGGCGCGGGGATTCCAGTTGTCCTTCTCGCGTGGCACATAACCGCCCCGTTCGAGGATGAGGATTCGTTTCCCTGTCGGGGCAAGCTTATGCGCGAGAGTCCCGCCGCCGGCGCCGCTGCCGATGATGATGACGTCGTAGTGATTGCTCTCCGCCATACATTTCCTCCAAGTATCGCATGGGATCGACCGTCCAGAGACTGTTTACGCCCTCGGGACGTTAGATGCACGGAAATTCTGAAAGGTTGCTGAACGCCGGGCGGAAGTGCTTGCACTTTTCTGTCAATCCCGAACGCAGAAAGCGGATTCTTCGTCGCACGGCTCCTCGGAATGACACGCTGCTAAGCGGTCTTGGAGATACCCCTCTGGTGAAACGGAGCGACCGCCTGTTCTGATTCCGCGCGAGTCTCCTTAGTGGGCGCTGGCACGTCTTTTTTCGTCCTTCGCTCCGGGCGCAGCGGCATAAATTGCACAAGATCTTTCGAGAAGACCAGATCCAGCGTCCAGTCTAACGTTACTCTCAGTTTCTTTTCGAAACGCGGCAGCTTGCTCAAGTAAATCGTCCGCCAGAGCCACCAGGCGACGAAGCCGGAGAACTTGAAGCCGAAGATTTCGGCCACTCCGGTGCGCCGGCCGATGGCGGCCAATTGGCCGATGGTTTTGAAGACGAAAGGCTTTTGCGCTCCGCCCTTGATGGCCGAGGCGATGTTCTGCCCAAGAATCTTGCCTTGGCGCAAGGCGTGTTGCGCCGTGGGTGGGTAGGCGCGGCCGTTTTCCTTATCGGGTATAGAGGCGCAGTCGCCAAGAGCCCAGATCCCGGGATGGCCGGGTGCTTCGAGAAATTCATCCACGGCGATGCGGCCGCGGTCTTTGGCGCAACCGAGAGGATCGAGCAATGGGTTGGGCGCCGTGCCAGCCGTCCAGATGAGCGTATTCGACGGAATGGTTTCGCCGTCGCTTAGTGCGATGCCGCACTCGGACATGCCGACGATTTTCGTATTTAATTTGAATTCGACGCCGCGCTCGGCGAGTTTCTCGCGGGCGTATTCTCCGAGTTCAGGACCTAATTCCGGCAGAATCACGGGGGCGAATTCGACCAGCATGACACGAAGCATTTCGTCCTTGAGGTGCGCGTAGAATGGCAGCGCGTCGCGCAGAAAATCATTGATCGCAGCGACGGTTTCCACGCCGGCAAAACCGCCGCCGGCGACGACAAAGGTTAAGAGCGGCCGGCGCATTGCCGGGCAGCATTCGAAATCGGCCTCTTCGAGATGCTCGATCAACCGATTGCGCAAATAGACCGCGTCAGCCAGAGACTTCATCGTCAGCGCTCGTCCTTTGAGCCCCGGTATGCCGTAGAAATTCGTCACCGAACCCAATGCCAGGACGAGATGATCGTACTCGAGCTCGTGGGAATGGCTTGTATCGATGCCGTGGGTCGCCGTGACCCGTTTGCCGGCGAGATCGATGGCTCTCACTTCGCCGTCGAAAAAATTCGTCCGGCGCAGCATTTTCCGGATCGGGTTGACGATGGTGGTGATATCGACATCGCTGGCCGCTACCTCGTGCAGCATCGGCGTAAATAGAAAAAAGTTCTCGCGGTTGATCAGCGTAATCTCGATGCAGGGATCGGTGCCGAACTGCTTTTCAAGCTCCAGGGCAGTGTAGAGTCCGCCAAAGCCGCCGCCGAGGATTAGGATTTTTGTCTTGTTAAACATGTAGGTGTGGTCCAACATTTCACTGCGTCGGATTGACACACATAAGATTCCTTATTGCCGTTCAAGATGACGGACCGGTGTCATTTTGAGCGCAGCGAGAAATCTTATCGAGACAACCATTAACCCCGGGCCGACGCCAACGGAGCCGTGGCAAAGTTTACGCCGAATCGGCGGCACCAGATGGTCACCGCGCGGTATTTGTTCAAGTCCACACTTGCCGGCAGATCATAGTTTTGATCGCCCATGTTGCCCTTCAAGGCGGCAATTCGGATGAAGCCCGCCTGGGTCACGGTTTCATTGTCCTTGGCATCAGGCGCGGCGACGAGGTAAACCTGCACGTCGGGGCCGTTGGATGTTTCGAAGCCGCTGAAGCGCAAGACCTGTTTGCCGTCAGGCAATTTGTAAATCGACGCCGTGCCTTTGGTTTCGTGCGCAACCCCGTGGAAACTGCCCTCCGCCAGCTTCATCGGTAGCGCTGCCAGCGCATCGAGGGAGGCCTCGCCGAAGTTTACGCCAAAGCGCGCACACCAAATGGTGACGTTTTTGTATTTGTTCAAGTCGACCTCGGCCGGGATATCGTAGTTCTGATCGCCTTTGTTCCCTTTCATCGAACCGAGATCGATGAAACCGACTTCTTTGATCGCGTCGTTGCCCTTGTCGACTTCGCCTGCAGTCAAATAGACGTGCACGTCCGGGCCGTTGGAAGTCTCAAAACCGGTCAAACGCAAGGTGCGCTTGCCGTCCGTTAGCTGATAGATCGATGCCAATCCTTTGGTTTCGTGCGCCAGAGTCTTGAAACTGCCTTGGTTAATCGCCATGGGCCCCTTTTCAATCGAAGCCATCGCCGTCCCGCCGGGAAATTCCTCAATCACGGTTTTGTTGATAAACAACAACTCGGGCCGAAATGCGTACCAGGCAATTGCCAGTGCGACAACGCCAACACCGACATAGATTCGCTTGATCATAAAAAATCCTCCTCGATAATTTTAGTCTATGGTTTGCTTCCCATCAGCCGATCTCCAGGCGAGATTGGTTCGCTGGTCTGTTAGATGAGGCAAAAGCGAGAATCGATGCGGTCACCCAAAAATTTCCTGAATCCTGGGCCTGCCGTCATCGGCGTTTAGTGCGTTTGCGCACAATCAGTGTCGTCGGAAAATGAGGCGTTGCGCAAGCGCACCTTGCGAACGGCCTGACCAGGACGCCGGTAACGGTCGGCCTGATGGATGGTTGAAGAGCGCTTTGGCGATCTGGTCGACACGGTTCGGCCGAAGGAGATCAGGCTCAGCCGCGCGATTGGGAGCGCCTTCGACAAGGCTGCTTCTTGCATAGCTCTTTTGTCGCGAAATAGTTACCGCACGTTAAACGGACTTCTTCTGAGGTTCTTTGCCCCAAATGAACTATCCAGCTCGATGGCGCGCGTCATCTTCGCTCGTTGCTTTCGGCAGTAGTTCTGCGGTAGAGAGAGGAAGCTAATTGTCGAGGCGCAATCTCCGAGCGCCGGCTGATCAATTCTATGACTCGACCACCGCTTTAAGGTCTCGCCAAGCAATCTTCGTTCTATGGCAATCTCATCCTTGACCCAGGTCTTTGAAGTTTCCGGGCTGGTCCATTCAGGGCGGAAGGCGCTGTTGCAAAGAGATTTTGACAAAGCGCGGCAATGTTTCGAAAAAGCCGCTGAGAAAGACCCGAGCTACGTCAGAACAGCGGCGCATTTTAGCGAAGGCGTGTGGAGTTACCTGGGCCGGGCGCAGTACGCCACCATGCGCTTTTCTGAAGCCAGACAATCTCTCGAACGAGCGCTTGCGATCTACGAGGAAGATCATTTAGCGAGGCTCTATCTCGGTATGACTTTGCTGCGGCTCGGCGACGATGCGGCCGGATTGCGCCAATTAGAGGAAGGACTGCGACAATTACACGATTGGGTTGAAAGTACGGCTGACAGTAAACCGTTCGAGCCCTACTGGGATCCGAACGGTCAAATCCGCCGCGAGATCAAAAATGCTCTCGGCTTGATCGCAACGAAGAGCGATCGAGCGAATCTTCTCAGCCGTGTCGAATGGATCGGCCATGAAATGGAAGGCGAGACAGATCGGGCTCGGGGGGATGAGAGTCGCGATCGCTCACGATGGTAATCGCCGAGCTAGAGCAGCGGATCACCCCTTTACGCTTCTCGGTGGATCATGTTAGGTTGCGGGGCTGAAACCAAAGCTTCTAGGAGTGGTCAATGCGGATTATCGAGAAAGCGTTTAGCGCTAAGGAGCATGGAGTCGCGGGTTTCTTATCCTATCCGGAACGTGCCGAGCCGGGACCGGCGTTGTACTTGATCCATCCCAAGGGTGGCCTTGGTGAGTACATCAAGACCGAAACCCGAAAATTCGCCAAGCTCGGATACACCACATTCGCCATTAACGTTTTTGAACAGCTAGGTTATCCCGAACCGACTCACATTGTGACGGGATCACAGATTCAAGCCAAGACACCAGACCCGGAGTTTACCCGCGTGCTAACCGAAGGCTGGCGATTTTTGCTCAAGCAAGCGACAGTCAATAAAAATCGCGTCGCGGTTTGCGGTTATTGCATGGGCGGACGTATCGCGATTCACTTTGTTGCGGCGACGCCGGAAGTGCGCGCGTTTGTCGGCTACTATCCCACTGTACGTGCGGAGCCCGAGTCTGCGCTCAGACCGGTTCATCCGTCGATCAGCGCGAAGAAGATTCGCTGCCCGTCGATCAATCTATACGGCGCCGATGATGTAACGACTGTGGTGCCCGTGCAAGAACAGATGTGGCAGGCATTCAAAGAGAACGGCCAGCCATTGGAGTGGCACTTCTTTCCGTTCGGCGGACATGGCTATGTCGACCCGGGCGCTCCGGGTTACAATGCCCACGCGGCGGACCTTTCATGGCCGCTGGTGGTCGATTTTCTGGAGCGCAATCTGAAGTGGAATTCGCCGGAAGTGGAAAATCCCAATCTGTCGACCTAGAACTTCGTTGTAAAAAATAAATCGCCACCTCGCGTCGCGTTGGCAGATGGCGATTGTTTGTGCCAAGCAAGTTGGCCGCCGAGAGATCCTACTATTCGCTTCCTCTTAGCGTACTTTTAAATCCATCAAGGGTGAGCTTGCCGCTCACCATCCGTTCGAAATCTGAACTGCTCACGTAGTGATTTAAGTCAGGCATCTCAACGTCCCAGTGGAAGATCGCGCCGATATGCGGAAGTTCGGCAGGCAATTCTCTATCTTTATGCGAGATCAAAATATCTTTGCCGCGATAAACTCCTCGGACATCGGCGCGGTTTCTTTGACACCACGCCAGCACGTCGGCGAATGTCATGAGCGCTCCGACTTAGTTGCCACCGGATTGAGCAAGTGTTCCTTCAGGCCGGTGTGGACGCCGTAGATGACTTTGCCGATCTTAGGTCTTGGTTTGGGTTCGGTGCTGACCTGATAGAGGATCAGTCGTTCCGTGCCGGTATTATTCAGCTGATAAAAAAAGCCGGCGGGAACGTGGACCGCCTGGTGTTGTTTTAAGACGAACTCTTCGTCTTCTTTGAGGCCCTTCATGGTGCATTCGCCCTGCACGACGAAGAAAGTGTGGTCGGAGCCGGGATGACAATGTAGCTCGTCGTTGACGCCCGGTTCGTAGCTGTTGAGCGCGATGTGAACGCGGTCGGTCTGCGTGGGGCGCACGTAGTTGCGTCCAGTGGGCCGTCCCCACTTGGCCTCTTTCTCCACGTCCACCACCGTAATTTTATCTATCTTCGCCATCTTTATCCTCCCCATAGGTTTAGTTGAATGCAGAGTCGCGGATGTTGTGACTCTAGCGGAAGTCATGGCCATGAGACAAGCAGCGGCAACCAGTCCGGTGCCGGGCAAGCCCAGAGTCGCCTCCGCGTAATCTCAAAATTTGCGCGACAAGAGATCACGCTCCCAAGCCAGCAAGGCGGGCTCGATCCGTGGTGAGAGCTTTTGGCTCGCGCGGGGGCTTTTTACTTTTGTAGTGGGTTAATTACTCAGGATCTCTCACTTCGTTCGAGATGGCAGAACCGTCATTCTTGG
>Ga0209640_10004157_pt1 | contig 12724 bp, 10 predicted proteins | sample RifCSP10_1_FD_184018 | JGI IMG/M metagenome (GOLD analysis project Ga0209640, IMG submission 184018) | Soil microbial communities from Rifle, Colorado - Rifle CSP2_sed 10_1 (SPAdes) (version 2) | ecosystem: Environmental > Terrestrial > Deep subsurface > Rock core/Sediment | place: Rifle... | reverse complement strand
AAGACAACCTGCGCATCGAACCCGACCGGCTTGCGGCGAGCAACGCCGAGCTGGTGAAGAAAATCGCGGACGCCTGCGCGCGATTTGGCCGCCGGCCCGCGACTCCCTCCGAAGCACGCCAGATCCTCGGCCTGCGCCCGGCTTAACCGTCATTCTCCAGACGGATTCCTGCGCCGGTGCGGCTAGAATGCCGCCTGGAGGGAACGATGGACGCGCTCGCGCAATACCTGGCAAGACCCTGGCTCCGGCATTATCAGAAGGGGGTACCCGCGGCGGTCGAGGTGCCGCTCAAGTCGGTGACGCAGGCATTCGACGAAGCCTGCGCGCGCGATCCGGGCCGGCGCGCGGTGGTCTTCTATGGCCGCGAGATCACGTACCGGGAGCTGCGCGACGCAACCGACCGCCTCGCACACGCGTTGGCCGCGCTGGGCCTGAAAAAGGGCGACCGCGTCGCGCTGTTCCTGCTCAACAGCCCGCAGTTCATCATCGCCTATTTCGCGGCGCTCAAGTGCGGTGCCACGGTCACGCCGATCAGTCCCGTGTACACCAGCCACGAGGTGCGCTACCAGCTCGCCGACAGCGGCGCGCGGGCGGTGATCTGCCAGGACATCCTCTGGGATAAAGTGGAGAAATCCGGCGTTGCGCTCGATTTCGCGGTGCTCACCAACGTCAACGAATACCTGCCCGCGTTGAAGCGTTTTCTCGGCAGGAAGGCGCCGGCAATCCCCGCGGCGGCGAACCTGCACTGGCTGCAGGACCTGCTGAAGACGCATCCTCCGCAGCCGCCTGCGGTGGCCATCGACCCGAAGACCGACATCGCCGCGCTTCCCTACACCGGCGGCACCACGGGGCACCCGAAGGGCGTGATGCTCACGCACTACAACCTGATCGCGGCGCAGGCTGCGTCCCAGGCGGCGTTTCCCGCCTTCGAGTTCGGCAAGGAAGTGATCCTCGCGTTCCTGCCTTTCTTCCACATCTACGGGCAGGCCGTGATCATGCTCGGTGGACTGACGCAGGGGAACCTGCTCGTGCTGTTCACCAATCCCGACACCGAAGCCATCCTTGCGGCGATGGAGCGCTACCAGGCCACGGTGTTTTACGGGGTGCCGACGCTCTACGAGTATCTGAAGGACCACAAGGACACCAACAAGGCGAACTGGAAGCGGCTCAAGCTCGTCCTCTCGGGCGCCGACACGCTGCACGAATCGACGATGAAAGACTGGGCGAAGCGCACCGGCTCGAGCATCATCGAGGGGTACGGACTGTCGGAAACCTGCGCCGCAAGCCACGTCAATCCGCTCGACCGGCCGAAGTCGGGGTCTTTCGGCTGCCCGGTACCGAACATGCTCGCCGCGGTGCTCGATCCCGAGACAGGCGAGTTCGTGCCGCAAGGCAAGACGGGAGAGCTCGTGCTCTCGGGACCGAACGTGATGCTCGGCTACTGGAACAAGCCCGAAGAGTCGCAGCGCGTGTTCCTGGAGGCGGGTGGCGTGCGGTGGATGCGCACCGGCGACATCGTACGAATGGACGAGGAAGGGTACTTCCACTTCTACGACCGCTCCAAGGACCTGATCAAGCACAAGGGCTACTCGATCTTCGCCAAGGACGTGGAGGATGTGCTCTACGGCCACCCGCAGGTCAAGGCCGCGGGCGTGATCGGCGTGCCCGATCCCGCGGTCGGACAACTGATCAAGGCGATCATCGTGCTGCAGGGCGACGCCCGCGGCAAGCTCTCCGAGGACGGAATCAGGGCCTACTGCCGGGAAAGGCTCGCCGAATACAAGGTGCCGCACCTGGTCGAATTCCGCGGCGAATTGCCCAAGACCGACGTCGGCAAGGTCTCGCGGCGCGAGCTGCGCGAAGAGCATTAGCGTTGCCTGTTCCGTTCTTCAAGGTCGAAGGCATCACCAAGCGCTTCGGCGGGCTCACCGCGGTCGGCGAGGTGAGTTTTGAACTGCGCCGCGATCAGATCGTCGGCCTGATCGGCCCGAACGGCGCGGGCAAGACGACGGTGCTGCGGCTGATCACCAAGATTCTCCGACCGGATTCAGGCCGCATCGTCCTGAACGGCGAGGATCTCACCCGGCTCCAACCCTGGGAGGTCGTTCACCGCGGCATCGCCGGGACGTTTCAGAACTCCCGCCCCTTCCGGCACCTGCCGATCATCGCCAACGTCATGGTACCGCTCGTCGCGCCGCGGGCGCGAAGGGGCGGCGAATGGGTGAAGAAGATCGAGGCCAAGGCGATGGATGCGCTCGAATTCGTCGGCATCTCGGACATGGCGCTGGAGCCCGCCTCTGCCCTCTCGCAGGGCGATCTGAAGCGCCTCGAAGTGGCGCGCGCGATCGCGACCGAGCCGGAACTGCTGCTGCTCGACGAGCCGCTCGGCGGCCTCAACCCGGCCGAATCGGAACTGCTCGCGCGCTCGATCCGGCGGCTGCACAAGGGCGGGCGATTCGGGCGGCTGCACTCGGAGGGGCCCGCGGTGCTGATGATCGAGCACAAGCTGAAGGAGCTGATGTCGATCGTCGACCGGGTGATCGTGCTCGACCACGGCGAGCTGATCGCCGACGGCACGCCCGCCGAGATCGTGAAGAATCCCAGGGTCATCGAAGCGTATCTCGGGAGCGACCATGCCGTCGCTGCTTGAGGTCAGGAATCTCTTCGTCCGCTACGACAGGGCGCAGATCCTCAACGACGTGTCGCTCGAAGTCGGCGAGCGGGAGTTCGTCGGGCTCGTCGGCCCCAATGGGGCCGGAAAGTCCACGCTGCTGCGGGCGATCTCGGGACTGGTGAATTTCGAGGCGCGCATGAAGCGCGGCACCGCAGGGGACATCGTGCTCGAGGGGGAGGTGCGCTTCGGCGGCGAGCGGATCGATGGTCTCCCGCCGCACGAGATCCGGATGCGGGGGTTGGTGCTCTGCCCCGAGCGCAGGCGGCCGTTGCGCGAACTGACGGTGCACGAGAACCTGATGGCGGGCGCCTATCTGGCGCACGACCGCGCCGACACAGGGGCGCGACTCGAGCGCTGCTTCGCGCTCTTCCCGCAGCTCGCGGCGCGCGGCAGCCAGATCGCCGGCACGCTCTCGGGCGGCGAGCAGCAGATGCTCGCCATCGCGCGCGCGCTGATGTTCGAAGCGAAGCTGCTGTGCATCGACGAGCCGTCGCTCGGGCTCGCGCCGAAGCTGCGCGAGGAACTGTTCGCTGCGATCGCCAAGGTGCATGAAGCGGGCGTGCCGGTGCTGCTCGTCGAGCAGGAAGTCGGCCAGGTCTTCCGCATGGCGGACCGCAACTACGTGCTTTCGCAGGGCAAGATCATCGCGCAGGGCCCCTCCGCCCGGCTGATGGCGGACGAGACGCTGCGCGCCGGCTATCTAGGACTTTAAGGAAAACCGGGAAAACCGGGGTCAGACCACGATTTCGCCGCGCATCGCCTACGGCGATCTCGGCGTTTCCGAAATCGTGGTCTGACCCCGGTTTTCCAGCGGAGCACCGCACAGGCGGCACGCGCTGCGCCAGGCGCGGTTACGCTGCTTGCAGCGCGGGCAGGCGGTCTCGATCCGGTCGCGTACCCAGGGCGACAGGCCGCGCGGCATGAACAGCAGCACCAGCAGCACGATCAGCGCGAAGATCAGGAGCCGCAGCTCGCCGAACGCCTTGAAGCTTCCCAGCCATTCGGTGAGCGGATACAGGATGAAGACCGCCGCGACGGGGCCGTAGATCGTCGCCACGCCGCCGAAGATCCCCCAGATCACCACCTGGAAGGAGAGCGCGGTCTCGAGCGTCGAGGGGCCCGCGACGCGGAAGTAATGCGCGAGCAACGCGCCCGACAAGCCGGCGGCGAAGGCCGAGATCGCGAACACCGCGAGCTTGTAGCGAGGCGTGTTGATGCCCGAGGCGCGCGCCGCGACCTCGTCATCCCGGATCGCGTGCAGCACCAGGCCGAATTTCGAATCCGCGATCAGCCACAGCGCGAACACGGCGCCGAGCATCGCGATCAATGCGACGTAGTAGTTCGCCGTAACCGTCGTCGCAAGCCGGCTGAGCCCCGAGACGCCGAGCTCGCCGCCCGAGAAATCCGGGAAGGCGAACAGCAGCCCGAGGGCGATCAGCGGGAAGGCGAGCGTCGCCAGGGACAGGTACGAGCCGCGCAGCCGCAGGCACAGGAACCCCACCACGACGCCGAAGGCGGTCGCCACCAGCGCGCCGATCCAGACCGTAATCCAGGGCGTGATTCCGAGCTTGAGCGAGATCAGCGCCGACGTATAGGCTCCGGCGCCGAAGAACAGCGCGTGCCCGAAATTCACCTGCCCGGTGTAGCCGGCAAGCAAGTCCCAGCTCGCGGCGAAGATCGCATACAGGCATGTAATCGTGACGATCCTCAGCACGTAGGAGTCGCCATACGCGTAGGGCAGCGCGAGCAGTGCGATCGCCCATGCGAGAACGGCGGTACGCGACGGCAGGACGAACACTTCGTTCTTCAGTTCCGCCCAGCCGCGCCGAAGGAGATACATCAAAGCCGCTTTCCCGCGTACATCAGCGCTCCTCCTCGAACGCCACGCCGTACAAGCCTTCGGGCCGCACCAGCAGCACCACCACCATGATGGACAGCGCCACCGCACCCTTCAGGAACGCGCCCGCCGGCAGCGCGAAGACCGTGATCGCCTCGACGTAGCCGATGATCAGCGCGCCGATCAGGCTCCCCTTGAGGCTCCCCAGGCCGCCCAGCACGACGATGGCGAGCATCGTCACGAGCGGCGAAAGCCACATGAACGGATCGACCACGAACACCGGCGCCACCACGACGCCCGCGATGGCGGCGAGCGCGACCGAAATCGCGACCGTCGCCATCGCGACGCGGTTCACGTTCATGCCCATCAGACTCGCCACCTCGATGTCGTTCGCGGTGGCGCGGATCGCAAGCCCGAGACGCGTGCGATAGAGCAGCGCCCAGGTCGCGACCAGCATCAGCGCGGCAACGACCAGGATGAGCAGGCGCTGGTACGGGATGCTGACCCCGGCGACGCTCGCAACGCCGTCCAGCGTGGACGGAATGCCCAGATAATGGCCGCCGAACGCGAACAGCATCAGTTCCTGGAACACGAGCGCGAGCGCGATGGTCGCGATCAGCACCGCTGCCTCGTGTTCGCGCACCGGTTCGATGACCAGCCAGTAGCAGGCCACCGAGAGCAGCGTCACGGCCGCGACCGCGATGACGCCCGAGAGCGCAAACCCAAGGCCCACCTTCACCAGCAGCATGTAGAAACAGTAGGCGGCCAGCATGTAGAAGGCCGTATGCGCGATGTTGACGATGCGCGCGACGCCGAAGATCAGCGAGAAGCCGACCGCAAGCAGCGCGTAAACGCCGCCGTTGACCAGCCCGGTAACGAGAATGTCCTGGATCACGCCGAAACGAACAGGGGAACCCTACGGTTCCCCCGTTATCCCCTCTACAAGCCGCTTGCGCAGAGTGCCTATCTCGACGGCATCTTGAACGGCTGCATGCCTTTCACCTGCGGCGGCCAGAACGGCACTTTCTTGCCGTCCTGCCACTGCACCCCGATGCCGGCGGTCCTGCCGACGGCCCAGATCAGGTCGTGACGCTTGTCCCACGACGCGGTCGCGCCCGTGCCGACGTGCTCCATCTTTTCGAGCACCGGAACGAGTTTGTCGGCATCCGTGGTGCCCGCCTGCTCCATCGCCGCCCTGAGCACCATGATCGCATCGTAGGTCGCGGCATTGTAGGTCGGGGATTTCTTGTAGCGCTCCTTGAATGCGCGAACGAACGGGATCGTTTTCGGCGTAATCTCGACCTCGGCGTACGTATCGAGCGTGGCGACATAGTTGCCCTTGCCCGCGGTCGCGGCCCAGAACTCGTCCTTCTGCCCCTCGACGTTGATGCCGAACGCCACTGCCTTCATGTTGCGTTCGCCCATCTGGCGTCCCAGCGAGATGCCTACGGGCCCCGAGAGCAGCGTGAACACGATGTCCGCCTCGGCACGCTCGATCGCCGAGAGTTCCGCAGTGACGTCGGTGGCGAGCGCAGAAGGCTGCCACGTGCCCACCACTTCCATCTTCATCTTGGGCAGTGTCGCCTGCAGGCCCTTGAGAATCGGTTCGGTCCATACGGTCTTCTCGGCGACCAGCGCGACCTTCGGCTGTTCCTTCTTCAGCGTCTGCCGGATCTGATCGCCGATGGAATTGAGGACCGCCATCAGCGAGCGGAAAAGGTCGGGAGACTTGGTCGGCGTGACCCGGAACCAGTACTTGTAGCGATCGTAATTCTTCTCCACGTTTTCGCCGAGCCTCGCGTCGGCGGCGCCGGCGCCGAGGAAGATCTTCTTGTGGTCCATCGCGATCTCCTGCATCGCGAGCACGGCCTCGGAGCGGAAGCCGCCGATCAGGAAATCGGCCTTGTCGCGCGTGATCACGCGCTCGGTCGCGTTGGTCGCGTCCGGGACCGACTGGATCTCATTGGTGTCGCCGCGGATCAGTTCGATCTGCATCTTCTTGCCGCCGACCGCGACACCGCCCGCCTTGTTGATCTCGTCGCGCGCCATCTCGGCGCCCGCCCAGTGGTTCTCGCCCTGCACGAACGCCATGGGGCCCAGGATCGCGATCTTGACGGTACCCTGTGCATGGGCCGCAGAAGCGGCAGCGAGCGCAGCCGCAATGAGGAACGAACGCAGCATGGTCTCCTCCTTATGGTTTGGAACGGGTTGCAGGTTCGATGGTACCAAATCCTGGCCCCGCGCCGGCTTCCCCGGCGTTCTCCAAGATCAATTCGGACGCTTTCTCGGCGATCATCACCGCGGGTGCGGCGGTGTTTCCGGAGATCAGGGCAGGCATGATCGAGCAATCCACGACCCGTAGCCCGGCGATGCCGTGCACGCGCAGCCGGTCGTCCACCACCGCCATCGGGTCGTTTCCCATCTTGGACGTGCCCGAGGGGTGAAAGATCGTGGCGCCATACTCGCGCGCGAACCCGAGGAGTTCCTCGTCGGTGCGCACTTCCGGCCCGGGCTGGTATTCGCCGGCGATATACGGCCTGAGCGCCTGCGTCGCCGCGAGCGCGCGTGCCAGCTTGACCCCCGCCACCGCGCAGCGCCGGTCGGTCTCCGTGGCGAGATAGTTCGGCTGCATCGACGGCGGCTCACGCGGATCGGTCGAACGGATTCGCACCCTGCCGCGCGATTCGGGCCGAAGCTGGCATACCGACATCGTGAACCCCGGCCAGGGGTGGGGCTTCGCCCCCGCGAGATCCGCCGAGAGCGTGGCGAAGTGGAACTGCACGTCGGGCGTTCTCGAATCCGGCAGCACCCGCGTGAACAGTCCTCCCTGGTTGATTCCGATTGCAAGCGGCCCCTTCCGAAGGAGCAGCCACTTCAGCCCGATCTTCAGGCTGCGCCACCAGCTCGCAAGGTCGTCGTTGGTGGTAATCGGCTTGGTGCACCGGTACATCACGCGGAGCTGGAGATGGTCCTGGAGGTTCTCGCCCACGCCGGGCAGATCCTTCACCACGGGGATGCCGATCGATCGCAGCAGCTCGCCGGGTCCGACGCCGGAAAGTTGCAGGAGCTGCGGGCTTTGCAAGGCTCCGGCGCTGAGAATGATCTCGCGCGAAGCACGCACCTCCTTTTCGACGCCGCCCTGGAAGTAACGCACGCCGACGGCGCGCGTTCCCTCGAAGAGGATCCGGGCCGCATGGGCGTCCGTCTCGACCTTCAGGTTGGCGCGCCGCTCGGCCGTGCGCAGGTAGGCGGTCGCGCTGCTGCAACGCCAGCCCTTGCGCGTAAAGAGCTGGTAGTACCCGACCCCTTCCTGTCGCGCGCCGTTGAAATCGTCATTCGTCGCGATGCCGAGTTCGTTCGCCGCGCCGATGATCGCCTCCATCAATTCGTGTTTTTCGCCGATGTCCGAGCACGCAACCGGTCCGTCCGCCCCGTGGTATTCGCTTGCGCCGCGCGAGTTGCCTTCCAAGCGGATGAAGTAAGGCAGCACGTCCTTCCATCCCCAGCCGCGGTTTCCGAGCGCCTCCCACCGGTCGTAGTCCTCGGGCTGCCCGCGCACGTAGATGAGGCCGTTGATCGAGGAGGAGCCTCCCAATCCGCGACCGCGCGGCCAGTACACGCGCCGGCCGTTCAGGTTCGGCTCCGGATCGGTATAAAAGCCCCAGTTGTAAACCGGGTGGAACATCGTCTTGCCGTAGCCGATCGGGATGTGGATCCAGATCGACCGGTCGCGCGGCCCGGCTTCGAGCAGCAGCACGCGGTGGCGGCCGCTTGCGGAAAGCCGGTTCGCCAGCACGCACCCCGCGGATCCGGCACCCACGACCACGTAATCGGCTTGCGTCGGAGACATGTCGGCAGTTTCTCAGAATCTGGAATGTTCCGTTGCGTCGTTCCGAAAAAGTGCGTTTGGCAATTCGCCGATCCGGTATGCTAGTCGGCGCCGCGTCGGAGCATGCGGTAACCGGGCGCGCGGCAAGACGGCCCGGAGCGCCGGAGGCGCCACGCTCAGTATCCAATCGGAGGAGGAGACAATGAACAATTTGTTGCGAGCCATCGGCCGAATCACCGCCGCTGCGGCCGTGAGTTGCGCCGTCGCCATTGCGATGCTTGCGGCCGCGCCGCGCGATGCGTCGGCACAGCAGAGTTTCAAGATGAGGCTGCAAACTGCGGTAACCGCCTCCGCCGACGAGTTCAAGATGCTTCAGAAATTCGCTCAACGAGTGGACGCGATGACCGGTGGGCGGCTCAAGATCGAGCTGCTCCCGGACGGCGCAGTGGTCGGTGCCTTCGAAATTCTCGACGCAGTCGACAAGGGCCTGGTCGATTCGGGATTCGCCTGGACGCATTACTGGTCGGGCAAGCACCCCGCGGCGATGCTGTTCGGCTCGCCTTCGGGCGGCTCGGGTCTCGGCATGGACCAGATGGCGTGGGTGTCCTGGTTCCTGGAAGGCGGCGGCAAGGAGCTCTACCGCGAGCTCTTCGACCAGCATCTGAAGATGAACGTGGTCGGCTTCATGCTGCAACCCGTTGGCCCCGAGGCGCTCGGCTGGTTCAAGGAACCGATCAACAACCTGGCCGACTTGCGCAAGCGGCGCTTCCGCACACCGCCGGGAATTCCCGGGGCGATCTACAAGGAGATGGGTGTCACGGCGATCGCACTGCCCGGCGGGGAGATCATCCCCTCGGCCGAGCGCGGCGTGCTCGACGCCGCCGAGTGGTGCTGTCCGGTTGCCGACCTGGCCTGGGGCTTCCACCGCGCATTCAAGTACTACTACCTGCAGGGACTGCACCAGAACACGGTGAACGCCGACGTCTACATCAACAAGAACTTCTGGAACAAGCTGCCGAAGGACGTGCAGGCGATCTTCGAGGGTGCGGCGCTCGCCTCGCTGATGGAATCGACCGCCTACCGCATCCGGGCCAACGCACTGGCGCTCACCGAACTCACCACCAAACACGGCGTGAAAGTCATGGAAACCCCACCCGACTATTTCCCGGCGTTCATGGCCGCGACCAAGAAGGTGATGGATGAGAACGCGGCGAAGAACGCATTCTTCAAGAAAGTGCTCGATTCGCAGACCGAGTTCGCCAAGCAGGTCGTGCCGTACTGGGTATTCATCCAGAGGCTGAACACGTCGGTGGCGGATACCTACCTGAAGGGCGCGAAGTAGCGCCTGCGGGTGAGGCAAGCGTGAGAGGCGGCCCGGTGCCGCCTCTTTTTTTGGGAGCGACGATGGATCAAGAAGCGGGAAAGCTGGTGCGCGCGATCCGCATCATCGATGCGATCAGCGCATGGTCGGGCCGCATCGTGGCCTGGCTGATCCTGCCGCTGATCGGGGCGATGACCTACGAGGTGGTGATCCGCTACCTGTGGCAGCCGACCCAGTGGGCCTACGACACCAGCTACATGCTTTACGGTGCGCTGTTCATGCTCGGCGCCGCGTACACGCTCTACCGCGGCGCGCACATCCGCACCGATTTCCTGTACCAGAAGTGGTCCGTCAGGACGCAGGCGACGGTGGACGCACTGTGCTATCTGTTCCTGTTCTTCCCCGGCATCGCGGTATTCCTGTGGCTGGGAGGGGAGTTCGCCTGGAACTCCTGGATCCGCAACGAGCGCACGGTCGGCAGTTCGTGGATGCCGGTCATCTATCCGCTGAAAGCGGTGATCCCGGTGGCGGCCGCGTTGCTGCTCCTACAGGGCGTTTCCGAGTTCCTGAAATGCATCCATGCGCTTCGCACCGGGCGCTGGCTGGTTGTGCACAAGACCCTGGAAGAGCTGGTGAGCCATGAGCCCTGAGGTCATCGGCATCTGGATGATCGTTGCGCTCCTGACCGGGATCTTCGTCGGCTTCCCGATCGCATTCACGCTCATCATCCTGGGGATCCTGTTCGGCTACGCCGGGTTCGGCGACACCGTGTTCCACCTCATGGTGTTCCAGTTCTTCCAGGTGATGCGCGAGCAGACGCTCGCTTCCGTTCCGCTGTTCGTGTTCATGGGCTTGCTGCTCGAGCAGGCGGGGCTGCTCGAGCGGCTGTTCCGCTCGGTGCAGCTTGGGCTCGCCCGGCTGCACGGCTCGCTCTACATCGCGGTGATGTTCTGCGCCACGATCTTCGCCGCCGCGACCGGGATCGTCGGTGCGTCCGTCACGCTGCTCGGCATCATGGCGGCGAAGGCGATGGACCGCTCGAAATACGACGTCCAGCTCTCGGCCGGCATCATCACCGCCGGAGGGACCCTCGGCATCCTCATTCCACCGAGCGTGATGCTGGTGGTCATGGGCCCGGTGATCGGGGTGCCGGTGACCGATCTCTTCGCCGGCGCGCTGTTTCCCGGGCTCGCGATGGCGGGTATCTATACGGCCTACGCGCTCATCCGCTGCTATTTCAACCCGGCGCTCGGGCCGGCGCTGCACGAGGACGAGCACGCCGAGTCGAAGATGGAGGTCCTGAAAGAGTTCCTCCAGGGGCTGGTGCCGCCCGCCGTGCTGGTGCTCGCTTCGCTCGGCAGCATCCTGTTCGGGTTCGCGACCCCGACCGAGGGAGCCGCGATGGGCGCGGCGGGTTCGCTGCTGCTCACCGTGATGTATCGCAGGCTCACTTGGAAGCTGCTCTACGACACGGTGCTGAAGACGCTCGAGGTCTCGTGCCTGATCCTGTTCCTTGTCGCCGCCTCGAATTTCTTCGGCGCGGTGTTTTCGCGCCTCGGCACACCGATGATGATGACGCAGGCGCTGGTCGGACTCGACCTGCCGCCGATGGTGCTGCTGGTGATCCTCATGGCGGTGATCTTCGTGCTCGCATGGCCGCTCGAATGGGTGCCGATCGTGCTCATTTTCCTGCCGATCATGCTGCCGATGGTGAAGGAGCTGGGGTTCAACCTGACCTGGTTCGGCATCCTGGTCGCGGTGAACCTGCAGACCGCGTGGCTGTCTCCTCCTGTAGCGCTCTCGGCGTACTTTCTGAAAGGCGTCGCACCGCAATGGCAGCTCGCCGATATCTACAAGGGCATGATGCAGTTCATGGTACTGCAGCTCGCCGGGTTGATTCTGGTGATGAACTTTCCGCAGCTCGTGCTCTGGCTTCCGGGAGTGCTGTACACCAAATAGCGAGGGGTTCCGCCATGGCGATCGAATTCCTGAAGAAGGCGACCAAGACTCCTGAGACCGAGACCGGCGCAGCGCGCAAGGTCGTGGAGGAGATGCTGGCCGGGATCGAGCAGCGAGGCGAGGCGGCGGTGCGCGAGTATGCAGAGAAGCTCGATAAGTGGACGGACGAGATCGTCGCAAAGCCGGAAGATATCGAAAGGCGCACGCATGACTTGCCGGAATCGGTCAAGCGCGATATCGAGTTCGCCACGGCCCAGGTGCGCCGCTTCGCCCTGGCGCAGCGCGATTCGATGCAGGAGTTTTCCACCGAGCTGCGTCCGGGCCTCGTCGCCGGCCAGCGGCTGGTGCCGGTGAATGTCGCCGGCTGCTACGTGCCGGCCGGACGCTATGCGCACATCGCCTCCGCGTACATGGCGATCGCCACCGCCAAGGCGGCAGGCGTGCCCACCGTGATCGCGTGCTCGAGCCCGTTTCGCGGCGAGGGTATCCATCCCCAGATCCTCTACGCCATGAAGGTCGCAGGCGCCGACGCGATCCTCACATTGGGCGGCGTGCAGGCGATCGCGACGCTCGCCTACGGGCTGTTCACCGGGAAGCCGGCCGACATCGTGGTCGGTCCCGGAAACAAGTACGTTACCGAGGCGAAGCGGGCGCTGTTCGGCAAAGTCGGCATCGATGTTCTCGCCGGACCGACCGAGATCGCGGTGATCGCGGACGACTCCGCGGATCCGGAGCTGGTCGCCACCGATCTCGTCGGGCAGGCCGAGCACGGGCACGAATCGCCCGCCTGGCTCGTCACCACGTCGCGCCGCCTCGGCGAGGAGGTGATGCACCTCGTTCCGCCGCTGATCGAGCTGCTCCCGCCCACGGCGCGCGACGCGGCAGGGGCTGCCTGGAGAGATTACGGCGAAGTCGTCGTCTGCGCTTCGCGCGAGGAAGCGGTTCAGGTGTCGGACCGTTACGCCGCCGAGCATCTGGAGGTCCACGCGCGCGACCTCGACTGGTGGCTCGCCAGCCTCACCTGCTACGGATCGCTTTTCCTGGGCGAGGAAACCACAGTGGCATTCGGCGACAAGGCCTCCGGCCCGAACCACATCCTTCCCA
>Ga0209640_10004155_pt1 | contig 12727 bp, 12 predicted proteins | sample RifCSP10_1_FD_184018 | JGI IMG/M metagenome (GOLD analysis project Ga0209640, IMG submission 184018) | Soil microbial communities from Rifle, Colorado - Rifle CSP2_sed 10_1 (SPAdes) (version 2) | ecosystem: Environmental > Terrestrial > Deep subsurface > Rock core/Sediment | place: Rifle... | reverse complement strand
GATTCCCAATCGAAAATGCTTGAAATCAGTAACCTGACCAAGATCTACCCAGGCAACGTCTTGGCACTGGACCGGGTCAGCTTCTCGGTCCAGCCCGGTGAATTCCTGGCCGTGATCGGGCTCAGTGGCTCAGGAAAGTCCACCCTGCTTCGCTGCATCAACCGGCTGGTTGAACCTTCCTCCGGGCAAGTTACCTGGAACGGGGTCGACATCACCCAAGCTAGCGCCGAGGAGCTGCTGCGAATTCGCCGGAAGATCGGGATGGTCTTCCAACACTTCAATCTCGTGAGCCGCTCGAAGGTCATCACCAATGTGCTCGCCGGTCGACTTGGTTATGTCAACCCGGCGCTTAGCCTTGCGCATCGGTTTCCAAAGACGGATGTCCAGATGGCGCTCAGACAGCTCGGACGGGTCGGCATTGCCAACCAGGCTTTCAAACGGGCAGATGAGCTGAGCGGTGGTCAGCAGCAACGGGTGGGCGTCGCCAGGGCCATGATGCAGGAGCCGGAGATGGTATTGGCGGACGAGCCGGTCGCCAGCCTGGATCCTGTCTTGGCTCACTCGATTATGCAGCACCTTGAGAGCATCAATCGTGAAGACGGGGTGATGGTCATCTGCAGTTTGCACTTCCTGGACCTGGTCCATCGCTATGCCCACCGCGCGATCGCGCTGAACGAAGGCAGGCTGATGTTTGACGGGTCTCCCAAAGACATCGACGACGCCAAATTCAAAGAGATTTATGGTCAGGAAGCCGAACGGGTCGGCTAACCCGAACACCAAGCCTGTGCTGCGATCGGTTGCGATTGGCGTGGCCGTGATCGTGGTCGTCCTGATTTACGCGTACGCCTTTACGGTTACGGACGTAAATTTCGAGACCACTCGATCGGAACAGCGACTGACGAATCTGACCCGAATCCTTAGGGCACTCGCGCACCCGGACATCCTCGAGTATGTACAGGAAGAGCAATTCGTCGAGTCCCCCATCTATCTTCCCTGCCCGCAGCAGGCGATACCGCAACTCCGGCCGGTGGCGGGAGGACCTTTTCTGATCGTCTCGCCGGCATGCGGAGATGCACGCCAAATCATCGAGGTAGAAGGCGTCGGGCTGTGGCCGGAATCCAGGGGACCGGTGAACTTCATCCCGCCCAGTGGCGCGAGTCTGACCATTGGACTCTTTGAGACGGATTCCAACGGGGGTTTCAAGATCACGGCGCAACTGCCGAATCGCCAGCCGCTCACGGACCCACAGACTCTGCGGGCGATCGCCAGGCGGAATGTTGGCGGACCCCATCTGTCTCCGGTGGCGGACGTGACGATCGACAAGATCCTGGAGACTGTGTTCCTGGCCCTGCTGGCGACCACCATTGGCACGATCCTGGCGGTCCCGATCAGCTTTGTTGCTGCCAGGAACTTGATGGAAAAGGTCAGAAATCCGCTTACGAGCGTTTCACTCTCGTTGGTGGGTTGGCCGCTCGGAATCTGGCTGGGGGCGAGCGCGGCAGGTTCGATTGGAAGGCTGCTGGACGCAGCGTCCGCCAGCATGGCTGTCAGTCTGGGCGGAGCGATGCTCAGTCCCCTTGCGATGTGGGGAGCGTTGACCTGGGCGTTGCCGAGGGGTGAAACCAGGCCGACGTCTTGGAGAGTCCGCCTGGTAAGAGGCCTGGTCTACGTACTGATCATCGGGTTCTTCATCCTGTTCCTCACTTTTCTGGCCAATCTCGGCCTTTCCTTTGGGAAGTGGCTGATCGAGCCGCTGGGGAAGCTGGGTTTCTTGGGCAATTTCGTGTACCAACTCGGGGACAGCCTACGGATGATTACGCCCGTTTTGGCTGGCTTGATTGGAGGGGCCGCGCTCGGTGGACTTGGGGGAAGGATGGGGCAGCAGGCCTCCGATCGCTTGGATCCCGGCCTGGTTAGAGGCCTGAACATTGTGACCGCCGCCAGTTCGGGCGTCGTCCTGTTTGCACTGATCGGGGGAGTGCTCGACTGGTTCTACCAGTTCCAGGATCCGGTGAAGACCTTGTGGGTTCCCGCGGCCGCCGGCTCAGCTGTTGGGGTGGTTTTGGCGGTCAGGGCGCAGCCTAAAGCCACCCTCCCGATCGGATCTTCGGCTTATTACATCACCCGGACCATTCTCAATGCGATCCGGTCAGTGGAACCGCTAATCATGGTGATCGTGTTCGTGGTCTGGGTGGGGATTGGGCCTTTTGCCGGAGCGCTTGCGCTGGGACTGCATACCGTCGCTGCACTGGCAAAACTGTTCTCGGAGCAAGTGGAGAGCATCCTTCCGGGTCCGCTGGAAGCGATCCAGGCCACCGGGGCCAATCGGCTGCAGACCATTGCCTTCGCCGTGGTTCCACAGGTCATCCCCCCATACATCTCCTTCCTCATGTACCGATGGGACATCAACGTGCGGATGTCGACGATCATCGGTTTTGCAGGAGGCGGCGGGATCGGCTTTTTGTTGCAGCAGAATATCGGGATACTCAACTACCGGGCGGCGAGCACCCAGATGCTGGCGATTGCAATCGTGGTCGCGACCATGGACTACCTCAGCTCGACCCTGCGTCAACGCTTTGTATGACGTCGGCCGGCGTTCACGGAGCTATTCGGCAATTCGGGCTGCCCAGCCGCACCAGTTCGGGAACTGTCGCAACTCCTCCTGGTGATATAATCCGCCGGATTCACCTATGAACGAGCCGGTGCTGCTTTTGAACGCCAACTTTGAGCCGCTCAACGTGTGCACTACCCGCCGAGCTGTGGGGTTATTGTTGTACGGCAAGGCGGAGATGCTGCTCAACGGGAGAGGTCATATCCGGACGGTCAGGGCGCTCTATCCCAGGCCGTCCGTAATTCGGCTTGGCTACATGGTCAAGCGTCCGTATCCTCGAGTCCGGCTGAGCAAACGGGAGGTTTTCCGCCGGGACGACCATGCTTGCCAATACTGCGGAGCCCGTGCCACCCGGCTGACCCTGGACCACGTCGTGCCTCGGCACCGCGGTGGCGAGCACGGCTGGACCAATTTGGTGACGGCCTGCTCCGCCTGCAATCTAAAGAAGGGCGGCCGGCCGCTGAAAGATGCCCGAATGCGATTGCTGCGACTCCCCGTCGAACCTCAAGCCTCGGCTGCCTACCTGTTCGGCTCTCATCTGCCGGCGAACGAGGATTGGCGCCAATTCCTTGAGGGTTGGTGAGCCTAAAAAAGGCAAGCCCTAGGCGATTTCCGACTCGATCAGCCCCAGCGCGCCGTCTCGCCGGCGGTAGAGCAGGTTGACCCGATTGCCGGCCTCGTTGAGAAAGATGAAGAAGTCCTCGTGCTCCAGCAAGCGCATCTGTTCGATGGCCTCCAGCTCGCTCATCGGCTGAAGCTGGTGCCGCTTGCGCCGAGCGATTCTCCAGCCCGCGTCGTCTGACTCCTGCTCATCCCTGGCGAGCAACTCTCCCATCGACCGGCCGTCCCCGCGCGATTTCCAGCGGCGCCCCTTGTAACGCTCGATCTGGCGCTCGACCTTCTCCAGAACTGAGTCCACTGCCGGGTAGATGTCGTCGGCCCGATCCTCGGCGCGCAGCACGACGCTCTTACCGCGCACGGTGAGCTGGGCAATCTGCCGATCTGCCGCGCTGCGGGCCGTCTCGACCACCCGCAGATCCACGATCGCTTCATCCAGCACATCAAGGTATCGATCCAATCTCGAGACCCGTTTCTCGACATACTCCTTCAAGCGCTCAGTCAGTTCCAGATTGCGGACATTAATGATCACTTCCACGGAGGTGCCTCCTTGAGCTTCCGACGTTGACCGGCTGCGGCTGCCTCGGTCAGGCCCTACCTACGGTGAGTCCCCAGACGGGTCCGCCCCCCTCAGCCAGCACAGCCTGGGCGCAAGCGGCGAGGGTCGCCCCGGTAGTGTACAGGTCGTCGACCAGCAGGACTGCCTCGCCGGCGAATGCCCCTCGCTCGGCTGCGAACGCTCCCTTCACATTCAAGCTTCGCTCACTCGGATCGAGTCCGACCTGGGTTCGAGTCTCCCTTACCCGGCTGAGCTGGGCCGCGGCCATCGGAAGCTCGAGCCGCTTGGCCAGCCCGTGGGCCAATAGCTCGGCCTGATTGAAGCCACGCTGCCTGAATCGGCCTGGACTGAGCGGAACTGGGACGACGAGTGAGGCCTGCCACTCCGAGGGACGATACAGCCCGGTCAGCCAATCCGCCATGACGGAAGCCAGCTTCAGGTCGGGACGGTATTTCAGGTGCAGCAGGGCTTGAACGAGCCGGCCAGTGTATCGGGCATAAGAACGGACGGCCAGGACGGGTTTGCGTCTCCGGCAGGAGGGACAAGCAGACCAGCCTCCAAGGGCCAGGCCGCAATTGCCACAGAACGGTTCGCTAAACCGTTCGAGAGCCGCTGCACAATTGCTGCACCAAATCGAACCCGGAGCCTGGCAGCCGACGCACTGAATCGGAAAGAGCAGCTCGAGCCCGCTTCCGAGCCATCTCTGGATTGCGTGGATTGTCTGGCGCGTACTGCGCTTGGGGCCTAACTGGGGTCTCTGCTCAGGCAGGACGCCGACCACCTATCCACCTGACCCGAGGATGCCTCCCAGCGGTGAATTGAGCAAGAGCATTGCGGCCGGCCCCAGGAGAATGATCAAGATCGAGGGAAAGATCAGCAGCGCAATTGGAAAGACCATCTTGATTGGGGCCTTGTGAGCTTCTTCCTCGGCCATCTGCCGCCGGCGGACCCGCATTTGGTCAGATTGGATCCGCAAGACCTTTGCCATACTGACGCCCAACTGCTCCGACTGGATAACCGCCGCGACGAAACTGGTCATCTCGTTGACTCCCAGTCGTTCCGACATGTCCCGCAGCGCGTCGCGGCGCAGTTTCCCCAATCGGATCTCCTGAATCACTCTGCCGAGTTCGAGCGAAAGTTCGTTTTCCCACTTCTCATGTACTTTCGCCATGGCGGCGTCAAAGCCCAGGCCGGCCTCGACCGAGATCGTGAGCAAGTCAAGCGCGTCCGGCATGGCTCGAAAGATTGACTTCTGCCGGGTTCGCATCCGCCCGGTCAGCCAAAGGTTCGGAAAGGCGAAGCCGATCAGCATGAAGAGCAGGGAGATTCCAATGCCTTGAATGAGGTTTCGCCCAGTCCTGGCGAAAACCAAGAAAAGTCCGGTCCCGAACAAGAAGGCGAACACAAACCGGAGCATGAGGAAGAAAGCCGGGTTCATCTGCATCGGATTGCCGGCCATCTCTAAGCGCTTCTTCGCCGACTCCAGAGTAGCCTGGGGCGTAAAGCGCTGCGCCAGCTGACCGATCCGATTGAAGAATGGGACAACGATCCGTTGGGCGAAGTCCTGTGAGAGCTCGAGTTCCTCCAGGGTCATCGCTTCTTCGCTGACCATCAGCTCGGACAGCCGTTCTTGGATCGGATCCTTAGACTGCGGCATCCGCACCCCAATGATCACGACCACGATGGCGACCAAGACCGCGACAACTGCGATTATTGGCAACGCTGCAGACATTGGACTCACCGCCTCCTAAATGTCAATATCCACGATCTTCTGAGTGGCATAGAAGCCACTGCCGATCATAAACAAAGCGAGGCAAAGAATCGGGATCCCACAATTCCGAGTCTCAGGGTTGAAGAACTGCATGAAGTAGGGCCGATTGACCAGGTAGAGCATTCCCATCAGCGCGATCGGCAAGGCCGAGATGACCCAGGCGGTTGCCCGTCCCTGGGCGGTGAGGGTCTGGATCTCGCCCTTGATCCGCACCCGTTCCCGAATTGTGAATGAGATGACATCCAAGATCTCGGCCAGATTGCCGCCAACTTCCCTTTGGACGTTAATCGCCGTGATCACTAGGTCTAGGTCATCACTGTGAATCCGCCGCAGCATGTGGTCAAGAGCTTCTTCGGTGGTGATGCCCAGCTGCATCTCCTGCACGACCCGGCGGAACTCGTCCGCAATGGGAGTCGGCATTTCGTGGCTCACCGCCTCCATCGCCTGGAGGGTCGAAAAGCCCGCCCGCAGCCCGTTGACCATCAGGTTGAGCATGTCACCCAGCTGGTCATCGAACTTCTTGAGCCGGCGCCGTCTGGCCTGGTTGACATAGATCCGGGGGATAAACAGGCCGCCAAGCGCCGCCGGGATCGCCATCAGAAACGGGAGCCCCAAGATCAGGGCCAGCCCGGCGGCTCCGACGGAGCCGATGACGGTTGCGGCGATGAATTCCGCCGGCCGCAGTTTGATGTCGGCTTGAGCGAGACTGACCCCGATCGAGGCGAAAAGGTCGGTCCCCTCCCCCATTCGATTGAAGAAATCGGATAGTGGGCTCGGCCGGTCGCCCTTAACGGCGGCATCTTCCCCGACCGTCGTGACCAACCCTCCGGTCTCCGCATAGCGGCCCAATCGCTCTTCGACCACCGACCCGCCGCCGACAAATGTTAGGACCAGGCCCACCAGTAAGAGGACCAGTCCGAGTCCGCCACCGACGATTAGCACCGAGGAGGGGTTCATGGATTCTATCGGTAGAGGTTGCGGTCCCCGACGCCGAAGATTGAGGCCGGCAGGTGAATTCCGGATTGTTCGATCTTTTCCATAAACTTCGGCCGCAACCCGGTGGGTCGCAAGCGGCCGATCACCTTGCCATTCTCGAGCCCGGTCTGCTCGAAGACGAAGAGGTCGGTCATCGTGATGACATCGCCTTCCATCCCCTGGATCTCCGTGATGTGGGTGACTTTGCGGGTTCCATCCCGCATGCGCTCCAGGTGACACACCAGCTCGAGCGCCGAAGCGATCTGCTCCCGAATGGCGCGGGTCGGAAGGTCCATGCCGGCCATCATGGTCATGGTCTCGATCCGGGAAAGAGTGTCGCGGGGACTGTTGGAGTGGGCGGTGGTCATGGAGCCCTCGTGGCCGGTGTTCATCGCCTGCAACATGTCGAGCGCCGCCTCATCCCGGATCTCCCCAACGATGATCCGGTCGGGCCGCATTCGGAGCGAATTAACCACCAGATGCTGGATCGTGACCTCGCCTCGCCCTTCAATGTTCGGTGGGCGAGATTCCAGCGTGACCACGTGCTCCTGGCGCAGCTGAAGTTCGGCCGCGTTCTCGATCGTGACAATGCGTTCATCGGACGGGATGTACTGGGAGAGCACGTTGAGCAACGTGGTCTTCCCGGAGCCGGTGCCGCCCGAAATGACCATGTTCACCCTGGCGATGACCGACGCTTTCATGAACTCGATCGACTCGGCAGTGATTGTCCCGGATTCGATCAGCTGCTCGACCGAGATTGGATTACGGGCGAATTTTCGGATGGTGAGCACCGGACCGACCAGTGAAATCGGCGGGATCACCGCATTCACTCGAGAACCGTCATTGAGGCGGGCGTCCACATAGGGGCTCGATTCGTCAATTCGGCGGCCAAGCGGCGCAACGATTCGATCGATGATCCGCATCAAGTGATCGTCGCTTTCGAAGGAGGCCGGCTCACGGTGGATCTTCCCCGCCCGCTCGACAAAGATGTTCTTTGCCCCGTTGACCATTACCTCGGTGATGGTGTCATCCGAGAGCAACGGCTCAATCGGACCAAGCCCAAGGATCTCGGCCACGATCTGTTCGAAGAGCCGTCTCCGCTCCGGTCGAGAGAGCACGATGTTCATCTCGACCAGAATGCCCTCGAAGAGTTCCTCGATCTGGCGCCGGACCTCCGCGGTCTGGGTCACATCCATCGAGGGATCTAGCTCAGCCAGCAACCGGTTCTGAACCTCGTTCTTGATATCGATAATCCGGCTGCCGGAGCCAGCACCGGACGGAGCCGCCCGGCGGGCAGTCAGGCCGCTCAGCCGCGAGGTACCACCACCCCCCGGGGCCGGGGCAAATGGCTTCTGCTCGGCCGGAGCACTCGTTTCAGTTTGGCCTTGTTCTATCCGCTTAAGTAACGACACCGACTAAACCTCCGGGGCTCCGTCCCTAGCGACCGAAAAGCCGCGGTCGCTCCTTCTGCTCGTCTTCAGTTTGCGGTTCCTCCGCCTTCACCAATCGTTCCTTGATTGTACCCATAAGTTGCAGCATCGCCCGCGCCTGCGGGCTGCTGCGATCGCTGAGCAAGAGCGGAACGCCCTTGTTGATCGAAGCGGTGACCACCCGTTCATCCAGCGGAATTGCCGCCTCAACTTCGCGTTTCAGGTTTTCGGAGACCGCCTCGGTCGAGATCCCACTCCGGCGGTCCATCTTGTTCAACACGAAACAGACATTCTGGGTCGGAAACTCCAGGATGTGAAGCAGGTCCAGCAAATGCCGCGCATCCTTGATGGCCGGAATCTCGGGCGTCGCAATTGCAATCAACAGGTCGGTCGTATCCAGGATCGCCAGAGTTGTGTCATCCATCGCCGAGGCAGTGTCGACAATCACGTAGGCGAACTGCCGCTTCAAGAACTGAATGATGCTACGGATCTGCTCCGAGCTGACCTCGTCGGCCATCTCCGGTCGGGGCGGAGCCGCCAGAATGTGGAGGCCGCTCTCATGGACCAGCAGGACGTCGTTCACGATTTCCGGATCAATCTCCGCTGAACGGGCGGTCAGATCGCTGATCGAGGTCTTAGTCTGTAGGTTCAGGAATACGGAGACATCCCCAAACTGCAAGTGCCCATCGACCAACACGGTTGGTGTGTCGGGGCTGTCGAACCCGATCGCGAGGTTGGTGGCGAGAGTGGTGCAGCCCACTCCACCCTTTGGGCTGTAGAAGGTGAGGACCTTTCCAAGCGGCCGGTGTGTGGGAACGTAGCCCGGTTCACCGGGCACGTTGCTCGCAATTAGCTGGCGAGGCTTCTCATAGTCCTTGCGCCGCTGATGAGCCATGACCGAGAGATTGCGGATCGTGGCGATCAGCTCCTCGCTGGAGGGCGGCTTGACCATGAAATAGCGGGCCCCGGCCAACATGGCCCGCTGCATGTAATCCGGCTCGCTCTGGACCGAAAGGATGATGACCTGAGTGAAGGGAACTTCTCGCAGGATGGCTTCGGTGGCGGTGATCCCGTCCATGTCCGCCATGTTGATGTCCATGATGGCGATGTCGGGCTTGCTTTCGACCGCAATCTCGATCGCCTCTTGCCCCGAACGCGCCGCGCCTACGACGACGATGTCGCTCTCGAACTGAAGCAGCTTCCGGATGTTCTCACGCGTCTCGGCGAAGTCGTCGACGATAAGAACCCGGATGCGGTCCTCTCCGCCTTCACTCATTTGCGGTTCTCCGGATCAGGCGAGCTATCGGTCCGATTCGAACCCTTACTACTGCTGCGGTGCCGGCGTGGGCTCCAGCTGTGGCGGGAACAAGAACGGTGGTGCCTCCAGGCGAGGAACCGTGCCGAAGGGGAGCCTGGAAGGAATGGTGATCTCGTAATTCTCGATCAAGAACTGCAACGTCACGCTCTCCACGACCAGCTCGGCAGTCGGGTCATTCGGGCTGCGCAAAGTCAACACCAAGTCCACCCCGGCCCGTACCGCCCAATTGAGGGCCAAGGCATCCTGGGGTCGGACGATCAGGGTCACGATATCCGGCGGCACAATGGCCGGCTCTTCGGCCACCGCGGCGGGCTGTCCGGCAGGAGCCCCGACACCGGCGACCGGTGTAGCGGCGACCGGGACGGCATCCTCTTCAGGGAGTGGGAAAGTCCCGACCCCGAGAACCAACGCATTGCTAATCAGCCGCTGGGAAACGAGCCGCGGACGCTGGGTCCCGATGGGCACGACATAGAACGACTCATCGGTGGATTCGTCGAAGACGCTTTTCCCAAGCAGCGGGGGCCGCTCTTCCACGACCGAGCATATGATGTCCCCCGCTTCGTTGGTGTCGACCGCACGGCAGACAAATCCGCTCAGCAGGTCTCCTGCTGCGTTAAACGCAAAGACGGTTTCGTTTGGGAGCTCGGTCTGGAAGTCCTCATCAATGTCGACCAGCAGCAGGCTGACCAGCACGTCCACCTGATCGCCGGACCGTAAGGCGAACGCCACCCCCGAGAAACGGTCCATCGGGATCGAAATGGCGGTCATTCCAGGTGGGATGGCGATCGAGGCATCTGAGCCCACCCCCAGCAAGTCACCGGCCTCGTCGGTCACCATGTTTTCGGTGATGGGAACCCCACGGGCGATGTCCATCCTTGCCCGCTTGCCGACAACCTGGCCGAGGTCGTCCAGCATTGTCTCAACTTTGTAGTCGGCTGGATACGGCGAAATGATCGCCGCATCCGAAGCAATGATCGAGCCTCGGGAGATGTTCTGCGCCGCGATGACGATGTTGGCTTCGCCGACCGGGGTCGGGGTCGGGACCTCGTCGGCTGTCCCCCCGCCTCCGCTAAGGAGCAGAAATGCCCCGACTGCCCCGATAAGCAGGATGAGAGCTAGCAAGATAAACGTCCGACCACGGCGCATTATGCCTCCTTGATGAGCGTTGACGCGCCCGCCCGGCCAGCGCGTCGGTATGATACTGCTAGGGGTTCAAATGTCAAGTGAACCGTCCGGCGGGCCGATTCAGGGGCCCCCTTTGTTCCTTTTTTCACGAAAGAAGCCCTATCGAGATAGGGCTCCCTCGTTTCTGGCAGGTGGTCGAGCGTCTACTCGAACCCTGTCCACTGAACGCTTAAATGTTACTGACGATATTGCTGAACACGTTCCCAATGGCAGGCCCGAGCAGCGCCAAAATGACGATCACGACGACGGCGACCAATACAAGGATCAGCGCGTACTCGACCAGACCCTGACCTCTCTCTTTCGGTGCGTACAACAACTGATTCACCTCCCTTCTGTTCCGAATTCGCCTGGATTCCGCTCCAAGGCGTCCTCATTATAGAGAGCGCTCCTGGAGCCGACAATAGGACAAAACTCCGATTTCCACGTCCACACTTCGCGGAGCCTGCCTAAGCAGAATTCGGGGGCTCGCATGGGGGGAGGTCCCCTTAGGCCTCAACGGAGGGTACCCAGAAGGAGATCCGGGTGCCCTCTCCTGGCTGGCTTTCAATCTGGAACTGGCCTCCGACCTGCTCCAATCGGTCCTTGATGGTGAGCAGCCCGTGGGGAGCGCCCTCCACTGCTAGCACGGCCTCCACGTCGAACCCTTTGCCATTGTCTTCCACCGAGGCCTTCACCTGGCTTTCATCCAGATCAAGCAGCACCTTGACCTGGGTGGCCTGGGCGTGGTCGCGGACATTCTGCAGCAGGGCCTGGACCGATCGGAACATCAGCACCTCCCGGTGGGCCTCCAATCGGCGCTCGCTGCCGGTCACGACGACGTTCAGGTCCAGCCCGGTCTTCTCCTTGTAGGCCTCGGCGTAGCGGCGAACGGTCGGGACCAGGCCCAGGTCGTCGAGCATCATCGGTCGCAAATCGAAAATGTAATCGCGCACCTGAGAAAAGGTTGAATTGGCGGCCGCCTTCAGATTGTTGAGTTCCTCGCGGGCCTTGTCCTGGTCTATGTCGAACAGCCGCATCGCAATCTCAGCCTGAAGGATGAAGTTGGATAGGGATTGGGCCGGGCCATCGTGAATCTGGCGCGAAATCTTCCGTCGCTCCTCCTCCTGGGCCTCGATGATCTGCTCGATGACAGATCCTTTCCCCGAATCAACATCGACCATCTCATCCTGCGAGCGCCCTTCTAGCAGATTCAGGGTACTGGTGATGAACTCAAGGTAACGCTGCAAGTTGGTCTGATCGCTCTGAAGTTTTTCCAGCTGGCCGCGCATCGTGAACAAACGCTGCTGGGTGTCCGCGGCAGCTTCATAGGTGGCCCGAATGTCTTCGCGGGGAACCGTGTCAAAGGTGGACTGGATTTGCCGGAGGGTAGCCGCGATCGAGGCATTGCGCTGGGCCAGCTTCTCGACTTCGCCCTGGCTCTGCTCGACCAGCATGCCTATTTCCTGGCGCTCGCGGCGAACTTGCTCGAGCTCCTGGCGGGCGATCTGGACGAACGCCTCTACCGGGCTGAGCTCGGCCTGTGCTCCGGTCATTCAGCTACTTGCGGGTGTCCTGGAGTCGCACCCAGCCGTGGCGCAAAGCGTAGACCGCGGCCTGGGTCCGATCCTCAACATCCAACTTGTGGAGGATGGCCGTCATATGATTCTTGACGGTCTGATGGCTGATGCCGAGCTGGACTGCTATCTCTTTGTTGCTCAGCCCGCGAGTCACGTATTGGAGGATTTCCATCTCGCGCGGCGAGAGCGGGGTGAAGGCTTCCACGTCTCCATCCAGATGCGGCCGACGAACCGTTTCGACCCCTCGCGACAGCCACTGATCGAGTCCGGCTTGATCGTAAACCTGGTCGCCGACCACGAAGTACCCCCGAGCGACATTGCGGATCACGTCCACCAGCTTGCCAGGCTCAACATCTTTCGAGCAGTAGGCCGCGGCACCGGCCTTGAATGCGTGCAGGACTTGCTCTACATCATCATAGGCCGTCAACAGCACAATTGCGGTTTTGATCCGTTCGGCAACCACCTGCCGGGTGACTTGAATTCCATTCATGCTGGGCAGGTTTACATCGACCAACGCCACCATCGGCTGCTTATCCCTCACCAGCTGGAGGGCCTCATCTCCACTGGTGGTCTCGCCAATAATCTTGATGTCTTCCTCTGAGATAAGCACGTTCCGCACCCCCTCGCGGAAGAGCGGGTGGTCGTCCACGATAAGCACACTGACCTCTTTCATGGCCTTCCCTGCCACAGCTCGGCGAGTATAG